>Ga0207713_1002969_pt1 | contig 11853 bp, 15 predicted proteins | sample KBSS64metaG_FD_184404 | JGI IMG/M metagenome (GOLD analysis project Ga0207713, IMG submission 184404) | Switchgrass rhizosphere microbial communities from Kellogg Biological Station, Michigan, USA - KBS S6-4 metaG (SPAdes) (version 2) | ecosystem: Host-associated > Plants > Roots > Rhizosphere >...
CTTAAGGATTTGAGTAGGACATCATTCTCCTTCTGATATTGTTCGAAGTGCTTTCACTGGTAACTTAACGAGCATTACCGTTGACAAAGATGTATGTTTTTAAAGAGGATGAATCAGAAAATAAAGTAGTATCATTTTCTCGGTATAGATAAGTAAGATTGTCACAGAATAAAGACGTTGGAAGATTATTTTCTTCCGAATAACTATCAATGGGGTATTCACATAATGAATAACTTACATTGATTAACGTCCTCATTTAATTTTGGACGTAATAATAGAGGCATGCTGTTTTCATCATGGAGTTTAGGAGTTGGGGCTGTTACGACTTATCCAATGACAAGAAGACATGGAAATAAGATGACACCGGCAACTGTACAAACAATGATGAGTAGATCCAATAATTGATAAAACAAATAAAAATGGAGGGAAATGTATGAACAATTTTTTTGGACTCTTTGCAGATGAGAATGAGAATGAGAAAGCACAAAATAATCATGAAAATGAAAAGCTTCGTCTTCATAAAGAGGAATTAGATATCACTAAAGATAAAATAGCTGCAGGAGAGGTAACCTTGCAAAAAGAAGTTATAGAAGAGCAACAAACGGTTGACGTTCCTGTTACTCATGAGGAAGTTGTTATTGAGAGAAGAGCTATTGACAACGAACTCAGCAATTCATCTATTAGTGATGAAGAAACCATTCACATTCCAGTCAGTGAGGAACAGGTTCAAGTAAGCAAACACACTGTAACAACAGGTGAAGTTTCAGCTTACAAGCGCAATGTAGAAGAAACGCAACATGTAGAAGAAACCTTAAAAAGGGAAGAAGCTCATGTTGATACAACTGGGCACGTTAATATAGCTTCCGACGATACAGCGTCTTCTATCGATTAAAAAAGATATAAATTAAACCTAAAAACACTTCCCAAATCGTAAGAACGATTTGGGAGGTATTTTTAGGAGAGTATTTTAAAGGATGACTTTACACCCTCTTTTTACATTGTCTTAAATAGAAAAAAACTAACTTATCTTTATTACAGTAACGATGGAGGCTAAAATATGTCAAAGGACAAAATTGCCAAATATGACTCCGATACAAATGAACGCAAAGTTTCAGAACAATTTATTTATGATACTGACAATAGGGCAAAGCTCCAACTTCATGAAGAGAAGTTAGACATCTCTAAAGAATGGATAAAAACAGGAGAGGTAACCATACATAAAGAGATTTTTACGGAAGAAAAAACCATTACCATACCTGTGATCCATGAGGAACTGATAATTGAGAAAAAAGTTTTAGATGCAGAAAATACAGATCCAACGGCTGAACATACAGAAATTATTCGGATACCTATTAGTGAAGAGCGTATCGAAGTCATCAAACATCCAACAGTTCTAGAAGATGTTGCAATTTATAAACGTCAATTCCAAGAAACTAAGGCTATTACAGATACCTTAAAAAAAGAAAAAGTGCATATAGAAAAGACCGGAAACCCTGAAGTAGTAGATAAGAATAGAGAAAAGTAATCAGCATACACTTAAAAAAATATTCAAAACTGTTAATAAGATGATACTCAAAGAAAGTATAATTATACTTAGTTCTGGTTTAAAAACGCTCAGGCAGCCAAACTACTATGAACCTCACCTACTACACGGACAATCTTAAACCATCCTTCCTTCATTAAATATAGATAGGTCTATATACACTGGTGTTAGAGGATATGTTTAGCTATTCGTTCTATTTAACAAAAAACACGTTTGGACTTGAGTCAATAATTTGGACACAAAAAAGTTAAGTCTTAAGCTGTTTTTCTTATTTGATCCTCAATCGCTTGAGGGGTTTGATAGCCGAGGCTACTATGGATTCTGTTTCGGTTATACCATCCTTCTATAAACTGAAACATGGCTACTTTGGCAGCTGAATAATCTAGGTATTGCGTATGATAGACTTCCTCTTTTTTTAATATGGCATGAAACGACTCGATACAGGCATTATCATAAGGGCAGCCTTTCTGGCTGAAAGACTGTTCCATTTGATACTTGTGGACATGCTGAGTAAACTCACTGCTTGTGTATTGTGAGCCAAGATCCGTATGAAGAAGTAAGCCCTTTCGGGGCTTTTGATTAGTGTAAGCGTTTTGAAGTGCTTCAATGACTAGTTCAGACGTCATGGAACGAGAAAAAGAATAGCCCACGATTTTTTTAGAATGTAAATCTAATACGGATGCTAAATAACACCAACCATCTTTTACTGTAGGAATGTACGTAATATCTGCCACCCATTTTTCATTAATGGTCTGTGTAGAAAAATCTCGTTTTAACAGATTCGTCAGTTTTATCACCTTTTCTTTTGACGGATAGGGACGGTATTTTTTCTTTGTAATTGAACGAATTCCTGCTTGTTTCATTAAGCGCTGAACACGCTTTAGACTTAGATCACACCCGTTATTTACTAACATCTTATGAATTTTTGGAGCGCCATAACGCGCTTTACTTTTTACATGAATTCGTTCGATTTCTTTCGTTAGCTTCCGATTTTCCTGTTCGCGGTTTGATACTGTCTTTTTGAACGAATGGTAGTAGCTACTTCTTGGAATCGTTAACACTTCGCACATTTTCTGAACACTGTATTGTTCTTTATATTTCTCGATAAAATGGTTGAGCTCTGCTTCCGTTACTTTTTCGCGAATATGGCCATAGCCTTTTTTAGAATGTCTAACTCTTGTTTTAACCGAAGGTTTTCCTTCTGGATCTCAGCTAATTCTTTGGGTGTTAGAGATCCTTCTTCTGAGCTGATAGGTGTAAATGCCTTCACCCACTTATAGATTGTTACTTCTGATACGCCATATTCGCTGCTTAAATTTTTAACAGAGTTTCCTGCATGATATAAATCCACAATCGTTTTCTTAAACTCATCATTGTATGTTTTGCCTGCACGTTTACGTTCCATTTCGGACACATCCTCTCAAAAGTCATTGTAAGGACTTAATTAAATGGTGTCCATGAAACTATACTAACTCCAGTTATCGGAAATAAAAGAGCGTTAAGTTTATCAAAAACTTACGCTCTTTTTACTCACAATCTATCAACTAGAGAAACTAAATTTAGAATAGGCTGTGCGTCTTTCTTTTCTTGATATGGCTCAAAATTTATTTCACCAAGTTTTACACCTACATCATATTCCCCAATTAAACTATCGAGCATAATAAACACTGCAGCAATAAACTGATCATTTTCTTCACTATATCCTTTAATGTAAATAACAATATCTAAACAATCCATTTGTTTATCTTTTCTATAAGTAAAGAAGATATCTTTTGTATGTAAAACAATATTTTCAAAATAAATTTCCTGTTCACTATTTTGTCTTTGTCTAAATGCTACAATATTAAATTTCTCGAGGGTGGGAGCTTCCTCTACCAGCTTTATAACAGCAGGAAACGCTGAAACCATTCCTTCCGCACTGATAATAAATTCTCTTTTTCCTTGGTTCATCTCTACACTGAATTCAAAAGTTAAATTTTTATGGTACTTTGATAATTGTAAGCTCAATTTGTTAAATAAAAGATCATAGTTATTTTCATCTAATTGAAAATAATCGTCGCTATTTTTTTCAAACCAAGACCAGAATTCTTTTTCAGTAATTTTTTTCTTAAATAAATTCTTTAACATAAGACCTCCAGAGCTTCTACATACATTTTTAATTAAAGTATATATCAAAAGCCTCACAAGAATATATGTATATTTCATACAAAGTCAGTTCACATAGTCATCTTTATAGGAAATAAAATATGTATCCAAAAATCTCTATATATGTTATATAAAAGAATATAAACTTATCAGAGATAAAAGTGACATAAAACAATAGGAGTGAATATTATCGTTAGCCCTACAGCAATCATAATTTTATTTTTAAATTTAATAACCCTTGTTCTAGTATTTAAAGGGTTTCAAAATAGTAAAATAAACTTCACACTTCAAAAAGCTATATTAGGCCTCTTAATAACTATTTTAGTCATTAATTTGGTAATGACGTTTATTATCTAAAGTTCAAACATCTACTCATATGAATGTGAATTCTAGGCATCAAAAAAAGGTGAGACGGTATTTTGAATTTAACAAAATACGTTTCACCTTTTTTTCTTACCTAACAAAACAACGATCCATATTAAAGCAATCGTATTGATTAATTCCAATAGATGGCTAATCCTCGCCAAAAATAAACTAATAAGATTTACTTTTCACAACCTTCTAACTCAAGCTTGATTTCTAACATTTTAACATTCATATATCGCCTTTCTCCTATGAATACTATATACAACACCAGTTAACATAATACCTCCCATAGGAACCAAGCACTTCAACAAGCCTTTGTAACAGAAGAATATCTCTATAGGTCATTTGGTTTTAACCCAGTCCCAGAGGTGTATATAAAAGATAATATTCACTATATGGACATGGATCTAATCATTGATTAAATAAGAAATAGGTGAAATTGAAGACACAATTAAAAATACACCGGTGAAACCGGGGAGTAGTAATGGAATTTTTGATCACATAGCTGAAAAAATTAAGGTCCCCGTAAATAATAATCGTGATGTTATTACAGTAATACCAAGATAGGAGACTTTGAACATTAATGGAGTACAATGAATACGAACTGCTTGAGTTATTTGAAGGTAAACCTGTAGTAATGGTCGATGAACAAACTGGTATGTTTATGTATAGCAAGAATGATGACTATGGGTTTCAATTAATATTGACTACTTGGATACACGAAAACAAATGTAGTGTAAGCTTAGGATATGAACACTTTAAAGGATTAATCTTTGATTTTGAATTAGAAGATGTTAACCAAATTAAAGGTAAAAATAATCGTTTAACCATTTTGAGGAATGACGGTAACACCGAAGTGGAAATTAGTTTCAAACCACATTTTTCGTTAAAAACTGTAAGGTTGTAGTTTTATACAGTTCTCTTACTTTTTCATATAAGAGGACTTTGGATAAATCAGCAATGTATAAAAATCTGCAGATTGTCATTCACATGACAATCTTAGAGCCCTTGGTAGATAAGGGCTCCTTTTTTGTATGTGTTCCTAAAAGAGTTGTTATGTAAACTTAGATTGTATATGATATTCATAATTATAATTGCTTAAAGGCGGGGATATTCTATGAAAGATAGCTTGATAAAGAAGATATATGAACAAGGGTATCCTGACGAAAAAACTGCACCTTTAGTATCTCTAGAAGAGTTTTTTGAGGGAAATGATGATGAAGGTTCTATTGGTTGTAACCTTATGGATCATCCAGGTATTAATACTTTTTATTCTGTTTTACTAGAGATTAAAGATAAGCCAAATGTACAGGATGTACTGGTTGAAATTATGGAAGTTGAAGACGAGGAATATTGGCCATTTTCCGAAAGAGTATATATTCTATCAAACGCTAATCCAAAAGAGGTAGAAGAATGGGTCAAAATTTTAGAACCTGACGAGATTGAAGAAGGTTATATGTTTGGTACACCTCCCATCGCTCCAGAGTTGTACCCTAATCATAAAGTATTTGGAGTTTGGTGGGATTAAAAAAAGTCTCTGTATAGTCTTATACAGGGACTCTTTTTGATACAGATAATGTTGATTATGTTCACTAGAAGTAAATGTTCTATACATATAAAATATACCTAACTAAGTACATTAAAAGGGGATGTTCCTATATTGTTGGATTATATACGGTTAGACTGGGATTTACCTATTTTACCTCAATTACCTAATGGCTTTAAGTCTGCTGCTATTCTATTTCATCCTTTTATTCAGATGCCCAAAGGCTGGGAAAAATCAAAGAGAGAAAATCCTTATCAGAATATATATCCTAGTGATGAGGAAATGATTAACCTTAGCGAACCTATATCATGGACAGAAGTAATGTCCAAGAGTAATTTAAAATCTTATAAGGAATTATCATTAGCACTGCATACTTCTACCGGTGCGCTTAGATATAAATATAAAAGGGAGGATTTGGCCAATCTATTCAACTCCTATCTTGAAATTACTCCTGATTTATATTATCCAGATTCTGATCGCACTTCATTATTTATAATCGATAGTTTATTAAAAGTTCTTTGTTCAAAGAACTCAAATACTCTCTATTTCTCTGAACCTATTTATGGCATGAATGGTTCATTTAAAGCCCAGGATAAGTCACCTTTAGAAATAGGTAACTTATCACCTAATGATTTAATTATTACAGATGAAAATATGGATTTTGCGTTTATGAGCATCTATGATTCGTTTACAACATTGCTTCTAGCCAAAGAAATAAATATTGAAAACACGATTAAGTCCTTTAAGCTTGAAGCTTTAATATGTGATAAAGAAACATCTCTTAGTTGGTTCCTTTAGTAGGTGTCTAGAAATGGTTTTATGGTAACTAAACATTTATAAAATATATACTCATAAAACAGAAAAACCACCTTAGCCCTAGGTGGTTTTGCTAATGTGTTTAATCAAGCGTTTCTGACCTCAAATAAGTCCCTGTCAATTTCTGTTCTTTCTCCTAATCGAGTATTTGGTTCATCATCTTTTAGATATCTTTTATACCCATCAGTACTCAACCAATTTTTCCCCCCACGGTCATGAAGTTTAAAGTTTAATTTATCTTCGTTTCCATGATAATGCCATAATTTTATTCTTCCCCAAGCGTCTAAGAAAAAACAAAAACGTGAAGCTTGTGATTTTTTATCTAAATAAATCCAGCCTTTACTATCACGAGTCAAATAAACATGATCAGCATAATTAGATTCTGTCATTCTAATATAATATTGGTTTGAATTTTCAGGATCTTTCTCAAAAATAACAGGTGTGCCACCATCTGAATGAGACGCTAGTCGTACATAATCCCAACTTGAGTAAACTTCGTAACCCAATCGTTTATCTTTATGTACTTTGTATAAATAATATTTTTCACCTTCAACAATTTCATCTACAGCCATAAAATAAACACTCCTTATACTTTAATATATAAAGTATAATTCAACCTATAAATAAAATACAAAAATAGAATATATATCCAATAAAAAACAGTTAACAATACCTGTTAAAATGGTAATTAACTAGATAGATAGAAACGTGAGTAGGAGGATGCAAAAGTTTTAAAATAGATATTGATTTCTGTTTCCTATAAAGCACATTATGGTATCTAGGGATTTACAATATATTCAATTCATAAAGTGACTTTTATGATAAAATTAATCTAGTTTTGTAATATATTACATATTTACAAAAAGAAAGTCATTACAGATATGAGGAGAAAATAATGAAAAACTTAAGAAAGCTATTTGTATGTATAGTAGTGACAGGCTTGTTAATTTTCGGTGCTGTAAACGTCCTTAATTTTATGGACAGTAAGTCTGAGGCTATGGAAACTAAAGCAGCGCAGGTCAATGAAAAGGTGGATATAGCAAACCGTGAAGATGATAATGTAAAGAAAGCTATTCGTAAGGTTAATAACTCTCTGTCAAATATGATGGACAGTTATAAAGAAGAACAAGCAACTAGTTTTATAGAGGCTAACCGTTCGCAGTTAATCAAAGACCAAAAGTTAATTGCAGATCAAACTTATAATATTCATAATGAAAAAATACGCAAAGATATACAAAATGTAGTAGGTCTGTATAGTATTTTTATTTATGAAGCTCCAGATGGTGAAAAGCTGTCTGATGCCCAGGGTATTCTACAGGATATAGAGGATATTATGAACGGTCATACACAACAGAAAGGGAAGAGTGGTTATTCACATTTTGCTGAAGGTAAGCACTCAAAAGATGTTGACTATGCTGCTAACGCCTTTTATGGAGAATCTGAAAGTAATTAAAGATTTATATTTACTTTAAAAAGGGGACTCATTCGTTAATCGATTGAGTGCTTTTCGCTAATTATAATGAAGGTTATACTAACTCCATTATAATTAAAAATAAATTAATACTCATTAGAAATGCGGTGAAAATAGTGGATGAAAAAACTTTAGGAAAAATCACTCGTAATTTTGCAATAGCTGGCTGGATCTTTGTTTTTCTTTTTATTATCGGATATATATTTCCATTTTTCTTTATTTTAGGTTTTTTAGGTTGGGGAATAGGAGGTATTTTATTTTTCTTTAATATTTTGTGTTTAATTTGGTTAGTTATTTGCGTTTGCAGAAATGTAAAAGATAAATTTTACATCAGACATCTGATTTTAACTGTCTCATTTGTAATCATCTATCCTATATTTTTTTATATTGTTCTTACAAATGCTCACAGTCTTTTAAATTAGATATTGAGTCTTTATCAAATGTTTGTTCCTTAGATTTCCGATAATTCGTTTTATGTAAACTAATAAACCTAGAAAACAAAACCTCACCCTTGAATCAGTGAGGTTATATCATTCCTGTGAGGTTTTGTTGCAAGCAAAAACTATCAAATGGAAAAGAAGGAAGACAAAAGTAAAAGTGAAGCCGAATAGCACAGGAAATCTTTTGTATTTATCTACATAACAAACCTTTAATGGTATAATTTATTTCGTAATGACGCACCATGTCATTATATGGTCACATTTGTGCCCATCCCTATATATGCAGTTAGAGATCAAAACTCTTTATCTCTCAAAAAAGGCTGCCACTTAGTTTGTGGTCTTTTTTTAGTGAAAAATAAAATACAAGGGGTTTGTTATGAAAAAGAAATGGCTTTACACATCAATAGCATGTGCTTTCGTTCTACTTAGTGGATGTTCTTCAGACATTCAACTAGAATCTATTAAGCGAGTTACGGATTCAACAATCAAAAATTCTATTCTTGACGACTATTTATCAAAGGGAACAAAAAGCTTATCATACTCGTATGATGGAGAAGGAGAAGGCAAGTACAAAATAAATATAGCTGCTAATGTTGATAGCGCATTTTATGACAACAACCCTTTGGGCATATTTAATATTCTTTCTAGAACTACTGAGGGAATAGGTAGTGATTTAAGTAACTATTGTGGAAATACTAAATGTGAATTTGGTACGCTCACTGTATCATCATCTAAGGGTGACTCATATTCAATGAATATCAATAACAAGGATGGCGACGAAACGTTAGTACATAATGACGAAAAGATTAAAAGGGAAGATCTGCTAGAATACAAAGATCCCGATAGTGTACCGCCTGATGAAGAATATAGTGAGAATGAAAATGTTTCTATTTCCGATGATGCCGTGTATGAGTTTATGGAAAATCAATTAGATCAGATGACAAATGGCGGCCAGAATTACATACCTGAAGTACATTGCACAAAAGCAATAAAGGCTACTGCTAAACGATTTAATCTAACTGTAGAAGAAGTAGTTAATATCTATATGAGTAAAGCACATCTACATGGCTCACCCTATACAAATGATTTTCAGTATGGTGAGGAAGCATTTAACTTATAATCGACTTAAAAAGCAGCTTTCACTTAATAATCTAAGTAGAGGCTGTTTTTTATTATGGTAATTTAGTTGATACAAATGTCTATGATTGAATTTAGAGGAAGGTTGTAACTCATATTAAATACTCGAGCTATGTAGTAAAGAGACTGTTGCCCGTGATTTATATGGGTGATAACACCAAGGCCCGTCGCAATTTCACCATCTTTGTGATGTATTATCTTTGATGATTTATTTTTTCATTAATACATTGAAGCAATATGAGCAAACACTTTAGAAGAATGTATTACTGTCTTTCACCAAGATGAGCAACACCAAGCTTAGAGGGATAGATTAGACACAATAAATTATAAATTAAATCATATAGATAATGAAACATATGATACGAATAAGCGAGTAAGAACTTTATAAGCTACTGACAAAGAAACAAAGATTATCTATCACTTCTTATTAAACTCTTTCTTCCTTTTCAACCTCTTTCTATTCCCTACTCATTTGAGTGGGGGGGTATTTCTTCTCACTCAAAAATATGAAAATGTGCCGGTGATATACGGGCATATGGGTGGAATTCATTGGCTACAAACGATAGAAATGATAAAAGATACTAAAAATGCTTACTTAGATATATCTGCATTTTATACAAAATATGCCTTGTCTTTAGCTATAAAAGAAATACCTGAAAGAACGTTATTTAGTTCAGATTTTCCATATGGAGATCCATACTTAAATGTACAGGCGGTTAAGCGGTATACATCTAGTGGAGAAGTTGTAGACAGAGTGTTAGGTGGGAATATCTCGAATCTGCTACATCTATAAATTCAGCGTTTTTTGTTTGATGTTGCGTTGCATTGCATGGGATAACGAGCAGTGAATTTAAAAATTATTTTCTGCTTTGAAATAAAAAAGGCAGCCCTCTATGTGGCTGCCTTTTAAACAAAATTGAACAACTAGAATTACGCCTTATCATCACGTATGATGAATTTCATTTGACATATATCATATTCTGTAGTCTTTCAGTTTCTTAATTCTACTCTCGGAGATAACTTTAAAGACTCACATTATAAAATCTACTTACTTAATTTTGTTTATTGCTAACGAGAGTGACATGCGGAGTTTTGCTTTTTGATTTCCTAGATGAAAGATAAACGCCAGCAAAGATAATAAGTAGTCCAACGATTACGTTTGGAGTAATTGTCTCTCCCAGTAGTAAATAACCCCAGACCATGGCCGAGGCAGGGATCAGGTAAGTAACCGTCGCTGCTAATTCAGGGCTACCATTTTTATTGATATAAAAATAGATTAACTGACCCAATCCTGAGCCAAAACAGCCGAGACCCACAATTGCCAGAATCGGAAGTGGATGAATTAACAAATCTAATTTAAATGGTTCGGTAATCAACATCCCAACTAAACCGATGATAGCACCTGTTAGTAGGGTGAAGGTTGTTATAGTTAGTACGCTCACCTCAGACAAAAACCGTTTTGTTAACTGCCCAGCAAGCCCATAGCAGATACAAGCAACAAGCATTGTTCCAATTCCAACAAACCCTTTCCCGAAAATCTGACCAAATTGAAAATCCATAAGGACGAGTATCCCGAAAAAACCGATAAGAATACCGATCCACTGACGTCCGGTAAGTCGATAAGAAAAAAGAATAAATCCGATAAGACCTGTCCAGATTGGAGTGGTTGCATTCAGAATAGAGGCAGTTGTACTGTTTATCTCAGTTTCGCTTAAGGAAATTAATCCCCACGCTAAACCACAGTTAAATATGCCAACAATAATCAATGCCTTCCAGGGCAGTTTCTCTTTAACTTTTCTGCGCTTCCACCATAAAAACGGGAGCAAGATGATAGCACCTGCTAAACAACGAAAAAATACAATTCCCCATATGCCAGCTGAGGGAAGCAGCCACTTCATAAATACAAAAGATAAACCCCAAATTAAACTAAGCCCAATTAAGGCTCCATACAATCGAAACATAATACACCTCCTTACTTCACTTATTATGGCAAATTTTGTTGATTATTTCATTCCGAAATTTTGCTTTGTAGAACATTTTCTCATTTTTTTTTGTTTTCGTTATCTTGATATCTTTCTCTAGGTACATAAGGTATTTTTTTATAAAATAATAAATTCGACGTTATTCATAGGAATAATTCGGAAAACTTTAGAGTTTTTATTGAAAAGGGAACGTTTGTTCTTGTATAATATAGAGAACGAACGTTCTTTTTGATAGGTTCTTTGGATCGATTATGAGCAGCTACCAAACAGAGTCATTAGATGTATCGACATGAAGGCATTCTTTGCTTTGTTTTTTTCTATATTAAATGCAAACGTTGAAGAAGAGGAGAAAATGAGCTTGTTGGAGGATGTTGTAATCAGCGTGAAAGAAGCCTATGCCCTTGCCA
>Ga0207713_1002970_pt1 | contig 11851 bp, 6 predicted proteins | sample KBSS64metaG_FD_184404 | JGI IMG/M metagenome (GOLD analysis project Ga0207713, IMG submission 184404) | Switchgrass rhizosphere microbial communities from Kellogg Biological Station, Michigan, USA - KBS S6-4 metaG (SPAdes) (version 2) | ecosystem: Host-associated > Plants > Roots > Rhizosphere >...
TTTTTCCTACAATAACTTGATATCAATTTTAAATGTATTGAATTAGGTTTTTAACTTTACCATCATTGCTAATAAAAAGAGAGAAGCTATAAAACCTTATTTATCTGTTTTAGTTTCTATTGATACTACTAAAAAATAGTCAATACTTTACAGATGCATTGACAATTCACAACCTAGAAGTAATTAGACTACCTCATCAGTAAAAATTAACTTATTTCTCAGGATATGAGCTCGGTTGAGAAATATATTCATACCGAATTTTGCAGATCGAATGCATTTCGAGCGTGTTCAACCATTGGAAGTTTATCAATTGTCCACGCATGCAGTTGTCGTAAGGGTTGCTGCAAGGTATTGCCTAGAGGTGTGATTTCATATTGAACAGCGAGTGGAGACGAAATCACATGGCGGGAAATAAGTCCATTACGCTCCAAACGGCGCAGACACTGGGTCAGAGCCTTTTGTGTAACACCTTCCAAACGACGCTTAATCGCATTAAAACGATGTGGACCATCCTCTAAAACAGCCAATACCATCATCGACCATTTATCTGCAATTTGATCAAATAAGGCTCTGCTTGGGCAATCTGATGAAAAACACTGCGGTTCAATAACTAACATCGAATGTTCCATGACTCTCCCCGAACAACTACATACCAATGTGGTACTAGGTTTAAATTTTATACCAATCTAAACGCTTGAACAACAAGCTCTCAATCCACTCGCTTAGCCAGCTTAATTGAGAGTCACATCATACAGTGTGGCAAGTAATTACTATGAAAATGAAGTTTGAGGTGGTTTACGTGAGTATACCTAGTCTACTTAAAGTACCTAATTGACACTAGGTTTATAATATATACCATTAAGACTTACATGTTTTTAGAGTCTATCTGATGTCTATTCTGAATAACTTCTTCCATCCTCTTAAGCTTGCTTCAGGCATAACTCTTCGCAATCGTATTGCGATGTCGCCAATGACAACTTGGTCAAGCACTGATGATTTTCAAATTTCGGATGAAGAGGAAGCCTATTATCGTCTTCGCGTTAAAGGCGTGGGTTTGGTCATTAGCGGCTGTGCCCAAGTCACCGCTAATGGTATTGGGTTCACAAATGAGTTTTCTGCAGCTGACGACAGCTATATTCCAAGTCTTAAGCGGCTTGCTGACGCTGCAAAGAGTGGTGACGCACCAGCCATTCTTCAGCTATTTCATGCAGGCAACAAGGCACTCCCTCATCTCATTCCCGATGCAGATGTTGTGAGCTCGAGCGCGATCTTGACAAAAGCTACTCCTTTCATGGCACCGCTGACACCTCGGGCACTGACAAGCGATGAAATCTTACAGATGATTAAGGCATTCGGTGAAGCAGCACGACGCGGTATTGAGGCTGGTTTTGACGGTATAGAAGTGCATGGCGCCCACGGTTTTCTTTTACAAAATTTCCTGTCGCCAGCTACCAATACACGCACCGATGAATGGGGTGGCTCTTTAGAAAATCGTATGAGGTTCCCATTAGCCGTCGTTGCAGAAATCAAGCGCGTCATAGCCAATTATGCTGACCGCCCATTTGCTATCGGTGTCCGCCTTTCACCTGAAGAGACAGTCGATGAAGGTTACCGTATTGACCAAACTCTTAATTTTATTGACCAATTGTTAGACCTCGGGGTCGATTATATTCATGTCTCTTTGGCTAACCTGTTGACTGACTGCCCTATCGACGATCCAACAGGACCATCCATTATCAGCCGCATCATTAATCGGGTCGACGACCGTGTGCCTGTTTTGGCCGCTGGTGGCATCCTGACACCCGATCAAGCCAAGCAAGCACTGGATACTGGACTATCTATGGTTTCGGTTGGACGCGGGCTGATCATCAATCCAGACTGGGTCGATCATCTTAAACAAGAACAGGAAGTGAACATTGAACTTGATCCGACTAAGGTAGATGCTCTCAAGATTCCACAGAAGCTTTGGTCCATCATTCAAGGCATGCCTGGCTGGATTCCTTTGAAGCAATAAGCATCACTTAGACTGTACGCCAGCTTGGCTGCTACTCCGAATTGAAATCATTTATCTCTTATGACAGCTCGGTAGAGAAATTTCTATCGGGCTTTATATATGCATACCTTCAGATGTTGATAGTTGCAACCCTATCTTTAGAACTATTGTCTGGTCTAGGCTATTGTGATTTATATAGTGAAAGCTCATTTTTATACTGCGGTAAAAACTATCCCTTGTTTGGCAAATGTAGCAATCTCAATTTAGATGAGTTAAAAACCTGGCAAGCGGTACTCCCCAATTATGCGATTACACCAGAAGCAGCAAAGTTGCACCAGCTTTTAGACTGTAAAGCGACTGCAAGTGACCGTGAAGGAATTGCATTTCTGATTTTAACTAGAAAATTTTTAGGTTTTTTACCCGACAACTATGCAAAGAAATGGGTTGAAGATGGTTTTATGCAAGCTGTTTTACAGTACCCCAATTTTTTTAATTACTCATAAAGGCAAAAAATCACAATATTATTTTAAAAACGTTTATGGGAATGCTTGAGAAGCGGGTCCTTGGGAATTAAAAATATTTTATACACCTCAATCTGAGAGGTTTTTGGCTATTCATGCTTTTGCAAAAATGATAACTATTAGTCAACTGATTTAAATAATCTAACTATATTCATTAATTTAAAAAATAAGCCAATTCTATCTTCATGATAGAATTGGCTTAAATCACTATATATGTTTGTACATTAACTCTATTTATGTTTTAAATTTTGATTTTTAATATTTTTAATCCTTCGTGTCTAGTTTTCTGCATATATCTTTTAGGCTTATCTATTATTTCCTTAATCATTAATATTATTTCATCAGAAATATACTCTGGTTTTTTTCTCAAAAAGTTTAAAGCTAATATTGTCCAATACTCTGAAACACTATTAGATAAGGCAAAAGTAAGAATTTCTCTAATTTCATCAAAAGTATATAATTTTTCAATATTTTCGACTTCGTTGCTTTCAAGGATTAATAATCCTTCTCTTATGTCCTGCATTAAGAATCCCCTTTACTTCGTCCAGTTCTCATGATCTACAGTTATGCCTTTACTTTTTAGAAAAGCTTTAAATTGTACTCTAATTTCAGGAGTCCAATTAGTTCCATAATGTCCGCTTGCTTCTGATGTATGAAACTCACCATTCTTGCCTCTAGTTAGTATCCCCCCTACAATTTCTTTCGTCTTTGGATTCAAACCAATAGATTGTACAAGTTGTTCATGTGGTGAACCATTTTTAAATACATCGACTTTCCCAGTTACAAAAGTTTTAGATTTAGGATCATAAATAAATTCAACACCTCCACTTTTAGGGTAATAATTTTTCAAAGCAGATGTATTACTTGATGGATTGACAGCTATTGCACCTGATACCGGCCCACTTCCATGCCATTTCGTTATTATTTGATCATTAGTTGGAGATGGTAATTTATGTGCCACTGAAGACACTATATTAATAAAAGACTTTCTTCCCTGTCCAGCGGGAGTGTACTCAACAAGTACTAAGGCTGCATTAATGAAAGGATCTTTAATAATTTTATCTATTGCTTGCTGTTTTGTAATAGGTTGTCCCACGCAATGTGAGATATTATTACTCACACACAAATAAACCGAACCATTTACACCCTCTCTAAATTGAACATTATTTCCAATTTTATTAAATAGTTCATTAAGATTTTCAGGCTGTCCATGAACATTTGTTTCATTAAAAAAAGCTGATGGGTCTAATACGGCTAAATTATTATTTTTTACAGCTATCTCTGCACTATTTGAAGCAGTATTTACATCATACCCTGCATATGCTGCTACAGTAGCTGCAATTAATTTACTTGTATCTAAAACCCGTTGCTGTTCGGCTAAGGTTAAAACTTTCGTATGATCATTTAAGTAACTCGCGACAACTTCCCCAACTCCAGCGCCAATTGCACCAGCTTCACAACTTGCTTTTGTAGCTGCTGCTGCTGCACATCCCACCGCTGCATGAGCAATTTTATGAATTGTGTATTCCCATACCTTAGGATCTACCTTATCCAAGTTATCGCCAATTTGGCTTGCTAATTCACCTTGTAATGCTCCAGCTAAACCTGCTAGTAATGCAACTTGTAAATTATCTCCGAGATTTCCCCCTTTAATCGCAGTTTGTACTAAAGTTGATCCTACTGACGATGCAAAATTATTAGCCAATCGGTCTGGTAAAAGTGTACTATCTGGTTTTAAATTTAATGCAGAACCAACTTGGCTCATTAAACCGGCAGTAACTACAGATGCTGCTAAATTCTTAATAGAATCTTTACTTCCTAAATCTTTTAGTGTTTTACCAATATCTCCGCCGTTGTTAATCAATCCTACACTTGCTTGAGCTGCCAGACTGGTGATTGCTGCATTTGCCATAGCACCTAGAGCCGATGGAACGATTGCTCCTGCCGCAGTCGTGGTCACACCAGCTGCACCAAGCATACTTGCACCAAGTCCAACAGTAGTACCACTTGCAGCAGCTCCTCCTGCTGCACCAGCTGCGGCGGCAGTACCTGAACCCATCGTAACAATTGTTACAATGATGACAATAATTGCTGCACCAGCACCTGTTAAACCTTGTGACTTATAATCCCAATCTTTTTGAGTTAATAGAACTGTTTGCCAATCTACATCTTTTCGATTAACTAATTCTTTGAGATAAGCATTTCCTGGCTGATTTGCCAGTTTTAGAATTTCATTACGCAATTCAACTTTATTAACGTCTTTTTCACTAATTGGAATTTGTACACTTAAACCACCTGCTGCTTTAAAGGTAGGTAAAATTGGTCCATTAAAACTTGGTAATTGAGCTGTTTCGGTAATTGACCCTTTATCTTGCATTGACTGCCAGACTACAGAGTTTTTTTCTTTTTTTAATGTTTCACTAATGGTAGATGAGGCTCCTTCTAACTGAATTGTTCCGCCCGCTTCTATGGTTGCTCCTTCAAGATAATTAAACTCAGTACCTTTAAGTCGGGTATCAAAACCAGATTTAGTTGTAATATAGTCAGCTGTTAACACCGCAGGAATTTCTGATCTAATATCACGTGTATTTGTACTTTTACTATCATTATATTTAATACCAACCCAAGTTTTTTTCTTTGTAATATCTGTTGTTTCTTGTCTAACATCATCAGCTGTAAGGAAATTTAAATCACCACCAGCTTGAATTGTAACTTTACCCCCATTAGCCGTTAAGTTACTTGAATACATATCAATACTAGTACGATCTTTCCCTTTCATTTCCGCAGTATTTTTTCCTTCACTACGAATATTGATATCCTTAGCTACGATGTCAACTGATATCCCTAAAGATTTATTTGAGGTTTTAACAGTGGTAATTCGTGTTTTTTTACCGTACCATTTCTTTTGAGTTTCAGTTTGTTCACTTTTGTCATAACTATTATCAATTGCAACATCAAAAATAATATTTTTATTAGCTTCAATATTAACACTATCCGCTGAATCAATCCTTACACCTTGTAAAACTAAATTGTCTGTATTTTGCTGACCAGTTGCTTTGATTTTCACTCCTTTATAACCATTAATTTCTGTAGGGTTAACAGGACTACGCCATGAATAATTAGTATCTGTAGGTTTAGCAAATTCATATGAATCTTGAAGTGCATCAATAATTATTGAACTTTGAATTGTCCCTTGCTTAACACTATTTTCTTTATCACTATTGTATATACCTTGGATATTATATGTCTCACCATTTAAAGTACCCATAGCCTCAATATTAACTTTGCCTTTTGTTGAATCAATCATTGCACCGCTAATACTCACTCCTTTTGCAGCAGCAATATTAATGTCATTATTATTAGACCTTAGTATTGGTTGTGCATGTTCATATCCTGTCAGTGATTGACCATATAGGGTTATCGCTTTATCAATATCATTTATTTCTTGTGGGTAAAGAATTGTAATTTTCCCCAACACCCATGCACCTAATTGGGGCAGCATTGGTCCGTTTGTGGTTCCGCTAATTTCAATTTTGACTAAATATTTACGCTCTAAACTTTCTGCTAATTTTTTAGCCTCACTTACATTGAAACCCAGTTCATTGGCACTGTGTAATCGTTTTTTTAAAATATCTAGAAGTTGGATATATTCTGGATCAGCAGCTAATTTATCATTTTCTTTTTGCAAATCTGTTTTAACTATCTTCAAATTATTAAGGTACTTAGTTGAAGCTTGTTTATTTAAAGTATTTTTAATTCCACTAATTAAAACGTCATCTTTAATACCAACTATCTTAATATCTTTTTGTGCAGTTAACTGTGATCCTTGAATATCAACTTTCGCCCCTTCTAAATTGATACCGCCATTTGCTGTATCTAACTTAACAACTTGTTCCGATCCATTACCCGTAGTACCGCCATAGCCTTTTAAGGTCAAAGTGCCAGTTTTAGAGACAAGTTCAATATCACCAACAGCCTTTAAGCTATAAACTTTTGGGTCAATGGTTAAGTTAGAATTGGTTTGAATTGTTAAGTCACCATTCAGGCTATTTAACTTTGTATCGTTCTTAAGTAAATCACTTCCGACCGCATTTAAGTTCAGTCCAGTCTGGCCTAAAATAAAACCGCCCGCCTCTAATAAAACCGCTCCGCCCGTTAAATTTGTATTTTGTAATACTTGGTTTCCTGTAGCCGTTACAGAGGTCACACCCTTAGATGTTAAGTTTGTTACTTTATCCGCAATCCATTTGGTCGCTGGCGTATACTCAGCATTGCTATAAACTGTACGACCAGAGCTTACCGCCAGATGCTGGTCTGAAGTAGCATTCACACCCTGTAAAGTCAGTAAATCTTTTGCATAGAGTTCTGTATTACCTTTTGACGTTAATACGCTATCGATAATTGTACTCATGCCTGCTCTACTATTGATTGCAAGTTTACCAACCGTAGAGCTGAGGTCTGTATTTTGGATTTTAATATCGGATTTACTATTTTCTATCGAAACAGTTTGTCCCTTTAGAACATTATTTACCGTTTTAAATTGGCCCTTATTTGCAGTAACAACTACATCTTTATTAGCCTTTAGATTGATTCCATTATTACTCGAAACTAATATATCGCCCTGATTCGCATTAACTTGTACCGATTGCAAGTTAACGGTGCCATCACCAATCGAGCCAAGTGTTACGCCTTTTAAACCACTAATAACGGACTGATCAGTCGTTAGTTCATCTTTATCAGCCGAAGGCATCGCCTTGCTTGTCTGGGTCGAGTTTAAATTTAGATTTTTATTCGCGAGTATAGAAATCTTTCCAGCCGAAGACGTGGCCTTTAAGCTGTTTGCAGTAACTCCACCAGCAAGTGCGGTAAGATTAATATCGCCTTGAGCCTTGAGTGCCTGACTTAAAACAAGATCAGCAATTTCAGAACTCACATCAATATTTTTTTGTGAGGTCAGTGCACTATTGAGTGCTATTTGATTGGCATGTAATTGGATACTGTCTTTGTTAGAAATTTCTTTTGCCGTAATGGTTAAATTATTGGCTGCATCAAGCTGAACCATGCCTGTAATAAGTGGAAGTGCCTTGTCAGCATTGTTCCAGACCAGATTACGTCCACTGTAGGCTTTAATGTTTTTAACTCTGGTTGCAGCGTTTTCAAGTGAAAATCCAAGATTCTTTAGATTTAGATCTCCTGAACTATAAAGGTTGAGATCTTTACCTGCATAAATCGTCCCACCTTGGAGATCAATCAGATTTTGGGTATTAGCTGAATTTGCTTGTAGATTGATTGAACCTAATGATGCCTGTATATGATTCTCAGTAAGTGATAACTTACCGTTACTCAATACATTTAAATCTTGGGCAGCAATCAATTTTGCGCCTTTAGCTGCGACCAAGTCTTTTTGTACTTGTATGGTTGCTGTACCACGGTTACTTTTGAGTTCTGATCCAGCGGCAAGATTGATATTCGCTGCATCAATATAGACATCTCCACCTTGTGAATCATCCATAATGCGGGTATCAGCCGCTAGATTGATATTACCTTTGGTATTAACAATTAAAGGTGAAGAAGCCAAGCTACCGTTATTAATAATAATTTCTTTAGCATTTACGTTCAGGTTATTACCTGAATCGATATTTATCATGCTATTACTATTAATACTGCCTGATGAGTTGATATCGGCAGCTGCACCAGTACCCGTTGTTTGTACACTCACTAAACCTTGGGTTTTACTGGTCGAACTGATTGTACCGCTGTGTTCAATTTTTCCGGCACTGGTAATCACCAGATTGTTTACTGCCTGAATAGTCCCTGCGTTCGTTACGCCTAAGCCTTTTTCAGTTCCCATCAAATAGATGTTGTTGGCATACATGCCACCCAGCGCTTTAACATCTACAGCCAATGTCGGTGCAGTTCCAGTACCTGTTTTGGCTGTAACATCCTGTAAATCTGCACTGATATTATTTGCCCCAGCAATCACCTGAATATCATTTTTGGCACGTAGTTCAGCACTAAGTTCTAATGCACGGGCATAGAGGTCAACATAATTTGCATCGTTATTATTTCCTCCCAAACCAAATTTAGAATTAGGGTTTGCTGAAACCGTAATTTTACCTTGGTCAACCGTAAACTGTTTGATACTACCATCAGCATTTAACTGGGGTTTGCCTGTGGTAAAAATTGCCTTGTTGGCATTAATAAAACCACCACCTTTAATGTTAATACCAGATGGATTGGCAATAATCACATCTGCCATTTGCCCTGCAACTTCCAAGTTGCCCTCAAAGCGTGAAGCGGCTGATGAATTTACTTCATTTAAAATAACTCGTGCTTCGCCTGTAGCTAAAAATGGGTTGGCAGCAACGTTTCCTACTGTTTTTGTCGTAGCACCCTGACGGCTGTTATTGAGTACTGCACCTTCAGCCAGTACATCAAACTGTTTATAAATATTATGGGATATCCCATTTTTTGGAGTTTGAATATTGACTACAGGAACGACTGTACCTGCTGCGTTCTTACCAGCAGCAATGACTGCTCTATTCGCAGCATTTGCAGCACTGTCCGCTACAATACCCGCATAGACAGGTGCTAAAGGCATCCACAGACTCATACTGGCAACCAGTGCTTTCACTTGCCAGAGTTGATGAAATGCCTGAGATTCAGTGTTATTCATTTGGTTTTGGGAGCTAGCTTCACTTTGGCCGGATGCCTTAGTTTGGCTTCGTACATTTTCAGCCACGGCCACAAACATTTGACGTGCTTTGCTATAAATAATGCGATAACTATTCTTGTTCATGAATGAAGTCTTTTCTAAAGTAAATTAATAAGAAAGGTTGATACTAAAACCGGTAACCCAGTCTTTTTTTATGCTGTCAGGTGCAATTAGCCCTCGACCTGTAAAGGCATCCAGATAAAAACTATTTTGATAGGTGCGTAGACCCAAAACACTACCGAGTAAATAACGCTGACCCGGTATGCTATTACGACCATTTACCCAGCCCTGATCGACCCCCATGTAAAACTGGGTATTTGGAATTGGTGCATTCAAGCTGATTTCTTGCTGTAGATATTGTCCGTTATCTCCGGAAAGCATGAGCTCACCATCAAAACCACGTACGCTATATCGCCCACCAATATAAAAGCGGTCGTTAGGTACTAAAATTTTAGGTGCATATTGTCCACGCCAATTAAGGCGATACTGGGCTGGTTTTTCAAGCAAAAGGAATGGTGTGGTGAAACGCAGATCGGCACTTAATAGTGGAGCACGAGAGTAGCCTTCTACTGGAAGATGGTTTCCCTCAATATCGGTAATATTTTCTTCAGGCGCCGTTCGGGCTTCTACTCCCATACCACGACGGTAATCAATACTGCCGTCTAATACTGCATTTCCTAAATATTGGCGGTGTTGAAACCCTAAATTCCAGCCTGAAGTTCTGCGGTGCAAGACATTAATCTCCACATCATTTAGAAAACTCTGACTTTCTTTATGATAAATCTTCCCGTAAATACTGGTTTTATGTTGTCCACTACGACTAATGACACGAGATAGGTTTAGGTTGGCTTGTTGGCTATTACCATGATAAATAACTGGATAGCCAGATTCAGGTGCTACAGTTCCTTGTCTATATTGATAATCGTTATAGCTAAAACCTAAATCATAATAACCAACAGGTAACTGATAACTAATAAAATAACTTCGGTTTAAGCTTTCATGAAAGTCATCTAATGAGTGACTCACGTTTAACGATAAAATATCATTTAAATGAAATGGGTTATTGACGCCTAACCCGATATTTCCCATATAGATACCAGTGTCCTGATTACCCGAGTCATCTACACTTAAATTGAAATTAACTTTTTGCTGGGGTTGAAGTTTGAGTATTAAATCGCTATAGCCCGTTAATTCTTTATCCTGAGAACTTGCCGGGGCAATTTGCATGTCTACTGCATAGACACGTTTCAGGTTTTCTAGTCCCTGATCGAGTCTTTTTAGATTAACAATATCACCCGCTTTAAATGGCAATCCTGTCTTAAGTTGTAATGACGAGATTTTCCCTTCTTGAATTATGATTTTATTCAGACGACCAATTTGCACACTTAAGTTTAAATTACCCTGATTTAAGTCTTGTGGACTCACAACAATTTGACTGGTAATAAAACCTTCTTTTAGAAGTTCGTTTTGAGCGAAATTCACAATGTTATGTAAGCTTTGGGTTCCAATATATTTGCCCAAAATATTTTGTGGATGTTTTTTTATAGCTTTAACCACAAAGTTAAATTGCTGTAAGTCAGATTCAGACTGACCATTTAAGAGTACAAGACTAATTTTTTTAACCGCTACACATGGGCTTTCTTCAACAACCAGATGCTTAAAGTCCTGTAAGGGTTTTGTGTTTTGATAAGGTGCTTGCTGAGCAAGTTGCTCTTGTAATTGCTGATTGAGCTCTTTTAAACGTTGATCTTGAAGTACCTGACTAGGTAAAGAAACGTCTTCGATGGCATAGACATATTGGTTAAAACCTGCAAACAAAATAAAGGAAGAAGTTATAAAATTTTTAGTTAACATCTCATATACAGAAGAGTACGTATAATCACGTTATTTTACATAAAAAAACACATTATTCAATTTTTCTTTATATTTATATAAAATAAAATTTATAGAGATTAAGCCATCTTCCTTTATTTAATCCATATCTAGTAGAATTATTAACAATCTTGTTAGCATCTAGATAATCTTAAATAGAAAACCCTATATTATATTATTAACTTCTTCTACAAGATAAATTTTAATAATTAATTTTGTAAAATCAATTACTTTACCCATCCCCACCAAAAAACCGCTCCACCACCACGTCCCTGTCATCCAAACGATTTGTGCTTAAAATCTGGAACATCAAACCATCAATTAAGTTTAAAACCATGTTGGCACTTGGTTTTAGTGGGAGGTTTTCCAAGCTAAAGACCAAATCAAAAATCTCGTGAAGCAGCCATTTTCTATATTCAATTACCATACGGTAGGCCTGCGGGTAAATCTGTTTAATTTCAAAAATGGCTTTAAGTAAAAGGTAGTACAGACTATTAAAATTGACATGTAAAACAATAATCTCTTTGAGTTTACCTCTTGAGGTTCGATAACGGCTTGAGTAGATAATTGCCAGCACTTCTTCTTTCAGTCGGCTTTTTTGAAAGGATACACACATTTCAATAAGGCGTTCTTTTGAGTGAAAGTAGTTGTAAAAAGTGGCTTTAGGAATTTTAGATTTTTTGGCAATCAGGTCTACGCCTGTATTGTGAAATCCATAGATATTGAATAGCTCTATTGCGGTGTGAATAA
>Ga0207713_1002974_pt1 | contig 11843 bp, 12 predicted proteins | sample KBSS64metaG_FD_184404 | JGI IMG/M metagenome (GOLD analysis project Ga0207713, IMG submission 184404) | Switchgrass rhizosphere microbial communities from Kellogg Biological Station, Michigan, USA - KBS S6-4 metaG (SPAdes) (version 2) | ecosystem: Host-associated > Plants > Roots > Rhizosphere >...
CTGAGCCAGTGAGTCAAGCGGTGCGAGGCGACAGACCGTGCGCGAGCCAAGCCCGATTAGTCTTGTGAGGGCGACACTTAGGCAGCCCACGATCGGCTGGCAAGCGTGGCCAAACTGCGTGTGACCGCGGGCCTATCGAGCTGCTTTCTTTGGTTACTTTCTTTGCAGCAGCAAAGAAAGTGACCCCCGCCCCGGGGAGGGGCAGTGCTAATAGACCGATACGAAATCAGAATTCCATAGAAGCCCAAGCGAACCCCAATCCCCCCCAAAAACCCCTTGTGAATTTCATCCGTTCCCTAACCCTGCGCCAGCTACAAATCTTCGTGATAGCAAGCCGCTGTCCGAGCTTCGCACGCGCAGCCGAGGAACTGCACCTGACCCAGCCCGCAGTATCGATGCAAATCCGCCAATTGGAAGAAGCCATCGGTCTGCCGCTGTTCGAACGCGTAGCCCGCCGTCTCGCGCTGACGGAAGCCGGCGAGCGGCTCTCGCATCACGCAAGCCGGATACTCGGCGAAATCAAAGACGCCGAAGACGCGATGATGTCGCTCACGCAAGCCGACAGCGGCTCGATCGCGGTAAGCATCGTCAGCTCGGCGACATACTTCGCGCCCAAGCTGCTCGCGCTATATCGCCAGCAGTATCCGAAAGTCGATGTGCATTTCTCCGTCGGCAATCGCGAGACGCTCCTGCGTTTGCTGCAAGACAATGCGACCGACCTCGCCATCATGGGCCGGCCGCCGCCCGAGCTCGGCACCACGGCCGAGCCGCTTGCCTATCATCCGCATGTGATCGTTGCGCCGCTTTCGCATCCGTTGCGTCATGCGAAGGCCTTCGATCTCCAGGAACTCGCGAACGACACGTTCCTCCTGCGCGAGCCGGGATCAGGCACGCGTGCGGTCGCCGAGCATGTATTCCGGCAGAACCTTTTCGTGCCCGCGCGCAGCGTCACGCTCGGCAGCAACGAAACAATCAAGCAGGCCGTGATGGCGGGAATGGGCGTGAGCCTCATCTCGCTCCACACGCTTTCGCTCGAATTGCGCACTGACGAAATCGCCGTGCTCGACGTGAACGGCACGCCTGTCGAACGGACCTGGCAGCTCGTGCACTCACGCTCGAAACAACTTTCGCCGACCTGTCTCGCATTTCGTCGCTTCCTCCTCGAAAACGCCGAGCCGTTCCTCGAGCGCGAATACGCGCAGTTCGGCTTGCGCAGACCCAGACGCCTCGCCGAAGCAGGCGGCGTCCGATGAGCGTCGCCTTCGCCTGGCGTCATGGCGTCTTCGTCATACTAATTGCATGCGCAGCTATCGCGCATGGCGAGCCAGTGCTTTCGATCACCCAGATCGCGCCGGGCGATTACGCGCATCGCGGTCACGACGATATCGCGACGCCCGACAACGGCGGCGATATCGCGAACGTGGGCTTCATCGTCGGGACGCGCTGCGTCGCGGTGATCGACACGGGCGGCACGCTCGCCGAAGGCCGCGCGTTGCGCGCCGCGATACGCGCGGTCACGCCGCTGCCGGTTTGCTATGTCATCAACACGCACATGCATCCGGATCACATTTTCGGCAATGCGGCATTCAAGGACGATCATCCGCAGTTCGTCGGCAGCGTGGCGCTCGCGCAGGCCGAAGCCTCGCGTGCGGACAACTACATGCGAGCACTGAACCGCGAGCTCGGCAGCGCGGCGGCGGGCAGCGAGATCGTCGCGCCGACGATGACGATCGACGGCGTCGGCACGCTCGACCTCGGCGGACGCACGCTCACGCTGCGCACATGGAAAACCGCGCATACCAACAACGATTTGACGGTATACGATGAGAAGAGCGGCACCTTGTGGACGGGCGATCTTTTGTTCGTGCGCTGCCTTCCCGTCGTCGATGGCAGCGTGACCGGCTGGCTCGACGATATTGCGCGCATTCGCCAGATGAATCCGCGTCATGTCGTGCCGGGGCACGGTCCGCTCGACCCGCCGTGGCGGCAATCGCTCGATGCCGAAGAACGCTATCTCGCCGATCTGGCGCGCGATGTGCGTGCGGCCATCAAGAAGGGCGAAACGATCCGGCAGGCCGTCGATGGTATCGGCATCGACGGGAAGGATGCGTGGCTCCTCGCCGACATCTATCACCGTCGCAATGTGACGGCCGCTTACGCGGAGCTCGAATGGGAGCAGTAGTGCAGCATTGGAGGGACATCATGAAGACAACATGGTCCGGCACTCGCGCGGTGACGGTCGCGACCCTCGCCGCCGCGCTCTTCGCGCCGTATGCCGCGCGAGCGGCGCAACCCGACGACGATCCTGAGAAAGTGGCGCGCTGGCTCGACTTCAAGGAAGGCACGTTCAAGGGCCGCGCGATCGACCCGCACGGCGATGCGGTCATCAAGCTCGATGCGCCCGCGCGCGCGGCGGATGCCGCCGTCGTGCCGATCGCGGTCAACGCGCAATTCCCCCAGACGCCCACGCATTACATCAGGAAGCTCTATCTTTTCATCGACGAGAATCCCGAGCCTTATGCGGGTTCGTTCGAGTTCACACCGGAATCGGGACTCGCGACGATCGAAACGCGCGTGCGCGTGGAGGACTACACGTTCATGCGTGTGATCGCCGAGACCAACGACGGCAAGCTCTATAGCGCAATTCGCTTCGTGAAGGCATCCGGCGGCTGCTCCGCGCCCGCCGACAAGGACGAGGACGCCGCCGAACGCACCGCGGGACAAGTCAGGATTCAGGCCGAAGGTCAGGCCGTCGCGGGCAAGCCCGAACTCGCGCAATTGATGGTGCGCCATCCGAATCGCACCGGCATGGCGATGAATCAGGTCACGCGCAACTACGCAACGGCGTATTTCATTCGCAAGGTCTCGGTCACGTATGCGGATAAACCCGTGATGATCGCGAATGTCAATTTCTCGATCAGCGAGAACCCGAATTTCCGCTTCTATTTCGTGCCGGGCGGCAGCGGCGAATTGAAAGCGCATATCGAGGATACGAAGAACAAGCAGTGGGACGGCGCCGTGGCGATCAGCGCGCAATCGGGCGGCGCGCAAACATCGGCGATGAAATGACGGCGAGCCGCTGGCGAGCGCTCGTTTGCATGCTGCTCTTCGCGTTGAGCACGCTCGCGCGCGCGGCGATGAGCGGCATGCCCGCGCCCGTCGCGATCGCGCCGGGCGTGTACGCGTTCCTTGGCGACAACGATGCGGTTGCGCCCGCGAATCACGGCATCGTCGCGAACAATGGCTTCATCGTCGGGCCGGAGGGCGTGACCGTGATCGACACGGGGGCGTCGTATCGCTATGGCCGCGCGATGATCGAAGCGATCCGCAAGATCACGCCGTTGCCGGTGAAGCTCGTCATCATCACGCATCAGGCGCCCGAGTTCGTGTTCGGCGCGGCCGCGTTCCGTGACGACGGCGTGCCGATCCTCGCACACGCGCGCGCCGCGCAACTGATCCGCGAGCGCTGCTCGATCTGCCTCGCCAATCTGCGCAAGACGCTCGGCGAAGATGAAATGGCCGGCTCGCGTGTGACGGTGCCCGACAAGACGGTGAACGGCACGACGGAAATAGAGAGCGGCGGGCGCCAGCTGCAATTGCTGCACTTCGGGCCCGCGAGCACGCCCGGCGACCTCGCCGTGCTCGACACGCAAAGCGGCGTGCTCTTCGCGGGCGGGCTCGTCTCGAACGGACGCATCCCCGAATTGCGCAACGAGCAGATTCCCGGCTGGCTCGCCGCGCTGGAAAACCTGCATGCCCTCGACCTGAAGACGGTTATTCCGGGCTTCGGCGCGCCCTTGCGAGGCGACGGCATCATGCGCACGGGCGACTATCTCCGCGAACTCGATGCAGCGGTGAAGCGAGCCTACAAGAACGGCGTCGGCCTCACCGAGGCGATGCATACCGTGCAAGTGCCCGCGTTCGAGCATGACAAGCTCTATGCGATCGCGCAGCCGCAGAACGTGCAGCGCATCTATCTTCAGCTCGAAAAGCAGTAAACCGTTGCCGCATCTTTCTCTCTAACGCCGTACAACCACCAGGAGACACGACGATGGCTCAGCTCGTAGCGCTATACAAGAACCCGTCCGACCCGAAAGCATTCGACGAATACTATGCTTCGACCCATGCGCCGCTTGCGAAGACGCTGCCGGGCTTGCGGCGCTACGAGATCAGCACCGGGCCGGTCGTGGCCGCGTCGGGCGATTCGCCCTATCACCTCGTCGCGCTGTTGCAGTTCGATTCGCTCGAAGCGATCCAGACCGCGCTCGGCTCGCCCGAAGGCCAGAAGACCGCCGGCGATCTCGCCAACTTCGCTCAGGCTGGCGTCGAGCTATTGATGTTCGATTCGAAAGAGGCCTGATACCGCTCACGCCTTCGGAGACGCAAGTGCGTCTTCCGAAGCGCATCGTCTTTCCTCGGTTCATTTCCCCGCAACGCATGACCCGCATCGCCGAATGGGGATGCTGCACGGTTTTGTATCCATCGATACAATACGTTCTGTATCAGCCGATATAAAACATCGGCCCCTTCGATTTCGATGGAGCAGCATCATGGCGCGACCGCGCAATTTCGACGAGGACAGCGTGCTCGATGCCGTTGCCGAAGCGTTCTGGACGCACGGCTACGAAGGCACGTCCACGCGCGACCTCGTGCAGTACACGGGGCTCACACAACCGAGTCTCTATAACGCTTTCGGCGACAAGCGCGCGCTCTTTCTGCGTGCGCTCGATCACTATCTCGAGCACACCTTGCGCGAGCGCATCCAGCGGCTCGAATCGTCGATGCCGCCTGACCGGGCCATTACCGCCTTCTTTCGCGAGATCGTCGAGCGTTCCGTGTCGGACGAGCATCGGCGGGGCTGCATGCTGGTCAACGCGGCGCTCGGGATGTCGCCCGAAGACGAAGAATTTCGCGAACTCATCGCCGAAGAGATGTCGCTGATGCGAGCGTTCTTCGAGCGCTGCATGAAGGCTGGCCTGAAGAGCGGCGCCATCGAGCGCGTGATGTCCGCCGACGCCGCCGCCACCAGCCTCCTCGCGGTGCTGCTCGGCGTGCGCGTGCTGGCACGCGTCGATCCGAAGCCTGCGTTGCTGAGCAATGCCGTCGGACCGACGCTGGCGATGCTCAAGCTGCCGCCTCTCGGCCTGAGCGCCGGAAAGCGCTAAACCTCTCGCACCTTTTTTACGTCACTTTGTCCGGCCGCGTGCACGCGCACCTGGCCGCAGGAGTCGTCATCATGTCGGATCAAACGGTATCGCCTATTCGCAGCGGTCAGCACACTTCGCTCGATGCCCGCGCGCTTTTCGCGATGCTCGCGGGCTTTTGCGCGAGTCTCGTCGCGATCGGGCTCGCGCGCTTCGCTTACACGCCGCTCATTCCGCCGCTCATCGAAGCGCACTGGTTCACGTCATCGCAAGCGGTGACGCTCGGTGCTGCGAATTTCGCGGGATATTTCGCAGGCGCGATTTTCGGCCGCGCGATTGCCCGGGCATTCACCAATCGACACGCGCTGCGCCTCTTGATGGCGATCGCAACGGCCGCGTTCTTTGCGTGCGCGTTTCCGCTATCGATCGCGTGGTTCTTCGCATGGCGCTTTCTGTCGGGCTTGTCCGGCGGCGCGATCATGGTGCTCGTCGCAACGACGATCCTGCCGCATATCCCGCCCGCGCGTCGCGGCTTCGCAAGCGGAATGATCTTTATCGGGCTGGGCTTCGGTATCGCGGCATCGGGCACGCTGATTCCAAGGCTCCTGCATCACGGCCTGCACGATACGTGGATGGGTCTCGGCATGTTCTCGCTCGCGCTAACCGCAGTCGCGTGGTTCGGCTGGCCTGCGGCCAATGCGCCCGCCGTGGCTGCGCAAGCCGCCACGATGCAAGCCGATGCGCTCGGCGGCGCGCGTTTGCGGCTCCTGTACGCGCAATACGCGGCGAATGCACTCGGTCTCGTGCCCGTGATGATTCTGCTCGTCGATTGCATCGCGCGTGGCTATGGACGCGGCGCCGAAGTGGGCGCGAGCTATTGGGTGCTATATGGCGTCGCGGCGATCTTCGGGCCGCTCATCTGCGGGAATGCGGGCGATCGCATCGGCTTCGGCATGGCGTACCGGTTCGTGCTGGCGCTGCAGGCGGGCGCAGTGGCGTTGCTGGCGCTATGCGCGAATCCGTATGTGATCGGTGTCGCGACCGTCGCGCTCGGCGTCTCCACGACGGGCATCGTGCCGCTCGCGCTCGGCCGCGTGCATGAGCTCCTGCCGCACGATCATGTCGAGCAGCGCGCGGCGTGGAGCCGGGCGACATCGGCATTCGCGCTGTGCCAGGCGCTCGCGGGATATGGCTATTCGTTCCTCTTCTCGCATACGCATAACGACTACGCGCTGATCTTCGCGTGCGGTGCCTTTGCACTGGCCGTCGCGTTCGTTGCGGACCTCATCGTGAACCGCAAGCGAGTCGAAGCCTAATCGATCCGGCCGGAGGACGAGTCGCCGGATTCGGTCTCCGGATCGGTCACGCTCAGGTCTTCGCGCCGATGATTGATCGCGAGAAATACGCTCATCAACACGAGAAACGCGACGACGAGCATCGCGGCATTAATGAGCACGCGCTCATAGCCGAGTTCCGTGACGTTGATGAATGGATAGGGATAGAAATCGGAAAGTCTTCCGCGCCATAACGTGATGCAGAGATAAGACAGCGGATAGACGAGCCAGAGCGCACATCGTCGCAATGACAGATGAAAACGCGGCACGAATAAAAACCAGTACAACGCCGCGAGTGCGGGCACGATCGTATGCAGCGATTCGTTGACGAGCGCGCGATAACCTGAAGGCGTCCAGAGATATCGCAGCAACGCGTTATAGGCTATCCCGACGAACACGATATACACGACGATCGCCGTAATCACTGTGGGCTTGCGAAAAAATCGCGCGATGGGGAAGTGCGCGCGTGTCGCGACGCATGTGAAGCAAAGTGCGGTCAGCAGTACGGTGACGTTCGTCAGATAGCTGCTCATGCGAGCGATGCCATCGAACACGGTGAAGCCGCGATGCACCACGCGCGCGATGGTGATATCCGTTTGCGCGGCGAACGCGAGCCACGCGATCATCGCGATAGCTGCGGCGAGCGCGAGCGACGCGGTGCTCGGCGTGTGAAGCGGCAACTCGGGTTCTTGCCGCGGCGGTGTGGGAGATGCATTCGGCATGAGGCCCATTTTACGTGTGCGGCAGTCGTGATCGGCAATGCGGCAGCATTCGGGGTGCATGCTGCGCAAGTTAGCGCCCGCGATAGCTCGTTTGCGCTCGCGCCGCTAGAGCGGGATCGAATCAGATCGGATTACTTTCATATTACGAGATATTGAAAGGAGGAAGACTTTCGGGCGTCGCGGCGCCCGGGTCCGGTGCGCAGGTGAGGTCCGCGCAGCGCGTCAAACAACACGACGTAATTCCTCTTTACGCACTGCGTCCATGACCGGGCCACCAACGCCTTCCGAATCGAACCTTCAGCCAAGCTTGCCTACCGCATCCCGCAACGCCGTCCGCAGCCCCTCCTCAACCACCGATGATAAAACGGCATCCGCAACATCTCATCGACGGTAAGCGTCATTTGCAAAGCCCACGCAAGCAGATGCGCAATATGCTCCGCATCCGGCCCGATCCATTCCGCGCCGACGAAGCGGCGGCTCGCGCGATCGACATACACGTGCATCAGCCCGCGATTCCTGAGCATCACGCGGCTGCGCCCTTGATCCTCGAAGCTCACTTCGCCCGTCACGAAAGTGCCTTGCTTTAGGTCCACGTAACGCGCACCGACCATCGCAATGCCCGGATCCGTGAACGCAATCGCGATCGGCGCGCGCCGCTCGACCGCCACGACATGCGGATAACGCGCTGCATTCGTCCCTGCGGCGCGACCTTCGTCGGCGGCTTCGTGAAGCAGGGGCAGCACGCCGTTCGCATCGCCCGCGATGAATACCGGATGCGTGCCCGCCTGCAAGGTCAGCGCATCATGGAGCGGCGATCCATCGTCATCGAGTGCGAGGGACGTGTCGTGCAGACCAAGCCCGCCGACATTCGGCTTGCGTCCCGCGGCCACGAGCACATAGTCGAACGTGTCCTCGATCAGCTCCCCGGCACCGGAGACATAACGCAGGCGCACCTCATCGCCTTCGCGCAAAGCGGCTTCGACTTGCGCACGCGGCTCGAAATGAAGCGCTTCTGCGAATACACGTTCGGCATAGCCGCGCACATCCGGATCGCTCAAAGGCCCGACGCGTCCGCGCGCACCCAATACCGATACGCGCACGCCGAGCCGCGCCAGCGCCTGACCCAGTTCCAGCCCGATGACACCCGCGCCGATCACCGCGACGCGCTTCGGCAGGTCGTCCCATGCGAACACGTCGTCGTTGATGACCGCGCGATCGCCGAGCGCGCGATACATCGCGGGCATGACGGGGCTCGATCCGGTCGCGATCACGACGCTCTTCGCGTGCACTCGCGTGTGCTCGCCCACTTGCAGCAAGTTGTCGTCGATGAAACGCGCATAGCCGATGAGCTTGTCCGCATCGGGCATCGCATCGACACCCGCAACGACGAAGCCCACGAAGCGATCGCGCTCACGCTTCACGCGCGCCATCACCTCGCGCCCGTCGATAAGCACCGCGCCGTCGATATGCACGCCGAATGCATCGGCGTGAGTCGCGTGATACGCCGCGTCGGCCGCAGCGATGAGCAGCTTCGAAGGCATACATCCGACGCGCGCACACGTCGTTCCGTGCGCGCCGCCTTCGATGAGAATCGCCGAGGCGCCCGCCGCCTTCGCCGCGCGATACGCGGAAAGTCCCGCGCTGCCCGCGCCGATGATGGCGACATCCGTATGGATCGTGTTCATGATGAAGTCCCGAATGGTTGTTGCATTTGCAACCATCATGACGCGCGCCACACGAAACGCGAATGCTCGTTCGGATCGATTTCCTGCTCGATCGTCTCAGACGACGGCGCGATGAAGTCATGTATTCATCTAGACGTCTCATGCGCGTCACTGTCTCGTCATGTTCGCTTCCTAGAATCTCCCGAACGTTTCAGCGCGCCGTTTGAGCGCGCCCATCGAGGGAAGCTATGGACGCAATTCGCATCGAGCGTCTCACCAAGACGTTCGGAAACGGCCGCAAGGCGCTCGATTCCGTCGATCTGCGCGTGGAGGAGGGCGAAATGGTCGCGCTCATCGGCGCATCGGGGTCCGGCAAATCGACGCTCCTGCGGCACATCGCGGGCTTCACGGCATCCGACCCCGCGCCATCGCACGTCACGTTGCTCGGCCGGCCGATCCAGCAGAACGGCAGGATCGTGCGCGAAGTGCGCTCGATCCGCCGCGACGTCGCCTTCGTGTTTCAGCAATTCAATCTCGTCGGACGCCTTTCGGTGCTGACCAATGTGCTGATCGGCGCGTTGTCGCGCGTATCGCTGTGGCGGCGTCTCGCGGGCCGCTTTCCGCGCGGCGAGCGCTCGCTCGCGATGGAATCGCTCACCGCGATGGGCATCGGCGAGCACGCATTCGAGCGCGCAAGCAATCTGTCCGGCGGCCAGCAGCAACGCGCCGCACTGGCCCGCGCGCTCGTGCAGCGCGCGCGCATCGTGCTCGCCGATGAGCCTATCGCATCGCTCGATCCCGAATCGGCGCGCCGCGTCATGGAGTTGATGCAGGCGCTCAATCGCGAGCACGGCCTGACGGTCGTCGTGTCGCTGCATCAGATCGATGTGGCGATGAAGTACTGCCCGCGCACGATCGCGTTGCGCGATGGCCGCGTCGTGTTCGACGGCGCGAGCGAGCGCCTCACGTCCGCCGTGCTGCGCGAGCTGTACGGCTCGTCGGCGGACGAACTGCTCACGCATCGCAGCGCGCCGAGCGCGCACACGCAAGCTTCGCAGGCATTCGCCTCGGCCGCGGGCGTTTAAGTTTCGAACCGAACATCAACCCTGGATCGCATCATGAAAACAGCCCGTCTCTTCCTGGCCGGCGCCGCGCTCGCGTCTTGCCTTCTGACGCAGACCGTTCTTGCCGAGACGATCAACTTCGGCATCATCTCCACCGATTCGTCCGCCGCGCTCAAGCAGCGCTGGCAGCCGCTCATCGACGATCTGAACAAGCAGACCGGCCTCGACGTGAAGGCGTATTTCGCGACCGACTATGCGGGCATCATCGAGGCGATGCGCTTCAACAAGGTGCAGATCGGCTTCTTCGGGAATGCTTCGGCGATCGAAGCCGTCGATCGTTCGAATGGCGAAGTCTTCGCGAAAGTGAAGTACAAGAACGGCGAAGCGGGCTATTACTCGCTGCTCATCACGAACGCGAACAGCAAGTGGAAGTCGCTCGATCAGGTGCTGAAGAACACGAAGGACATCAATCTCGGCTTCGGCGATCCGAACTCCACGTCGGGCACGCTCGTGCCTTCGTACTATCTGTTCGCGAAGAACGGTATCAATGCGAAGCGCGCGTTCAAGAGCGTGTTGCCGTCGAGTCATGAGGCGAACATGCTCGCGGTCGTGAACGACAAGATCGACGTCGCGACCAACAACACCGACATGCTCGACACCATCAAGAAGCAGCATCCGGAGCTGTATCCGAAGGTGCGCGTGCTGTGGAAGTCGCCGCTGATCCCGTCCGACCCGCTCGTGTGGCGCCGCGATCTGCCGCAGGCGACGAAGGAAAAGCTGCGCAGCTTCTTCGATCACTACGCTGAAAAGGATCCGCGCGAGCAGGCGGTGATGGCTTCGATATCGGGTTATTCGGGCTTCGCGGATTCGTCGAACGCGCAGCTCGTGCCCATTCGTCAGATGTCACTCTTTCAGAAGAAGGAGCAGGTGCAGAACGATGCGCATCTCGACGCCGCCGACAAGGAAGCGCAGCTCGCAGCGCTCGATCAGAAGATCGCCGCGCTCGACAGCACGGCGGCGAAGTAAATGAAGCCGCTCGACGTAGCCACGTTCGAGGCCGGCGTCGTCCGGCCCATCACGACGAGCGCACCCAGGCGAAGCTGGACGTCGATGCTCGGCTGGATCGTCGTCATCGCCGTGCTCGGGCTGTCATGGAAAAGCGCGGACATGCGTCCGCTCGATCTGCTCGGCGCATCGGGCAACATGAGCGAGTTCGCACGCGACTTCTTTCCACCCGACTTCACGGAATGGCGCACGTATGCGCATGAAATGATCGTGACGCTCGCGGTCGCGGTGTGGGGCACGGCGCTCGCGCTGGTTTGCGCAGTGCCGTGCGGCTTGCTTTCGGCGCAGAACATCGCGCCCGTGTGGGTCTCGCAACCGGTGCGACGTTTGATGGACGCGTGCCGCGCTATCAACGAAATGGTCTTCGCGATGCTCTTCATCGTCGCGGTCGGGCTCGGTCCGTTCGCCGGCGTGCTCGCGCTTTGGGTGCATACGACGGGCGTGCTCGCGAAGCTTTTCGCGGAAGCGGTCGAGGCCGTCGATTCGAGGCCCGCCGAAGGCGTGCGCGCCACCGGCGCGAGCAGTCTCGATGAAATCGTCTACGGCGTGCTGCCGCAGGTGTTGCCGTTGTGGATCTCGTTCGCGCTGTATCGCTTCGAGTCGAACGTGCGCTCCGCGATGGTCGTCGGCATGGTGGGCGCGGGCGGGATCGGCGTCGTGCTCTATGAGGCGATCCGCTCGTTCAACTATGCGCAGACATGCGCGGTGATGCTGATCGTCATCGTGATCGTGTCGCTGATCGACCTCGTATCCGGCTGGGTGCGCGAGCGCGTGATCTGAGCTGCGTCACGACATCAGGACGTGGCGGCATTTGCGTGTCTTCATCAAATTCCTCGGCCACCGTGAATTG
>Ga0207713_1002978_pt1 | contig 11837 bp, 10 predicted proteins | sample KBSS64metaG_FD_184404 | JGI IMG/M metagenome (GOLD analysis project Ga0207713, IMG submission 184404) | Switchgrass rhizosphere microbial communities from Kellogg Biological Station, Michigan, USA - KBS S6-4 metaG (SPAdes) (version 2) | ecosystem: Host-associated > Plants > Roots > Rhizosphere >...
CCTGCTGGCCCTGGCACCTGCGACGGCATGGCCCCCATCGATTGGGTGGTCATACGCAGCATGTCTGTTGAACGGGACGCTAGAAGAGCATGGGGCAAAACGCTACTGTCAGAAATGACAGTTCCGACCAGCGGGAACGACTGACTGACGCATTGGAAACACTTCTTAGCTGCGGTGCGCACTAGCCACTCGCGCGTTGAACGCAGCAAACTCATCAGATGAGTCCTCCCAACGTTCGATGGAGCGAGCCAGGACCTCAATCAGCGGACGGTTGACCTCATAGTTCTCGATCAAGTCATCCATCAAGGCCCGTGCCTGAGCATAGTCATCATCATTGGCGATTTGGCTGATGAACCCTGCCTCCTCGAACAAGGCATGGGCTTTTTCCTTGATGACGGCAAATCCCATGTCAATCAGCCTCCTTCCGGTAACGTTTGCAGGGCCCGGCCAGAGCCAATACTGGCTTGCGGTTTTCGCAGAATTCGATGAAGACAACCAGTCCAATGTCTTTGCAGGGTATTGCAATGACTTTTCCTGGAGCCAGAAATGACAATGGCGGTCGACACCGAGGCATCGACCGCCATTGCTTTAACGCTTTGAGCCTACATCAGGCAGGGATCATTCCCACTCCCTTATCAATGGAGCGATAAATCTTTCATAAAAAAACTTTATGAAATAGAAGAATCGAACAGCCATGAAAAATGCCATGCACAGTAAAACTCTTGTGGCGAAGGCCGCCGATAGCCTGCATCTCAAGGGTCGCCAACTCATCCGCATTACCATCACGAACAACCTCAGCCAGTAGCTCCGCGTTCATAGGCTTCCTGGGTACTGGCGAAGCCTGTCTTGTACACGCCGTTGTTGAGATTTTCGTAGACGCGGACATTCACGGCGTCGATTTCGGCCTGCAGGTCGTTGGAATAGTAGTCGCCGGCTTTTGCACCCCAGATGATCGAACGCCGAATTGAACATCCGGATAATTTCGGAGGATTCATTCGAGACGATTGTCTTCTGATGGTAGCGCCTGCCTCGGCCCTGAAGCACCGTTTCCCCTCGGGCCCGTCCCCGTCCGGGGTGATCCGTCACGAAATATCGACGGCCGACGCTTGATCGTCCCATTCGCCATATCGGCGCTTTTTGAGATATCGGCACTCAGATCCATCTTCTGCCAGACGCCATCAATCAATTCACCCATGCTATCTACACTTTTCGATCTGGTGCGTCTCGAAACAGTGGCACGACTGCGGTGCCAAGCAACTCGATCGATCGCCGCATGGCTTCTGTTTCGAGTGCAGCGGGACTCATCTGAAAGGTGATGCGGGACACGCCGCCCAACGCATGGCTGCACGCCCTCATCTTGGCAGCGACCGTTTGCGGACTGCCGACCAGGAAGGCTCCTGCGGGACCGCACATCGCCTCGAATTGATACCGCGTCGGCGGCGGCCAGCCGCGTTCCTGCCCGACGGTGCTCATCGCCTGGAACCAGCCGGGAAAGAAAGCCTCCCTGGCTGCTTCATCGGTATCGGCAACAAACCCCATGGCATGGACACCGACTCTTTGTTCGGCCAGTGGATGACCGGCAACCTGCATGGCGCGCCGGTAGAGGTCGACAGCAGGCCGGAAGCCCTCGAAAGTGCCGCCGATGATGGCGACCATCAGTGGCAGCCCAAGCGTACCGGCGCGCTCGAACGAACTCGGCGTACCGCCCACGCCGAGCCAGATTGGCAACCGGTCCTGATGCGGACGAGGATAGACACCTTCACCATTCAGCGCTGGCCGGAAACGGCCGCTCCATCTGATATGAGGCACCTCGTTGAGCTTGAGCAAGAGGTCGAGCTTTTCGCTGAACAACGCATCATAGTCGCGCAGATGATAGCCAAACAGCGGATAGGCTTCGGTGAAAGAACCCCTGCCAACCACCAGTTCCGCTCTGCCTTTAGAAATGAGATCGAGTGTCGCGAACTCCTGAAACACCCGCACCGGGTCGGCAGCGCTGATGACCGCCACCGCGCTTGTCAGCCTGATAGCCTTCGTACGCGCCGCCGCAGCCGCGAGAATAACGGCAGGCGCCGAATCAAGCGCGTTCTCCCGGTGATGCTCGCCCATACCAAAGACGTCCAGGCCAACCTGGTCGGCCAGTTCCACTTCTGCAAGCAAGCTTTCCATGCGATCAGAGGCAGACTGTAAATGGCCTGTCCTCGGATTGATCGCAAGCATCGCAAAACTATCGATACCGATCTCCACTCTTCACTCCTTTCGCGATGCGCTGCTGAGAACTTGCGCGATCTGTAAGCTCGACAATGCGGTGTTGATCTGCAAAGGCATTCAGGAATGCCTTTTTCAGTCCGACTGCGGTTTCAGCCGTGGCTCTGGAGAACGTTGGCCAGACTGCCGCGATGCAGCCATGCGACTATCGAGGTAATCGCCAGCAGAACAATGGCCGGGAGCGGGTTCCCGCCGATCAGCACCAGGTGGGTGAACACGGCGCCGATCATAGTAACGGCCAGCAGAACTGCACCGAACGCTACCGTTACCGGAAGAAGGATAGCGATAGCGCCAGCGATCTCGACCACGCCAGTGAAGATTCTGAACCACTGGCCGGCCCCGATCTGGTCGAAGATGGCGACCATCATCGGTACGCCCGCCAGCTTGGCGCTGCCGGCGGCAAGGAAAGCGGCGGCACTTAGAAGGCGCAGAACCCAGGAAGTGATCCTGGCAGCTCTGGTGGGAGTCAAGGCGTTTTGTGATGATTTCATAGAGCACCATGAAACAGAGTGTTGATGGAAATAGCGCCATCCAGACGAGTGTGCTGGCGCTTTCGAAATCTGATCGTGTCTATCCAGTATTTCCGCCTATCTCGGCGGACCTGAGAGACCGCGCCTGATCAAGCCGCAATGCCTTGATCTGCGCCTTTGCGCACGGGATTGCGGAGGCCTTTGCCATTGCACTGGTCGCGACATCAAAATTTTCTCGCGTTCCTTTACATCTGAAAAGCCGTTATTATCAGATGGACACTATCTGCCAATCCGATGGATCTCAACTCATGCTGGACGGTTTGTCGCTTGATCAGGTGCGCGCCTTCATTGCTGCGGTCGACGAAGGGAGTTTTTCCGCCGCCGCGCGCAAGCTGGGTCGCGCCCAGTCCGCCGTCAGCGAACTCATACGTGCTCTTGAGCATCAGTTGCGCGTGGAACTCTTCGACCGGACCGGCCGCTACCCGAAACTGACGCCGGCCGGAAGCATGTTGCTCGCTGGCGCGCGCGAGGTCGTTGCCAAAGTCGATGCGTTCAAGTCACAGGCGAAGGGCATGGCATCAGGGCTCGAACCCGAGTTGTCGGTCGTGCTCGATGTCTTCTTTCCCATCAGCGTCATTGCCGAAGCCGCCCGGGATTTTCGGGAGAAGTTTCCAACCGTGCCGCTACGGCTCTTCGTCGAGGTTCTCGGTGGCACGGTTCTGCCGATCCTTGATCACCGCGCCCATTTGGGCATCGTGGGCACCCTGCCTGTGATGCCCCCCGGCATCAGGACCGAACCGCTCGGAACCGTGGATTTTGACGTCGTGGCCGCTGCCAACCATCCGCTTGCGGCCTTCGATGCGCCGATCCCGCGCAGTGAACTCAGCAACCATATCCAACTCGTCCTGACCGATCGCACCGAACTGTCGCAGGGGCGGGAGTTCGGGGTTCTGTCGCCCCAGACCTGGCGGCTGGCTGATCTTTTCGCCAAGCACACGTTCCTACTCAACGGCCTTGGCTGGGGCGGCATGCCCGGCCACACGGTCAGAGCGGACATAGAGGAAGGGCGCCTTTCGCGCCTACGCATAGAAGGCGTAGCCGCGAGCGATCTCAAGCTGCCGATGGCCATCGCCTATCGCGCGGATGATCCCCCGGGACCGGCTGGCCGATGGTTTATCCAGCGATTGGGAACATGCGCACATCACCAGACAGGCTCCTGACGGGGGCGAAGCGAAAGGTCGCATTTCTATCGACGACATCATTGCTTGAGCAAGCGATGGAGGCGCGAAATTTCACCTCCCGTTCTGTTCAGCCCCAAAAAGCCAAAAGCCCGCAATTACGCGGGCTTCAGGGCATTTCTTGCTAGATCGTACCGGGCTGTGCCGGACGCGGGATCACTCCCACTCTATTATCAACAGGCTCTCCGGCCCCAATAAAATATGAACGATTTGTGCACATCAAGAAAACGATGCCACGAAAAATACCATTCACAACCTCCGTCCCTTTTTGGGCGCTCGGCAGCTATCGTCTGCTGTAGAAATAGCCTGGTTGTAGAAATGATTTGAAGTTTTATTTCCTAATTGAACGCCAGCCTACTGGTCAGCATCCTCGTGATGCCATCTCGACAAATCGTAATAATGGCGAGTCCTGCGGCGCAGGTCGATACACCAGCGTGAGAGGAACCGTGAAGTCGGATTGAGTATCAAGCTCCCGATATTTCACACTTTCTCGATGCAGCGATTTCAAGGTCTCAGGCACGATAGTGATCCCCTTGCCTGCGGCAACTAAAGTGACTGCGGAAAGTAATCTAGGTACATCGGCTGCGACGCGCGGCGTGAACCCTGCTTCTAAGAAGGCCGCAAAAAGCACTTCCTGGATGCCTGGGCCATCAGCCCGCCGATAGAGGATAAGTTCTTCGGCGCTCAACGCTGACAAAGCAATGGGACCGGTGTCCTGCGCCAGAGGATGTCCAATCGGCAAAGCGACAACCATGCGCTCTTGACACAGTACAACCGATTTCAGCATGGGGTATCGCTGAGTTGTTGATCTTACGAACACGGCATCCAGCGACTCCTGCACCACAGCATCAAGCAAATCCCGTGTCGTATTTTCGTGAGAATCAAGCGCGATCATAGGGTATCTCGCGTGAAATGCCCGTATCAATTGAGGGACCTTTGGGTGCAAGGAAGCGGAACTGGTATATCCAACTGCGATCCGTCCACACTCACCGCGAGCCGCCTGCTGTGCCCGCATAACCGCCCGATCTACGTTGGTCAGCAGCTCTCGAGCTTCATTCAAGAACACACGACCAGCCGCATTGAGACGAATGCTGCGAGGGGTGCGATCGAACAATCGCACCTCCATTTCGCGCTCCAAATCCCGAATTTGTGAGCTGAGTGGCGGCTGCTGAATGTTCAAGCGTTGCGCCGCACGAGTCATATGTTCCTCTTCAGCGACCACAACGAAGTAGCGCAAATGACGAAGCTCCATGGCGTTACTACCTTTTACATATGCTTTAGGTATTTTGCATATATTTTACATTACACATAAGCATCCATACCATCTGGTGGTCGCAATCATTTGCAGGGTCTGGTTATGAGCATCGACTTCCACTCCAGTGAAAACAGGTATACATACGCCGCTCGAGACGCCGACAGCGGATGGGCTACGGCTATCAAGTCCGTGCTCGACCCATCAGGTAAACGCGTCGCGGATATCGGATGTGGAGGCGGGATCTACTCAATCGCCTGGATCGAGCTTGGCGCCAAAGAAGTGATAGGCGTCGATTTTTCCGTCGAGATGGTCTCGGCCGCTCGAGAAAAATCAGTAAGACAAACGGGAATTTCCTTCCAAGTGGGCACCGCTGAGAAAACAGACTTGGCGAGCGAGAGCATGGACATCGTTTTCGAGCGGGCGCTTATTCACCACATCAAAAATTACGACGCTTGTTTTGCCGAAGCTTTTCGCTTGCTTGCCCCTGGCGGGAGATTGCTGATTCAAGATCGCACGCCTGACGACGTGCAGGTTGCTGGGTCTCCTGTACACATTCGCGGGTATTTTTTCGAATGCTTCCCTCGACTACAGAAAGTTGAATCCAACCGAAGACCAACTGATGATCGAGTTGTAGGCGCCCTACTGAAGGCTGGGTTTGAAAATCCGAAAACTATTCAGCTCTGGGAAATCAGAAAGACCTATGAGAATTTTGAAGACTTAGAGACTGATCTCCGTAATCGTACGGGCCGATCAATCCTGCATGAGCTTAATGATGAAGAATTGGCCAACTTGATCTCATTCATTAGTAGCCGTATCGATGTTGATCAGCCGATCAAAGAAATGGACAGATGGACATTGTGGCTTGCTGAGAAACCTTAAGGCACAGCCATCCTTGGTAACTGGAGTTCTGAGGGTGAGTTGGCGGAGCGCTCACTCACTACCAAGCCAAAAGTCTGCCGAATGGCTTTGCAGCCCCCTTCTACTCATTGCTGGGATCGAATGAGTGACTTCCTCGGAGCTTACGGCCATCGCAGTGTTATACACCACGATGACAGAGGAACGAGAAGATGAGTAATAACCCCATTAGCGAGTCACAAGCATCAAACCAGCAATCAGGGCTTCAAAGCATTTCAGGTGCGCTAGGTATGCGAAGAAGCACTGTCGATACCATGTCGGCTTCAGCCAACTGAACATGGTATCGACATCCTTTCTGATGAAGCTTGCTCTGTGCACCATGACCAACGCCATTAATGACGTAGAAACTCTCGTAACCATCAAAAATATTTATAAATAAATCAAATGGTTACGAGAAAAACCTACTCCCACTCTATTATCAATAGGCACATATAAACCCTTGGAACCGCACTTTTTAAAGAAACTTCTATTCGAGACCATGAGAAATACCATACGGGAAACTCTCTTGAGGGTCATATCGCTTGGAAACACCTACCCAGGGCAACGCCGGTATAAAGCTGCCGCATCAACATCGAAATCCGGAGAACATCAGCCCATAATCGAATCGGGCGACCGATTGGGATATCGTCGCATCCAAGCTGTGGGAGGCCAGGAAGCGGACGGGTTGAGCGGATATGGCTTGGGCCTTAACGGCGCAGCGCAAATTCTGCAGCGTCCTCTGCGCCGTGAACCTCAGCGTCAAGCAGGCGCTCGTAGATCGTCATCGCACGAGTTTTGATCTCTATTGGTGAACGCTGAAGTGCAATCACAAGCCCTATAAATTCGCCGTCGTACAACCCTCCAACGGTCCTATCTGGCGATGTACGTGCAAGCTCAGTTGCAGCCTCTGCGATTTCAAGCACCAGCATTTCAAAGCCTGGATAAAGCAACAGGTGCTGAAGCGAGCGTACAAACAACAGCCCCATCGATTCTCTGAGCAGATCAATATTTACTGCAACAGAAGCCAGCAGGGCTCGCGTCATTTCATCGGGAGGTAATCGCTCGCCACGATCTACAGCTGTAGATAGAGCATGAGCCTCGAACCCACTGACAATGCTGGCGACAGAAATGAGGTAGGCATGCGAGCGGCTTCGAATATCGAGATCGAGTTCACGCCATCCCGCTGCAGCCGCAAATAACACGCCAGACCTGGCAGAAATATCATGCCCGGCCATCACCACTTCGACTATCTTGCCCATCCCACAAGAAGTAGCGCTATCGACAATCACGCTAGCAGCAGAGAACTCACCACCAATCTGCCTAAGCTTATGATCGCTATGACTGAGCCAGAAGTTGACAATCTCCTGCTGTAGGCTCGTATGCATGCGAACTCGCAGGCGCCACAACGACTGGACTACAGCTGCATCTTCAAACGCCGCTGGAAACCTCCGCCAGATCGCCTCAATCAGCTCGCCCACTCTTGCCGCATCTGCCCACCAAAGTTCATGCGACCTGAACATTAGGATTGCACTCCAAACCTCGGGATCTTCAGGATGAGTAACGTGTAGTTCCAACTCCGAGAGCCAACCATCACAATCCACGCCGTCACGATAAAGATATCCCGCGGCGATCGCAGACAGCAGCGTGAAATTGCGCTGAGGGAGAAAATGCATGCCGCCGCCCCGGCCAAATAGCATGGCCTCAGGGCGTTGATCTGGTTTCTCATTCCGCTCACGATTGGATTTGTTTAACTCGGCATGACGTAGTGTTTCTGCGGCTAACACATTGGGGTCGCGCTGCAGCCAGCCCTTGAGCAACTCGATGTCACGACTCTCCAGACCTCTCAGGCGTTTAGCGAGTACCTCCATGGCGCTGGCAACGTCGTGGCGAAAGCTAGTCGACGAAAAGCCACGGGATTGGGCATCCCAAATCAAAGTTTTTTGTATCTGAGCGTCGACTGCCTCAACCGACGAAAGCTCTCTAATCGCGGCGCCTGTAACCTGCTCGTGCAGACCCGGTTGTAAACGCGGAATGATACGAAGAACACGATCTGGGAACGACTTCGCAAACGCGGCAAAAGCCCGAGACAACTCAGTAACACCGCCCTTCAGCCAGTGTTTCGGATGCTCATGACGGCCAGTATGGTCGTTTACTGCAACGAACATTTTGATAATCGCATCGTCACTGGCTTTCGCCATCTGATCGTGGCTCATGGGTGATCCAACGAACTGCGCCATCCTCTGACCGCCACGTTTTGCTTTTAGCGTGGGCTGTTCGACCTGCCACTCCTCAACTTGCCTACGACGACGGGGCGTCAGCACGTGCACAGGTAGTTCGGCAAGTAAACGCAACCTCCGCTCATCAGACCAACGGAGCAATTGCCTTCTATGGGCAGGATCTTGCTCTTCCTGTAATTCTTCCCCCCAAGGCTCCCAAGCCTCGATGTAATCGCGAATCCGCTCAATATCAGCGAGAGAGAGGTAGGGAGTGATCTGGGCAATCAGTGTGCTTGACGACCAACCGCAGATCACGTGGCCGACACTTCTTTCATCGTCGAACGTGTCGCTACCTAGATGAAGACGCCGCTGATCGGCCAGGAGAAACGCGAGCGCATACTCAGCAAATACAGCCGAGTTCGCCGCCAGGGTATCGGCCACTAGCGACTGGACCTCGTCAATTTCTACAGCAACAACAGTAGCAAGCAAGGTGCGCACACCTGGCGGGTCAGAAACTGCTGACTCTTCGAGCACACTTCGCAGAAGCTGCGTCAAAAGCCCCTCTCCAGAGTCATGTTCCCAATCGTATGGAACAGATATCGATTGCGGATACCGATGCCCTGGCCGTCCATCACCAATCTCTCGCGATGCCAACCCGACAAACCAAGGCAGGAGCCGTTCGGCACAATAGAGCGGTGCGGCTGCCGCAATCTTTTCAACACCATAAACCCTGATGCCATTGTGCCGATCCGCAGGCTGGAACTCAGCCCAAAATGAGATGAGATCCAAAGCAACGTGAGTATTGCCATTCTCATGCAAAGTCTTGGCGTAATGGGATATCGCCCAATCTGCCAACATCGTTCGATTAAAGATCGTACGGACATGAGCGATTGCACGGTCGGTCGCAATACCAGAACGCTCAAAGAGACTAAACACGTCTCCATCATGTGAAGCTTCCGACCAATAGCGGTCGACCAGATCCATAACTTGGCTCGAGTCCTGAGCAACTTCTCGAACGAGCAGCATGATTGCATTCCAGCGATGCTTTTCGTCCTGTAGAAGAAAAGGAAGGAGCGGCAGCACCCGTGATCTCCAGCACGGCCATCTTGTCGCTAGCTGCCTGAATGCCCGATTCGCAAGTACATGATCGTTACGCGCCATCCAATCGACCCAAGCAATATCACTTGCGCTCGGATCATCAGCACTCGCCAAATAATCGGCCACAAGATGGCGCAAATGTCTGCGTGTCTTGGGGTTTGGTAGCAACAAGCGAATAGCAACCTCATAGGAAGCCATATCAACCCTTCGCATGTGCTCAAGGCCGCGCAGGACTGTTCCGCGCGCGAATAATCCTTCTTGGCGACTCCATGCGTAATCAGCCAGCTCTTGTGCAGTTCGGAGTGTCTTAGCCTGGAAATCATCGAGCCATGACTGATGACTGAATCCGATATTGGCGTCTTCACGGATGACGATGCCAATCGCCTCGGCCCAACGCAGCATCTCGCTGTAATCAGGATCATAGTAAGCGGCCGGCCGCCAGAGGCTCTCACACTGCGTCATGTCAGCTGCGAGTTGGCGTAAGAACGCCAGACACGAAGCACGCGCGGTCCCTACAGGTAGTTTTTTGTCGAGCCATCGATCAAGTAAGTTTGCTGCTGTGAAATCCGCAGGATTCAAGCCAGATTTGGCAAGATCGACGTATATACCGAGAGCGAAAGGTGTACGCAGCGCCTCTTTGAGACTATCCGGCAAGACCGTGGAGTCGATACCGAGCTCACCAAGCAGTGTGGATATTCGCTCGAACGGAGGCAGAGTGAGTAGTAACTCATCCGCATCAAGCAACTTAAATCGAGCGTCGAACTTCGCCTCAAATGGTCGCGAAGAAACGATGACATGAATGGGAAGTTTATTGCCCTCTTGACTCTCTGCTTCCCGTAGCCGAGACGCAAGGCGAAGTAAGACCTGCATGCGCTGTGAACTCTGGTCCATCACTTCACTGACAGCGTCAAGCTGATCAATGATCAGCACAACCGGGGCTTCAACCGCCAGCGAGAGAAGCTCCTGTTCGATATCACCTGACATACCAAGATCGCAAGCAAGGTCGGCGAAATTCACAATATTAGGGCTAAGCATGTCGGCCTTTATCGCGAGCACAATCTGGCCGCGGGCTTTGAGGGCACAATACAGCTCGGCGAGAAGTGCTGACTTCCCAGTCCCTGCTCCTCCGACGACCAGCGTGGAGCCTGCAGGATGCCGATTGATCCGCTGGACCAGATCATCGAACTCTGGTCGCTCTATATGCTGCCCCCAAATCAGTTGAGGCCAGTCGGCCAGACCGCGCGACCCGAGCGTAATATCTTCTTCAACGTCAGCTCTGGTGAATGTCTGTGTGCTCTTTGAGACCAAGCCAACTGCAGCAAACTGAGCCTCAATCATGGCCTCGGCAACCTCCACAGCCACAACAAGTTGGACTTTGAAAAAACGCTGACGGACAGCAGGGATGCACTCCAGTAACGCATCGAGGTCGACTGGTCTAAGAAGCTCATATTTCAGACTCTTCAGGGCCGTCCTGATGCCTGGCATGACAGCCTCGATATTCAGCATCGAGAACGCTTCATACTTTTTAATAACGTCGGTAGCCAGACTTAGAAGCTCTGTTTCATTGGCAGTTAGCCAAGTCTGTGGCGCATCGAAAAAATCGATTGTAGTGCCGGCAGGATCCGAAGCAAGGGCAAGAATAAATCGGAAACCGGCCGGGTCCGGCATAAGCGCCGGCTCAAGCACGACATTTAGAAGGAACTTGATTACCTCACGGAGCGTGTCCGGCCGAGTGAAACCAGCTTTAACCTTTTTGCACTGAATAAGCCCAACCGGCAGCTCATCCTTCGTGAGCCAAACATCCCGCCCCTGGTCAGCTCCTGTGACCATCAAACGAGCATTGCTGTACCACGGAAAATCAGACGCACGCCCTCTATAGATGCTGTACAGGAGGAGCTCAAAATCAGCGTCCGTTAACGCAAGATAATTTGCTCTATCTGGTCCCACGCGCCCTTCGTCCAAGGCTTCGACGTGAGCGTATGCAACGTCAATCTCATCATCTGTGAGGAGTTTCATTCTGGTCTTCCGTGTTTGAAAATATCCAGCTATCGTCGAGAGCTGCCACTAACACAATTCGGCTCTTTCAATAGCGAGAATAAGCCATTCGCTCGGGCATGAAAAAACCGGCAAGAGCCGGTTTTTTCATGCAGCGCTGTGGGGTCACTCCCACTCAATAGTCGCCGGCGGCTTGCTCGACACGTCGTAGGTCACGCGGGAAATACCCTCGATCTCGTTGATGATCCGGCCACTGACGGTTTCCAGCAGTTCGTAAGGCAGGTGTGCCCAACGCGCGGTCATGAAGTCGATGGTCTCTACGGCACGCAGGGCCACGACCCAGGCGTAACGACGGCCGTCACCGACCACGCCCACCGATTTCACCGGCTGGAACACCACGAAGGCC
>Ga0207713_1002979_pt1 | contig 11836 bp, 17 predicted proteins | sample KBSS64metaG_FD_184404 | JGI IMG/M metagenome (GOLD analysis project Ga0207713, IMG submission 184404) | Switchgrass rhizosphere microbial communities from Kellogg Biological Station, Michigan, USA - KBS S6-4 metaG (SPAdes) (version 2) | ecosystem: Host-associated > Plants > Roots > Rhizosphere >...
ATTTTCCTTAGCGTACGTTTTCCGCGTTTTGTTGGCGGTACCCCCTGTACAATAAAATCATACTATTGTACAGGAGGCTTTTAAGATTATTGGATATGCGTGCGTTTCCACGACTGATCAGAATCTAGGCCGACAACTTAGCATGCTGAAGAAATATGGCTGGGAAAAGATAATTGAGGAGAAATTCACGGGTACGATGAAAGATCGTCCTGGTCTGCAGACTTCAATGAATGTGATTCAAGCAAATGTTTTTTCTTAAAGTATGGGACGTTAAACATAAAAAGACTTGCTTTAGGTAAAAAGCAAGTTAAAAGAAAGATAATCACGTTGGAAATTCCATTATAATCCAGAATTTATAATGAAACATTAAAATATAGTTAAAATCGAATTAAAAGTAAATTAATCCATAAAAGGATTAATTTACTTTTTTATTTTGTGGTATTAAAAAAGTTTCGATAGTTTAAAGAAAACTTTGATTTTATTACTTTAACATTTTGAAACATAATCAAATAAAAAATCCGTAAAAGTATACTTTTACGGACTTTTCATTTAGATAATAAAACTATCATTCTTACTGTTCGTTTAAGTTCGGAAATTAATTACGAACGTATTCTAAAGTACACATACTTTTACGAACGTTTTTGATGAAATAAGTTAGAAGGAAAAACGCAAAGAAGCCTATGTCTTTATCAGGATTATATAGGCTTCTAGTAATTAACATTAATGATATGTATAGCACTAATATTATGATCTCAGTAAATGTTTCATCTTTTCTTCTGTTTCTTTTTCTTGGCGAGGTTGATAAATGGTTACTTTTAATTCAGGTGCATCATACACTTGGAGTGTGATATGATCCATAATCATTTCTCCTGCCACAGGATGAATAATTGTCTTCTTTCCACAGGGGGTACCTAGAACTTCATGATTAGACCACCAATCATAAAACTCAGGACTTTCCTCGCTAAGCTCACTAATAATGGTTTTAAACCACTCATCTCCTACGAAACGTGTATAAGCTAGACGAAATTGAGCAATTAGCCGTTGGGCATGATCTTCCCAATTTTGAAAAAGATTTTGATATTCTTTGGAAGTAAAGCAGCGCCACACTGCATTACGATTTCGCTCATCCATCTCATTAAAATCCCCAAACACCATCATAGCAGCCTTATTCCAGTCTACGATGTTAAGTTTTTCATCTGTTACATAGGCAGGACAATGACCTAATTGGCCTAATAGATTTTTTACGACACGGTCTATATTTTCCCTTTCATTCTGTACGGTTGTAGATGGAAGTGGTTGATTGCCTAATAAAAATAAATGCTCTTTTTCCTCTTTATTTAATGTAAAAATACGTGATATAGCTTCTAATACTTCAGATGATACTTGTATATCTCGTCCTTGTTCTAGCCACGTATACCAAGTTATTCCGATTCCTGCTAGTTGAGAAACCTCTTCTCTACGTAGCCCTTTGGCTCTTCTCCTCGCTCCAATCGGCAAATTAAAATCTCCTGGAGACAAGCGTTCCCTTCTTACCTTAAGAAAATCCCCTAATTCTCGTCTTCTTTCTTTATCGCTTAACATGATGTGACTCCTTTTTATAGATAGTACTTTTAATACTAGTATAACTAGACTCCTATTTCCATTATAATCCTTATTTTATTATCTAGGTAAGGGAGGTGAAACAGATGATAGTAAAAGATAGCGAAGAGACGTCTCATATACCCAAAGGTTTGGTTCTTTTAATGGCTACAGTTTGTGGGTTTACAGTGGCCAATGTCTATTTGAACCAAACACTTTTAGTTAGCATGTCGTCCACTTTTCATGTTTCTGCAGCTAGCATAGGCATTATAGCTACCTTATCTCAAATTGGATATGCATTAGGGAATCTCTTGTTAGTACCATTAGGAGACATCTTCGAAAGGAAAAAATTGATTTTGGTTTTATTATTCGCTATATGTATCGTTCTCACTTTAAATGCTCTATCCATTAACACAACATGGATGATGGTTACAAGTTTAGCTTTAGGGATAGTAACCGTTGTTCCTCAAATTATTGTTCCGTTGGCTGCTAATATAGCTTCGGATAATAATAGAGGAAAAGTTTTAGGAAATGTCGCTATTGGATTGGTTTGTGGAATTTTAGGCGCTCGGCTTGTTAGTGGCTTTATTGATGTTCATTTTGGATGGCGAGTGGTGTATTGGACGGCTGCTGTAGCCACACTTCTTATGATTTTCTTAGTTTATGCGTATTTTCCAAAAAGTAAAGGAACAAATACAACCAATTATAAATACTTACTCATGTCATTAGGTCCGTTATTTATAAAAGAAAGGATCTTACAAAAAGCATGTTTAAGTCAGGGAATGATGTTTGCTTCCTTTAGCGCGTTTTGGACCACTCTTGTCTTTTTATTACATACACAACCCTATTCTTATGGAAGTGACATGGCAGGGATCATAGGATTAGTCGGAATAGCTGGAGCTTTTGCTACACCCATTATCGGACGACTAATTGATATAAAGGGAGCAAAGTTTGCAACCCTTTTATGTACGTCTATTTCCTTACTTGCTTTTATAGGTCTTGTATGGAGAGGATACTGGTTGCCCGGATTAATTTTAGGAGCTCTCTTAATAACTATAGGAACTCAAGCGAACCAAGTTGCCTGTCAGTTTAGTATTTTCCAATTAGGAGAAGAAAAAAGAAGTCGATTAAATGGGCTATATATGGTCTCCACGTTTTTAGGCGGTTCCCTAGGGTCTTATGCGGGTTTGCTTGCATGGAGCAAATGGCAGTGGCATGGAGTGTGTGCAATAGCAATACTGATGATAACAATTAGTTTTTGTTCTTCAATCCAAAAGAAAATTCCTAAAAGAACAATAGGAAATCTAATGAATAAGAAAGGAAGTAATGTTTAATGGGAACATATACAGATAACTTTCAACGAGGATTAGATATATTAGCTAAGATTGATCCAGAAAACTACAAGGATATAATAGCAGGCTTTGAACATTCCGTTTTACCTGATTTAGGAACTTTAGCTGTAGAGTTTAATTACGGGCAAATTTTCTCTAGACCAGGGTTAGATTTAAAGTCACGTCTTCTTGCTACAGTGGCTGGCCTGACCGCATTAGGCAATATGGAACAGTTGAAATTTTATATTAATGGGGCTTTGAATGTTGGCTGGACAGAGGAAGAAATATTAGAAGTAATGCTACAAATGGTCATTTATGCTGGATTCCCTGTAGCTTTAAATACGATTTTAACAGTAGCCAATGAAGTGTTTTCCGAAAGAACAGAAAAGAATTTTTCTAAATAAAAATAAAAAGGAGAAGTAAAATGATTATTGATAGCCATGCCCATGTGGTTTTACCTATAGAGAAGCATATTGAAATGATGGACACGAGTGGAATAGATAAAACAGTATTGTTCTCTACCCTTGTTCATCCAGAAGAAAGCACCAATTATAAAGAATTTACAACGGAAATGAACAAGTTAAATCAAATTCTTAATAACGAGGTGAATCCCCTAGAAGCACGCCTAAATGCCCTAGAAGAGTTAAGTGTTGCTATTAAGCAACACTCAGATCGTTTTATTGGATTTGGTTCGGTTCCTCTTTCTTATTCTCCTGACGATCCCAGCCTAAATGAATGGGTAGAGAAACTCGTTAAAGAACAAAATATGAAAGGTCTTGGAGAATTTACTCTTGGTACAGGTCAAATTAATCTGTTAGAACCTATATTTAAAGCAGCAAGTGACTACAACTCTTTACCTATTTGGGTACATACTTTTCACCCGTTTAATTTAAAGGATATTCAGGAATTATTTCTTCTGACTCAAACATATGAAAATGTGCCGGTTATATACGGGCATATGGGAGGAATCTATTGGTTGCAAACGATAGAGATGATTAAAGAAACTAAAAATGCTTACTTAGATATATCTGCATTTTATACAACGTATGCGTTGTCTCTGGCCATAAAAGAAATACCTCAGAGGACGTTATTTAGTTCAGATTTTCCTTATGGAGATCCGTATTTAAATCTACAGGCTGTTATGCGTCATACATCCAGTCGAGAGGTTGTAGACAGAGTATTAGGTGGGAATATCTCTAAGCTCCTAAACATATAAACTGAGAATCTTCTGTTTGCTATTAGTCTAGTTTAGGTTAACTAGCATTAATTCTTGGATTTATTTTCTATCTTAAACTAAAAAGGCAGCCAAATAGTATATTTGGCTGCCTTTTTAGCAAAGCTGAACAAATAGAATTACATTTTATCATCTTGAATCACTAATTGCATTTGAAATATATCTAATTCTGTAATTCCTGCTTTTTTCAATTCATCTTGTAGCGTCATTCCCTCTTCAATCTTTATTTTCCTTTTAGTACCGTCTCTTAATGTAAAGATCCTCATTTGATACATTTTGTTACTTCTCCTTAAATAATAAATAGGATTTTTAAATTCAATTTCTCAAATAACCAATAATACCACCAAAGATTCCTATTGCAAGCGAAATGGGAACAGCAGCTATTACTCCATAAGCAACTGCAAACCCTAACCCGTCTGCAAGTGATGGATCATCTGTTATGTGTTTTGCTTGTATAGCAACCCAAATTAGTAACGCACCAACCATTACAACAAAAGAAATAATAGTAGTCAGTAAAAATGCGGTAAAAGCTTTAACCATAGATTTCCTTTCATTCTCATTTATTTAGAGTATTTGTTCTTGTTATTGTAACAATAATCGGGAAAAGATTCCATTGAATAAAGAACGTTTGTTCTCATATAATGAAGAACAAACGTTCTTTATTGAGGAGTACTTTCAATGAACTATGAGCAGCTACCAAACAGAGTCATTATTTGTATAGACATGAAAAGCTTTTTCGCTTCGGTTTCATCTGTCATACGGGGTTTAAATCCGTTGAAAACAAAGCTTGCTGTTGTAGGAGATATCAAACGGTCGGGATCTGTTGTGTTAGCTGCCACACCTTTATTAAAGAAAGAAGGGATCAAAACAGGAAGTCGCCTTTTTGAAATTCCTAAAAGGAAAGATATCCATGTGGTGAATCCATCCATGGAGAGATACATCAAGGCTTCGAACTATATTTCGAGTTTGGTGTTACAGTATGTGGCTCCTGAAGACTTTCATGCGTATAGCATTGATGAGTTGTTTATTGATGCCACAGCTTCTTTGCATTTATTCGCTAAAACACCAGAAGAATTAGCTCATAAAATCATCAACGAGATTTATCACAAAACACGGCTGACAGCTACCGCAGGCATCGGTCCGAATCTCTTACTGGCTAAGGTGAGCTTAGATCATGAGGCAAAGAATAGCTCAACGGGAGTTGCATATTGGCGATATGAGGATATTCCCTTTAAGTTGTGGTCCATTCATCCAATGAAGGACTTCTGGGGAATCTCGTCTGCTACGGAAAGACGCTTACACCGGTTGGGCATTCACACCATCAAAGAACTCGCTCTTTCTTCAAAAGAGATGTTACAAAAAGAATTTGGCATCCTGGGCGAAGAGTTGCACCAACATGCGAATGGGGTTGATTTTAGTCGCATTTCTGATGTGTACATTCCTAGCTCTCGTTCCTTTGGAAAGAGTCAAATTCTATTCCGTGATTATACAAACCGAAAAGAAGTGGAGTTATTGCTGTTGGAGCTATTGGACGATGTCTGTTTTCGTTTACGCATGCATCAAGTGGTGGCTCAAACAATCCATTTATCCATTGGCTACAGCAAACAAACAGGTGGAGGCTTCTCCAGACAAAAGAAAATGGGGCGAGCTTCTAACTTAAGCCAAGATATTTTTCCTTATTGCTTAACCATCTTACATACATATGATAATGGAATGCCGATTTGCTCCATTGGGATCTCCTTATCAAACACAAGCATTGAAGAAGAGGAGCAAATGAGCTTATTTGAGGATATCGATCAGCGTGAAAGAGCCTATGCTCTTGCGAAAACGATTGATGAAATTCGAATGCGTTATGGGAAGAATAGTGTGCTACGGGCTTTAAGCTATCTGGATCACTCAACAGCTCGTTATCGAAATGGCCTTATAGGCGGTCATAAAGCTTAGCATAAAGGAGGAAGATATTGTGGATCACTATAGAGGAATGAAAAAATGGCGCCCATTTGCGAGTATGCCCGAACAATACATAGGATTGCAGGAAGTTATAAACAAGCAAGCAGAAGTACCTCAACCTCTTTTAACAGAAGAGCAAATGGAACAAATTAATTTCACCTTGATTGAAGCCTTACATACAAATAAACAAGTTTATCTTACATACTACAAAAAGGGACAATGTATTACAGAAAAAGGATTGATCCAATTTGTTGATTCCCTGGGAAATTTGTTTGTTTTTATCGATGAAGTATTTGAATTAAAAAATAAAATGAGGTTAAGTGAGTTAATTGATGTTCGATTCGTGTAAAGTTAAAGTATAGATTAGTTTTTGATGGAGTGAGTACTATTGAAAGACTGGGAGTATAATGAATTATTTGAAGCAATTCAGGAGACATATGAAGAGTTGTTAGATGAAGATAAAGGATATAGGTATGCTATAGCAAAACTAGCAGATGAATTTGATAACTTAGGCAAGATAGAAGATATTATTGTTGATACTGCTATTGGAGAAATCGCAATCGGTCATGATAAAGTTTTTGTTGGTCGTATTGAAGGCATAACAAAGAGGTTAAGTATGTTTACCCCACAAGAAGCCAAAGGTGAATTAGCCCAAGAAGAAATTAGTGACTTATCAAAAAGAATACATAAAGTAATTGATGGTCTGAAAAATGCAGAAGTTGATTATAATCCAGTAGCAGAACAGTGATGTTTTCACAAGAAATTAATGATACTCTAATAAGAGTCAATTAGAAAAGAAGTGATTAACATGGAAGAGAAACAGCAGCAAGAAATCGATCTTGATAAAGTGTATGACTATGCTGAATTTCCGGATAAGGTGAGTGGCCGATGCGATAATTGCAATTCAGCTTACTTCAAAAGTTCCGTAAAAGGTGGCGTTTTCTTACGTGAATGTCGCCAATGCGGTATGAAGAAGAGTATCTAATCATAAAGAGCTATAAGGAGTATAAATATGGAACGCATAGTTGATATATTAGAAACTAAAAAAAACTCTCTAAGCGATGAAAATCAAGAACTGTTAAAGAAATTGATACGAAAAATAAAATCATTTTCTACTACCCCACTCAATCGCAAACATTGTTTACGTATGGCGTCATTTGCTGATTCTAAAGAGATAACAGAAGTTGTGATTAAAACTATACAACCGTACGAGCTGAAGTTGCTTGGCGACAGTTGCTTTCCTGACTACGATAGCATTGGATATCACTATTGCATCGCATTACTTGCTTGCAGAGTTGCATTAAACGAGGTAGATGAATTAGAAGTTGTAACAGTGCTTGAACATGAAGTGGAGAAAGAATTGAAAGAACATGAACTGGTAGCCTCTAGAGGTGGAGAAAACTATCATGTAATGCTTCGTATTTTTAAGTGTTTTAAAAAAGATACAGATAGGTTAAATCATTTGATGATACGACTACAAAATCACAGGGATTGAGATGCACAAGCATGTCATTCACAAACAATCAACTCTATATAAGTGATAGCAATAATCGGCAAAACTTTAGAGTTTTTATTGAATATATGAAATCGTTCTTCGCTTTGATTAAGGTTATATGAAGGAATTCTCCTCTTATGTTCTCTTTAGACGTATAGACATAGTCAACTTAGAGCCCCTAGTCCATTTCATGAAAAAGGTAACCAAATGGGACAATCTACAGCATATAAAAGCCCATTATTTCTTACGTAATCAGCTACTGATTCCCTACTGCAGTAAGGGTTCTTTTTTATTTTTTGAGTGGACAAGTAAGCTTACTGCAGTAGCTACATAGTATCTAAAGAAGCACGATTTCATTCATTAATAGGTATCTATTCCTTTATTGTTACCGCATGAATACAAGCTCTATTATCTCTTTTTAAATATTTATTTCTTGATAAAAGCTTATATATTTTGTCAGTTCTGTAATTCCTTTAAATTGAAGTAACAGTTGATTGTTCAGGTTCTCTAAAGCCAATTGAAAAGCACGCTCGATTTTAATATGACTTTGTGTATCTAAATCCTCTAAAAGCTGCTTCATGTTATCAATATAATAAACCGTTTTCCTTAAACTGCTGATGACAAGTATCTTACGCAATTCAGGTATCGTAAACATTCTATACCCATTCTCTTTATTCCGTTCTGAATGGATTAACCCCTCATTCTCCCAATGACGAATAGCCGAAGTATTTACTCCTGCTATTTTTGCAGCTTCCCCGATACTTATATGTTTTTTAAATTTTATATTTTTATATGAGGTAAAATTCGCACGTTGAATCATGGTAAGTATTTCTTCAACTCTCTGTTTCTCTACTTGTAGATGGAATTGTTGTTTATTTATTGACCAAAGAGCTTTTTCAATATTTGCGTTTTTAATCATTCTCATGACTTCATAAACAATAGGTATGTCATACCCTTTTAGTTAGTTGAAAATTTAAATTGACCTCATAAAGCGAGTAAAACCTTAATAACGACTTCCACAGCTATATAAAAATCACACAATAAAGTTTCCTTAGTAGGACATGATAAAAGTGGAGGTGAAATACATGAACAAAGAAGAGTATAAAGAAGCAGTTTCGAAATACCCAACAAGTAAAATGGTTCAACCCCCAGTTGGCGGTAGTACACCTAAAGAACAAAGAGATAAAAACAATGATTTCGAAATCTCTCCAGAAAACGATTCCGTCTATCTAGCTCGCGGGGATATTAAAACGCCATAAAAAAGGGAAGGTAAAAACCTTCTCTTTTTTACGTGATTCTGTTTACCCAACTTTGGGATCTAAAAAAGTATACGCTTTACCATGCTAACACTGCTTCTCCTTATGTTCTCCTTTTTAAGAATGTGTAATAAATGGGAGGCTAGGTAAACCCTTGCCTCCCGTTTAATTAAGACATGAGTTTCTTTAATCTCCTAAGTAGGAAACTATACTGCCCTTTTGATGATTCAATTGAGCTGTTACTTCGATAAAGCTCTTATAGGAGTGATACAGATGTCAATCGACCATTTTTCTGACTGTACCCCTTATGCCTTAGAAGCTACCCGAACTTACCTTTTTTAAGTACTCATCTATAGCCGTTAGAGCTTCTTTTGCTCCACCTGCTTTTATAAAGCTATTGCTCAACTTCTTTGCATTTTCCCGATAAACAGGATTGGACAATACCTGTTGAACGGATTCTTGTAGCTTTTCTATGCTTACTTCATGTGGATCAATTCTAAACCCGGCTTTCAGTTCCTCTACTCGAGCAGCAACCATAGGCTGATCTGAAGTATGAGGTATTACGACAAGAGGTACTTCATAATAGAGAGCCTCACTTGTGCTATTCATTCCTCCATGAGTAATAAAGACGTCTGTATGCTCTAAAACTTCCAGCTGTGGTACATATCTACGCACAATAAAGTTTTCTGGAAAAGGCTGTAGTCTAGCTAAATCAGTAGTCCTCCCCACCGAAACAACGACTTTCCCCTTGAAGTCTCTAAAAGCCTCTATGCAGGTCTGGAAGAAAGACTCAACCCCTTGTAAGACAGTACCCATTGAAATATAGAGCACTTTTTTGCCTTTTAACTCTTCTAATGGAAAATCATGCGTTTGCACTCGTTTCGTAATAGAGGGCCCAATGAATACGTATGAATTATCCATGTCTTCTCCACCTGGCTGAAATTCCCTGCTTGTATAGACAACATTCAAATTAGCAGTATTCATCATAAATTGAAAAGGGTTCTTTACTTTCACACCAAAACATTCCTCAATCCGTTCTATTAAAACACCGTTTTCCTTTTCAAACTCTGGTGATGGATCTAAAGATGGGCCATAACGACGGTTTCTTAACATCTTCAAAAATTGCTCTTGAGGTATAGCGAAAAGAGAAGATGAAGAGATAGAAGGCAGGTTTAAATAGTCTTTGACTAATAATCCTGCACCAAATGTATCATGATACACATAATCAAATGGTATGGAATTAGATAATTTTTGGACAACAGTCAAAATATCATAGGAAATCTTTAAATGGAACTGCATAAATTCGTGAATACTAGCCATTTTTTGAGGTGTAATTCCTTCAAGATGATTGGGATGAAGATACACATTCGCACCCAAGCCTTCAATTCTCTCTTTAAATTCCTTAGTTGTTACGTAATGAACAGAATCTCCACGATTAATTAATGCTTTTACGATACCAAGAGTAGGATTAATATGACCCTCAGCTGGAAAGTTTATCATTAATACATTCATAAGTTTTCTTTCCCCTCCTTTTCCAACAATATGTTGCTTAAGCAACGTATTGTTTTGTTATAATTGTATAGGCTAGGTTTATCTCTCACAACCGATTAATATTGAGAAAATGTTGTCTATACAACAAATAGACCTTATGTGTATAGGAATACGGGTGAAAAACGACAAAAGGAGGGATTTTGTTTCCATGAAGAAAACAATGGATCCGCGCGTGAAAAGAACACGGCGTTTATTAAGAGAAGCTTTACTCGTTCTCATCGAAGAAAAAGGATTTGATGCCATTACGGTTAGTGATTTAACCGAAGGTGCTGAAATCAATCGCGCTACGTTTTACCAGCATTACCGTGACAAATATGATTTACTGGATCAAACTATTGATGAAATACTTTTATCTTTTGCGACACATGTAGCACCAAAGGACGCGGAAGAATTTACAAAAAACGACGAGATTATTCCAACTTTTTTGAGAATGTTTGAATTTATCTCGGAATACTCCTTCTTCTTTCAAGTGATGATGGGAGAAAATGGGGTTCCTTTTTTTCAACACCGCTTGCTAAGCATAATCCGTAAGTGTATGAACGAAAAGCTAGATCAATTGCATCCGCATCCTGAAAAAATGATGATTCCAAAGGAGATTTTTATTCATTATATTTCATTTGTAGATCTTGGGTTGATCTCCTATTGGTTAGAAAATGATATGCAATACTCGGCTAAATATATGGCAAAGCAGTTATCTGAATTGACAATGAGGGGGCCTTTTATCGCAGCTGGGTTGAAGTAAGCACAAATGTAATCGCAAATATAAGCCACCGGATGCCTTCCATATTGATCTGACCATACAGGGTTCTTGTCATAGACCGCAAAGTAGTAGCCCTGCTTACTGTTGGTGACAACTTCACTGGTATTAAGTCTTAGCGTAGTTTTTATGTGGTTACTGGCGGTACTCTACACAGGCCCTTGTTCAACAAAATGGCCCAATACACGAAAAGGCGCGTTCCTAAATAAACGCGCCCGATTTTATGCGGTACAACACCAAACGCCGTGTTCAATCAATTGTTCACCGCACTCATCGCCTACGTTTTACTAAAATTTTTACATATACAAGGTAGCAAGAAAAACACACGAAAACCCTTATCATTTGCAGGTTTCACACGTCTGTTTCTTTGTGCTATCCTGCCTTTAGAATGGCGAATAGTCATCCATGAAACACTTGAATTCTATCGAAAACTATAAGAGGAAGTTTCTGGATGATTTTGGTTAATCAACAAGTGTGGGTTACTATACAAAAAACTCACATGACTGATCCATCAGCTGCAGATGGATTAGGATTTGCCGTTGTTTATGGCGGAATAGCTGCTGTTCCCATTTCGCTTGCGATAGGAATTTTTGGTGGTATTATTGGTTATTTGAGAAATTGAATTTAGAAATTCTATTTATTATTTAAGGAGAAGTTACAAGATGTATCAAATGAGGATCTTTA
>Ga0207713_1002982_pt1 | contig 11832 bp, 8 predicted proteins | sample KBSS64metaG_FD_184404 | JGI IMG/M metagenome (GOLD analysis project Ga0207713, IMG submission 184404) | Switchgrass rhizosphere microbial communities from Kellogg Biological Station, Michigan, USA - KBS S6-4 metaG (SPAdes) (version 2) | ecosystem: Host-associated > Plants > Roots > Rhizosphere >...
GCGCCGATGATGCGCGCGAAGTGTTGCTGCTAGGTGCTTGGATCGCCATTGCGGCGTGGCGAATAGGGGACCTATGTAGCCAGAACTGTGCCAATCCTCTGGCGAAATGTGCCGAAGCCTTGTCGGATAAGGAAAGTGTCCGGGCGCACAGTCGCGCGATCCGCGCGCGAAGGCGTGTGCGCGTCAGAAAATGTTGCAGCCCTGTTACGGGGCGACGGAAAAAACGATTTTCCGTCGCATGTCGCGCGCGCCGACGCGCGGCACCGCGCTCAGTGGCCGTGGCCGCCGCTACCATGCCAGCTGCCGCCGCCGCCGTGCCATCCGCCTCCGCCATGCCCGCCGTGGCCGCCGTGGCCGTGCCAACCGCCGCCGTGCCCGCCGTGGCCCCAGCAGCAACCGCCGCCGCCCCAATAACCGAATCCAAACGAGACCGCCGGATAGCCGTAGCCATAGCGGTAATAAGCCGGGTAAGCGGCGTACGGCGGATAGTACGGATAAGGGTACGGATAGGTCTGGTAGTAGTCGGAATAGGGCGAGCCGACTGCGTACTCGTATTGCGGCGGAAGGGTGGCAGGCGACGAAGCGACGGCCGCACCCGACGCCGGCACCGTGAATTCGCGCTGCGTGTAGATCGCGCTGGTGACGGGATAGGATGGATAAGCCGGATAGCCGTAAGGGTAATAACACCCGCTCAGAAGAAGCCCGACGGCGAGCGCGGCGGCGGCCGTTACGGGTCCGGGAATGCTGCGGGCGGAAATCATGATGCTGCTCCTTGCACTACGGCTGGCCGGACTCCGGGATCGATAAAAATCGAACGGTCCGTCAAGAAACAGCTTAGGCCAACGATGAGGGGCAAGCGTCCGGCGTCATGTGACAAAGCATTACCGAAGCGTTTTTCTGTAACAAATTTGAAACGGCGGACTCTTTTATGGCGGCGAAGCGGAACACTTCGCCGCACAGGCAACGGTTTCGCTACTTGCCGACCTGATTCCCGATGATGCCCCCAACGGCGGCGCCGCCCAGCGTCGAAAGTGCGCTGCCGCCGATCACCGCTCCGCCGGCCGCGCCGACGCCAGCGCCGATGGCGGTATCCCGTTGACGCGTGGTCATGTCGCTACAAGCGGTCAATCCTCCCAGAAACGCAACGACCACTGCAGCGGCGCCGATCTGTTTGATGTTTTTCATGTCGACTCTCCAATTCGATGATGAGATGAATCGGCTCCGGTTCGCCCGCGACTACGCGCGACGCGGTGCAACCGTTTCGGCGTCGGCCCAAAGGGGGGCCGCCATGTTTTCGCCGGTTCGTGCACATCTTCAGCAGAAAAGGTGCCTGAATCATCAGATCAATCTTTCCTCCAGGCGCGACAAGACATTGCGCCCGGTCCCCATAAAAAAACGGCCTTTCGCACGCGCTGTGCGAAAGGCCGTTGTCAGCCAAAAACGAGCATCAGGTCGGCTGATAGATTTCCGAGCCCTTTCTCACGAATTCGATCGCCTTCGTCTCCATGCCTTTGGCGAGCGCCTCGTTTTCGCTCAAGCCCTGCTTCGCGGCGAAATCGCGTACGTCCTGCGTGATCTTCATCGAGCAGAAATGCGGGCCGCACATCGAGCAGAAGTGCGCGACTTTGGCCGAATCCTTCGGCAGGGTTTCGTCGTGGAATTCGCGCGCCTTGTCCGGATCGAGGCCAAGGTTGAACTGGTCTTCCCAACGGAACTCGAAACGCGCCTTGGACAGCGCGTTATCGCGAACTTGCGCGCCCGGATGACCCTTCGCGAGATCCGCCGCGTGCGCCGCGAGCTTGTAGGTGATGATGCCTTCCTTGACGTCGTCCTTGTTCGGCAGGCCGAGGTGTTCCTTCGGCGTGACGTAGCAGAGCATCGCCGTGCCGAACCAGCCGATCATCGCCGCGCCGATGCCCGACGTGATGTGGTCGTATCCCGGCGCGATGTCCGTGGTCAGCGGCCCGAGCGTGTAGAAGGGCGCCTCGTCGCACCATTCCAGTTGCAGGTCCATGTTCTCCTTGATGAGCTGCATCGGCACATGGCCGGGGCCTTCGATCATCACCTGCACGTCGTGCTTCCAGGCGACCTGCGTCAGTTCGCCGAGGGTCTTGAGCTCGCCGAGCTGCGCTTCGTCGTTGGCGTCGTAGATCGAGCCGGGGCGCAGGCCGTCGCCGAGCGAGAACGAGACATCGTATTGCTTCATGATTTCGCAGATGTCTTCGAAGTGCTCGTAGATGAAACTTTCCTTGTGATGCGCGAGGCACCACTTCGCCATGATCGAGCCGCCGCGCGACACGATGCCCGTCATGCGGTTGGCCGTCAGCGGCACGTATTGCAGGCGCACGCCCGCATGAATCGTGAAGTAATCGACGCCTTGTTCCGCCTGCTCGATCAGCGTGTCGCGGAAGATTTCCCACGTCAGGTCCTCGGCCTTGCCGTTGACCTTTTCGAGCGCCTGATAGATCGGCACGGTGCCGATCGGCACCGGCGAATTGCGGATGATCCACTCGCGCGTTTCGTGAATGTGCTTGCCCGTCGAGAGATCCATGACCGTGTCGCCGCCCCAGCGGATCGCCCACGTCATCTTGTCGACTTCCTCGCCGATGGAGGAGGTCACCGCCGAATTGCCGATGTTCGCGTTGATCTTCACGAGGAAGTTGCGTCCGATGATCATCGGCTCGCTTTCCGGGTGATTGATGTTCGCCGGGATGATCGCGCGGCCGCGCGCCACTTCCTCGCGCACGAATTCGGGTGTGATTGCCTGGAGCCCGTCCTTGCCGAACGCCGCCGCGCCGAACGCCTGGCCGGGGTGCTGGCGGCCCATCATGGCCGCGAGCTTTTCGCCGTTCGGGCCGCTCTTCTTCAGGCTTTCGAGATATTCGGCGCGCCGCTGGTTCTCGCGGATCGCGATGTACTCCATCTCCGGCGTGATGATGCCCTGCCGTGCGTAGTGCATCTGCGAGACGTTCTTTCCGGCCACCGCGCGACGCGGATGGCGATGCAGGTCGGGGAAGCGCAGTTCGGCCGTCTTCGGATCGGCGGCGCGCTCGCGGCCGAATTCGCTCGACAGTCCCGCGAGCTCCTCCGTGTCGCCGCGACGCTCGATCCACGCGCGGCGCAGCGCGGGCAAGCCCGAGCGGATGTCGATCTTCGCCTCCGGGTCGGTGTACGGGCCGGACGTGTCGTACACGTACACCGGCGGATTCTTCTCGCCGCCGAAGCCGTCGGGGGTGTCCGATTGCGTGATTTCGCGCATCGGCACGCGGATGTCGGGCGTCGAGCCGGTCACGTAGACCTTGCGCGAGTTCGGCAGCGGCGCGATGGCGGCGGCATCGACGACGGCATTCTCGGACAGGAATTTCGGGTTGGCATTCATGTGGCTGTCTCTCCTGTGTGGGACGGTTTTATCCGGACTCGACGCGGACGAACGCCGTCGAGCTCGGCTGATTCAGGAGCTAAACAGGGAGGAACGAGATGGAAAGGTACGGGTCCGGAAGAAGTGGCCTGGATGCTGCGAACCATGGAACCCGAACGCTTCCCTGCGCTGGCATTATCCAGATCAGGTTCAAAGGGTATTTCTCACCCACGCCACACGAAGCGATTTCGTCGAATGAGCCGATGATCGAAATCACGATGTGCAACGCAGGACCCCCGCGTTAGCAGCCGACACGTTACACCGCGGCGTGGCGTCTTGGCAACCATTCGTAAAGTTGTGCAATCGCGTTCCGTGCTTACTGCATAATGTCGAGCGCCGCGAATTCTCGGGGTTTTCCCGGGGATTGCGCGGTCTCTCCTCGCGCAATCCGCACTTCCTTCGTTCCGTCATGTCGTCCAGTCTGGTAGTTGCCGCAGCGTCTGTCCCGGTCTCTTTCGCAGTCATCCGGCGCGCAGCCGTCGCGGAGTAATGCATGTCCGCTCTGCCGCCGCCGCGCCTGCCGTTCAGTTTCCCCGACCGCTTTCCGTTTCGTGCGCCGCGCTCCTTCAAAGGGCAAGTCGCGCTCGCGCTGGCCGTCGTGTATCTCGTGTGGGGCTCGACGTATCTCGGGATTCATCTGTCGCTCGAATCGTTCCCGCCGCTCATGCTCGGCGGCCTGCGAAACCTGTGCGCCGGGGTCGGGCTCTTCGCGATCGCCGTGCATCGCAAGGCGGTGTGGCCGAGCGCGCGGGAAGTGCGCAATGCGGCGATCGTCGGCACTTTGCTGGAGGGCTTGTCGAGCGGGATGATGGCCTACGGCATGCGCACGGTGGGCACCGGCACGGCGGCGGTGATGGTAGCCACCGTGCCGCTCTTCGCGACGATCTTCACCGCGCTCAGCGGGCGCGGCGTCGCGAGAGGCGAATGGTTCGCGGTGGCGCTCGGTCTCATCGGCATCGTGCTGCTGAACCACGGCGATCCTTCTCCGAGTTCGACTGTCGGCACGCTGGCGATTCTGTGCGCCGCGATTTTCTGGGCGGGCGGCGCGCATCTGGCGACGCGTCTGCGGCAGCCGTCGGATCTGCTCATGTCGACGGCCTTGCAGATCGGCCTGGGCGGGCTGATCGCGACGGTGATCGCGCTGGCGTCGGGCGAGCGTCTGACGCACATGAGCGTCGGCGCGGGATTTTCGTTCGTGTATCTCGTGGTGATCGGATCGATGGCTGCATATGTCGCGTATAACTTTCTGATTCGCAATACGAGCACGATTGTCGCGACGAGTTGTCTTTATGTGAATCCGGTGGTCGCGGTCATGTTGGGCGCGTTGTTGCTCGGCGAAGTCGTCACGCAATGGACCGTGATTGCGACGGTCGTTATTTTGCTTTCCGTGGGGCTTTCTTTTTGGTTCGATTATCGGCGGCGGGGGCTGGCTTGACAGACTTCTTGCCGAAGAGCGCGTAATCGTCGCGAGTCCGTAATCGCTGGGCTGGGTGTCCGTATCGCGGCGCGGATATTCGGGCGCTCCCGAACTTCTATCTTCGGACCATCAGGGTGAAACAATCTGTCTTCGTACTTGCCCGCGCGCCGAGCGCCGGACAGAATCAGCGGCCAGAGCGCGTCGCGGAGCCGTTTTTTCACCGACGTTAACGCTCGCGCGTCGTTTGAGAACCATCGCCGCTATTGCGCGCGGCAGGGGTACGCACACGAATACGTCGGTGCGAGCGCGATCGGCTGGTTGCAAATGCGCATGATCCTGAAATACCAGGTGTTGTTGCGGACCCTGCGTGCCTGCGCCGAGGGCGATCTTGCTGACGCAAGACTCCCTGCTTTTGACCGATATCCGATGCGAAACGCTGATGGAGGATCGCAGCTCAGCAGGTGGTCGCCAAATTCGCGGACAAGTCGTCCGTCTACTCGAACGGCGGCGATCAAGATCTTTTCATTCACGTAATGCGGCGCAATGGCATGGCCGCCGAAGACGAGTTACTCGATTGCACGACGCTCAACACGCCTAATCAGCTTCAGACGCCCACGAGCTTCATGGTGCACTACATGGGTATGTGGCCCGTCCTTCGCGCACTGGTGACGCATCATGGCGAACAGATGAGTCTAGAGCTTGACGCGAGCCGTCGAAGGCATATCCGGAAGGCGCGCTCAAGCGTTCGTGCGTCGGACTGCCGTTTAAGCGCAGAATGCGCTTCGCCCTCGTTGGGCACCCGGCCTAATACATCGGTTCCTCCTCTGCCTTATACACCTGTCGAACGGCTCGCCATTGAGTGACGAAATCGCGAAACTGTTTCATGGGACGTTCCCGGCGAACGCTTGGTCGTAAAAAACCCCTAAAAGATCTTGGCGATTAGGCGGTCCGTGAACAGGCTGATGGCACGTTGCCCCCGTTAATGCAAGCCGCCATTTATAACGAAATGCGCTAATGCCTAAAACGCAGGTAGATTGGTAAAAAAGGAAGAGATGAGGCCCTCCTTTCAATCGTCTCTATAATGCTGGATCGGCAATCAAATAGTAACGATAACTAATGTTAATCACATAAGACATCTGAATCGGCTGATGAAGAGCCATAAAAAAGCGCACAGTCGCACAGGGATCGAAACCGACAACTGTCTTTTGCAATGAAGTGATTTAACTCACTCAGGTTTGCGTTATTCAATTTATGCTGCGATAAGAGATGAGTTCGGACAGCACCGTCGCACCAAGACGATCGCCTTCAATAGCGAGCTAGGCGCAATCGGCAGGATGAGGCCCTGACGTCGCAGCATCACTGTAACACAGCACGGTTTCAGTTCATGGCCCGAAGATCTTAAACACTCAAGGCTGGAAAGTGATTTTCGCGTGAGCGAAAAGAATGCTGCATTTGGCGACCACTTCGCCGGGAGCCGAACGCAGCGCAGTGTAAATCAAATTAACTATTAAAAGGATTTAATCATGGGGTTCTGTTCTTTCCGATTCAAGCCGGTAACGGTGGCGATCCTCGGCAGCATCGCGGTGCTCGCGACGGCAAACGTCTCGGCTGGCACGATCATAGGTTTTAATAATTGGGTGGAATCGTCCGTCACGCGCGATGGTCTCAACGTTATTGGCGATAACAGTTACATAGGTTCAAGCGGAGTAATGATTGGCGACGTAGGGCTCATTAATATTCCGGACAGCGTGGTGATCGGTAATCACGCAAACGCGTTCTTTGTCGAGGGTTCGAAGGGCCCGGCCGTCGTTATTGGAAATAATGCTCAATCGCGCCCATCGGGCGTCGCTGTAGGTGCTGATACATCTGCTGAATTTTACAGTGCTGTGTTTGGTACGGGAGCGCATGCGAACCCTTACGGCGTTGCCTTGGGCACTGATTCAAGCGCTGATTCTTCAGGCGTTGCGGTGGGAGCCAAAAGCTCCGCTGGCGGCGACGCTGTGGCCATCGGATCGAACTCCTCTGCGTTCGACGGGACGGTTGCTATCGGCACAGGCGCCCGTACCGACCAGGGAGGCGTGGCACTCGGCGCTGGAGGTTTCGCAGCATGGAACGGCGTTGCGCTCGGAACGAATGCGATGTCGGGGGGCGATAGCGTTGCTATAGGCACGGAGGCACGAGCAGACTTTTGGGGGACGGCCGTCGGCCGGTCGGCCTCAGCAGTCTCAGGAGGGTCGGCTTTTGGCGACTATGCAATCGCCACGAACGGTGGCGCTACCGCTATCGGCAGTGATGCTCACGCGGAAGGTAGCTCTAGCACAGCTATCGGAGTAGGCGCCAGTGCATCGGGCCGCAGCTCTGTCGCTATAGGCGCCTCCAGTGAAGACGGTGGTGAGCAGAACGTTGTCAGCGTCGGCGGTGGCATGCTCAATATCCACCGTCGTATAACAAACGTCGCAGATGGCATTCACGGCAACGACGCCGTGAACATGAACCAGCTAAACGCCGTGAGCCAGCTCGTCGCGCAAAACACCGCCGACATCCTCGCGCTCCAGAGCGACGGCAATGGCCGTGTCGAAGGCACGATGCTCCGCTCGACCATGCGGGCCGCAGCTCCGATGGTCCTCGGCGCTGCCGCGCCTGCAGTCTCCGACTCGCTCTTTGCGGCGAGCGGCGAAGCCGGCGAAACCGCCACGGCAGCGGGCGTCCACGCCACTGCCATGGGTGCGAACGCCAGCGCCAACGCCGACAACTCGGTGGCCCTCGGCGCGAACTCCGTCGCGGATCGCGCGAACACGGTCTCCGTCGGCGCGGCAGGCAGCGAACGTCAGATCACGAACGTCGCGGCCGGCACGCAAGGCACGGATGCGGTCAACGTCAATCAGTTGAACGACAAGATCTCGCAGGCCAACGCCTACACCGATCAAGCCGTCGCAGGCGCTAACGCCTACACCGAACAGGCAATCGAAGGCGCGAAGCACGACATGGAACGCTACGCTGATCGCGCAGCGGCATCGACCCTGGCCATCCCGAGCATTCCGGTGCTCAACCCGGGCGAGAAGTGGGCCGGTGTGGCAGTTGGCAACTACGGTAGCGCGACCGCCGTCGGCGTCGCCGCGGCCTATCAGGTGACGATGAACTTGAACCTCGGCGTCGGTGTTTCGTCGGCGAATGGCGGTTCGACTGCCGTCAAGGCTCAGGCAGGCTACCGCTGGTAAGCGCACGTCGATAGAACTGGCGGCATTCCGCCAGTTCCATTTGACGACTCTCGGACCCGGGCACACCGATATAGGTATGCCCGGGTTCACCGCTTGTAACGCCATTCAGGAACTACAACCGCCAGGCGTCCTGTTGCAGTTCTGCGAGGGCGCGTGTCAACACTTCATCCCAATCGCCGCGTTCTTTCTGGTTGAAAATCCGCATGCCCGGATACCACGGCGTGTCTCCATGATCACGCATCCAGCGCCAGCAGCTTCGATGCCGATCGAGCAACCATACGCGCTTGCCCATTGCGCCAGCGAGATGGGCTATGGATGTGCCGACACAGACCACGAAATCCAGCGATGCGACGAGCGCGGCCGTATCGGCGAAATCCTCTATCTCATTGATCCAGTCGACGATATGAGCACGTTGCCGGCGTAGCAGTTTCTTCGCGTCGCTCACTGGTTTCTGCAAGCTGATCCAAACTGCATGCGGCCACGAGATGAGCGCGTCGAATCTCGACCGGCATGTTTCGTCCCGCGTCCACTTCCGGTATCAGCGTGCGGCCGGCGCATGCAAGGCCGATACGCGGCAGCGACGAGTTGTGCAGGCCGGCGAGACGTTTCGACCATCGTTGCGCTGCGCGCGGTTCCGCGTGCAGATACGGGATCGCGGTCGGGCTTGTGTCGACATCCGGTCCGAATGCCATAGGCAGTGACAGGAGCGGAGCTGTACTTGTCCTTGTCGCAAGTCGACGCGCGTCGCGTCGTTATTTGGGAACTGGAGCACGACACGGAAGAAAGAGCGAACGTGGGTTTGCGCCGTCGTCTTTCCCAAACTCCCATCACGAGGCACCGCCGATCTGACTTGACGGCACTCGTACCCGAAAATTTCGGTGAGTGAACCCCGCTTCGCCGCTTGTAAGATTCGGCCAATAATGGCGCGTCTGCGCATCTCGTCCACCTTCCGCATCTTCTCTCCCGAAGCAATCCTCTAACGAAAGCAAAGCCTTCTCTCGCAAGGCTTTGCGGCCTCTCCGAGCGATTACGCACCGATCAAGGGCACGTCGATTGCTCAATGCCTTCACCCGTCATGGCGGTGTCATCGAAGCTGACAACGCCACCGACGGCCGAGGAAAGTCAACCCGGGAGAGTCGCGACGTCGAACGCGAATGCGCAGTACGCGCCACGCAATCGCGCCGCGGACTCAGAGAACGATCAAAACAAAGGAAGGTGGAACCATGAAGCTCATCCGCACCGCTGCCGCGCTCGCCGCCGTCGCCGCTTTGCTCTCCGCTTGCGGAGGAAGCTCCGACGATGTGGGCAAGGAAATCGGCGTCACCCAGCCGCAGGTCCATTTCATTCACGCGATTCCGAGCGGCCCGAACGTCGACTTCTACGACAACGCCAAGATCCTGCAGCCGAATCTCGCCTACAAGGCGGTGACGAATTTCGCGAACATCGACACGGGCCAGCACAGCTTCTCCTACGCGGCCGTGAACACGACGACGCAACTCGCCACCGATACGAGCATCTCGAATGCCGCGAAAGGGCATGAGTACACGGTGATCGCGCTGCCGGACGCGGGCTTCGTGCCGTCGATCGCGGTGATCGACGATCCGTTCGACAAGGGCCTGCTTTCGGGCAGCGCACGCGTGCGCGCCTTCAACGCGTCGACGAACGCGCCGAATCTCGATGTCTATCTCGTCGCGCCGGGGACGAACATCGCGAGCGTCAGCCCGACGATGGCGGGCGTCGCCTACAAGAACGCCGTGCCCGCGACGACGCAGGATTCCATCTATGTCTCGGGCGGCACGTATCAGTTGATCGCGACGCTGCCGGGCTCGAAGACGCCGGTATACAAGTCGGCCTCGTTCGATCTCGTCAACAACGCGGACTGGCTCGTGACCACGCTGCCTTCCGGAAATGCGGCCTCGCAATTGGTGCCGGAAAAGATCCGCGTGCTGGTCGCGCAGGGCGGCAACACGCAACAGCCGGCGCTGGAATTGCCCGACACGCAATGACGTTTCGCGCCTGAAGCGACGAAGCCCGGCCGCGCGCATCGGCCGGGGTTTTTTTCGCCCGTCACGCGCGCGAGGGCGACGCAAAAAAAATCCCGCCACGCGAACGTGGCGGGAAGACAGGGAACTACCTCAACGCTATGGAACGCCCTGAGCGCGTGCGCCGCGATCACGCGGCGCACGTCGCCGCTTACTTGTGCTCCTCGGCGGAATTCGAAATGGCCTGACCGCCCTTCGAGATGTCCTGGCCAGCTCCCGAAACGGTGTTGCAGCCCGCGAGAGCCGCCGTGCCTGCAATCAGCAGTAGAGCGATGAGTCGAGTCATGTTTATTCCCCTTTGGAGTTGAAATGCGTGACAGGAATTGAGTTCGCGCATTGTGTCGAATGACGGGCGCCTTGTCGTCGCCCCGTCGCCCCCGCTTACCTGTGTGAACAATCATAAAAAAAGCGCGCGGTCTCAGGCTGTCGGCACGCGTGCGATTTTCCTGTCGGCGGCGTCTGCATTCGATGTCGGCATCGTCCTACGCGGACGGCATGGCGACCGACGCGCCCGCGCTGCGCTCGCGCGGCATCGACACGCTGATCGCCGTGCCATGCGGCGACGCGCGCTCGATCTCGAAGCGCCCGCCGCGCGCCGATACGCGCTGGCGCATGCCGACGAGCCCGTGCGTCTGCGTGCGCTTGAGATCCTGCGGCCGGATGCCGATGCCGTCATCGGTGATCGAGAGCGACACGTTCTCTTCATCGACACGAAGCGTCACGCGGATACGGCTCGCGCGCGCGTATTTCGCAGCGTTCGTCAGCGTCTCCTGCGCGACGCGGAAGAGGGCGATCTCGATCGCCTCGCCGAGCTTCACGTCATCGCCCGGCAGATCGAACTCGACGCTCCAGCCGTTGCGTTGCGCGGCTTCGTCGACGAGCGAGCGCAGCGCGGTCACGAGACCGAAGCTGGCAAGCACGGTCGGCCGCATGTCCTCGATGATGCGGCGCTTCAGTGCAATGCCCTGATCGAGATTGCCGAGCGCGCGAGCGAGTTTTTCGGCCATCGCCGGCTCGCTGTCCTTCAGCTTGCCGCGCACCCACGCGACATCCATCTTGCTCGCGGTGAGGATCGAGCCGAGCTCGTCGTGCAGTTCGCGCGCAAGCTCCGTCTTCTCGTTTTCGCTGACCGATTGCAGGTGCCAGGCGAGCGCTTCGAGCTGGCGCGTGCGCGCGAACACGAGCTGATCCAGCTCTTCCTGCTGCGTGATGAGCGCCTTCTGCACGCGCGCCTGCTTGTCGAGCTGAATGCCCAGATTGCGAAAAAGGAGGATGAACAACACGATGTTGAGCGCGCACAATGCCGCGACGCAAAGCGTCGAGATGCGCTGATCGGCGCGGCTTGCGTCGAGCGCGTGCTGTGCGCGCTGTTCTTCGTTCAGGCGCAACAGCGACAGCGCCGCGTCCAGCGTCGCGCTCGTGTCGGGCGCCGGCAGCGCGAGCGCGCGCTCACGCAGGGCGGCGCCAGTCGGCGGCGCAGCGAGGCGCGCCGTGCCTTGCGCGATTTCATCGTCGGCGGCGGCGCGGATCTGCGCGAAGCTCGCGAGGGCGGTGTCGTCGCCGATGCGCCGGTAGTACGCATCCAGCCACGCCAGCGTGCGCCGCACGCGCTGCGCCGTTTCCCGGAAGTGCGCCGGGAACGCGCCGTCGGCCTTGAGCGCGAAGCCGCGCTCGTCGGCGGTGAGGGTGGCGATATCGGCGGCGAGCGTCGAAAGCTGCGCGGTGGCGCCCTTCGCT
>Ga0207713_1002987_pt1 | contig 11818 bp, 9 predicted proteins | sample KBSS64metaG_FD_184404 | JGI IMG/M metagenome (GOLD analysis project Ga0207713, IMG submission 184404) | Switchgrass rhizosphere microbial communities from Kellogg Biological Station, Michigan, USA - KBS S6-4 metaG (SPAdes) (version 2) | ecosystem: Host-associated > Plants > Roots > Rhizosphere >...
CGCTGGGATTCTTCGTGCGATGCGCCGGTCGATCCGTGATGCAACATCGCCATGCCGATATTGAGCAGCAGATCAATCCACGCCAGCTCCCTGGCTGTCGGATCGTTACTCTCCAGTGCCGGCAGGTCCTTCACTACGCCTTGCATGGCCTGCATCAGCCAACCGATTGTCGCCATGGGGCCGCGTACAGCCAGCAGCAGAGTGTTGAACCCTAGTTGCAGGCCTTCGAGGATAAGCGCCCAGCGGCTTTCACTGTTGGAGGTCGACTCCCGTTCGGCCTGATCCACCAGTTGCTGTGTTTCACTGCCGAACAGATATTCCATGAGGCTGCCGTTGCGCAGCGCCAGGCCTATTTCATCGTTGCTTTCGTCGTCGGCACCGGCCAGCTCGGCGGGCTTTGGCACGCTGGGCAGGCTGTCGAACTCCGAGCCCATGCCGATGCGCACGTAGTGAGGCTCGTTGAAACCGCCGTTGCTGTAGACCGCCCTGGCCTGGTCCGGCAACCAGGTCAGTACGCTCTCCTGCAGGTCGCCGGGTTGCACGATGGCCGCCAGCAACTGCTGGCGATGGGGGTATTCCAGCAGCGCCTCGGCATAGGCCGGTCGATACAGCAGGTGCGGTCCCGACTGCGTGTCGCGGGGTTCGATGACGAACATATTGCGCACCACATCCGCCTTGGCGCCTGGCTTGCGTACAAAGGCCAGCGGCCGGATGACAATATCCTCGCCATTGACCCGGCGCTCCAGCGGGTTCGGGTTGACCAGCGCTTTCACACACTCGAAACCACGCTGGGTGAGGCCGGCCTCGCCCTTGATCAAACACTCCAGTGCCTGGGTTTTCAGATGCAGGGGGCGCAGTTGCTCGAACAAGCGTTGACGTTTGCGTGCCGCTTCGGTCTGCCCCATCAGCTCCCGACGCAGGTAAGCGGGGTAGTTTTTGCCGATGTCGACGCGTTGGACCAGTTGAAGGAGGTAATCGGGCGTCAGCCAGGCTTCGATTGCGCGGCCTTTGACGTGGCGTATGGTCATGCGGCCTTTGGGGCGGCCCGACAGGTTCTTCAGGGCCAGGTCGACCAGGTTCATGACGACAGGTTCGATGTAACCCCCTTCGATGATACCCACCGGCACATGAAAGGTCAGTTCCAGATCGCCAGCATCGTAGCCGGTCGCCAGCGCTTCATGGGTGCAGGCGCGCAGTCCGCCCTTGGCAACCGCGCGGTCCATGCACAACTGGTGGTTCACATGCGCGGTGGCATAGCCGCGCAGTGTTTCCAGGCTATCGAAGTCGGCGTCGCCAAGGGTCTGGCGCTTGATGCTGGCGTGTTCCAGCAGGGTGTGTCGGTAGGCCAGGCGGTTGGCGGCGCTGGTGGCTTGCAGATGATCCGGCAGGGCGGCCTGGATGGCCGCCACCGTTGCCGGCGACGTGGCGCTTGATGGCGCCAGCCACTGCGCAGGGTCGGTGGTGACGGCAAACAGGCGTTCCACTGCTTGCCGCGTGGATTGGGCGGGAAGCTGGAGAGTCGCGAGATCGTCCAACTGCTGGTTCAGGATGAGCGCCGCTTGCACTTCGAAAATATTGCCGTCGGGTTCGTACTGCTGCCAGGTGATGCGCTCGGCCATGAAGCGCTGTTGCAACTGCTCGCCCCACGCCTGGCCGAAGGTTTCCAGGTCGGGGTAGGTCTGGATCTCACCGTTGAGGCGAAAAAGCAGTGCTTGCTTGCCGCGCACCACCAGGATCTCGGTGCCTTGTACGGTCAGCCGCTTGCCGGCGCGTTGCAAGTGGGTTTCCAAGGTGTAGGCGTGGACCTCGTTGGCGGGCGCGCGGCTGAGCGCGCGCGATGCCCGGTCGGGATAACGGTTCAACGCGCTGAGTATTTCAATGTGCTGGGCAGTGAGGCCGGTCTGGCGTGTGGCGACTTCGAGCAACACACCTTGCAGCACATCGGCCAGCCACTTCCAGCGAACGCTCCCTGCGTCGCTGTCCTGTCCCCAGTAAGCAGCCAAGGCTTCTTGAAAACCGATGAACAGCACCCGTGGCAGCTCCCGGATGAGGGCTTCGATAACCCGCAGGTCGAAGTCGCGGCGCTCTCCGTTCTCGTGAGAGCCAAGCCGGGTGCCAGTGGCATCGCTCAGGTAGCAATCCAGGTTCTGGCGTGCCGTCAGATCGGGGAAACTGCCGTCGGCGATATGGTCAAGCGCAACGTCCAGCAATGACAGCAGGGCGCGGCCACCGCCGTCACGGGGTACGGCCAGCCGAAGGTCGGGGGCGGGTACTTCTCCACCAGGTGGGTGCCCAGCATTTGCGCGGTGACGGTACGCAAAGTGGGGCGCCCGAGAAATTGCGCAGCAACCGCTTGTCGTGTGGGGTTCGCCGCTGGGGCGGGGGGCTGTACGGGCATGTGGGTTCCTTTACGTCGGATAAGAGTGCGTCCTTGCAAGGTAATGCCCGGCGTAGTCGCCGTGCGGTAGCCCGCTATGGTTTTAGGCCCTGGCGGCAAACTGGCCTATGATTAGCGCTTTGAACCTGATGAAAGACTGTGATGACTGAGAATTTGCTTGCCGTCCTTGAAACCAGCGACATGCTTGAAATCGATGGGCTGCATGCCTTTGATTTTGAACTCGATAACGAAAAACTGCTGATCACCGCCATGGACGGCCGTGCAGAAAAACGCTGGCGTTTCAGCCTGGAACAGGTCAACGCCGCGACGTTCGATGACACCTTGCAAAGCTGGACCCTTACCGGTGATTCGGGCGAGCACCGCCTGATCTGCATGAGCGCCTTCACCGGCAACAATAACGACGAGGATGAAGCGGATGATGATGCGTAAATTCTGGCCGCTGCTGATGGCCGGCAGCGTGGGAGCGATGTCGGTGCAAGCCGCGCCGGCCGATACCTATGAACTGTTGGTGGGCAGCTACACCGCCGGCAGCAGTGAAGGGATCTACCGCCTGCAATTTGACAGCCGCACAGGCCAGTTCAGCGGTAAACCGGTGCTCGCGGCCAAAGCGCCCAACCCGTCCTGGCTGACAATCTCCAAGGACCAGAAGCACCTGTTCGTGGTCAACGAGAACGGCCCCGGCCAGAAGGACCCTGTCGGGCGCGTCAGCAGCTACAGCATCGATCCGCAGACTCGCCAATTGACCCTGATCAACCAGGTGCAGAGCCTGGGCAACGAGCCGACCCATTCCAGTGTGGCCGCCGATGGGCGCTATCTGTTCGTCGCCAACTATTCGGTCGTGGAAGACCCGGGCGGCAGCCTGGCGGTGCTGCCAGTCGATGCCACGGGCAAGCTGTCGCCTCCGGTGCAACTGAGCGGGCATCCGGCCAGCCGCGTGAACCCTGAGCGCCAGGCGTCCAACCATGTGCACTCGGTGGTGTCGTCGCCGGATGGCAAGTACGTGTTTGTACAGGACCTGGGGGCGGACAAGCTGTTTGCCTACCGCTACGATCCCAAGGCCAACCATGAGCTGCCATTGACCCCGGCCAATCCGGCCTCGGTGCAACTGCCGCCAGGCAGCGGCCCGCGTCATTTGTTGTTCAGCGCCGATGGCAAGCACGCCTGGCTGACCACTGAGATGAGTGCGCAGGTGGCAGTGTTCGACTACAAGGATGGCCAGTTGACCCAGACGCAACTGGTGGACTTCGCCGCCGGCCAACCGGTTTCCGACAAGGCCGGTGCCGCGCTGCACGCCTCCAGTGACGGCAAATTCCTCTACGTGAGCAACCGTGGCACGGCCAACCAGTTGCTGGTGTTCAGCATCGATCCGGCCACCGCGCACCTCAAGGAATTGCAACGTCGCTCGGTGGACGGTGACCACCCGCGCGAATTCAGCCTGGACCCCAGCGGTCGGTTCCTGCTGATCGCCAATCAGAAAAGCAACGAAATCGTCGTGGTCGAACGCGACCCCAAAACCGGCCTGCTGGGTAAAACCGTGCAGAAATTGCCGATCGATGCCCCCAGCGACCTCAAGTTCCTGGTGCGTCAATAAGCCACAGGCCCCGCCGTGCGGGGCCTGACCCTTTCTATTAATTCTGTTAATAGCGGCTACTGTTTCAAAGCATTTCTAAGGTTCAGCCCTCGGGCGTAAGTTGGGTTCCAAGGCCTTCCCCGGCCACTCAACCAAACGAACACAAGGGTTACCGACATGAATCTGAATCTCTTCTCCATCATCGCCGCTTCCGCTGTTTCCGCCACTGTTGCCCTGCCTGCCGCAGCCAGCGTGGAAGTCACCGGCAAAAAATCCAGCACCAGCGCCTACACCCAGAAATACCTGCAACAGAGCGCCAACTTCTACGCCGCACTGGATCACAAGACCCAGCACTAAGCGGTAGGTCACTGAGATCAAATGTGGGAGGGGGCTTGCCCCCGATAGCAGTGGGTCAGCTACAGATTAGCTGACTGATCCACCGTCATCGGGGGCAAGCCCCCTCCCACATTTGATTGTGCCGGCCTCAGGGTTTTGTCATCACGGCGATAAATAGCGGTGAAGTAAGGACGCGCTGAAGCCAGGCTTGTAACCGTTGATACGGCGTCCCGGCGAACCACTCCCGATCCACATGGGCAAACTGGCGTACAAACGGCGCCAGGGCCATGTCCGCCAGGCTCGGATGCTCTGCCAGCAAGTAGGCGCGTTCCCCCAGCAGGCCTTCCAGCTTCTGCAAGAACACCTCGCCCTCGGCCCGATAATGTTCCATCGGGTATTCCGGGTAGCGGTCGGCGTACTTGTATCGATCCAAGTGATACTTGAAACCCTGGTCGTTCTCGGCAATCAGTGCCAATACCGCCGGGTCACCCTGCAGCAGCCAATCATCCGGGTCGTGCTGGGCCAGGGCCCATTGCATGATCTCCAGGCTCTCTTCAATCACGCGTCCGTCAACGCTCAGTACCGGCACCGTACCCTTGGGCGACAGTGCCAGCATCTCGGCCGGCTTGGCCTTGAGGCTGACCTCGATGATCTGTACGGGTACGCCTGAATAACGCAAGGCCAGGCGTGCCCGCATCGCATACGGGCAACGCCGGAACGAATACAGCAGCACCTCGCTCACTTCACCTCCAGCGTGCTCAAACCATTACCCTGGCGCTTGACCTGGATTTGGACCGGGATGCGTTCGTGCATTTCCTGCACGTGGGAAATCACCGCCACCTTGCGCCCCTGGGCCTGCAAACCGTCCAGCGCGTCCATCGCCAGTTGCAGCGATTCCGGGTCCAGGCTGCCGAAGCCTTCATCGATAAACAGCGACTCGATCTTCAAGGTGCTGGATGCCATCGAAGCCAGGCCCAAGGCCAACGCCAGTGACACCAGGAAGGTTTCGCCGCCGGACAACGAGTGCACCGAGCGCAGTTCGTCGCCCATTTCCGTGTCCATCACCAGTAGCCCCAACATGCTGCCGCCGCGCTTGAGGCGATAGCGGCGCACCAGTTGGCGCAATTGCACGTTGGCGTGGTGCACCAGCAAGTCGAGGTTGTAGGCCTGGGCGATCTTGCGGAAGGTGTCACCGGTAGCCGAGCCGATCAGTGCGTTCAGGCGCGCCCAGCGTTGCCATTCGTCATACGCCTTGGCGATCTGTTCGGCAAACGCCTGGTTGGCGTCCTGGCGGCGCTGGTCTTCGGACTGGCGCGCGCGCAGTTCGGCGCAGTGTTTCTCGGCCTCGGCCAACTGTTGGTTGAGCGTGGCCAGGGCGGTGTCCAGTTCATCGGCTTCGAAGTTGCCATTGTGCTGGGCTTGGTGTTCGGCGAGGCGTTGCTCACGTTCTTGCAGCAGGACCCTGGCCTGTTCGACGGCTTTCTCGCTGTGTTGCAACTGCTGGCGCAAGTGGCTGACCTGGGCGTCGTCGTAGGCCAGCAAACGGTCGAGGCCGGCGTCGTCGAGTTCCGGGTGCAGCGCGCGCCAGTCGTGCAGGCGTGTGTCGAGGCTGTGCTGTTCGGCCTGCAATGCCTGCTCGCGTTCCTGCTGGGCCTTGAGGTCGGCGGCCAGTTGGATCAGGGCGTTGTGGATGTCCTGCAGTTGTTGGTTGGCGTCGGTTTCGCTCTGGCGTGACTGTGTCACGGCGTGTTCCAACTGTTGCTGCCACTGCTCGGCGCTGGTGTGTTCACCGAGCAACGCGTTGAGTTTTTCCTGAGCCGCTTGCTGTTGGGTCGCCAGTTCGGTGACTTGCTGGAGCAGGGCGTCGAGTTGCTGTTGGCGATGCTGCTGGTGGGTCTGTTCCTTCTCGATCGCCTGTTGACGCTCTTGTTGCTCGGCCAATTCGTCGCGCTGATGGCCCAGCTGTTCCAGGCGCTGGCTGACCTGCTGGTCCAGCTGCATGAAGGTGGCTGCGGGCTCGGCGCGCAGACCTGCCAGGGTGTCTGCGGGCAGCAGGCTGGTGAAGGCATTCAGTTCCTGCTCAAGGCGTTCGCGGTCGCTGGCCAACTCGCGCTGCTGGTCCACCAGCAATTGACGGGCCTGCTGGCTTGCTTCCTGGGCGGCTTGCAGTTGTTGCTGCAGGCGCCCGGCGTTTTGTTGCAGGTTGAGCAGGGCGCCTTGGCGCTGTTCGTCCTGGGTGATGCTTTGGGTCAACTGGCCCAGTTGCTGCTCAAGCCAGGCGCTGCGCTTGGCCGGTTCCTGATTGAACAGCGACGCGGACAGCGGGTGTGCCTCCAGGCTCGGTTTCAGCGCTTGCTGTTGCGTCGCCAGGTGTTCCTGCTGTTGCAGGTATTCCTTTTGCTGGGCGATCAAACCGCCCACTTCGCCACGCAACTCCGTGAGTTTTTCCTTGAGGGTGTCCACCGTTTTCTGCGCGCTGGCTTCTTCGTTTTCGTCATGACGACCGAGGCTTTGCAGCAGGGCTTCGGGCTGGTGGTACGGGTGTTCGTGGCTGCCGCACACCGGGCAGGGCTGATCGTCCTGCAGCTGCTCGCGCAACTCCTCGACGCTGGCACTGCGGGCCAGGCGCTGGCGTTCCAGCAGTTGTCTGGTCACGTTCAGCGTTTGTTCGGCCACCGTCAGCTCGGCCTTGGTCTGCAAGCCGGTCTGGTTCAACTGCTCGCGTTGCTGTTGGGCCACGGTGAGCTTTTGCGTCAGGCCGGCGGCTTGCTGATCCAGCTGTTGCTGGTGGTCCCACAGGCGCGTCAGGTCTTCGAAGGCACGCTGCTGTTTGCGATTGTCTTGCAGCAGGCTGGCCAGCAATTGGATCTGCTCGGCCACGGCGTGAGGCTCGGCACCGGCCTCCTGGTACAGCAAGTCCAGGGCTTCGCGTTGCTGGGTGAACTGTTCGGCGGCGCGGGTTGCACGTTGCTCCAATTGCGACAGTTCGGCCTGGCCTTTATTCAGGCGGTTACCGATCAGCATCAGTTGTTGCAGGCGGTCGCGGTAGGCGGTCCACGCATCACTCAAGGGCGCGAGGGCGGCGCTGCGCTCAAGCTCGTTGGCCAGGCGTTGCAGGCGCTCCGCGACTTCGCTCTGTTTTTCCAGCAGGCCGGTGAGCCGGGCCTGGCCTTCGGTGCAGGCGCTTGCGTGTTGCTGTTTGTCCTCGGTGCGCTTGGCCAGCTCTTTGGTCAAGTGGGTGAGGGTGCTGTGTTCGTCGAACGCCTGGCGCAGCAAAGGCGCGGCATCCGCCTGGTTTTTCAGGGCTTGCGCCAAGGCGGTTTGCGCGCTGGCCAGTTGCTGTCGGGCCTGGTCCTGGCGGGCCTGCAATTCGGCTTGTTGCCGCGTATGGGACTGAATCTGCGCCGCCAACGGCGCCAGCTGTGTGCCGAGTTCCGCCTGGCGCACGAACAGATGACGCTGCGGCGCCAACTGTTCCAGGCGGCCGAGGTCCTGGCGTTGCGCGTCCTGGTTATTCCAATCGGCCTGTGCCTGCTGCAGCTGTTCGGTGGCGGCCAGTTGGCGTTCCTGCCATTCGCGCAGTTCCTTGAGCCAGGTGTGCTGAAGCTCCAACTGCTTGAGTTGGGCTTGATGGACCTTGAGTTGCTGCTGCGCGGCATCGAATTGCTGATCGAGCTCGGCACGGGCTTCAGGGGCCAGGGGCACCACGCCGGTGGCCTGGTCCTGCAACTGTTTGTGCGCGTCCCGGGCCTCTTTGGCCTTGTCGAAGGCACGCCGGCCCAGCTGGGTGTACAGGGCCGTGTCGGTGAGCTTTTCCAGCAGTTCGCTGCGCTCGTTGTCGTTGGCCTTGAGGAACGCACTGAACTCGCTCTGCGCCAGCAACACGGCGCGGGTGAACTGTTCGAAGTTCAGGCCCAGGGCCAATTCCAGCTGGGTCTTGTATTCGGTTTTCTGGCTGGCCAGCAGTTGGTCGCTGTCCAGGTCGATCAGGCTCTGGCGGCTGTTCTGCAACTTGCCGCTGGCCTTGTCGCGCGCGCGATTGGCTTCCCAGCGCGCGCGGTAGCGGCGGCCACTGACGCCGACAAAATCCACCTCGGCATAACCGCCACCGGTGCCGCGGCGCAGCAGGGTACGTGGGTCACCGATGGAGATGTCGCTGTCGGCATCCGGCATCTTCGCCTGGCCGGTATCACCCAGGCGTGGCACGGCGCCAAACAACGCCAGGCACAAGGCATCGAGCAAGGTGCTTTTACCGGCGCCGGTCGGCCCGGTGATTGCGAACAACCCGGCGCTGGCCAGGGGCTCGGCGGTGAAGTCGATCTCGAACGGGCCGGCCAGGGACGCGAGGTTTTTCAGGCGGATGGCGAGGATCTTCATGGCTGTTCCTCCTCTTGCTGCACTTCCTGGAGCAACACGGCGAAGTCCTTCAAGGTCTGTTCATCCACCTCGCTGCCGTAGCTGTCCTGCCAGGCGCGGCTGAACAATTCCTGAGGCGTGAGCTGGTCGAGTTCGATCAGGCGGTCGTCGCCTTCGTCCTCACGCGGGCCCTTGCCAGCGTACTCGGCAGCGATGCGCACCAGGCGCACAGCCTTGCCTTGCAGCGCGGCTTCGATTTGCTGACGCAGGTCGGGCTGCGGTTCGTCGAGCAGGACGCGCACTTCGAGCCAGGGGTGGCGTTGGGTTTCAGCCAGCAGGTCGATGTCCGGCAACTCGGCCAGGGCCTTGAGGATATCCGCCAGGGGCGCGGCTTCCAGACGTTGCAGGTCGACCGAACGCGGGATCAGGATGGGTTCGACGCTCACCAGGCATTGGCCCTGGAACACCACATCGAGGATCTGGTGCTTGTAGCCGATTTCGGAAAACGACAGTGGGATCGGCGAGCCACTGTAGCGAATACGTTCTTCGCCATTGACCTTTTGCGGCTTGTGCAAATGGCCGAGGGCAACATAGCCGACACTTTTATCGAACAGGCTGGCCGGCAGCGCCTCGGCATTGCCGATGATCAGGCTGCGCTCGGAGTCTTCCGACACCGAACCACCGGCCATGTGCGCATGGCTGATGGCAATCAGCGCCTGGCCTTTTTTGCGCTTGGCGTTGGCCGCGGCGATCAGCCATTCATGCACCTGGCCGATACCCCGCAGGTAGTCGTCACCCAGGTGCGCGCCGGTGACTTCCGCCGGGCGCAAAAAGGGCAGGGCCAGGCACCACGCGGCAACCTTGCCTTTGGCGTCGGGCAGCGGGATCAGCAGCCGTTCGGCGTCGAGCTGGCCATCGTCCAGCCACAGCACGCGGCCGAGAGCATGGGTGTGCAGGCGGCGCATCAACGGTGCCGGCAGCTCGATACGTGAGCCGGAGTCGTGGTTGCCAGCGATCATCACGATGGTCAGCTTGGGGTTTTGTTCGTGGGCGCTGATGATGAAGTCATACAGCCGCTCCTGGGCCTTGAGCGGCGGGTTGACCGTGTCGAAGATATCGCCGGCGATGAGCAGAGCGTCCGGCTGATGGGTCTTGAGTTGGCCCAGCAGCCATTCGAGGAAACAGGCGTGTTCGAAGTCGCGTTCCTGGCCGTGGAGGTTTTGACCCAGGTGCCAGTCGGAGGTGTGAAACAGACGCAAGGCGAACTCCGTGGAATAGATGAAAAGGAGGGGAGTTTACCTGTAATGCGACCCTGCTGCCCCAGGCGATACAGATTCAATGTGGGAGGGGGCTTGTTCCCGATGGCGGTGGGTCAGTCAGTGCATTTCTATCTGACACATCGCATTCGCGAGCAAGCCCGCTCCGTGCCAAGGGTTAGAATATTTCTCTGAAAAAACGCAAAGTAAAATGTTATTAAATGCCGATCCCATAAGTGGGCGGCAGGATTAGGAAACGCCTTACTTATTCCTGCACTAAAAAATGACAGGACTTTCCTTCCAGAATTTAGGAAGTAGCTGGCTTACTTTGATAAAAAATTCATGCAGCCTGGCAAGCGTGGAGTGGTCAAGTAACGCGCTCCTCGTGTGATGCGCTTTTGTGTTTTCTTAATATGGATGGAGATTATTATGAAAAGCCTTATTGCATTGCCGCTTGCTGTATTGATGTTTGTTTCCTTTCAGGCTTCTGCGTTGTGTTTGAATATTGCTGATAGTTATACCGGGATAATGCAGCCCAATGATGAGATCACGGTATATGGTCCATTTAAAATAACCGGTGCCAATGGCTGTTCTGCCGCGAATATCGATGCAACGGTTTCAGCGGGAGGAGCGGGAAGTGCTCCGGCGATTTTTATTGAGCGTGAAGTAGGCTCTTCCTGGAGCAGAGTGTCATTCAGTATCGGCACTAACGCGTCTTACGTGGGGCCATTCGGTACCTATCGAGTACGGCTGAAGAACGAAACCAGTGCGTCTAAATCCTATTCAGGTACGGTAAGATACGGGCGCTAGACGGGCAGGCGGCGCGTCAGGTTGAACCTGGCGCGCCTTGACTCATACGTCAAAGTCAAGCGTACTCATTTATTGATAAATCATTACTAGTGGACTTGATAAAGTACGCCAATGCACCAACAGCTTGATTTGCGCTGACCATCCCTTGCAAGTGGTCCATGGCACCGTCTTGCATTGCAACCATTGGTTCACTTTTGAAAAAAGCCCGCGTATCTTCCAGTTTCTCGTTGAATAGCGCGATGGCATTAAATTTTACGTGGGTGTTAGTTTGGCGACCATTGGCATCCGATGCACCATCTCCAGAAATGAACATCCCAAAAGCGCGTTGGCTGATCATTCCGTCGTCGTAGAGCCTTCTGCCGACTTTCTTAAGCTCATCCGTACTGATTGACGTCATATCATAATCTTTCAAAAACTCCTTAAGCTGACTGATCTTCTCCTGATCGCCAAGCTTCAATGTATCCGCCGCCTCGGAGGCTTCGGTTATGGTGAATGCATTCGTGACTTGCTGCGGATTTTTGATGGTATAAGCGTCTGTTTGCTTACTTAATGGCGGATAGGAAACATTCAACGTAATGGCCATTTTAAAAACTCCATTAATCGAAAGCTACATCGCTTTATCGGCGTCGCCTGTCCTATCTTGAGTAGTGACCTTGGCTACTTGGGATACAGCGGCGGCAGGCTGGTGGTATCCGCCGCCGGGTCCGGTTCGCGCTCAGCTACCGGAATCGCCTTCACCGCACGCCACAGGTCTTCACCCAACCAGAAATGCCCGCTCTCGCTGTACAGTGCACCATTCAAGCCGTCCAACGCGTCCGACAGCGGCACAAACCGCGCCGCCATATCCGCCAGGGTTTCCGGCTGTTGCCGCGCCCAGGCGTCAAGGGCCTGTCGGGTGGCTTGGGGGTCGTTGGCCTGGGTGGCGCGTTTAAGGTCATCGAGCAGGGTGCGCGGGCTCGGGCCGGTCTGTGCGGCGCGCTGCACGGCCGGTTGCCGGCGTGCACGCCACCACAGGCCAAAACCCAGCAGGGTGGTGCAGGCCAGGATCAGCGTACTCAGTTGCCACAGCCACAGGCGTTCATCGTCCGGTGC
>Ga0207713_1002989_pt1 | contig 11816 bp, 9 predicted proteins | sample KBSS64metaG_FD_184404 | JGI IMG/M metagenome (GOLD analysis project Ga0207713, IMG submission 184404) | Switchgrass rhizosphere microbial communities from Kellogg Biological Station, Michigan, USA - KBS S6-4 metaG (SPAdes) (version 2) | ecosystem: Host-associated > Plants > Roots > Rhizosphere >...
GGCTTCGCGGCGAAAACTTTGGAGGAGATTGAGCCCGATGAGCTTGCGATAAACCGGATTGGACTCGGCGCACAGACCGCCATAGGGCGACCAGTCCGACGATGCTTCGACGTCGACGATGGTGAGCTTGCGGTCGATGGTGATGCGCAGCCAGAGTTCATGGATCGGCAGGCCGTGTGGCCGGACGCCCGTCGCGAGGCGAAAGTCGCGCGGCTTCTCATCGGTTAGACAGGCTTCGATATCCCACAGGCCATCGTCACGCTCGAACGCTTCCAGCCGAATCGCGCGACGATGGCGCAATTGTCGGGGAGCGGGAGGCGAGAGAGGCATGCTGAAAGTGAGCCGGTACGGGGAAAACCGTGGAATTTTAGCATATTGGGTATTTGGAGCCGGGCATACGCGTGACGAATGAAACGCGCGTGCGGTTCGCAGGAGATGGACGGCGCTCAGTCGTCGACGATCTCTTCGCTCCAGTCTTCCTCGCCGCCTTTCAGGATCTTGCCGATCGTGCCGCTCGAAAAACCCCGCGCGGCCAGGAAACGGGCCTGCTTGGCGCGCTCGGCAGGCGTCTCGGGCGGCATGCCGTATTTCTTCTCCCAAACGGCCCGGGCGCGCGCGGTCTCGGATTGCGCGAGCTTGTCGGCGGTTTCGCTGATGAGCGCATCGCCGACGGCGTGACGCTTCAACTCGTCGATGATCCTGCTGCCGCCCATGCGCGACGCCCGCCGATGCACGACGCTTTCGACAAAGCGCTCATTCGACAGCCAGCCGTCGCGCTCGAGGCCGTCGAGAAGGGATTCGAGCGAATCGGCCTCGTCGACGTACGGGCGCAGTTTGCGCGACAACTCCGCGCGGCTGTATTCGCGCCGCGAGAGAAACGCGAGCGCGCGCCCCTTCAGGGAGCGTTGCGGGCGTTTGAAATTGCCGACTTCGGTAGCCGAAGTCTTTCGAGTGCGCTGACTGGAGCGGCTGTAGACCGGCTCGGCCGATTCGGCGCGCGGTCCTTCGCAAGGCACGCACTGTTCGAAGGGCTCGAAAGGATCGGCGTCTTCGAACGGATCCGTGAAGGGAATGGGCTCGGGTTCGGACGGTTTGCTTGCAGGCTCGGCGGGCTGCGGCGCGCGATCAGTGGGACGCGCCTTCGGCTGCTCGGTTGCCTGTTTCAGCAGCGCGCGCGCTTGCGCCAGACGCGCCGCGCGATCACTCTGGTCCGCGCCACTTTCACCGTCTTTAGCGCGGTCAAAAACGCGACGCGCCGACGCGAATGACTTCGCGTCGGCGCGCTGCTTGTTACTGCGTTTGAAGCCGCTGGACTTCGACGATGCACCCCGTCGCTCGCTGCTTCGTTCGTAGCGATCGGCGGATTCGGAACCGTTATCGGTTCCGTCATCCGCCGTGTCAGCCTTCGCTCCGAACCGACGCTTCTGCATCGCCCTTCAGGCCCGATGCTTACTCGTCGTCGGCCGTTGCGGCGCCTGCGACAACAGCCTCGCCCAACGCGGCCACACCCAGCGATTCGCGGATCTTGTTCTCGATCTCGCGTGCGATGTCCGGATTCTCGCGCAGGAATTCACGCGCGTTGTCCTTGCCCTGACCGATGCGATCGCCGTTGTAGCTGTACCAGGCGCCAGCCTTGTCGACCAGTTTCGCCTGCACGCCGAGATCGATGATTTCGCCCTGACGCGAAATGCCTTCGCCGTACAGGATGTCGAAAATGGCTTCGCGGAACGGCGGCGACACCTTGTTCTTCACGACCTTCACGCGCGTCTCGTTACCGATGACTTCGTCGTTCTTTTTGATCGAGCCGATACGGCGGATATCCAGACGCACCGACGAATAGAACTTGAGCGCGTTACCGCCCGTGGTGGTTTCCGGGTTGCCGAACATCACGCCGATCTTCATGCGAATCTGGTTGATGAAGATCACGAGGCAGTTCGTGCGCTTGATCGTACCGGTGAGTTTGCGCAGCGCCTGCGACATCAGACGCGCTTGCAGACCCGGAAGCGAATCGCCCATTTCGCCTTCGATTTCCGCCTTCGGCACGAGCGCCGCGACCGAGTCGATGACGATCATGTCGATGGAGCCGGAGCGCACCAGCGCATCCGCGATTTCCAGCGCCTGCTCGCCCGTGTCCGGCTGCGAGATCAGCAGATCCTGCGCGTTCACGCCGAGCTTTTGCGCGTATTGCACGTCCAGCGCGTGTTCCGCGTCGATGAACGCCGCCGTGCCGCCGAGCTTCTGCATCTCCGCGATCACCTGCAGCGTGAGCGTAGTTTTACCCGAGGACTCCGGGCCGTAGATTTCCACGACACGGCCGCGCGGCAGACCGCCGACGCCGAGCGCGATGTCCAGTCCGAGCGAACCGGTGGAGACCACCTGAATGTCTTCGACCGCCTCACCTGCGCCGAGCCGCATGATCGACCCTTTGCCGAATTGCTTTTCGATCTGCGAGAGCGCGGCGGCCAGGGCTTTGCTCTTTTCCGCAGTCATTCCAGCCGGGCCTTTCTTGCTTTCTTCCATGAATCGTCCTTTGCTATGATGAACGGCGTCTGAGGCAGTGTTCACGGGCTTTTCCGCTGCTCGATCGAGCATACGAAACCGCGCTTCCACTCACGCAGACACTGTATAAAAAAACAGTAGTTTTTGCAAGCACAGATCGGCGTGACGCAACTTTTTTCCACGCCGCGCGAGACGCGCAAAGACTACGAAACACCTGGAGACCGCCGCGCCGGGCGACACACGGTGCCGGCAATGCCGATGCGCTTCATCGCGCATGCACGGCGTAAAAAAGGCGCACACGACGATGCGAATCCTCATTGCCGAAGACGACAGCATACTCGCGGACGGCCTCGTCCGATCACTCCGCCAATCGGGATACGCCGTCGACCATGTGAAGCATGGCGTCGAGGCGGACACCGCTCTTTCCTTGCAGACGTTCGACCTGCTGATACTCGATCTGGGCCTGCCGCTCATGCCCGGTCTCGAAGTCCTGCGCCGCCTGCGCGCGCGCAACTCGCAGATGCCCGTGCTGATTCTGACCGCCGCCGACAGCGTCGATGAACGCGTCAAGGGCCTCGATCTCGGCGCGGACGACTATATGGCCAAGCCTTTCGCGCTGAACGAGCTCGAAGCGCGCGTGCGCGCGCTCACACGGCGCGGCGCGGGCGGCGGCCCGACGGTCGTGAAGCACGGCTCGCTTTCTTTCGATCAGGTCGGACGAATTGCGACGATCGGCGATCAGGTCATCGATCTGTCCGCGCGCGAGCTCGGTGTGCTCGAAGTGTTATTGCAAAGAACCGGCCGGCTCGTGTCGAAGGAACAGCTCGTCAATCATCTGTGCGAGTGGGGCGAGGAAGTCAGCAATAACGCGATCGAGGTCTATGTGCATCGGCTTAGAAAAAAGATCGAGCCGAGCGGCGCGAAGATCATTACGGTACGCGGCCTGGGTTACACGCTCGAGAAAGCGGGCGCGGCGACACCTGGCGCAAGCGGCACGAGCGGCACGAGCGGCACAAGCGGCACAAGCGGTACCAGCGGCACACACGGCGCGAACGGCGCGGGCCCGCAACCGTCGGGCGTCGCCACCGGCCATCACTATAAGTAGCGTGCATGGCGTCGCCCGTTTCCACCGAACCGCCCGAGTCGAAAAGCCAGGCACAGGCGAACGCCGACGATTCCGACGCCCTGCGCGACGCGCGCTACGCCAATCCCTTCGCGCCGCCCGACGAACTCGAGCCCGACAACGAGACGCATCCGCGCTCGCTCTTCGGTGAAATTCTCGACTGGATGCTCGCGCCGCTTCTGCTGCTCTGGCCGATGAGCATCGCGGTGACGTATCTCGTCGCAAAATCGATCGCGAACGGGCCGTTCGACCGCGCGCTCGAAGCCGACGCCTACGTGCTCGCGCGCCAGATTCAGCCGGTCAATGGCGTCGCCGAATTGCGCCTGCCCGATGCGACGCGCGATTTCCTGCGCGCCGATAACGTCGACAGCGTGTTTTTCCAGGTGCTCGGCACGCGCGGCGAGCTGGTCGGCGGCGACCGCGACATGCCCTTGCCGCATGACGACGATCGTCCGCAGCCGGGCATCGTCGAGTTTCGCGACGACGTGCTGCGCGGCAACGACATTCGCGTCGCCTATACGACCGTCTATCTGCCCGGACTCGCGCCCGGACGCGATCCTGACGGCGCGCAGCCGGTGCTCGTGCAGGTGGCCGAAACGCTCGACAAGCGCAGCCAGCTCGCCAACGACATCATCAAGGGCGTGATCCTGCCGCAGTTCGTGATCCTGCCGCTCGCCATCATCCTCGTATGGTTCGGACTGTCGCGCGGGCTCGCGCCGCTGCATGCGTTGCAGTCGAACATCCGCGCACGCCGCCCCGACGATCTCTCGCCGCTTCAGGCGGGCAGTGCGCCGCCGGAGATCGCGCCGCTCGTCGCGTCGTTCAACGATCTGCTCACGCGCCTCGAGCAGAACATGGAGTTCCAGAAGCGCTTCATCGCCGATGCCGCGCACCAGATGAAGACGCCGCTCGCGGGCCTGCGCATGCAGGCGGAACTGGCGATGCGCCAGGACGTGTCGACGGAAGTGCAGCGCTCGCTCGAACAGATCGCCATGAGCTCCGAGCACGCGGCGCGCCTCGTGACGCAACTGCTCGCGCTCGCACGCGCCGAGAATCGCGCGACGGGGCAGATATTCACCCCCGTCGTGCTGACGGACCTCGCGCGGCTCGCCGTGCGCGACTGGGTGCAAGCCGCGCTCGCCAAGCGCATGGACCTCGGTTATGAGGAGCCGCCGTTTCCGGTCGAAGTGGAAGGCAACGTCGTGATGTTGCGGGAGATGCTGTCGAACCTGATCGACAACGCGATCCGCTACACACCGGCGGACGGGCGCATCACCGTGCGCGTGCGGATCGACGACCACGATCTCGATCTCGTTCATCTCGAAGTGGAAGACACGGGCCTCGGCATTCCGGTAGCGGAGCGCGAGCGCGTGGTCGAGCGCTTCTATCGGATACTCGGGCGCGAGGGCGACGGCAGCGGACTCGGCCTTGCGATCGTCAAGGAGATCGCGACGATGCATGGCGGCACGCTCGCCATCGAGGATCACGTCTATCAGGAAAGCCCGAGGCTCGCCGGAACGCTTGTAAGGGTCAGTCTTCCGCGGGTTTTTCCTGCCCGGGACAAACCCTGAGCGCAAGCGTCGCATAGCCGTTCTGCGCACGTTAGAAGAACGAAGTTAGAAGAAATTAAACGACCGTTCGAATAACATGCCCGACAATGGCGTACAGATACTCGTTCAGTCTTTGTGTGGCCCGTCATCCACCGCGTCAGAACGCCGTAAGTTTTCGTTCCAATAATCGTTGCACCGGAGCCGCCTAATCGCGGACCGATGTATTCGAAAATCAAATCAGGAGACGATACATGGCTACGGTTGAGGGGCGCGTGTCACACGCACCGATGACGGCGGAGGAGAAGAAAGTCATCTTCGCCTCATCGCTCGGCACGGTGTTCGAATGGTATGACTTCTATCTGGCGGGCTCGCTCGCCGTCTATATCAGCAAGACTTTCTTCTCTGGCGTCAATCCGACGGCCGGCTTCATCTTTACTTTGCTGGGCTTCGCCGCGGGCTTCGCGGTGCGTCCCTTCGGCGCGATCGTGTTCGGCCGTCTCGGCGACATGGTCGGGCGCAAGTACACGTTCCTCGTGACCATTGTGATCATGGGTCTGTCGACGTTTCTGATCGGCTTCCTGCCGGGATACGCGACGATCGGCATCGCGGCGCCGGTCATCTTCATCGCGATGCGGCTGTTGCAAGGTCTCGCGCTCGGCGGCGAGTACGGCGGCGCGGCGACGTATGTTGCGGAGCACGCGCCATCGAACAAGCGCGGCGCGTGGACGGCGTGGATCCAGACGACGGCGACGCTCGGCCTCTTCATCTCGCTGATCGTGATTCTCGCGGTGCGCACGATCATGGGCGAAGAGCAGTTCGGCGCGTGGGGCTGGCGCATTCCGTTCCTCGTGTCGATCCTGCTGCTCGCCGTGTCCGTGTGGATTCGGATGAAGCTGCACGAGTCGCCTGTGTTCGAGCGCATCAAGGCGGAAGGCAAGACCTCGAAGGCGCCGCTCACGGAAGCGTTCGGCGAGTGGAAAAACCTGAAGATCGTGTTGCTCGCGCTCTTCGGTCTGACGGCGGGCCAGGCGGTCGTGTGGTACACGGGCCAGTTCTATTCGCTCTTCTTCCTTACGCAGACGCTCAAGGTCGATGGCACCAGCGCGAACATCATGGTCGCGATTGCGCTCCTGATCGGCACGCCGTTCTTCGTGTTCTTCGGTTCGCTCTCGGACCGCATCGGGCGCAAGCCGATCATCATGGCCGGCTGTCTGATCGCCGCATTGAGCTTCTTCCCGCTCTTCAAGGCGCTCGCGCACTATACGAACCCGACGCTCGAAGCCGCGACGCAGAAATCGCCGATCGTCGTCATCGCCAATCCGGACGAGTGCTCGTTCCAGTTCAACCCGGTCGGCACGTCGAAGTTCACGACGTCGTGCGACATTGCGAAGAGCGCGCTGTCCAAGGCGGGCTTGAACTATGAGAACGTGGCGGCGCCCGCGGGCACGCTCGCGCAGATCAAGGTCGGCGAGACGGTGGTGAACACGTACGACGGCAAAGCCGCCGACGCCAAGGCGCAAGGCGCGGCCTTCGACAAGACGCTGGCGGGCACGCTGAAGAGCGCGGGCTATCCGGCGAAGGCCGATCCGGCGCTGATCAACTGGCCGATGGCGATCGTGGTTCTGACGATCCTCGTGATCTTCGTGACGATGGTGTATGGACCGATCGCGGCGATGCTGGTCGAGATGTTCCCGGCGCGGATCCGCTATACGTCGATGTCGCTGCCGTATCACATCGGCAATGGCTGGTTCGGCGGCTTCCTGCCGGCGACGGCCTTCGCGATCGTCGCGGCCCGTGGCGACATCTACTCGGGCCTGTGGTATCCGATCGTGATCGCGCTTGCGACCTTCGTGATCGGCATGCTGTTCGTGAAGGACACGCGCAAGTCGAATGTCTATCACGAGGATTGATTGTGGCTTCACCTGCCCTTCCATACGGTTCTTAAGAATTTGCGTGGAAGGGCTTGACAGTCTGTACGACGCTCGCCATAATCTCGTCTTCTTTCGGCGAATTAGCTCAGTCGGTTAGAGCGACGGAATCATAATCCGCAGGTCCGGGGTTCGAGTCCCTGATTCGCCACCAGCTTCAAGAAAAAGCCGCTGTCTCAAAAGGACAGCGGCTTTTTGCTTTTCTCCTCACGCGCCCGTTCCGCAACGCGCTCATGCTTAAATAGCGCATCCGCTTCCTCAAGCATTCAGAACGTGCCCACCTTCGACCAACTCGCCGCGACCATCCGCGACCGTTTCCCCGATCTGAGCCCGCAATTCCAGGCCGGCGCCGCATTCCTTCTCGACTATCCCGATGAGGTCGCCGTCCTCTCGATGCGCAAGGTCGCCGAACGCGCGAAGGTGCAGCCCGCCGCGATGGTCCGTCTTTCGCAACAACTCGGCTTTCCCGGCTGGAACGAGCTGCGCGAAATCTTCGTGAGCCGCGTACGTACGCGTCCCGAACCGCTGACGACGCGCGCCCGCTCGCTGGTCAAAAGCGGCGCCGACAATCACCTGAGCCGCGATCTCGCAGAAGCGCAATCGCACAACCTCGATCTCACGCTCGCGCAAAACGCCGAGCGCGTCGTCGATGCAGCGAAGACTTTGAAGAAAGCGCCGCATGTCCACGTCGCGGGCTTTCGGTCGTGCTATCCCGTCGCGTTCAGCCTGCTCTATGGATATCGCCTGTTCCGCCCGTCCGTGAGCCTCGTCAGCGGCGAAGCCGGCACGCTCGAAATGCAGTTGCGCGGCATCGAGAAACGGCATGCGGTGGTCGTCGTCAGCTTCGCGCCGTATTCCGTCGAAGCGGTGCGCGTCGCGCAAGCGGCAATCGAGCGCGGCGCGAAACTCATTGCGCTCACGGACAGTGCCGTATCGCCCATCGCGTTGAATGCGGATCACACGCTGATCTTCTCGCACGAATCGCCATCATTTTTTCCGTCGCTCGTCGCGGCATCGGCGCTGGCGGAAATGCTCGTCGCGCAACTGCTCGCCCTCGAAGGCAAGGACGCCGTCGCGAATCTGGAGCAGGCCGAAGCCGCGCTGCACTCGCAAGGCGCCTACGCGGCGAGCTAGCCGAACGACGGCATCATCGTGGGCTGAGTGCGTCATTGACAACATATGTTGTTATTTGGTTAGAATGACACATCGCGTGTTGTGAACGCACTCAACAGGCAGAAACCATGACCACGGTATTTCATCGCGCGCCGCGCGCCAAACTTCCCGTCGCCGTGCGCGGCGACGGCATCGAGATCGTCGATTCGACCGGCAAGCGCTATATCGACGCATGCGGCGGCGCGGCCGTCTCGTGTCTCGGTCACAGCCATCCGCGCGTGATCGACGCCATCCAGCGCCAGGTGCAGCAATTGCCCTACGCGCACACGTCGTTCTTCACGACGGAGCCGGCCGAAGCGCTCGCGGACCGGCTCGTCGAAGCCGCGCCAAAGCATCTCGGTCACGTCTATTTCGTCTCCGGCGGTTCGGAAGCGATGGAAGCCGCGCTCAAACTCGCGCGCCAGTATTTCGTCGAGAAACGGCAGCCGCAACGGCGGCATTTCATCGCGCGCCGGCAGAGCTATCACGGCAACACGCTCGGCGCGCTGGCCATCGGCGGCAACGCGTGGCGGCGCGAGCCGTTCCTGCCGATCCTGATCGAGGCGCATCACGTCACACCCTGCTTCGCGTATCGCGAGCAGCAGGCGGGCGAAAGCGATGAAGCCTTCGCGCAACGCCTGGCCGACGAGCTCGAAGCGAAGATCCTCGAACTCGGCGCGGAATCGGTGGCGGCGTTCGTCGCGGAAACGGTCGTCGGTGCGACGGCGGGCGCGGTGCCGCCGGTGCGTGAGTACTTCCGCAAGATCCGCGCGGTCTGTGACAAATACGGTGTGCTGCTGATCCTGGACGAAGTGATGTCCGGCATGGGCCGCACCGGCTATCTGTTCGCGTGCGAGGAAGACGGCGTGTCGCCCGATATTCTCGCGATCGCGAAGGGTCTCGGCGCGGGTTATCAGCCGATCGGCGCGACACTCGTCAGCAACGAGATCTTTGACACGATCGTCGGCGGCTCGGGCTTCTTCCAGCACGGGCATACGTATATCGGTCACGCGACGGCGTGCGCGGCGGCGCTCGAGGTGCAGAAGGTCATCGCCGAAGACAAGCTGCTCGACAACGTGATGGCGCGCGGCGAACAACTGCGCGCACTGCTGCGCGAACGGCAGGCGAATCACCCGTTCATCGGCGATGTGCGCGGGCGCGGTCTCTTTACCGGCGTGGAACTGGTGCAGGATCGCGCAAGCAAGACGCCGTTCGACCCGAAACACAAACTGCACGCCGTCATCAAGAGCGAGGCGATGAAGCGCGGCCTCATGGTCTATCCGATGGGCGGTACCGTCGATGGCCGGATCGGCGATCACGTGCTTATCGCGCCGCCGTTCATCACGACGAGCGAACAGATCGAGACGATTGTCGAGCGTCTTTCCGACGCCATCGACGGTGCGCTTTGCGCTATCGCATGAGAACAAACATGAGCAAACGACTTCCCGACTTCCAGCCCGCGACCGCATCCGACGAGCAGAAAGCCGTCTTGCACGACATCCTGAGCGGCCCGCGCGGCAATCTCAACGGCCCGTTTCTCGGCTGGATCTTCAGTCCCGAACTCGCGCAGAACGCGCAGAAACTCGGCGCGTTCTGCCGCTACAAGACGGGCCTGCCGCTGCGTCTTTCGGAACTCGCGATTCTGGTGACCGCGGCGCGCTGGCGCTCGCAGGCGGAATGGCACATTCATCATCCAATCGCGCTCGATGCCGGCCTGCCCGCCGATATCGCCGAAGCCCTGCGCACCGGTGAGACACCAACTTTCGCCGATGCCGACGACGAACTCATCTTCGATTTCGCCACTGAACTTTACGAAACGAAGCGCGTGAGCGATGCGACGTACGAGGCCGCCGTCGCGCGCTTCGGTCATACGGTCGTGGTGAATCTCGTCGGCTTGCTGGGCTATTACGCGCTCGTCGCAATGACGCTCAACACCTTCGGCATGCGCGCCGAAGGGCAGACCGACCTGCCCTTCGCCGAGTAAGCCGCGCCGGTCACATCGTCATTCGAACGCCTTGTCGTTCGGCTCGGCGTAGAGCTTCTGCATCGTCTCGCTCATCGGAAAATCGAAGTTGATGTTCTTCGGCGGGACGGGCTTCATGAACCACTTGTCGTACATCGTCCTGATCTCGGGGCCCTTCATCACCTGGCTCATTGCGTCATCGACGAGCTTTTTGAATTCGGGATCGTCCTTGCGCATCATGAAGCCGTACGCCTCCGACGACTGCGGCGTGCCGACGAGCACCCAGTCCGAAGGCTTCGAGGTCAGCGAGCGCGTGCCCGCGAGCAGCACGTCGTCCATCATGTAGGCGACCGCGCGGCCCGTTTCGAGCGTCGCGCGCCCTTCGCCGTAATCCTTCGCGCTGATGATGCTCATGTTCATCTTCTTCTCTTCGTTCATCTTGCGAAGAATGCGCTCGGACGTCGTGCCCTGATTCGTCACGACGGTCTTGCCCGCGAGATCGGGAAAATCCTTGATGCCCGAATCCTTCTTCGTGAGCAGGCGCGTCGTCGCGATGAAGAAGGTGTCGGAAAACGCGACCTGATTCTGCCGCGACGTGAGATTGGTCGTCACGCCGCATTCGAGATCGACCGTGCCGTTCTGCACGAGCGAGATACGGTTCTGCGACGTCACCGGAATGAAGCGCACGCGCAAATCCGGATGCTTCGTCTTCGCCTTCACCGCGTCGATCACCTTGTTGCACAAGTCCTGCGAAAACCCGACGACATCGTTGTTCGCATCGACATACGAGAACGGCACCGACGTTTCACGATGGCCGATCGCGATCAGGTTGACGCTCTGGATCTTGGCGAGCGTCGGCTGTCCGTTCTGGCCGTAGCTCGGCCCTGTAAAGAGCGATAGCGCGGAGAGCACGACAGACGATGCAAGCAGCGACGTGGATTTCATGACGACCTCGTTTTCTGGTGTGGAATGATACATATGTTGCCATTAACAATATTTATGCAACATATGTATTCGCCCTAGGCCGACGTGAAACCGTCCACGATGCGACGTTTGCTTACAAATGTCACAGCAATCGCGTGCACCGTCTGCGTCGCACGGCGTTATAGCTGGCAGGCATCTACAGGAGTCGCTGCCATGAACGCCGTTCCCGAGATTCAAACGAAGCCGTCCCGCATTCATCCGCTCGTCGCGGCAGCCGCCGTGTCGATCATCCTCGCGTGCGGCACCGGCGTCGCCGCGATGACGGGCCTTCTGCCGTCGTCCAAAGCGACTGCCACGACGGTCACGGCTTCGCCGCTCGTCGATGCCCAGACCGCCCGGCCCGCAGCCGCCGAGCAGGCGTCGCCGGCGGCGACTCGGCAACCCGCATCGCTGCCGCGCGCGGTGCGCGGACATCATCCGACGCCCGTGCGCAAGCCCGCGCCGGCTCAGGAAAGCGCGGCTTACGCGCCGAACCCCGCGCCCGCCTACGATCCCTACGCCGGCGAAGTGACCGCCGTCAGCGCCGTCCAGACCGCGCAGCCGACGACCGGCATCGGCGCGATTGGCGGCGCGGTGGTCGGCGGGCTCGCGGGCACGCAGATCGGCAACGGCCGGGG
>Ga0207713_1002991_pt1 | contig 11814 bp, 14 predicted proteins | sample KBSS64metaG_FD_184404 | JGI IMG/M metagenome (GOLD analysis project Ga0207713, IMG submission 184404) | Switchgrass rhizosphere microbial communities from Kellogg Biological Station, Michigan, USA - KBS S6-4 metaG (SPAdes) (version 2) | ecosystem: Host-associated > Plants > Roots > Rhizosphere >...
CATACTCAGCCCAACGCTGGGCATGAATATCGACGGGGTCGGTTCCTTTGTTGCGATAGTTTTTAGGCGGGTTGGGAATGTAGCCACTCAATCCTTGATTCCTTCTTCTGATCCTTGAAGAACGGGCTGAAGGGTGACAGCGGAAATCGGGGGGCGCAAGGCGTGGCCGCGTGCCAGCACCTGGCGCTCTTTCTCCCTGCCTGCAATGGTGGCGCCGAGCCACGAATGATAAGGTTCAGCCTCAAAACCAGGGACGACACCTCGTGTACAAACAATGTCTGGCAGCAGCAGTAACCTTCACCATCAGCCTTTCCGCTCTCGCCTCTCCTGTGCCGCAGGAAGAGCTCGAAGAGTGCCAACGAATAGAAAACTCGGCCAAACAGGTCATGAAAACCAGGCAGCAAGGCGTGCCTATGGCTTCGGTGTGGGAATTGGCCGAAGCGGCAGGTAAGCAGAACGAATATGTGGGTGAAGTGTTCAAGTCGCTGATCCGCGAGGCGTACGAGATTCCTCAATACTCAAACGAGAGCTTGCAGCAGAAAGCGATCAGCGATTTCCATTCCAATTTCTACAAGGCTTGCATCGTGACGGCGGAAAAGAGAGCAAACGCAAACGGCTGAGCTCAACGAACAAAAAAGAGAGCAGATTCAGGTAATGAATCTGCTCCCTTTTACTGAAGGACTCCTGATTCAGGGCCAGGGAGCTCCATCACCTTCGCGGGCATTAAAAGCCGCCCCCTCAATGTGATAAACCTGCGGCTCCTCCGAAAAATACCTCTCAAGTCCCAGCATAAAGACCCTGTGATCCTCCCCCGCCTCAAAATCCGTGTGAGCCTCAAGCGAGTCCCACCGCACAATCAGATTGAACCGCTCCGGCGTTTCAATCCCCTGCGCAAGCATGTGCCCGCCGTACCCGTTCGCGCGGCGGAGCAAAGGCGCAACCTCGGCAAATGCACGTCGGAACTCATCAACACGTTCTGCGTGAACAGGCAGCAAAGCGATCTCATAAATCATGATGCATCCTCCACAGAACCCGAACGAAGCGCCGGCACGACCGCAATCGCAATCTTCCCCTGAAGACCATTGTTGGGACTTTCCAGCCGCGCATGCGCCAGCGCAATCTCCGCAAGCGAATACACCGCGCCAACATGTGGCCGCAGTTGACCGCGTTCCACCAGGGCACTCAATTCATCGAGCTTGCCGCGGTTCTGGCGGGTGAAAACGAAGTGATAGCTCGCGTTCTTGCCCCACGCCTGAACGAGGTTTTGTGGCCGGGCGATGTCGACGATCGAGACCACGCGGCCAAGTTGCGCGAGTGCGTCGGGGCTGCGCGACAGGGTGTCGCCGCCGATGGTGTCGAACACCACGTCCACTCCGAGGCCATTGGTTTCTCGCAGGATGGCGTCGACGTAGTCGTCCTTTTCGTAGTCGATGATCACATCGGCGCCCATGCGACGGACGAACTCGGCGTTTGCTTCGCGTGCGGTGGTGAACACTTTGGCGCCCATCGCTTTGGCGAGCTGGATGGCGACATGTCCGACGCCTCCCGCGCCGCCGTGGATCAGAATGCTCTCCCCCACTCTGAGCGCCGCCCGCACGATCAGCGCTTCCCACGCCGTCCCGCCGACCAGGCTCAGGCTGGCCGCTTCGAGATGGCTCAGCGAAGAAGGTTTTTTGCCGATGATGCTGGCGGACGCTACGTGATACTCGGCATAGCTGCCGGGGCCGTCGAAAATTTGCGGCGTGTACCAGACTTCGTCTCCGGGGGCGAAAGCCGTCACGCCGGGGCCAACCGCCTCGACTACGCCGGAGACGTCATGTCCGGTGATGACCGGCAGTTGCACCAGATCCTGATAGTCGCCGCGTCGGACTTGATAATCCAATGGATTGATCGAGGTGGCGTGTACCCGGACCAGCACTTGTCCCGTTTCCGGCACAGGCTTGGGCACGTCGCAGAGTGTGAACGATTCCGGGTTGCCAAATGATTCAAGCAGCATCGCTTTCATGGTGAATCCTCGTATCGACAATAAGGGATATCGAGATATCTCGATAAATTGCGGTAAATTTTTTTACAGCTCTTTCCCTATGACCTCGGCCAAGGCGCTGATGTTGGCTTCATTGCGCTTGTAGTAGGTCCACTGACCGATGCGCCTGACTTCAACCAGGCCCACACGCTGCAGCGTTGCAAGATAACCGGACACCGTTGACTGCGAGAGTCCGATGCCCTCTTGAATACTGCTCACACACACGCCCACCGTGTGAACGTCGCCCTCGTCCTGCGGGGGAAAGTTCTTTACGGGGTCTTTCAAGCCTTTCAGGATTTCAAGCCGTACCGGGTTTGAGAGTGCTTTGAATACTTCGATCAGGTCCATGCGGCGAGGATATCGAGATTATTCGATATGTCAATACACTAATTGTTGCCGGTTGCCTGTTTCCAGCAGCGACAAACCGTCGAGCGAGGGAATCAGCGCCAATATGTGCAAGCGCGCGCCACTGGCCTTGGCCAGCGCCGCGGCATGGTTGATCGCAGCGGACTCGCGCAGGAGCGGATTGATGATCAGCAACAACCGTTGATACTGGCTCATAGAGACCTCTCGTCAGATCCAGGACTTTGCACTTCGGTTCGAACGACCGGCCCCACCGCCAGGATGCTGCCGGGTACCGAATACAGCGCCCGCTCGGTATTGCTACCCATCAACCGGTCAATACCTGCGCGGTGCACCGTGCCCATCACGACCACATCCGCCAGGTATTGCTCGACAAACTCGCTGATGACCGGCACTGGCAGCCCCATCACAAAATGGCGTCGCTCGGGCGGGATCCCGTAGCGATCGGCGAGGTTGATGAAAGCCTGGTGCAGGGACTGCCGCAGCTCCTCGACAAAATCCACTCCCCATCCGGCACCGATCAGCGGCGCGTCGCCATTGAAGGCCGGTGACAGGTCATAAGCGTAGAGCAGGTGCATGGGCGCGTCACATTGCGCGGCCAGCGCGTTGGCGGTCTGAATGATGGTGTCATTCAGACCGCTGATCTGGGTCTCGGGATCGAACGGATCCACGGCCGCCACGATCCGATGCGGCAGGCTGTAACGGACCTCGTTGACCAGATGCACGGGCACCGGACATTCGCGCAGCAAATGGCAATCCAGCGGCGTTATGAAAACCCGCTTCAGGAGGGGTTCGAGCGTCACATCCTTGATCAGCAAATCAGGTTTGAGGTCTGCGACAGCCCGTAGGATATCCAGCAGCGCGTGGGTGGTGAACACCACGTTCACCGTCACCTTCAGTCCCTGTTCCGAGAGTTGCTCAAGCTGATCGGCTACCCAGCGACGGTGGTGGCGCAGATAGCGCTGATACCCGACCTCATCGATTTTGTCCTCCCACAGGTGAACCACGGGTGCCGGTTCAGCGAAGACCCGAACGTCCAGCGCCGCCCCGCTCGCCTTGGCCAGCGCCACCGCGCGCAGCATGGCGGGCGTCTGATGCAGAGTCTGGTCGGCGACCAGCAGCAAACGTTGATATTGCCCCATCACACACCTCCGCAAGACAACCGCAGGCTTTGAGACTGAGCCTGCGCCAATGGCACGCAGTTGATTTACATCAACTTCGGACCATTCAACATCGCCGGTCTCTGACCCAGATCAGATTCCTGCCCATTGAGCGGCGTAGAAAGAAAGCGACTGCAGGGCGTTGTGTCCCGCATCCGTCTTTAAAACCGCAAGGAGGGTCTCCTCATGCTCACCGTCAAAGACCACAACGAACGAGCCGCCAATGCCTATGCCTCGATCGCCGGGCAACACTGGATCGAAGCACTCAGGGACGGTCGCCATGTGCTGATCCGGCCCCTTTCGGAAAAGGATCGGGAACGCGAGTATGCGTTCATCCAACGCTTGTCTCCGGAGTCGCGACACATGCGTTTTCTGGCGCAGATAAACGAACCGTCGGGCACGATGCTGGATCAATTGATGGATACCGATAATCGCCTGCGCCTGGCCTACGTGGCGCTGGTGCACGACAACGGCCAATTGATCGAGATCGGCGTAAGCCGCTATGCCGCCACGGGTGAACACGAGTGCGAATGCGCCGTTACCGTTGCCGATGAATGGACGCATCTGGGGCTGGGGACCTTGTTGATGGAACACTTGATCACGGCGGCGCGCAAGAATGGAATGCATCGGATGTATTCGGTCGATGCCGCCAGCAATGCTTCCATGCGCGATCTGGCGCGGGCGCTGGGATTCGAACGGCACAATGACCCCGACGATCCCCGCCAGGTCATTCACAGCCTGTACTTGTAGCCTCTGTCGCCGGCGAACGTCCGTACGGGCGATCGCCGGTGCTCCGACGCTAGAGCCCCCTGCCCGGCTTGATCGCCAACACACTGCACGGTGCCCGGTGCAAGAGCTGTTCGGCCGTGGTGCCCAAGAGTTTGTTCATCCCTTTGTTCTGCACCGTCCCCGCCACGATCACGTCGACGTTTTGCTCTTCGACAAATCGGCAAATGGCCGGCACCGGCACACCTTCGATGAAATGACGACACTCATTCGACACGCCATGACGCTCGGCCATCGCGGCAAACGCCTCATGCTGTGCTGTGCCCAGCGCCTCGTAGATACCGGTGGCCAGCGGCAACGCACCAAACCCGAAGTCCTGCGCATAGGCGGCGGTCCAATCGTAGACGTGCAACAACTGCAGCCGGGCATTGCACACCTCGGCCAGCTTCGATGCGGCATCGATAATCTGGTCGTTGAACACCAGATCCTGATCTTCGCTGCGAAGCACGTCGATGATCGCCAGAACATGACGGGGGCGTGGGTTCAAGGCGTTGGTCACGAGGTGTACCGGGATCGGGCAATCGCGCAGCAGTTGCCAGTCCAGCGGGGTAAAAAACACTCGTTTCAGGACCGACTCTTCGTGGGCATCCCTGATGATCATCACCAGCGGCATTTCATTGATGAACTGCAGAATCTCCGCGTAAGGGTCCTGAACCCAGACCACTTCGCTCGTGACAACGATCCCGTGTCCACGCATCCGTGTTGCCTGTTCTTCAAGCCAGTGGCGATGCTTCTCCAGGTAGGCGTCACGGGCCACGGCCACCTGTTCGGGGGCAAACAGCCCGACCACGGCCAGCGCCTGTAAATAATCGAATGCCACGATATGCAGCGGTCTTTGCAGCGCCTGCGCCAATGCCAAGGCACGATCGAATGCCGGCGTGTGGTGCATGGAGGGCGGAGCGATCAGCAGCAGGCGGGGTTCCTGTGACATGGTGCACCTCGACATTGAGCGATGGCAGGGAATGAGTCTCAGGCTGTCCCTTTTACCGACGAGCACTTTGATTTTTGTCAGTGTCCGGTCAAATCGTCGCTCGATCCACCAGCAGACCGGCCCACATGGCAGCGGTCAACAGAATCTGACCGGGTATGACATACGCGGCGAAACGGCGTCCGCCACTGATCCAGGCCACCAGGCATTTGCTCAATGCGTTACTGCTGACCGCCAGCAGCACGGGCGGCGCAATGGCGGCGTAATCCAACAGTCCACCCTTGGCGAGGGTGGCAATCGACGCCGTGGAAGAATGAGCATCGGCGAATCCGCTGAGTACGGCAGTCAGCATCACGCCCGCCTCGCCAAAGTGATCGAGCATCAGCGAAGACAAAAACGTCACGCCGGCCATGGTCAACGTGACCGCCAGCGCGAGCTTGAGATTGAACGCCCCGCCGACCTTGATCGGTTGGTTCGCAGCGACCGCAGGCCTGGGGAACAGCAGGCCCAGGCTGAACAGCAGCGTTACGCCAAACCCGGCCAGCAACGGCCCCCACAGGTGCGGCAACAGCGCGGTGTCGACCGTGCCGAGGATCAGCGCGACCTGCGCCGCCGTGGCCAGGTTCGACAGCAGGGCCGCCGCACTCAATACCTTGAGGTGCTCCGGGTCTTTGCGGGCGATATGCCCCATCGCCGCAATCGTCATGGTGCTGGAGGCGAAACCGGACGCGATGGCGCTGACCGCGTAGCCGTAGCGCACACCCAGCGTGCGCACGGCGATATGCCCGATGGCGCCGACGGCCATCAGCAACACGGTCAATGTACAAAGGGTGCGCAGGTTGAGTGCCGAGTAGGGACCGATGAACCGGTCAGGCGTCAGCGGCAACACCACCAATGCTGCGATCAGCAGCACCAACCCATCGCGCATCTCCGCTTCGCTCAACTGGCTGCGGGCGAAGTGATGGAGTTTCTGCCGGTAAGCCAGCAGCCCCGCCATGACCACGCCAATGGCGATTGCCAGTTCCGGCGCTGTGCCGCATAGCGCACCCAGTACCAGCACCGTGAGCAAGGCCACTTCGCTGGTCAGCCCCGGATCAGTGCTCAGGCTGCGCCAATAAGCCACGCCGATCAGCACCGCCAGACAGCCGCCCACAATGCCCAACAGCAGTGCGCCGCCCACTTGCATCGCGACGTAACCCAGCAGCGCCGTGATCGCGAACGTGCGCAACCCGGCACAGGCACGGCTGTCGCCGCGCCCTTTGTGCCGCTCGCGCTCCAGACCGACCAGCATGCCGATGCCCAACGCCGCGGCGGCCCCCGCCAGACCCAGTGCGTCACTCATAAAGGGATCGGACCATCGGCATACGTGATCCCGGGACGCTTATTGACCGGCGCCCTATCGGCAATCGCTGGCCACACGGGGGCCGCATCGATCCGTGACTTGAGTTGATCGATAACATCATTGAAATACCTCCTCCGGCCGCAACCACCGTTGTTTCTCATCCAGTGCAAACTCGGCACTACCCCGCATTCACTCGCAGGGCTGCGGCGGTTTGACGATCATCAGACTGCAGGGAGCCTGGTTCAACACGCTTTCGACGGTACTGCCGATGAATCGGTGTGTGCCGTCGGGATACAGCATGCCCAGCACCACCATGTCGAAAGCGTGCTGCCGGGCAAACAGGCCGATGACCTTTTGCGGGATGCCGGTCAGCAAGTGTCTGCATGAACTCTGGATGCCATAGCGTTCAGCGAGTGCTTCGAAAGCTTCTTGCTGGGCGTCCTCGATGGCGTCTTTCAGACTGCCATCCAGGCTGCCTGTCGGCACGCTGATGGCCCCGTCGTCGATGACCGCCCAGCAACCGACATTGAGCAGATGCAGCGCCGCGCCGCAACCGGCCGCCAGCGTGCAGGCAAGGTCAAGTATCCGGTCGTTCAACCCTTGCGTCAGTTCTTCCAGATGCGACAGATCGACCGCCGCAAGAATTTTCATTGGCCTGGCATGCCCGGCGCTTGTCACCAGGTGAAGGTGTGCCGGACATTCGCGCAGCAAGCGCCAGTCCAGCGGGCGATGGAAAGCCCGGTCGAGTGCAGGGACGTAATGGGTATCCTTGATGACCAGGTCCGGATGAAAGTCTTGCACGTACTCAAGCACGTGCGCCAGGTTCGATCTGGCCCAGACCACTTCAGTGGTCACGTTCAGGCCGATGCATCGTTTGAAGCGGGCCTGCTGCTCCGGCCAGTGCCGATGCACTTGCAGATACCCTTCCCGCGCCTGGGCCATTGCCTCGGGTGCAAACAGCCCGGCCGCTGCCAGCACCGGGACATAATCGAACGCGACGATATGCAACAGTGCTCCGTTTGCAAGAGCCAGCGCACAGGCGCGTTCAAAAGCCGGGGTCTGGGTCATTTCGCCAGGGGCTATCAATAGAATGCGTTTGAGTTTGAGCACCACGTGCCTCTCCCTGAAACGTTTACCTGGATGATTGAAAAGCTGATTTCCTGAAGAGCGACATGAGCGGGGATTTTTCTCTCAGCCTGATCACGATCAGGAATTCTGCTGCTCAAGTATCGGCAGGCATTCTTCTGGCTCACTGATTTTTATCAACTTGATCGCAGTGATGTGCCCCCGGTCACTCACAACTTGTTTCTGATGCGCGAGGACGTTTTGACTGACTCGGATCCATTCGTCGTTTAACGGCGGCCGACAAGGCTTTTTCCGTGTCAATGACGACCCGAGAACTATGATCAACAATTCATGGTGAGGGCTTTGCGGTGGCAGAAACTCGCTCGTATCGCGATCAATACCTCAAAACGGCGTGCTCCCGGTGCAGCGTGCTGGAGCTGTGTCTACCGCTCGGCTTGAACGGTGGAGAAATCGAGCGTCTGGACACGCTGATCGCCCAGCGACTGAAGGTCAAAAAAGGCGCGGCACTCTACCGTGCCGGTGATCCTTTGCGTTCCCTCTATGCCGTGCGGCTGGGGTCATTCAAGACCAGCGTGCTGTCGATCGATGGTCGCGAGCAAGTCACCGGGTTCCAGATTGCCGGTGAAATGCTCGGTCTGGATGCCATCAGTTCGGATCTGCACACCTGCGACGCGTTCGCGCTGGAGGACAGCGAAGTCTGCCCCATCCCTTTTGGCCAGCTGGAAAAACTGGCCCGCGAGCTGCCGTCACTGCAGCACAACCTGAACAGGATCCTCAGCCGGGAGATCGTTCGCGATCACGACATGCTGATGATCCTGGGCAACATGAGCTCGGATGAACGCCTGGCAGCGTTTCTGTTGAACCTGTCGCAACGCTTGAGCGCTCGTGGCTATTCGTCGCGCAGCTTTGTGTTGAAGATGCGTCGTGAGGAAATCGGCTCCTACCTGGGCCTGCGCCTCGAAACCATCTGTCGCGGCATCGCCCACCTGCGCGACCAAAAACTGGTGGAGATTACCGGCCGCGACGTCACCATTCAGAACATGGACGGGCTCAAGCAGTTGATCGTCGGCTGCCATCGTCACCCGCAGTGAGCGTGCCGACGGGCCGGACGCGCCTTCACGGGGTAATCGCCACCTTCATCACATCGTCACGCTGGTGTGCAAACAAATCGTAGGCTGCTTCAATGTCATCCAGTTTGAACCGGTGGGTCACCAACGGTGAAAGGTCAACCATGCCGCTCTGCACGACCGCCATCAAACGCCGCATACGCTCTTTCCCGCCGGGGCACAGGGTGGTGACGATGCTGTAATCGCCCAACCCGGCCGCAAAGGCGTCGAGCGGAATGCGCAGGTCGCTCGAATACACGCCCAGGCTCGACAAGCGGCCGCCCGGACGCAGCACGCGCAACGCCGATTCAAAGGTGCCTTGCGTGCCCAGTGCCTCGATCGCGACATCGACACCGCGCCCATCGGTGAGGGCCATGATCTGCTCGACCACGTCGCCCTCGCGAAAATTGACGACATGGGTGGCGCCCAATCGACGTGCTACCGTCATGCGCTCGGCCACCGCATCGACACCGATGATCGTGCTGGCGCCTTTGAGCCGGGCACCGGCGACTGCACACAGACCAATGGGGCCGAGGGCGAATACAGCGACGCTGTCGCCGATGCTCACCTCGCCCCGTTCGGCACCGGAGAAACCGGTGGACATGATGTCCGGACACATGAGTACCTGCTCATCACTGAGGCCATCAGGAATCGGACAAAGATTGGCCAAGGCATCGGGCACCAGTACGTATTCGGCCTGGCAGCCATCGATGGTGTTGCCGAACTTCCACCCGCCGATGGCCCGGAAACCATGGCGAGTGTCCGGCCCGTCCTGGGAACCACAGCCACACAGGCACGCATAACTTTGCCCACTGGGAGTGATGGCGCCGGCAATCACGCGCTGCCCCTCTACAAACCCGCGCACCTGCGACCCCAGACGTTCGATGATCCCCACCGGTTCGTGACCGACCGTCAAACCCTTCGCCACCGGGTATTCGCCGCGCAGGATGTGCACATCCGTACCGCAAATTGTCGTGGTGGTTATCCGGATCAAAGCGTCCAGCGGGCCGACTTCCGGGATCGGTTTGTCATCCAGCACGATGCGATTTTTTTCGACAAAAATGGCAGCTTTCATGGTGGCCATGAGCATTCTCCTGAAGGATTCGACTCGTAGTCAGCCTGCGCCGCGCTGCCAGACCGGCACTTGATAATGATCAACAATCGACGACATCCGCGAAGATTGACCACCCGTCTGACGGCGCTCTGGCGACCACCGGTTGTTTGACAAAGATCAAACGTCCACCGTACGCCGGGCGCAGCCTGTAGCCATCGGTTCAACGCTTCCTGTCCCAAGGAGAGTCGTCATGTCAGAACAACCGCGTTACATGCTGGTCGCCTCACCCCTGATGGAAAACAACCCTGCCTTCGACCGTGCAGCGGCACTGGCCAAGGCGGCGGGCGCGGCCCTGCACATCGTGGCTTTCGATTACCTGGAAGGTCTGGCGACCGCCAGCATGGTCAACGAGCAAGCACTGGAACAGATGCGAATCGGCTATATCGAGCGTCATCGTCAGTGGCTCGAAGAACGGGCGCATTCGATGCGCAAGCTCGGGGTCACCGTCACCACGGAAGTGGTGTGGGTGGAACGACCCTTACAGGAAATCCTCATTCACCTCAAAGAACAGCCCATGGCGGCGCTGATCAAGGCGCTGGAGCCGGAATCGTTCCTGTCACGCTTGATGTTCACCCCGCTGGATATTCACCTGCTGCGCGAATGCCCGGTGCCGCTGCATTTCGTCAGCCATGTCGGGCATGCCCTGCCGCGCAAGATCCTGGCCGCCGTGGACCCGTTCCACCGTGACGGGCAGTACGCCGGCTTCAACGACCGGATCCTGCGTGAGGCCGCCAAACTGGCCAGCCTGTGCAATGCCGAACTCGACGTGCTGTATGCCCATGATCTGTCATCGATCAGCGCCAATGAATTCGGCTTCGACAATGCCTCGGCGTTCTTCTCCTCCAGCGCCGCCAAGTCCCTGTTCGATGCCCAGGCTGCGGCGTTCCGCGAACTGGCCGAACGCAACGGGATTGCGGACGAGCGTCAGCACATGGTCATGGGCAACCCGGCCAAGGTGCTCTGCAGCTACGCGAGCGGGTATGACATCGACATGATCGTCATGGGCCGCGTCGGCCATCGCGGCGCAGACCGGCTGGTCGGCAGCACGGTAGAACAGCTGCTGTACAAGATTCCGTGCAGCGTATGGGTAGCGCCGGAGAACCTGCCTGACTGAGTAGGCTCCCGCGCCTCAGGAACGAGTGCGTCCTCCCAGCATCCGGTCCAGGGTGTCGTCGCCGACCCAGTAATGATGGAACAGCCCGGCAGCGGCGTGCAGGCCGATCAGCCAGTAACCGGCATTGCCGATCAGCTCGTGCCAGTGCTTGATCTGCTTGGCCAGGTCCGGATCGACCGCCACCGGCGCCGGCACATGAAAGCCGAAATACGGAAAAGGTTTGTCGCCAGCCGCGAGCATCAGCCAGGCCAGCACCGGTGTGACGATCATCAGCCCATACAGGGCCAGGTGCATCAGGTGCGCGATTGCCGTCTGCCAGGCAGGCGGTTTCGGGGTGATCGGCGGACGCGGCGTCAGGCGGCCAAACAGGCGCACCCACACCAGGACGAAAATGCTCGCGCCGAACATCCCGTGCAATCCCATTAACAGGCCTCGCGCTTCGCTGCCTCGGGGCATGAAGCCTTTGATTTCAACGCAGGCATACACGCCGACGAACAGCGCCAGCATCAGCCAGTGCAAGGTGATCGACAGTTTTCCATAACGGGGTGCGGCCATGTCGCGGGTCATAAGTGCCTCGTGATTGTTGTGAGCGACGGCCGACTCGTTCGGCTGTCTCGATCCGGTTGCCGGGCGAACCGACGATGTCACCCTGCCGGGGAAGTCTTAAGACAATCTGAAGATCCGTCGTTCGTTAACCTTTTTTCACCTTCAGACTTCGTTAAGAAATGGTCCGGATACTCCACTCAAACCTATTGAGGGAGGCGTTCAGCCCATGCCCGATTCTGACTGGAA
>Ga0207713_1002992_pt1 | contig 11812 bp, 8 predicted proteins | sample KBSS64metaG_FD_184404 | JGI IMG/M metagenome (GOLD analysis project Ga0207713, IMG submission 184404) | Switchgrass rhizosphere microbial communities from Kellogg Biological Station, Michigan, USA - KBS S6-4 metaG (SPAdes) (version 2) | ecosystem: Host-associated > Plants > Roots > Rhizosphere >...
AAAAGGTCGAGGTGCTGGCACAACCCATTTCCGATCACCTGCCGGTCGCGGTAGAGATTCGTCTGCCGGGTTCGCTCACGGCCGATGCATTGCCCGCGTTGAGTCCTGCCCCCCGCGGATCCCATGAATGAGCGACGAAGCACAACGCTGGAAAGAGAAGTACCTGCAAAGCATCGAACACCAGGAAAAGCTCGAACGTCGCTGGGATGCCAGGCTAGACCTGCTGCGCCGGGGACTGGTGCGCAGCACGCTGGCGGCGGAAGGCACCGACCGCGCCGTTGACCAATGCATGAAGGAGATGCGCGAAGTCGTGCGTACCGACGACATGGACGCCGGACTCGCCGCCCTGCTGCCTCGCCTGGAAAAAGCCGTACTCGATTCCGAGCAGCGTCGGGAAACCCGGGTCAACCAGACCAGCGCCGCACTCACCGCTCTGGTCACGCAGCTGCAAACATTACCGCTACCCCGAGAAGTGAGCCGCCCCCTCAAGCACTTCGCCAAACAACTGGACAGTCGCGTCAGCCAGGCACGCGAGATCCCGCTACTGCTCGGCGAGCTGAGCGGACTGCAGGGCAAGGCCCTGAGCCAGCTGGAGAGTCCGGCGGAACCGGAACGACCGGGACTGCTGCAGCGGCTGTTCGGTCAGCGTGACACCGAAGAGGCGACCGTCCCCGCAGAACACGCTCTTATCGCGCAGACGGCCGAAACCGTTCCGGCGTCCGTCGTCGCAACCCCACCGGTCATTGCAGACACCGTGCCGCCGTTGCTGCACGAAACGCCAGATGTAACCCAGCCCATTGCTGTTGCGCCAACCCTCGAGCCGCAGCACGCGCCAGCCCGGCCTGCGCAAGTCATGCCCGAAGCCGAAACGCTACAACCCGTGAGACTGTCCGAACCTGTCGGCACTCCCACCCTCCCGGCTGAAATGGCAGTCAATCCCGACGAATTGAGCCCGGCGGTACTGCTCGATACCCTGCCACTGCCCTCGCCCATTGCCCAGGCACTGGCTGCCATCGATCCGCAGCAGCCCGAGCAAGACACGCTCTACGCCCTGCCCGACTCGCCCGAGCCGTCCTACAGCTCGGTGGCCAAACACATCGAAGATACCTTGCTGGGATTGCTCGATGATCTGACCGTACCGGAACGTCATCGCCCCCAAGCCGAATCCATGCGTGAACGGCTGAAAAATGGCCTTAACTGGTACGAGTTGCTGCCGATTCTCGACGATCTGGCGACTTTGATGCTGGCAATCTCCGACGGTGGCCAACACGAATTCGAAGCTTATCTGCAGCGGCTCAACGAACGCCTGGAATCGTTCCAGAGCAACTTGCAGGCCGCCAGCGCCGGCCATGCCGACAGCCGATCCGCCGCACAGGCGATGGACACGCAGATTCGCGAACAGGTCGACGGCCTGCAGAGCAGCGTACAGGAAGCGGCCGACCTGGATGATCTCAAGCACGTGCTGGAAAATCATCTGGAAGTCTTGCTTGGCACCATGGACCAGCACCGCCAGCAGCGCGATGAGCGTGAGCAGGAAGTGGCGGCCCGCCTGCAAAGCCTGGCCGAGCGGGTCGCCCACATGGAGCAGGAAGCCCAGGGATTTCGCGAACACCTCGAAGAGCAACGCCAGAAAGCCTTGATCGATCCGCTGACCGGCCTGCCAAACCGCGCGGCCTGGAGCGAGCGCCTTGAGTATGAGATCGGCCAATGGCAGAAACACGGCAACACCCTGATGCTGGCCATGCTCGACCTCGATCACTTCAAGCGCATCAATGATAATTATGGGCACCTGGCAGGCGACAAAGTCCTGAAAATCATTGCCAATGTGCTGCGTAAACGCCTGCGCCCAACGGACTTCATTGCGCGTTTTGGCGGCGAGGAATTTGTCCTGCTAATGCCGTCCACAGTCCCGGCGGACGGCATGAAACTCCTGGAAACCCTGCGCGCCTCTATCGAAGCCTGCCCATTTCACTTCAGGGGTGAACCGGTGACCGTCACCCTCTCCATAGGCTTGGCAACATTCAGGCATGGCGAGCATGGCGATGTAGTGCTCAAAAGAGCCGATCAGGCGTTGTACCGGGCGAAAAATGCCGGGCGCAACCGGGTCGAGCCAGGCTGAGCGATTGTCGCTCCATTTTATTCAAATCATTGCGGTGGCCCAACACGCACCAGCCAGTACGTTACACTGTTGCATTACTGTCTCTAGCGTGTTGGCTTCCCCCATGAAATATCTTTCTCTCATCGTGTCGCTGATCCTGTTGGCGGGCTGCGCCAGCGGCCCCCGCTACGACACCAGCCATGCTTCGGCCAATCACGACAGTCGTATTCAGTTCGTCGTGCTCCACTACACCAATGCATCGCAGGAGCGCTCGCTGCAACTGCTGACCCATGGCGAAGTCAGCAGTCACTACCTGATTGGCGACGACAAGAAGGCGACCATCTACAAGCTGATGGATGAAAACCTGCGGGCCTGGCACGCCGGGGAAAGCCAATGGCAAGGCCGCACCTGGATGAACTCCAGTTCCATCGGCATCGAAATCGTCAATCCGGGCTTCAAGGACACCCCGACCGGGCGCCTGTGGTATCCCTACTCCGAAGCGCAGGTCGAGTCCCTGATCGTCCTGCTCAAGGATATCAGCCAGCGCTACGCAATCAGTCCTCGCAGCATTGTCGGCCATAGCGACATCGCGCCCTTGCGCAAGCTGGATCCGGGCCCCCTGTTTCCCTGGAAGCGCCTGGCCGAGCAAGGGTTGGGTATTTGGCCGAACGAACAAGCCGTAGCCCGTCAGCAGACCCGGTTCGAAACACAGCTGCCGAGCATCAGCTGGTACCAGGCACAACTGGCACGCGTCGGTTATGACACGCCGCAAACGGGCGAACTGGACGTTGCCACCCGCCACGTGCTGGCGGCCTTCCAGATGCATTTTCGACCGTCGCGCTTCGACGGTACGCCGGACGCACAAACGGCAGCGCTGCTTGAGGTTTTAAATCAGACAAAATAATGACGATCGCCCGACGGTCAGCGCGTTTCTCAAATAGCAGCTATAACTCATTGGTAATTCGTCGGATATTACATAATGACTGTTGCTCGAGAGACACTTCGCAGCTGGTTCTATCGCCCTTGGTTTCTGGCGATGCTGGCTGCTGTCTTGAGCGCTACGTTGATGATGGCCGGCAGTTACTTCGTTGCCATTCACCAGGTTGAGCAAAACGAAAGCTGGGAAATGAACGCCCAGGGTGAACGTTTTCTCGCTCGTCTGGAGCAACTGTTCGGCCAGTTGCGTGAAAGCCTTGACGACCTGGAAGCCCAGCCGTTGCGCAGCTGCGACGACGACATGATCGCGACTTTGCAGCAGGTCACCTTCAATTATCGCTTCGTCTATGAGGCAGCCTACATGGACGCCTCGCGAATCTGCTCCAACCGTCCGCGCCAGGAAGGTTTGTCATTGATACGCCCACCGGACATCAAGGGCCCCACCTATAGCTACTGGTTGAATACCACCACCGAACCTGATGAAAACCGTGCCGCGCTGATGCTCGGACGCGGCAATTTCCGGGTTGCGACGTCTCGCGGCCATTTGACCGACATGGTCGACCTTTCGCCGGGAAGCAGCCTGCTGGTCGTACTTGACCATGGCACCCGGGCCATTCCGGTACTGGGCGTCTCGCAAGCCTGGCCACCGAGCCATTGGCCGCCAAAAACCCGCGATGCTCTGCAAGTCACCCAGACACGCTTGATTTACCGCATGCCTACGGACAACCCGGAATACCAACTGGTGCTGATCAGCCCGCGCAGTGGCACCCATATACCGCCCGTGTGGTGGTGGTTGCTACCCGCCTGTCTGCTACTGGCTCTTTGCGTGGGTTTCCTGGTGTTTTTGCTGGTGCGCCAGCGCCAGTCACTGGACGCGGAGCTGACGGGAGCCATCCGCCGAGGTGAGCTGCAGGTGCTCTATCAGCCGATCTTTGATCTCGACAGCCGCAACTGCGTCGGGGCCGAAGCCTTGCTGCGCTGGAGAAGGCCGGACGGCACCCTGACCAGTCCCGACCTGTTTATCCCGATGGCAGAGAACACCGGGCAGATCCGCCAGATGACCGACTTTGTCCTGCAACGCCTGCTTGAGCAACTGGGGCAACTGCTGCGGGCCAACCCGCAGTTGTACATCTCGGTCAACCTGGCAGCTTGCGATGTCATGATCCCGCGGATCGGCCAAGTGATGGCTCGCTTGCTGACCCTGCACCGGGTGGCGGCCAAGCAGATTGCCTTTGAAGTCACCGAACGCGGATTGATCGATGTGGTGGTGGCCCGGGAAAACCTGCAAGCCTTGCGGGATGTCGGGCACCAGGTACTGATCGATGACTTTGGCACCGGCTACTGCAGTCTCGCCTACCTGCAGACCCTGCCGGTGGATTGCCTGAAAATCGACAAAGCTTTCATCGATGCGCTGGGCCACGACGCAGCGAGCAGCGGTGTTGCGCCGCATATTATTCACATGGCCCAGTCACTGCATTTGAAGGTGATTGCCGAAGGCATCGAGCATGAAGCCCAGGCGGCGCTCCTCAGCAGTGAGGGGGTGAGATTCGGCCAGGGCTGGCTGTTTGCCCATGCACTAAGTGCGGTGCAGTTCATTGAATTGATAACCCGAGGTCGCCGACTGGCTGGTCGACGCCTGGATGACGAAGCGTAAAAAGCGCCTACACCGTCAACGTCATATAAAACTGAGTCCCCTGCCCCGGTCGCGAGTAAACACCCATTCGCCCTCCATGCAGTTGCACGATTTCCTTGCACAACGCCAAACCGAGTCCAGCCCCGCCTTTCTTGCGGCCGACCTGGACAAACGGCTCGAAGATCCGGCCTTGTTGGCCATAGGCGATGCCTTCACCGTTATCTTCGACGCTGATGATGACCCGTTCCCCATGACGCCTGGCTTGCAGGCGTATCCGCCCGCCGGTGGCGGTATGACGCAGTGCATTATCGATCAGATTGTCGAGCACCCGGTCCAGTTGCGCCTGATCGGCTTGCAACCTAGGCAAGGGTCCCTGGACTTCTACCAACAGCTCGACACCCTTCTCTCGGGCTCCGTCGGCAAAGCGAATCTGCGCTTGCTCCAGCAAATCCTCGATGGAGCATGGCGCCAGGGTCAGTTTCTGCAAGCCGTTCTGGTAACGGGAGAAATTCAGCAAGTCATTGATCAGTTGCATCAGCCGCTGCATTTCTTCGTTGACCGTGTCCAGCAGGTCCGCCTCGCGGGACTCCGGTGGAAAATGCGAGCGCTCGCGAAACAGCCCAAATGCCATGTGCATGCCCGTCACGGGCGTGCGCAGTTCATGGGAGGCGCGCAAGACGAACTCGCTACGCACCCGTTCGAAGGCACGCTGTTCAGTCACATCGTGCAGCACCATCACTGCACCGAGGATATGCCCTTGGGTGTGGATGACCGGCGTCAGGCTATACGTCAGCAACCGCGTCTCGCCATCGACCTCGATGCTCAGGTCATCCGGCATACGTTCCAGCGTACCGCCACGCAGTACCAGCTGCAGTTGCTCATCGAGTTCGGGATGCTCCAGCGCCTCACCCAAGCCTCGCCCGAGCCGATCGGAGTCCCAGCCTAACTGGCGCTGCGCTACAGGGTTAAGGTGCTCCAGATGCCCCTGGCGATCAATCATCAGCAAGCCATCGTCGATACCATCGAGCACCGCTTGCAAACGCTGCTGTCCCGCCAGCAACTCATCGACGTTAGTGGCCTGATGTTCACGCAATGCCTCGGCCATGATCCCGAACCGACGAGTCAGCTGATTCAGCTCCACGGCCGATGACACCGGCAATGTGACGTCGAAATTTCCCTGGCCAATACGATCCGCTGCCTGCGCCAGGGCCTCGATGGGCTCACCGAATCGCCGGGCGATGGCGTGTGCAGTAATGAAACCGATGATCAACACCGCCAGCCCGACAAGGCCAAGCAGCCCGGCTACCAGCAGTGCACGCTCACGGGCTTTGCGTTCGACAGTGCTGATGTCATCCAGCGCCCGCTTGTGCTCCGTAATCAAGCCATTGCGCAATAGGTTGAATTTTTCGGTCAGCTCATCGTTGCCACTGAGTACGCGCGTCGGGTCAGCGGACACTTCATACGCACCCATAAAGCTCAAATAATCGGCCTTGGCCTTTTTGAAGCCGTGGGTTTCATCTGGCGGTTCCTGGGCAATGCCTTCCTCCAGCAGCTCAAGGTAACGCTGCCTGGACGCCTCGAGGGCGGCAGGATCGCTTTTTTCACTGAGCATGATGAGCAACTGATCGCCCAGCGTTTGTCGCAACTTGAGCCCCAGATCCAGAGTGACGAAATTGTTGCGCACCAACGCTTCCTGGCTCCCGGCCATCTGCAACACACTGACAAGACCGAGCAGTAGCCCAAGCAGTGCGACAGTGATCAGTGCAGAAATGCTGAGGAACAGCCGGGTCTGCAACTTCATCGCCGGTTTCATCGCCGCGAACTCACAGGTTGTACTGCTTGCGCTTGCGATACAGCGTCGACGCATCGATTCCCAAGGTCTTGGCGGCTTGATCCAGCGTGCCTGCAGTGGCGAGGACGGCACCGATATGGGCCTTTTCCAGCTCATCCAGGCTTAACGGCGCACCAATACGCGGTGCGTTGTTGATCGGCGCTTCAGCCATGCCCAGGTGGCTGATCTCGACCCGCTCCTGCGGGCAAATAATGCTCGCACGCTCCACTACGTTACGCAGTTCGCGAATGTTCCCCGGCCAGCGGTAACCCAGAAGCGCTTCACGGGCTTCGTCGCTGAAACCCCGTGCCGGGCGCGCGTATTCCTTGACGAAACGGGCCAGAAACCGGTCTGCGAGGTTGAGAATGTCTTCCCGGCGCTCGCGCAGGGGTGGCAGGTGCAACGTAATGACATTGAGCCGATACAACAGGTCCTCGCGAAAGCGCCCGTCGCGGACCATGTCTTCCAGGTTCTGGTTGGTGGCCGCAAGAATGCGCACATCGGCCCGACGCGTGACGGGATCACCCACCCGCTCGTATTCCTTGTCTTGAATGAAGCGCAGCAACTTTGGTTGCAAAACGAGGGGAAAATCGCCGATTTCGTCGAGAAACAAGGTTCCGCCATCAGCTTGGTTGACGCGCCCCAAGGTGCTTTCGCTGGCACCGGTAAATGCCCCCCGGCTGTGGCCGAACAACTCACTTTCCATGAGCTCGGCCGTCAGCGACGGACAGTTGATAGTGATACAGGATTTTTTTGAGCGCTTGCTCCAGCCGTGAATCGCTTGGGACAACTCGCCTTTACCGGTGCCGGACTCGCCGAGGATCAAGATGTTGGCGTCGGTATTAGCCACCTGGCGGGCGGTCTCGAGCACGACCTTCATGGCCGGGCTGTGAGAGTCCAGACCTTCCTTGGGTTTGCGCACCTCACCTTCCAGGGCCTCCAGACGAGCCGACAATTGCCGCACTTCCAGCTGTTTGGCCGTGGCCAAGCGCAATTGATCGGGGCTGCACGGCTTGACCAGATAATCGGCGGCACCCGCCTGAATTGCGTCAACGGCGGTGTCTACGGCCGAATGCGCGGTGACGATCACCACGCGCATCCATGGGGCCTGGATGCGCATCTGTGCCAACACGTCCAGACCGTTGTCCTCCCCCAGGCGCAAATCGAGGAAGCACAGGTCGAAAACTTGACGTTGCAGCAAGGCTTCAGCTTGCGCAGCGCTGTTAGCGGTCGCAACGCTATAGCCTTCATCTTCAAGGCAATAGCGGAAGGTTCGCAGGATGGCAGACTCATCATCCACCAGAAGAATGCGGCCTTGATGCTCAGTGGCGGATTCCATTTTCCTACGCTCCTTAAAGAATGATCTTGGTTAGTCCCGGAAAAATCGGGCAAGTTGCATGGTTTATTCTGATCCATTCCTGCCTTAGCAGGGTAGCTAACTCTTGTCCCCTTGCTGCAGCGCCCGAAATCAGCTGATTGGAACGCACCCCCTATTTATTAGAGATGCCTTGCGTCCATTTCTGACAGCCGCGCCCTACTCTCAATTCAAAAAGATTGCGATGTGTTTGCCAGGCGTCGTGCATTACGCACGACCGGACGAGGGCTCATCGTGCAGGATGCGTCGATTCACATCCGCACGATAAACATTACTAATTGTTTTTAAAGGCTTTTTTTAGGAAAAAAAACTGGCATGCAGGCTGCAATAACCTGGTTAACGCAGGGCAGACAACAAATGCCCTCAGCCCAATTTCCCCAGCGTGGGAGGAGCTTCAGGATGATTCGCCAACGTGCCGCCCAATTGCATTTCTCGCCACTGCATGTTCAGCAAGGCCTGTTTGCGATACTTGCGCTGGTGATCACCTTGATCGCCGGTCAACAGTTTCTTCTATGGGAACAGAGTCAGCAGCCAGAAGCCCCGCGCATTTCGTTTGAACTTCCGACCCAAACCCATTTCAGCGCGGCAGGCAGCGGTTCGGTAGATATCACCCCGATGAGAATGATGGACGTCGACCAGGCGCAACCGGCCAATGAGATGCCCCGTCAAGAACGTTGGGTGTTCTGAGCACGTCAACTTGGTGCGCTCGACGCGCCGGGATAGCAATACCTCTTAATAGAAGCGTAAGGAGAATCATCATGTTGAGCTGGGCAATCACGTTCCTGATCATTGCCATTGTCGCCGCAGTTCTGGGCTTCGGTGGTATCGCGGGCACCGCCACGGGTATCGCCAAGATTCTCTTTGTCGTGTTCCTGGTGATGTTCATTGCGTCCTTCTTCTTCGGCCGTCGCGGACGAGGTTGAACAAAGTTCAAGACGCGAAAGAAGCGCATCGCTTCTTTCGCGCTGCGCCACCTGAGGAAGGCAGGCGCATGACCAAGGGGTCGGGACGTTCTGCCTGCTTCAGGGGCGGAGTGACCTACGGGTACAGGGAGTGCCTGCGCAAGGGCCGGGTCAGGTAAAGCTGCCACGCAAGTTCGCCGGCCGAGCTGGGTTCGACGAGCTTGCGTAGTGCTTGAAGGTTGCAGCACCTGCGGGAAAAGTCTCCAGGAGCGTCATGAGCGACCGTACATCGAGAAAAATCGCGTTTCTTTTGCGCTCATATCTGTGCGCAGATCTGCTGAATTCCAGTCATTTTGACACCCTTCCCCACTGCTCAAAAAACATACAATCTGCTCTGTGATGGCCGGTTCACGGCACTTATGCCTGCCAATATGTCGTATTCGAACCGGTTGGGACGCGCGTTTCAGTCAAAAAACCTCATGCCGATTCGGCATAGGGTAGGCGTTTACGGCATTAGACGTCGCTTCCTTGCATCGGAATAGTTGCGCCTTTTTTCGCCTGCCAGAGAGCCACTAACAAGCGCTCCGGGGCTCCTTATACGGGGGCAAGTGCTCTGACGTTTCGCCACAAGCGAAGCCGTTCATGCATCTGCCCGAGGTCAAACTGAAGTAAGGGTAAAGATATGAAGAAGGCAAAGCTTAGCCTCGCCTGGCAGATCCTCATCGGTCTGGTATTGGGGATTGCAATCGGTGCGCTGCTCAACCATTTCAGTGCCGAAAAAGCCTGGTGGATCAGCAACGTCCTGCAACCGGCAGGCGATATCTTTATCCGTCTGATCAAGATGATCGTGATTCCGATCGTCATCTCTTCCCTGATCGTCGGCATTGCTGGCGTCGGTGACGCCAAGAAACTTGGGCGCATCGGCCTCAAGACCATCATTTACTTCGAGATCGTCACCACCATCGCCATTGTAGTGGGTCTGCTGCTGGCCAACCTGTTCCATCCAGGTGCTGGTATCGACATGAGCACCCTGGGCACTGTGGACATTTCCAAGTACCAGGCAACAGCTGCTGAAGTTCAGCATGAACATGCGTTCATCGAAACCATCCTCAACCTGATCCCGTCGAATATCTTCGCGGCCATGGCCCGCGGCGAAATGCTGCCAATCATTTTCTTCTCTGTGCTGTTCGGCCTCGGTTTGTCGAGCTTGCAGGCGGACCTGCGCGAGCCGCTGGTGAAGATGTTCCAGGGCGTTTCGGAAAGCATGTTCAAGGTCACCCACATGATCATGAACTACGCACCGATTGGCGTATTCGCACTGATCGCGGTGACCGTGGCCAACTTCGGCTTCGCTTCCCTGCTGCCACTGGCCAAACTGGTCATCCTGGTTTATTTCGCCATCGCCTTCTTCGCCTTCGTGGTGCTGGGCCTGATCGCTCGCCTGTTCGGCTTCTCGGTGCTCAAGCTGATGCGCATCTTCAAGGATGAGCTGGTACTGGCCTACTCCACCGCCAGCTCCGAAACCGTGCTGCCGCGTGTGATCGAAAAAATGGAAGCCTATGGCGCGCCCAAAGCCGTTTGCAGCTTCGTCGTGCCAACCGGTTACTCGTTCAACCTGGACGGTTCGACCCTGTACCAGAGCATCGCGGCCATCTTCATTGCCCAGCTCTATGGCATCGATCTGTCGATCAGCCAGCAATTGCTGCTGGTGCTGACCCTGATGGTCACCTCCAAGGGCATCGCCGGTGTACCTGGCGTGTCCTTCGTAGTATTGCTCGCTACCCTGGGCAGCGTCGGCATCCCGCTCGAAGGCCTGGCATTCATCGCCGGTGTCGACCGTGTCATGGACATGGCACGTACCGCTCTGAACGTGATCGGCAATGCCTTGGCCGTGCTGGTCATCGCTCGTTGGGAAGGCATGTACGACGACGCCAAGGGGCAGCGCTACTGGAACTCCCTGCCGCACTGGCGCAGCAAGGAAAAGCTGCCAGCGGGTGAAACCTCCAGCAACTAATGCAAATACCCCTCCTGTAGGAGCGAGCGTGCTCGCGATGGAGGCCGGAACACCGCGCGCATCCAGAACGCCCGCGTCATCGTTGACGTCCATCGCGAGCTTGCTCGCTCCTACGACAAACCCCGGAGAAAATCCGGGGTTTGTCGTTTCTGGCCACCCCGCTATCATTCGCGCATCTTTTGGGGGATTTGACTGATGCTCAATGGCCTGTGGCTTGGCTTCTTCATCGTGGCTGCCGTGTCGGCGCTGGCGCAATGGTTGATCGGCGGCAACGCCGGGATCTTCGCGGCGATGGTGGAAAGCATCTTCGCCATGGCCAAGTTGTCCGTCGAAGTCATGGTTCTGCTGTTCGGTACCCTCACCCTGTGGTTGGGCTTTCTGCGGATCGCCGAGAAGGCCGGGATCGTCGAATGGCTGGCCAAGGCCCTGGGGCCGCTGTTCTTGCGCCTGATGCCGGAAGTCCCGCCTGGCCACCCCGCCATCGGCCTCATCACCCTGAACTTCGCCGCCAACGGCCTGGGCCTGGACAACGCCGCCACGCCGATCGGCCTCAAGGCCATGAAGGCGCTGCAGGAGCTCAATCCCAGCGATACGATTGCCAGTAACGCGCAGATCCTGTTCCTGGTGCTCAACGCCTCCTCCCTGACCCTGCTGCCGGTGACGATCTTCATGTACCGCGCCCAGCAAGGTGCGCCCGACCCGACGCTGGTGTTCCTGCCGATCCTGCTCGCCACCAGTTGCTCGACCATTGTCGGCTTCCTGGCCGTGGCCTTCATGCAACGCCTGCGCGTCTGGGACCCGGTGGTGTTGGCGTACCTGATTCCCGGCGCCCTCGCCCTCGGTGGTTTCATGGCGCTTCTGGGGACGATGTCAGCGAGCGCACTGGCAGGTTTGTCTTCGATCCTCGGCAACTTGACGCTATTTGGCTTGATCATGCTGTTTCTGGTGATTGGCGCGTTGCGCAAGGTCAAGGTCTACGAAGCGTTCGTCGAAGGCGCCAAGGAAGGCTTTGACGTGGCGAAG
>Ga0207713_1002998_pt1 | contig 11801 bp, 10 predicted proteins | sample KBSS64metaG_FD_184404 | JGI IMG/M metagenome (GOLD analysis project Ga0207713, IMG submission 184404) | Switchgrass rhizosphere microbial communities from Kellogg Biological Station, Michigan, USA - KBS S6-4 metaG (SPAdes) (version 2) | ecosystem: Host-associated > Plants > Roots > Rhizosphere >...
TTGCGCAGGATCTTCACCAGTTCGTCGACGATCACCGGGGCGAGGCCTTCGGTGGGTTCGTCGAGGATCAGCAACTTGGGGTCGTTGAGCAGGGCGCGGGCGATGGCGAGCATCTGTTGCTCGCCGCCGGAGAGCGCATGGCCGGCGTTCCTGCGCCGCTCCTTGAGGCGCGGGAACATGCCGTACACGTCTTCCAGCTGCCAGCGGCTGGTCTTGCGCACGGCGATGCGCAGGTTTTCCTCGACGGTCAGCAGGCGGAAGATCCCGCGATTCTCCGGCACCAGCGCCAGGCCCTGGCGCGCGATTTCAAAGATTTTCTGCCCCACCAGCGCCTGGCCGTTGAAGTGGATCTGGCCCTGGCGCGGGCAGATGATGCCGAGGATGCTGCGCAGGGTGGTGGTCTTGCCCGCACCATTGCGCCCGAGCAGGGTCACCAGTTCGCCGGGGTTGACCCTCAGCGACACGCCTTCGAGCACGTGGCTCTTGTCATAGTAGGAATGGATATTCTCGACGATCAGCATCAGGCAGCCTCCCCAAGATAAGCATTGCGCACGCGTTCATCGGCACGCACGAACTCCGGCGTGCCTTCCACCAGGATCTGCCCGTGGCTCATCACCGTGATGCGCTGGCTGATGGACATGACGATGCTCATGTTGTGTTCGATCAACAGCACCGTGTGGTCGCGGCCGAGGTCGCTGATCAACTGGGTCATGATCGGGATGTCATCGATGCCCATGCCCGAGGTGGGCTCGTCGAGCATCAACAGTTTGGGCTTGGAGCAGATCGACATGCCCACCTCCAGCACCCGTTGCTGGCCGTGGGACAACTCGCCGGCCAGGGTCTCGGCGCGGGCGCTGAGTTGCAGGCGTTCGAGCACCTGGTCGGCCATCTCCAGGTGTTCGCGCTTGCTGTCCACGCGGCGCCAGAAGTTCAATGCACGTGCACCGTCGCGGCCCTGGGCGGCGAGGCGCAGGTTTTCGCGCACGCTGAGGTTCTGGAACAGGCTGGTGAGCTGGAACGAGCGCGCCATGCCCAGGCCGACGCGGCCGTGGGCCGGCTTGCGCATCAGGTTCCTGCCGTCGAAATGAATCGCTCCGGCCGTGGCCTGGCGTTCACCGGTCAGGCAGTGGAACAGGCTGGTCTTGCCCGCGCCGTTGGGGCCGATGATGGTGTGGATGGTGCCGGCTTCGACCTTGAGGTTCACGCCATTCACCGCACGGAACGCGCCATAGGCCAGTTCCAGGTCCTGGGTTTCCAACAGGATGCTCATAGCCCTTCCTCCTTGGCGACGACGGCAGCCTTGCGACGGCCGCGCACGCGCTCGAACAACGCGGCCAGGCCGCCCCACAAACCGCCGCGCATGAAGATCACCACCAGGATCAGGATCACCCCCAGCAGCATCAGCCAACGGGGCCACAGGTCGGAGAGAAAATCCCCCAGCAGCACGATGGACCCGGCGCCCAGCAACGAACCGAACAGCGAGCCGGTGCCGCCGATAATGGTCATGATCAGGATGTTCTCGGACATCGCCAGGTCGATATTCGACAGCGGCACAAAGTGCAGCAGCATGGCGTACAGCGCCCCGGCAATCCCGGTGACTGCGCCGGACAGCACGAACACCAGGATCTTGAAATGCCGCGTGTCGTAGCCGATGGCCGAGGCGCGGGTTTCGTTTTCGCGGATCGCCATCAGCGTGCTGCCGAACGGCGAGGCGATCACCCGGCGTGCGCCGATAAAGATCAACAGGAACAGCACCGCGACAAAGCCATAGAACGCACGGGCGTCGGCCAGGGACAGCAGCACGGTATCGCCGATGCGGATTTCCGGGCGTGGCACGCTGAGCAGGCCGTTGTCGCCACCGGTCCAGTCGCTGAGGGTGTAGGCGACAAAGTACGCCATCTGGCTGAAGGCCAACGTAAGCATCACGAAGTAGATGCCGGTGCGCCGGATTGCCAGGGCACCCACCAGCAAGGCCAGGAAGCCACCGGCGATGGCGGCACCCAGCAGCGCGGCGAACAACCCCAGTTGCAGGTGGATCATCAGCAGTGCCGCACAGTAGGCACCGGCACCAAAGAAGATGCCTTGGCCGAATGACAGCAGCCCGGTGTAGCCCAGCAACAGGTTGCAGGCCAGGGCGGCCATGGCAAAGATCAGGATCTCGCTGGCCAGGGTCGCCGAGGGCAATAGCACGGGCAGGCCGATCAGCACCGCCACGACCCACAGCAACATGGCGCGCGATTGGGTTTTGGCAAACGGCAGGGGATTTTTCTCGCTCATGTCAGGCTCTCCCAAACAGGCCGTAAGGCCGCACCAGAATCACCACGGCCATGGCGCCGTAGATCATCAGGCTCGCGCCTTGGGGCCAGAGTGTGGTCATCAGGCTTTGCACCACGCCGACCAGCAAACCGCCGACCAACGCACCGCTGAACGAGCCCATGCCGCCGATCACCACCACCACGAAGGCGATGCCGAGAATCTCCGGGCCAACGAACGGCTGCGCACCGCGCAACGGCGCGAACAGCACCCCGGCCATGCCGGCCAGGCCCACGCCGAGGGCGAAGGTCATGGAGAACAGGCGGAAGATATTCGTGCCGAGCAGCGACACGGTCTCGGTGCTTTCACTGCCGGCGCGCACCAGGGCGCCGAAGCGCGTGCGCTCCAGCAGCAGCCACAGGCCCAGGCCCACCAGCCCGGAAAACACGATGAGGAACAGGCGGTAGTAGGGGTAGACGAAATCACCCACCACCAGCACGCCGCGCAGCAGTTCCGGCACGGCGACGCTTTTGCCCACCGGGCCCCAGATCATCACGCTGGCTTCCTGGATGATCAGCGCGATGCCCAGGGTGACCAGGATCTGGAACATGTGCGGCAAGTGATAGATCCGCTGGATCAACAGCCGCTCGATCACCCAGGCCAAAGCGGCCACCACCAGCGGCGCAATCAGCAGCGCCAGCCAGAAGTTGCCGGTGAGGCTCACGGCGGTGTAGCAGATGTAGGCGCCCAGCAGGAAGAACGCGCCGTGGGCGAAGTTGACGAAGTTGAGCAGGCCGAAAATGATCGTCAGCCCGACCGCGATCAGGAAGTAGATCATTCCCAATCCAAGGCCGTTGAGTATCTGGAACAGGTAAAGATTAAGCATGCAGAAACCCTCGAACAGGTGGCCGCCGGGGCGGCCCTGCCGTGTACAACGGTGGTGTTTTAGCGGATCAGGCGAGCGTGCAGCCCGTGGCTTCCACCGGCGGGAATGACTGGCCGGCGCTGAGCACCTTGGCCAGGTCATCCTTGTCGGCCATCTCGCCGGCGGCCTTGCCGACCAGCAGGTAGTAGTCCTTGATCACCTGGTGGTCGCCGGCGCGGATCGACTCCTTGCCGGTGGGGCCTTCGAAACTCAGGCCCTGCATGGCCTTGGCCACGGTCGGCCCGTCGAAGCTGCCGGTGGCGATGATGGTGTCGAGCATGACTTTGGTGCTGATGTAGTCGGCGGCCAGCGGGTAGGTGGGGTTGATGCCGTACTTGGCCTGGGTCAGCTTGACCAGCTCGCGGTTGAGCGGGGTGTCGACCTGATGCCAGTACTGCGCGCCGAGGTACACGCCGTCGAGGATATCGCTGCCCAGTTCCTGGAACTGGTCGAGGCCGGCGGACCACACCAGCAGCACTTTCATGCGTTCCTTGATGCCGAAGTTCACCGCCTGGCGCAGGGTGTTGGACGACTGGCTGCCAAAGTTGAGCAACACCAGCACATCCGGCTTGGTGGAAATGGCATTGGTCAGGTAGCCGGAGAATTCCTGCTCCTGCAGCGAGTGGTAGCTGTTGCCGACATGCTCCAGGCCATGTTCCTTGAGCACGTTTCTGGCGCCTTCGAGCAGCGCTTCGCCGAACACATATTGCGGCGTGATGGTGTACCAGCGCTTGGCATCCGGCAGCAGCTTGATCAGCGGCACCATGGTTTCGCGGATCGCGCCGTAGGTGGGCACCGACCAGCGAAACGTGGCGTGGTTGCAGTCTTTGCCGGTGACTTCATCGGCACCCACCGGGGTCATGAATATACCGCCAACCTTGTCCACTTCCTTGGCCACCGCCAGCGCCGACGACGACAGCGTACAGCCCTGGAAGAACCGCGCGCCGTCCTGCTGGATCGCCTCCTGCACCTTGCGCACGGCCTTGCCGGCGTTGCCCTCGGTGTCGATGACCTTGTAGTTCAAGGGGCGGCCCAGCAGCTCGGTGTGTTGTGCCACCGCCAGGCGCGAACCCATGTCGGCAAACTTGCCATAGCTGGCAAAGGCGCCGGACATGGACTTGAGGCCGTAAAAGGTAAAGGGCTCGGCGGCGAATGCCGAACGCACACTCAGTGGAAGACTGAGGGCGGCGGCCGCGGTAAGACTGGCTTTCAATAACGTACGACGCTGCATGGGGTGACTCCCTGGTTTAGTTATTGGCAGGAGTAGCAAGGGCGATACGGTGGAGCAGGGCCTGTGGGCAGGCCTGTTATTGGGATAACGCAGTGAATGCAGTCAACTGTGGGCGGGGTGTTTTCAGTGGTTGTGGTCGAACTCCAGTAGAAAGTGCGGGCTGACCTGGCCTTCCAGCGCGGTCATATGGTGTTCGGCGTCGCACATATGTTCATGCATCAGGCTGCGTACCGCGCCTTCATCCCCGGCGCGAAAGGCGTTCAGCAGTTGCTTGTGATAGTCGAGGTTGGCCGCGTCGAACTGCTTGCGCTTGGGCTTGTAGGCTTTTTTCAGTACCACCAGGTCGCGCAGCAGGTCGTTGAGAAATTGCGCCATAAAGCTCAGCAACGGGTTGGGGCAGGCCTTGGCCAGCAGGTTGTGGAACTCCAGTTCCGCCAGGCGTTGCTCGCGCTGGCCGGCTTCGCTGTCTTCGGGGGCGCTGCAGAAATCCACGTTGTCCTGCAATGCCCGGTAGTCGTCCTCACTCAGGCGCCCGAGCACCGACACCGCCAGTTCCACTTCGATGACCTTGCGCAACTGGTACACCTGCTCGCCGTCCAGGTGCTGGAAGTGCAGGTAGTTACGCAGCGCGCGGCTGGCGGGTTCCGTGCCGGCCTGGTTCAGGTAGGCACCGCCGCTGGGGCCGGTGCGCGTACTCACCAGCCCCTCGACCTCCAGGGCCTTGAGCGCTTCACGGGCCGAGCCCTTGGAGCACTGGAAGCTCTCCATCAGCTCACGCTCGGTGGGCAGGCGGTCGCCGGGCTTCAAGGCATCGGTGACGATGGAGCGCTTGACCGACTCGACAATCACGTCGGACAGCTTCTGGCGTTTGCGGCGTAGCGGGCGAGTCAGCATGGGTTCGATTTATCGTATTAATGCGGATAAATAGTACTTAATAACGATTGCGACGGAGCGTCAACGCAGGGTGTCGTTTTCGGCGGCAACAGGTCGTAAACGACGCGCTACTGCCTGCCTGCCACGTCAAGGCAGCGAGTCGACGGTGGCGGCTGTTTGCCATAGGCGAGGAAGTCACCCACCCATCGGTTGATACAGCCGCCGGCGTCCGGTTTGGCGGGCTCCTTGAGGCGCAGTTGTTCGACCCCAAGCCTACCCGCCATGGTGTGTTCGGCGTTGACCAGCACCATGCGTGCGACGCGCTCGGGAAACACTGCGGCATAGCGGCTGCCCAGGCGCGTGGCGAGGGTGTCCCCCAGGTAATGCAGTTGGGCGTCGCCCAACTGGGCGCGTACGTACTCCATATCCCGTACGGCCTGTTCGACGCCATGCTCCTGAGTGAGGTCGCGGGGGCTGAGTTCGATCATGTCGTAGCGGTTGAGCAGCGTGCGATAGGCTTGTGTGGAATACGTGTCCCAGCGGCTGGCGAGGTGAATGGCGAAGGTGCTTCCGTAGTTTTTTTGCGCGGTGTCGCCGGCCTGGGTGAAGACCACGCCTTTGCGGTTCAGGGGATCGCGGGCGCCGACACGGGTCAGGTAGAGGCGCTGGTGGCCTTGCCAGGGGGCGGCATGGTTGCGCGGGACGGTGATGATGCCGCACTGGGTGCGCGACAGCACCTCGGGGTCAAGCCGTTCGGTGGTGGGGAGGGGGCAATCGAGCAGCCAATCAATGGCGGTGGGTTTGATCAGTGGCTCTGCCTGGCCAAGGTTTGCCATCAACCAGAGACAGCCGCACGCGAGGTATTTTGCAACATTCATCAGTGTTCCCTGGCAGCCGTGTGATAGCGGCATTTTTTACCAAGGAACCTGAGTCGAAGAATGTAGGGGCGGTAGACGACTTATGTACGAAACTGGAGTTTCGTTTATCAGATGCTGGTTTTCCAACCGCCGCCCAATGCCTTGTACAGCGCAATGCTGGCCTGCAGGCGTGACAGTCGCAATTGCACGTTCAAGTCCTGGGCGGCATACAGGGTGCGCTGGGTTTCCAGTACCGTCAGCAAGTCCTCGGCACCCGCCTGGTAGCGGCTTTCGGCGATCCGGAAGGCGGTTTGGGCCTGTTGCAGTTCTTCCGTTTGCCAGTGGCGCTGCTGGTCCAGGCGCGTGATGCTGCTGAGGGCTTTTTCCACATCGGCAAAACCGTTGATGATCGCGCCGCGGTAGGTTTGCAACAGCTCCTCCTGGCGCGCGCGCGCCTTGTCGCGCTCGGCGCTTAAACGGCCGTTGTTGAAGATCGGCCCGACCAGGCCGGCCGTCAGCGTGTAGTAGGGGCTGCGCAGGACGTCCACGGCCTTGTAGGCATCGGAGCCGAGTGTGGCGCCGAGGGTCAGGGCCGGCAGCATGGCGGCGCGGGCCACGGTGACGTCCGCCTGGGCCGCCGCCAGTTCGGCCTCGGCCTTGGCAATGTCCGGCCGGCGGCTGAGCAACTGGCTGGGCAGGCCGGCGCCGATGGCTGGCCAGGTCAGGTCCTGGAAGGGTTCGGTGCCCAGCTCCAGGGCCTGGACCGGTTGGCCGAGGAGGGCGGCAAGGGTGATCTGGGATTCTTCGGCCAGTTGTTGAATCAACGGCAGCTGGCGTTGCTGGCTGGCCACCAGGCTTTTCTGCTGGGCCAGTTCCAGGGCCGTGGCGGAGCCTGCGTCGTAACGGGTCTGCACCAGCTCGAGGACGTTACGCGCATTGGCCAGGTTCAACTCGGCGATCTGCTGGCGCTCGCGCGCCGCGAGGGTTTGCGCGTAGCGGTCGGCGACGTTGCTGAGCAAGGTCAGCTCCACGGTCGCCTGGTCGAACTCGCTGGCGCGCAGGCTGTGCAGGGCACTGTCACGGGCAGCGGCGCGGCCACCCCAGAAATCCACTTCGTAGCTGGCGGTGAAGTTGGCGCCGAAATTATCGACGGCGTCATCGCTTTGTGAGGCGTCAAGGTCCGGCCCGCCCGCGCCGTGCAACAACTTCTGGTGGCTGGCGGCAAGGTTGAACTTCACCTCGGGCAACAGTGGCGCCCCGGCAATCACCGCCGTGGCCTGGGCCTGGCGCACGCGGGCCATGGCGGCGGCCACGTCGAAGCTGTCACGCCGGGCCTGGTCGACCAGGCGGTTCAACTGCGGGCTGCCGAACTGCGTCCACCAGCGCTGGTTGGTGGCCCGGGCGGCGTCGCGTTCGGCGAACTGCCAGGCAGCCGGCGGCGCAATAGCGCTGTCCACGGCGGGCGGGTCACCGGCGCAGGCCGTGAGCAGCAGGCACAGGCCAAGTGCGGGCAGGTACGGGGGAATGGATCGTTTATTCACTGGTCAACGCCTTAACCGGATCGAGCCGGGCAGCTTTACGGGCCGGCATGAAGCCGAATACGACGCCGGTGACCAGTGCGCAACCGAATGCGCCAAGCACCGCCACCAGGGAAAACTGCACCGCCACCTTGGCCAGCACCAGCACGCCACCCACCAGCAGGGCCAGGGCAATGCCGCACAGGCCGCCGACCACCGACAGCATCACCGCCTCGGTCAGGAACTGGCGCAGGATGTCACGCTGGCGCGCGCCGGTGGCCATGCGAATGCCGATCTCGCGGGTGCGTTCGCGCACGGTCATCAGCATGATGTTCATCACGCCAATGCCGCCCACCAGCAGGGAAATCGCGGCAATCGAACCGAGCATCAACGACAGGGTGTTCTGGGTGCGCGCCTCGGCCTGGATCATCGCCGCGTTGTTGGTCAACTCGTAGTCGCGCTTGCCGTTGTGCAGCTTTTGCATCAACTGATCGATGGCCACTTCGGCCTCGTGGACCTTGCGCGCATCGGCGGCGGCAATCACCACGTATTCGGGGTTGTAGCTGCCGAACAGGCGCACGCTGGCGGCGGAGTAGGGGATGGCGATACGGTCATCACTGTCTTTGTTGCCGGAGCTGGCGCCTTTCTCCGCCAGCACGCCGATCACCTGGAACGGTACGTTTTCGATCAGGATGTATTGCCCGATGGGGTCGACCTCTCCCTTGAACAGCTTTTCCCGCACGCGATGGCCGATCACAGCCACGGTGGCAGCCGCACGCTCGTCGGCCGGCGTGAAGTAACTGCCCTCGACCACCGGCCAATTGAAAATGTCCGGGAAATTGGTGTCATTGCCGCCCACATAGGCCATGTAGTCGACGTTGCCATAGCGCACGCCGGCTTCGGTGCCGTTGACCGGCATGATGCGCTTGATCTGGGGCAGCGCCGCCAGCGCCGCGACGTCGTTGAGGGTGACGATACCCAGCGGCGTGCGCGGGTTGGGCGATGAGCCGCTGAGGTAGAGGATGTTGGAGCCGAACGCGCCCATCTGCGCCATGACCTGGCGTTTGCTGCCTTCGCCCACGGCCAGCATCACCACCACCGAGGCCACGCCGATGATGATCCCCAGCAGGGTCAGTGCGGTGCGAAAACGGTTGATCCACATCACCCGCCAGGCGGCCTGGACCGCGTCCAGCAATTCGGCTTTCCACGCGCCATTGTGTTCGGCGCCGTCGGCCAGGCGCTGGCGCAGGTCCACGGCTTGCAACGCGCCGCTGTTGGCCGGTAGGGGAGCGGCGCCGTCATCGGCCGAGTCACTGATGATCAGGCCATCGCGAATCTCGATGATGCGATTGGCCCGCGCCGCGACTTCACGGTCGTGGGTGATCAGGATCACCACATGGCCCTGGCTGGCCAGTTCGTCCAGCAGGCTCATCACCTCGGCACCGCTGTGGCTGTCGAGGGCACCGGTGGGTTCATCGGCAAGGATGATGTGCCCGCCGTTCATCAGCGCCCGAGCGATCGAGACACGCTGTTGCTGGCCGCCGGACAGCTGGTGCGGACGGTTACCGGTGCGCTCGGCCAGGCCCAGGCGCGCAAGCAGGGCGTGGGCGCGGGCATGGCGTTCGGCGGCGCTGATGCCGGCGTAGATCGCCGGCATCTCGACGTTCTCCTGGGCCGAGGCCGAGGGGATCAAATGGTAGCCCTGGAACACAAAGCCGAACGCCTCGCGGCGCAGCCAGGCCAATTCGTCGCTGTCCAGGTGGGCGACGTTTTCCCCCGCGAACAGGTACTCGCCCAGGCTTGGGCGGTCGAGGCAACCGAGGATATTCATCAACGTGGACTTGCCGGAACCGGAAGCCCCGACGATGGCGACGAATTCCCCGGCATGGATCGACAGGTCGATGCCGCGCAACACGTCGACCTGCGGGCTGTCGCCACCGCCGTAGGATTTGCGGATGTTCTTGAGTTCGATCAGGGGCGTGGTCACCTCAACCCCCGTTGCCGTCGGCCGGGCCGATCAGCAGGTGATCGCCTTCGTGCAGGCCGTCGAGCACTTCGACCCGCAGGCGATCGCTGATGCCCAGGCGGACTTCACGTTCTTCGATGCGGCCGTTGGTGGCGACCACGCGGGCGATCTGCTTGTCGGCACTGGAGGTGCCCAGCAGTGCGGCCACCGGTGCGGTGAGGACATCCTTGACCTGGCTGGCGACGAAAAATACCTGGGCGGTCATTTCGGCCATCAACGCGTTGTCGCTGTTGTCCACATCCAGCAGCACGGTGTACAGCACCACGCGCCCGCTGCCGCTCTTGCTGGAACTGTTGGGGCTGCCGCTGCCCTGGGTTTCATTCAGCGGCTTGGGCGGGATCGGCAGGATCTGCCGCACGGTACTGGTCCAGCGCCGGTTGCCGCCGCTGAGGGTGGTGAAGTAGGCGGTCATGCCCGGTTTGACGTGGCCGATGTCGGCTTCCGAGACTTCCGCCCACACGGTCATCGGCGACAACTTGGCGATCCGCAGGATCAGCGGCGTCTGCTGCTGGGCATTGAGGGTCTGGCCGACCCGCGCGTCCACCGCGACCACGGTGCCGGTCATCGGTGCGTAGATGCGCGTATAGCCCAGTTCCGCTTCGTCGCTGCGCAGGCTGGCCTGGGCCTGGAGAATCTGCGCCTGGAACATGTCCATCCGGGCCTGGGTGGCACTCAGTTCGGCCTTGGCGGTTTGCACGTCTTCCTCGCGGGTGGCGTTGCCGGCGGCCAGGCGCTGCTGGCGCTGGTACTTCTGGCGGGCGAGGGCGTGCTGGGCCTTTTGCTCCTGCAACTGGGCCTTGAGGTTTTCGATGGCGTAGCGGCTGGCGTCGAGCTTGGCTTTTTGCGTCGAGGGGTCGATCTCCACCAGCAATTGGCCTTCCTGCACCTGGTCGCCGGCTTCAACGTGGATCTTGCGAATCTGCCCGGACGCCTGGGCGCCCACGTCGACATACCGGCGCGGTTGCAGGGTGCCCAGGGCCGTGACGCTGTTTTCGATAGTGCCGCGGGTGACGGTGACGGTGGTCAGGTTGTCACGCCCCGGCGGCAACACCTGCCAGGCGGCCACGGCGATGATGGGAATCAGGCACGCGATAGCGAGCAAGGCGCGTCGGGCAGGTCGAGGGCGTTTCATGCTTAGGTTCCAGCCGGGAAAGTTCGGAGCGCAGTTGCGCAGAGCTGACAGTTAAACGAGAGAATTGCCCGAGGATTTAGGCTGTTACATAAGTGGTTACAGGTCTTGTGGAGAAAAAAAACGGCCTGTAGGTGCAAGTCTTGTTTAAAAGTAGATGAGAATTACTATAAATTGCACCTACCCAAACTGCCATTACTGAATACGCCGTCTTTTTTCGCACTCAAGGATCTGATGCCGCCACCCGGCGGCCGGGAGTCATGTTGGAAAACTACTATCGCGAGCTGGTGTGTTTCCTCAACGCCAAGCTGGGCAACCGTCAGGTGGCCGAGGATGTGGTGCATGACGCTTATGTCCGGGTGCTGGAACGTTCCAGCGAGACGCCCATCGAACAGCCGCGTGCCTTTTTGTATCGCACCGCGCTGAACCTGGTGATCGACGGCCACCGGCGCAATGCCCTGCGCCAGGTCGAACCCCTGGAGGTGCTCGACAGCGAGGAGCGCTTTGCCGCCTGTTCGCCCCATGCCACCCACGACTACGGCCAACGCCTGGCCTTGCTCGAACGCGCCCTGGCCGAGCTGCCGGCGGCCTGTCGCGACAGCTTCCTGCTGCGCAAACTCGAGGGCCTGAGCCACCTGCAAATCGCCGAGCGCCTGGGTATTTCCCGCACCCTGGTGGAAAAACACATCGTCAACGCCATGAAGCACTGCCGGGTGCGGATGCGCGAGTGGGACGCGCACTGATCACTGTTCGGTTAAATTTTTTTTCACTGTCCTCGTTTCCTATCAACACATGACCTGTTGTGCAGGTCTCGAAGGTATTCCCGCCCCACCGCCAAGGGGCTTATCCAGAGGACACTGGAATGACACAGGCAATTGCTTCGCCCGCGGTTCACGACCTGATCGGTATCGGTTTCGGCCCTTCGAACCTGGCGCTGGCCATCGCCCTGCAGGAGCGCGAAAAGGCCCAGGGCAAACTGGACGTACTGTT
>Ga0207713_1003001_pt1 | contig 11789 bp, 9 predicted proteins | sample KBSS64metaG_FD_184404 | JGI IMG/M metagenome (GOLD analysis project Ga0207713, IMG submission 184404) | Switchgrass rhizosphere microbial communities from Kellogg Biological Station, Michigan, USA - KBS S6-4 metaG (SPAdes) (version 2) | ecosystem: Host-associated > Plants > Roots > Rhizosphere >...
CTCAAGGGCATCCTCAAGCTCGGTCCCAAACTGCTCATCGTGTTCTGTGCCGGCACCTTCGGCATCATGCTCGGTGCCGTGGTCGCATTCCAGGCGATGTCCTGGATCCATCCCGAAACCGTTGCCGGCGACACCTGGGCCGGCATGGCCGCACTGGCCGGCAGCTGGATCGGCGGCGGCGCCAACATGGTCGCCATGCGCGAAGTGTTCGGTACCGACGCCACCACCTTCGGGCAGTTCGCTGTCGTCGATGTGGCCTGCGCCAGCCTGTGGATGGCCGTGCTGCTGTTCCTGGCCAATCGCGCTACCCAGATCGACGCCCGCAACGGTGCCGACACCCGCGCCATCGACGAGATGAAAGCGCGCATCAGCGCCTACGAGGCCCAGAACGCCCGCATTCCCAGCCTCAACGACCTGATGCTGATCGTCGGCGTCGCTCTCGGTGGCGTCGGCCTGGCCCACGCCATCGCCGCGCCGCTGAGTGCCTGGTTCAAGGCCAACATCGCCTGGGCCAGCCAGTTCAGCCTCGACAGCGCCTTCGTCTGGGTGATCCTGCTTTCGACCCTGCTGGGCCTGGGCCTGAGCTTCACCCGTGCACGCCGGCTTGAATCGGCGGGCGCCTCCCGCCTGGGCACCGTGTTCCTGTACTTCCTGATCGCCTGCATCGGCATGCAGATGAACCTGCTGTCCCTGCTCGACCGCCCCTGGCTGTTCCTGCTCGGCGTGATCTGGATGCTCACCCACATTCTGGTGCTGTGGATCGTAGCCAAGCTGGTCAAGGCGCCGCTGTTCTTCTTCGGCATCGGCTCGATGGGGAACATTGGTGCGGCGGCATCGGCACCGGTGGTGGCGGCGGCGTTCCATCCGAGCCTGGCGCCGGTGGGCGTGCTGCTGGGCACAGTGGGCTATGCGACCGGAACGGGATTGGCGTATGTCACCGGCTTGATCCTTAAATGGATGGCTGGAGCGTAAGGAGCGGGGGGAAGTGACATGAGGGCCGGCCAGAGGCCGGCGCTACCCGCTGCTGCGTCCGGTCATGGCCCGTCGCAGATCGGAAACAAGGAAAAGGCGGCGCAGATGCGCCGCCTTTTCGTTTTTCAACGCCCTTGCGGGACCGGCCGCCTCAACAGCAGCGCCCCCCGTTGCGACCGCCGTAACGCGCTTCCTGGCGTTCGCGGAAGAACGTCTTGTAGTCCATCGGCGTGCGGTCCGGATGCTTCTCCAGCACGTGCCGCACATAGTTGTCGTAGTCGGGGATGCCGCAGCACAGGCGTGCGGTCTGCACCAGGCGCCGCCAGATCCGGCGGTGCGCCTGGTACTGCCCGACCGGAACCAGACCCGTACCCATCACAGGTCCGCCATCTGGTGCGGCTGCAGCGCCACGTACTCGGTTTCACGATCCGTACGCTGCGGCGAACGACGCGCCACCACGATCGTCTTGATCGCATAGGCCAGGATTGCGAACACGACGAACAGGAACAGCACCGTCAGCCCCGTGTTCACGTACGCGTTCACTACGATCTGATGCATCTGCGCCACCGACTTGGCCGGCGCCGTGACCGTACCGCTCGCGATTGCATCCTGGTACTTGTGCGCCTGCGCCAGGAAACCCTGCGCCGGGTTGCTGTCGAAGATCTTGATCAGCCCCGCATACGTGGTGCAGATCAGCAGCCACACCGCCGGCACCGCCGTCACCCACGCATAGCGGTCGCGCTTCATCTTGAACAGCACCACGGTACCCAGCATCAGTGCGATACCCGCCAGCATCTGGTTCGAGATGCCGAACAGCGGCCACAAGGTCTGGATGCCACCGAACGGATCCACCACGCCGGTGTACAGCAGGTAGCCCCACAGCGCCACGCAGCCGGCCGTGGCGATGATGTTTGCCGTCCACGACTCGGTCTTCTTCAGCGCCGGGATGAAGTTGCCCAGCAGGTCCTGCAGCATGAAGCGGCCCGCACGCGTACCCGCATCCACCGCCGTCAGGATGAACAGTGCCTCGAACAGGATCGCGAAGTGGTACCAGAACGCCATCATCGCGTTGCTGCCGCTCGGGATCGCCTGGTGCAGGATCTGCGCGATACCCACCGCCAGCGTAGGCGCGCCGCCCGCACGGTGCAGGATGGTCGGCTCACCGATCGCCAGGGCCGTTGCCTCCAGCTGCTCCGGTGTAATCGTGAAGCCCCACGTCGTGGTGATGTAGTGCGCCGCCGATACCGCATCGGCACCAATCACCGCCGCCGGGCTGTTCATCGCGAAGTAGATGCCCGGATCGATGATCGACGCCGCCACCAGCGCCATTACTGCCACGAACGACTCCATCAGCATGCCGCCGTAGCCGATGTAGCGCATGTGGCTCTCATTGGCCAGCAGCTTCGGCGTCGTACCCGAGGCGATCAGTGCATGGAAGCCCGACACCGCACCGCAGGCAATGGTGATGAACAGGAACGGGAACATGCCGCCCTTCCACACCGGGCCATCGCCGCTGGCCGCGAACTGCGTCAGCGCCGGCATCTTCAGTTCCGGCATCACGATCAGGATGCCGACCGCCAGCGCCACGATGGTGCCGATCTTCAGGAACGTCGACAGGTAATCGCGCGGCGCCAGCAACAGCCACACCGGCAGTACCGATGCCACGAAACCGTAGCCGATCAGCATCCAGGTGATCTGCACGCCGGTGAAGGTGAACGCCGGGCCCCAGACCGGGTCGGCCGCCACCTTGCCGCCGTACCAGATCGCCAGCAGCAGCAGGATCAACCCGACCACCGAGATCTCGCCGATCTTGCCTGGCCGGATGTAGCGCATGTACACGCCCATCAGGATCGCGATCGGCATCGTCGCGATCACCGTGAACATGCCCCACGGGCTTTCCGCAAGCGCCTTCACCACCACCATCGCCAGCACCGCCAGGATGATGATCATGATCAGGAACGCGCCGAACAGCGCGATCGTCCCTGGCACCTGGCCCATTTCCTCACGCACCAGGTCGCCCAGCGAACGGCCGTTGCGGCGGCTGGAAATGAACAGCACCATGAAGTCCTGCACCGCACCGGCCAGCACAACGCCGACCACCAGCCACAGCAGGCCGGGCAGGTAACCCATCTGCGCCGCCAGGACCGGGCCCACCAGCGGGCCGGCGCCGGCGATCGCCGCGAAGTGGTGGCCGAACAGCACGTGCTTGTTGGTCGGCACGTAATCCAGGCCGTCATTGTTGAGCACCGCCGGGGTGGCCCGGGTCGGGTCCAGCTGCATCACCTTGTCGGCAATGAACAGGCTGTAGAAGCGATATGCGATCAGATAGATGGAGACTGCAGCGACCACGATCCACAGCGCATTGATCTGTTCGCCCCGTCGCAGCGCGACCGTGCCCAGACAGAATGCGCCGAGCAGCGCGAGCGCCGCCCAACCCAACTTGGAAAAACCTTTCATGAGATTGCGTCTCCCTGAAGAACACCCTAAGGGTCCGCCCTCGCACCGACCGGGTCAATGCGCGTGCGGAGGCTTGCCGCTAGTACTTTGGTCGTAGGGTCGGCACCCGGCGGTCCTCCAGCCGCCACCTGCACGGGAACCCGACACCACGCCTGGAACAATCGGTTGCGGGCATGGCGGTTGGCGCCCCGACGGGCTGCGCCCATCTTGTACCCATCATCCTCTTGTCGGAGTCAACATGAGCAGCTCCCCCGCGCGCGTGCAGCGCACCATCCGTGGCATGGCCACCTCCGATGGCGCCGGGGTGCGCCTGACCCGGGTGATCGGCGGCCCGTCGCTGCCGGACCTGGACCCGTTCCTGCTGCTGGATGAATTCGGCACCGACCGCGCCGAAGACTACATCGCCGGCTTCCCCAGCCATCCGCATCGCGGCTTCGAGACCGTCACCTACATGCTCGACGGCCGCATGCGGCACAAGGACAACCACGGCAATGAAGGCCTGCTCACTCCCGGCAGCGTGCAGTGGATGACCGCAGGCCGCGGCTTGGTGCATTCGGAAATGCCCGAACAGGAGTCCGGGCAGATGCGCGGCTTCCAGCTGTGGGTGAACCTGCCGGCGCGCGACAAGATGACCGACCCGAAGTACCAGGAGTTCGCGCCGGAGCGCATCCCGGTGGCGCGGCCGGCGGCGGGCGTGCAGGTCAAGGTGATCGCCGGTCGCGTGGGCGATACCGTCGGCCCGATCGTGCAACCGGCCACCGATCCGCTCTACCTGGATGTCCAGCTCGACGCTGGCGCAGGATGGGACTACGTGCTGCCCGCGGGCCACAACGCGTTCGCCTACGTGTTCGAAGGCGGCCTGGCGATCGGCGAAGGCGACGACGCGCGTCCGCTGGACCGGCAGGAAATGGCGGTGCTGGGCGGGGGCGAACAGCTGCAGCTGCGCGCGGGCGCCAGCGGCGCGCGCCTGATCCTGGTGGCGGGGCGTCCCCTTCGCGAACCGGTCATGCGCCATGGTCCGTTCGTGATGAACACCCGGCAGGAACTGATGCAGGCCTTCGTGGATTTCCAGGAAGGCAGATTCTGAAACAAGGTAGGGCCGGCCGTTGGCCGGCCCAGGCGATCCGTGTGCCGGCCAACGGCCGGCGCTACCGGATATCACCGCTCCGCAGCGACCGCCGACGGATTGAGGTTCATGCCCTGCGACATCGTCTGCAGCGTGCGCAGCTCGCTGGCATCGGTCGGGTACAGGGAAATCTGCGCGTAGCGGTTCTTGTCGAACTTGACCACGGTCACCCGGCGGGTCGCATAGCCCGGCGGTTCCTGGCCGCCCAGGTCGGGCTGGTACCAGTACAGCGCTTCACCGGCGAAGGCGCCTTTTTCCTGGCGCAGCGGGCGGGCCAGCGGTATGGCCGGGTCGCGGCCACTGAGCATCAGGGTCATCACTTCGCGACCTTCCGCCGTGGTGGCCTTGCACAGCACGAAGCTGGACGTAGCCTGTTCCTGCCATTGCAGGCCGCTGTCAGTGGGCAGGGCGGGACATTTGGCTGCCGTCTGTGCCGATGCCGCGCCGGCAACCAGTGACAGCCCCAGCAATACCAAGGCGTGCAGGATCTTCATGCGTTCCCCCGTGTCGAATTGGCCGTGCCTTCCCCGGCGGGCGGCGACGCCCGCCGGGTGATGGCGTGGTGATTTTGACCTTAACGGAATGTGACCGGATCTTCAAATAACCGTTTCAAATGAATCTGAAGCCGGTTAGCGAGGTGAGGGGTCTGCGCCGATCCATTTGTAGACGATGCCGCCAATCAGGCCGCCCAGGAGCGGGGCGAGCCAGAACAGCCACAGCTGGCCAAGCGCCCCGCTGCCGGCGAACACCGCCACGGCGGTGGAGCGGGCGGGGTTTACCGAGGTGTTCGTGACCGGAATGCTGATCAGATGGATCAGGGTCAGCGCCAGGCCGATGGCCAGCGGGCCGAACCCGGCGGGAGCCCGGCCATGGGTGGCTCCCATGATCACCACCAGGAACATGGCGGTGAGCACGACTTCGCACAGGAAGGCGGCGGCGACGCTGTACCCGCCCGGGGACAGTGCGCCATAGCCGTTGCTGGCGAAAGCGCCGGCCTGGCTGCTGTCGATCTGGAAGCCGGGCGCGCCGGAGGCGATCTGCAGCAGGATGAACGCGGCAAGCAGGCCGCCCAGGACCTGGGCGACGATGTAGGGCAGCAGGTCGCGCGCGGGGAATCGGCCGCCGGCCCAGAGGCCAACGCTCACAGCGGGATTGAAGTGGGCGCCGGACACATGCCCGAACGCATAGGCGCCGGTCAGGACGGTGAGGCCGAAGGCCAGTGCTACGCCGAGGAAGCCAATCCCCAGCGGATTTCCATCACCGCCAAAGTGCGCGGCGAGGACGGCGCTGCCACAGCCGCCCAACACCAGCCAGAACGTGCCGAGGAATTCGGCAGCCACGCGCTTGCCCATGCTCATTGAGAATCTCCACGAGTGTCCAAGGGGGAACACGGCGGAAATCGGACAAAGCGGCGTGTACTCAGCGCTCCGGCAGGGGAATGAATTCCTTGTCGTCGCCGGGGATGGTGCCGAATCGTCCGGATTCCCAGTCGTGCTTGGCCTGCTCGATGCGTTCCGTGGAGCTGGAAACGAAATTCCACCAGAGGTGGCGCGGTCCATCCAGCGGTTCACCACCGAGCAGCATGGCCTTCAACGGCGTCTTGGCACGCAAGCGGCCACGTGCGTTCCGTTCGGGAATGACCAGGTGCTGCGCGGGCAGGTCGACGCCGTCGAGCTGGGCGTCGCCTTCGAGGATGTAGAGGGCGCGTTCGACATGCCCGGTATCGAGGTCGAGTTCGGCGCCGGGGTCGAGGTCGATGGCAACGTTGAGGGTGTCGGCGAAGACCTTGACCGGCGATTCTTCGCCATAGGCGCGGCCGGCGATGACGCGCAGCCAGCCACCGTTGCGGCGCTGCTGGGGCAGGGTAGCGGCGCTGTGGTGGAAGAAGGCGGGGGCGGTTTCTTCGTGGCTTTTCGGCAATGCGACCCAGGTCTGCATGCCGTGGATGGGGTGGTCGTGTTCGCGCTCGACCGGCGGGGTGCGCTCGGAGTGGGCGATGCCGCGACCGGCGGTCATCCAGTTGACGTCGCCGGGGCGGATGACCTGGTCGGAGCCGAGGGTGTCCCGGTGGCCGATGGCGCCGGACCAGAGGAAAGTGACGGTGGCCAGCCCGATGTGCGGGTGCGGGCGCACGTCGATGCCGGCGCCGGCGCCCATGACGGCAGGGCCCATCTGGTCGACGAAGACGAATGGACCGACGCTGCGCGCCTGGATGCTGGGCACGGCGCGGCGCACTTCGAGGCCGCCGATGTCATGGACACGCGGGGCGATGATGGTCGTCATGCGGGCTTTCTCGCTGGCGGGGACAGGCCGGAAGGATGGCACGCGGGTCGGGTGGCTGCATGGCCCGTTCGGGTAACAGGGTGTTCCACGTGACCGCAAAAAAAACGCCACCGGGCGGTGGCGTTTTCGTCTGGATCAATCGATCGTCACATGACCGGTTCACGCAGCACCGCCGCATCCCAACCCGGGCGCGGCGCGAAACGATCGCCATGACGTTGCTGCAGCACCTTCAGGCGTTCGACCAGCGCATCGGCGCCGGTGGCGCGGATGTACTGGATCGGGCCGCCGCGGAACGGGGCGAAGCCGGTGCCGAAGATCACGCCGGCGTCGAGCAGGTCGGCGTCGCTGACCACACCGTCGTGCAGGCAGGCCACAGCTTCGTTGAGCAGCGGCAGGATCAGGCGGTCTTCCAGATCCTCCGGCACCTGGTAGTTGGCCGGCACGTCAGGCTTCTGAGCGCGACCGTTGTCCCACTTGTAGATGCCCTGGCCGTCCTTCTTGCCGCGCTTGCCCTGTTCAACCGTCTGCAGGGCAGCGGGGATCTGCAGGCCCAGGAACGGCGCCAGTTCCCTGCCGACGCCGGCGGCCACATCCAGGCCCACGGTGTCGAGCAGTTCGATCGGGCCCATCGGCATGCCGAATTTGACCGCGGCCTTGTCGATCACCGGGCCGGGAATGCCTTCGGCGTAGGCGGTGGCGGCCTCGAGCATGTACGGGAACAGCACGCGGTTGACCAGGAAGCCGGGGGTGCCGGCGACCGGGACCGGGAATTTGCCCAGCGCCTTGCAGAACGAGGCCAGGCGGCGTTCGGTTTCGGGCGCCATGCCGTCGTGGTGGATGATTTCCACCAGCGGCATCTGCGCAACCGGGTTGAAGTAGTGCAGGCCGGCGAACTGGGCCGGGCGCTGGATGTGGTCGCGCAGTTCGACCAGCGGGATGGAGGACGTATTGGTGGTCAGCAGGGCGTCGGCCTTCATCTTCGGCTCGAGCGTCTGGTACAGGCCACGCTTGGCCTCGGCGTCTTCAATGATCGCTTCGATCACCAGATCGGCCACGGCCACGCCGTCACCGGCCAGGTCGGCCTTGAGCCGCGCGGCCACGGCAGGGCGCTTGGATTCGTCGCGGACCTTCTTCGCGAACAGGGCCTGCGCGCGTTCCATCGCCGGGTCGATGAAGCGCTGTTCGCGGTCCTGCAGCGTGACCTCGAACCCCTTGTAGGCGGACCAGGCGGCAATGTCGCCGCCCATCACGCCGGCACCGACCACGTGCACGTGGCGGATCCCGTGGTCCTTGCCCCCCAGCGCCTTGAGGCGTTCGGTGAGGAAGAAGATGCGGATCAGGTTGCGTGCGGTCGGAGTGCCGGCAAGCTTCACCACCGCGCGGCGCTCGGCATCGAGGCGGGCCTGGATGCCGCTGCCACCGGTGCGCGCCCAGGTGTTGATCAGGGCATACGGGGCGGGGTAGTGCTCTTTCTTTGCCTTGCGCGCGACCTGATTGGCCATCTGCGGCGCGAGCAGTCTGCGTGCCAGCCACGTGTTGGTGGCCCACGCGGTCAGGCGCTGCTTGAACGGACGGGTGGTGCCGGCCAGGGCCAGGGCAACGGCGGTGTCGAGCAGCACGGCCGGGGCCACCACCTTGTCGACCAGGCCGATGCTGCGGGCAGCCGAAGCCGACAGGTTGCGGCCGGTCAGCATCATGTCCATCGCGGCGGGCGCGCCGACCAGCTGCGGCAGGCGCGCGCTGCCGCCCCAGCCCGGGAAGATGCCCAGCTGGGTTTCGGGCAGGCCGATCCGGGTCGACGGATCGTTGGAGGCCACGCGGTAACGGCAGGCCAGGGCCAGCTCGGTGCCGCCGCCCAGGCAATGGCCGTGGATGGCCGCTACGGTCGGGCAGGGCAGTTCGGCCAGCTTCTGGTAGGTGGTCTGACCGCGTCGGATGGCGTCGTTGACGGTGCCGCGGCGGTCGAATTCCTGGAATTCCTTCAGGTCCGCCCCGGCAATGAAGCCGGCCGGCTTGATCGACTGCACCACCACCGCCTTGGGCGGGTCCATGGCCAGGCGTTCGACCAGGTCGCCCAGTTCCAGCAGGACGTCCTGCGACATCGCATTGACGCTGCTGTCCTGGCGGTCGAGGCTGAGCACCACGACACCATCGTCACGGATCTCGGGGTGCCAATGTGAGAAGCGGAGCCCATCGAAGCCTGAAAGCATGGGGACGTTCCATCCGGTTGTGTATGGAGAAGGGGGCTATGATCCAGAGGTTGTTTCCTCCCCGTCAAATCCCAATAGCTGGGGAGAGGAAGGAAACCTTAACGGAACCGTAGTTAAAAGCTGGTGCGGCGTTCACGGATTGGCGCTGAACTTTTCCCGGGATTGGCAGTCTCATTGCCCGACGTCGGTTGGGCTGACAGGAGTGCGGCCCCCCATGGCCGAGGTTGAAACACCACAGGAGCTGGACCTGGAGCTGGTCCGGCGCGTGCAGCGCGGCGAAAGCGCGGCGTTCGATGTCCTGGTGCGCAAGTACCAGCATCGCATCGTTGCGTTGATCGGGCGCTACATCGCCGACTGGAGTGAATGTCAGGACGTCGCCCAGGACACGTTCGTTCGCGCGTACCGCGCGATCAACAGTTTCCGGGGAGACGCCCAGTTCTATACCTGGTTGCACCGGATCGCCGTGAATACTGCCAAGAACCACCTTGCCGCCCACAACCGCCGCCCGCCCACCGATGACATCGACATCGGGGACGCGGAGCAGTTCGACAGCGGCACCCGCCTGCGCGACACCGACACGCCCGAGCGCGAGCTGATGCGCCAGGAGCTGGAAAACACGGTGATGAAGGCGGTTGCGGCACTGCCGGAGGAACTGCGATCGGCCATCACCCTGCGCGAGGTGGACGGCCTGAGTTACGAAGACATCGCGCAGAAGATGGGGTGCCCGATCGGCACCGTGCGGTCGCGGATCTTCCGTGCGCGCGAGGCGATCGACACTGAACTTCGGCCGCTGCTGGACATCGGCAGCGCCACCCGCGAGAAGAGCCGCGCATGAACAACCCGATGCCTGACAAATTCGATACCCACCACCGCCAGCAATTGTCCGCGCTGGTCGATGGCGAGCTGCCGCTGGAGGAAGCGCGCTTCCTGCTGCGCCGGCTGGAGCACGACCAGGACCTTTCCAGCTGCCAGGAACGCTGGCAGCTGCTTGGCGATGTGCTGCGCGGGCAGGCCTGCGCGCCTGCACCGTCCGGCTTTGCAGACCGTATCCAGGCGGCCGTGGCCGCCGAGCCCGCACCGGCAGCGCCGGTCGCCGGCCCCGCCACGCGTGCGCGCCGCAGCGGCTGGCTGCGTTTCGGCGGCGGCGCCGCGCTGGCTGCGTCGGTGGCTGCCGTTGCCCTGTTCATGACCCGTGGGCAGTTGCCGGGGCAGGCCCCGCCCGAGCAGCCCACCACCATCATCGCCAGCCAGGCCCAGCTGCCGCCGGCACCGCAGCGTGCACCGGCCCCCACGCCGTCTGCGGTGGTGGCCGACGCTGCGCTGGCCGTGGCCGCGGTGCCCGCCGCGGCCGCCGGTGCGCGCCGCACCAGCGCGACGCGGACCCAGCAGGCCGCGCGCAGCGTGGCCAGCCGTGCCGCCGAGCCGGTGCGCGCGGTGGCCAGCCAGGCGCCGCTGACGCCCTCCCTGCCGGCCTCCACGCCGCAGGCGTTGCCGTTCGGCGACGTCAGCAGTCTGCAGGCACGCCCGTGGCCGCGCTCGACCCTGGGCGGCCACGGTGCGCTCAACGCCAGTTTCCCGACCCAGCAGCCGCAGGCCGCGTTCTATCCGTTCGAACCGCGCCTGCAGGATGACGGCGCCGATTGAGCGTGGTGCGAACCGCCCCTGCTGCATTCCCTCTCCCCCTGAATCCCTGACCCGGAGGTTCGAGTCTGATGACCGCCCGTATCCGTACGCATGCCCTGGCCCTGCTGGCCATCACCCTGCCGCTGGTGGCCTGCGCGCAGTCGCCGTCCCCGGGCGCGGCTGGCACCCCGGTGGCCGCCGCGCCACGCGCGCCGGCTGCGCCGCTCGTCACCGGCCTCCCGGATTTCACCAACCTGGTCGAACAGGTCGGCCCGGGCGTGGTGAACATCGAAACCACCATCGTGCGCAGCGACCGCCAGGCGCGCGGCGCCGGGCCGGGGGCGGGCGACGACGACATGCCCGAATTCTTCCGTCGCTTCTTCGGTCCCGATTTCCAGATGCCGGGCCAGCCCGGTGGCGGCAATGACCAGGGCCCCACCATCCGCGGCCGCGGCATGGGCTCGGGCTTCATCATCTCGCCCGACGGGTATGTGCTGACCAACCACCACGTGGTGGCCGACGCGGGTGAGGTGAAGGTCAAGCTGGGCGATCGCCGCGAATTCACCGCCAAGGTGGTCGGCAGCGACCAGCAGTACGACGTGGCCCTGCTCAAGATCGATGCCAAGAACCTGCCGACCGTGCGCGTGGGCGATTCCAACACGCTCAAGCCGGGCCAGTGGGTGGTGGCGATCGGATCGCCGTTCGGCCTGGACCACTCGGTCACCGCCGGCGTGGTCAGCGCGGTCGGGCGCAGCACCGGCGGCCAGGACCAGCGCTACGTGCCGTTCATCCAGACCGACGTGGCGATCAACCAGGGCAATTCCGGCGGTCCGCTGCTGAACACCCGCGGTGAAGTGGTCGGCATCAACTCGCAGATCTTCTCCGCCTCGGGCGGCTACATGGGCATCAGCTTCGCGATCCCGATCGACCTGGCCATGGGCGCGGTCGAGCAGATCAAGAAAAACGGGCGGGTCAGCCGTGGCCAGCTGGGCGCCGTGGTCGGCGCCATCACCGGCGACGTGGCGCAGGGCTTCAACCTGCCCGACAGCCGTGGTGCGCTGGTCAACGAACTGGTCCCGGGCAGTGCCGCGGCCAAGTCCGGGCTGGAAGTCGGCGAC
>Ga0207713_1003003_pt1 | contig 11788 bp, 7 predicted proteins | sample KBSS64metaG_FD_184404 | JGI IMG/M metagenome (GOLD analysis project Ga0207713, IMG submission 184404) | Switchgrass rhizosphere microbial communities from Kellogg Biological Station, Michigan, USA - KBS S6-4 metaG (SPAdes) (version 2) | ecosystem: Host-associated > Plants > Roots > Rhizosphere >...
TCTCTATCCAATTATAATTCCCTCCTTTAACGTGTCACTTCATATGTGCCATACACGTTTATGCTATCCACCTTTGCTTTCGTTATTCTTTTTTTAACTAGCTCTCTTTTATGTATCCATAAAAAAAGAAAGGAGAAAAACTCCTTTCTTTTTTTACACCAATTATACTTTTGCTGGAACTTTAACGCCCATGATCGCTTTTGGCTCTAGATATTTTTTAACATCATTTAAATTTTTCATTCTGCATATAGGAAATACATTTCTCCACTGTTTTTTACTCTTTTAAAGAAATAGTTAATACCTTACTTGCGCGGTACAATACATACCCAATCCTATTAAAAATGGACTAAATACAACGTAACAGACAAGGCTGTCAGTTTTTTTTGCTAAGTACCATAAAAAATGCTTGCTAATGTTGAGAAAGAACAAAAACCTAAAAACGAAACACCTTATTAGTAGACAACAAATGCCTATGAAGAATATTCTTTTGTAATATTCAAGTGAATTAAAAAAGACAATGACAACAGTAAAAAACTAGGAATCTCCAAGGATCATTTTATATTTTAATTATCTAAAACAATGCGAAAGAGTATCATAATTCACTAAACGGGTATTTAAACCAATAAGAAAGATAGCCAGTTATCGATATTAAATCGACAACTGGCTATCTAAAAGAATTATTAGTCTTTTCGTCCAAAGACAAACCTAATCATTTAAGCTTTTATAAATCAGCAAATATATCACTTTAACATTGCTGTCAGTTTTGTTATTTTTTTTCTACTAAAGAATTTGTTATAACACTTGAGTCACTTGGTGAACTCATACGGAAAGAACGAATATTGTTACTATTATTACTATTAGATATAGTATTTATAGGGGTAATATTGTCTCCTTTCAATTCAAATACTGTCCATAACGTCCCAATACGATTAGCTGGCACATTAAAAGTTTTTACCAAATAATTTCCTTTATAGACCTCTACAACCGCACCCGAATTAGAAAGTTCATAACTATTATCCGCATCTTTGTTAGAATAATCATGTACAGAGTATCGATACACTCCATTGTTTTGTTTATGAATCGTTATAGTTTCAGGACCAAAAGAATCTCTATCGTCTCTATCTAACTTGGCCATAAGCGCATCGTCTTCGTAATATTCTTTACTATTATAAAATACATGAAATCTCTCTTCCCCATTAGAAGAACCTGTTAGATGAGAGTCAAGATCTTTAGGTGTTTCATTCCACTTTAAAACTACTCGTGTTTCTAAATTGTTTAATACAGGAGAAATGTTAACATCTTGATTTTTAATTACTTTTCCTCCAATGACTGTAATAGTAAATGAAGTGCTAATGAAGCCTGCTTTTTTGACTTCTCCTGTATATGTTCCAGCTGGTAAACTATCGATTCCATATTCCCCTAGATTGTTAGAAGTGACGGTTTTTATAACTTGTCCTTCTTTGGTATTTAGTCCACTTCGGAAATTAATTGTTGCTCCTGAAACAGCTTCGTTATTTAAAGCGTTTCTCACAAACCCCTGCACTTTCCCTTGTCCTAGATACTGAGAACTAATTAACTTTAGTTCAGGACTATACTTGACTATATTTTCGTTTATCTGAACGTTGTTATAAGTTAGCTGACTGTATGAAGATTTATTGAAAGTAAAGGTGTAGGAACCGTCTGCTAGTTCAATTTCATAGGAGCCATCTGTGCTTGTCTTAGTGGAAGTTACGTATTCTCCATTCTTGTAAACATTAATCATGGTATCAGATATAGGCTTTTTAGAAACAGCATCTTTTACTACACCTAACATTTTCCCACTGTGAGCACAAAGATTCTTCGATACCTTAAAGAAATCTTTTCTAAAGAAATCTTTTTGATATTCTGGAATTTCCAGTCCCATTTCAATAGGTCCTACACCAGCTTTAGCTTTTAGTCTTACTTTTAATTTAGAAGTAAAACCGAGATTACTTGTATAATTAAAACATCCGTTCCAAATCCATTGATTATCTGGATAAAGACTGTAGTTACCGTTCACGGAACCTTTCATATTTGTTTCTTGACCTAAATCATTCTGAACAACTAAAGGTAAGACTCCCAAAAGATTAAGTGCAGGCTCTACACCTACTCCTGTTGAATATTTTAATTCACCTTGAGCATCTGCCGTTACTTTTAGAGATGTGGTGTCTAGCTTAGTTTTAGTATCAAAATCTCCATTTTTCCATTCTGCCTTTGCATTGAGTTTACTTGACCAATTGAGACCTGTTTTAGCTGTAACCTTAGCTTTACCTTGTGTATTTGCGGTAATAAATAGAGTTACCCCAACTGGAACTTCCTTATAGCCAGCGTTCCCTATTCCATAAACTGGTACTGTACCTATCTGATAAGTTAAAGTTGCTAGAGAGACTCTCCCATCTCGTTCCACACCTGAGGCTTTAAACCAACCTTTTTCAAATTCTTTTGATTGATCTTTTGTCCCAAACTCGTCTTTAGCTTCTAATTCTCCGGTTAAGGAAAAATCCTGCTTACTATCAAACGTAAAATCAAAGGATTTTGGCAGTCCAGTCCATTTTCTTTCAAGGTTTGAATCAACACTCATCTCCTTAAAAGTCAACTTCCCTACCAAAGACACCTTATTTTTTTTATCATCGCTTTCATACAACTTTTTATTAATGGAGAAGATAAATGGCTTCCTTGTTGGAGATGTAGTAGCTTTTGCACTAAAATTATTAGCAGAAAAGCTTTTTAAACTTGTAGCACCCCTTATATTTTCTCCATTTTCTTCCATGGTAACACCATCTTCTAAATCTAAGTCTATAAGGTTTGAAGCATCTAATTTTACTTCTTTAGGATTAATATTAAAATAAGGTAATAATTCATCAATAGCTGGTTGGGTAACCGTCATTAAACCGCTCTCAGAAATATCCTTTACCTTCACCATTAATCCTGTAGGAAATTGATCATCTGGAGAAAGAATTAAGATGTCTCCTTTTTTATATTTTTTAGTGTCTGCTATTGGTAAGTTCAGTTGAACGATTCCAGTATTTTGATTTACGTTAGCCTTTTCTATAGCTTTTATAAAGTTTACTTTTTGATTCCCTTCTAGAAGTTTTGCTTTTTCGCTTGCTATGCCTACTCCCACACTTTCACTAAACTTGTCTCTTAATTTCATTAATTCTGCAACTTTTTGATCTGAAACCGCAATTTCATTTCCGAAAACTAAAATTTTCTTTATTTGATTGCCTGGAAATAACCTTTGTGTTTCCACAGGTATACTGTTTTTCCCTACAATTAATACAGCTGTGTGTTGCTTAGCTGCCAAAGTTGCTCCTGCTAAAGCATCGGCAAAATCTTCCCCTGTACTTACGTATATAAGTTCGTTTGTGTCATATTTTTCTTCAATGATTTTAGAGGCTGTTTGATAACGAGTTGCTCCTCCAATTCTTTCTGGATTTGGAAGGCTTTTTTCAACCTCTTTTCCAACTGTTTGATTTTCCCCAATAATTAAGGAAGATTGATAGCTACCTAAAGCATCTTTAACCACTTTTGGTAACCTTTGAGATCGAGTAAGTAGAATTGGATATCCTTTTTCTGCAGCATAAGGGGCAATAGATAATGCATCAGGGAAATTTTCACCTGTAGCAATAATTGCTTTTTTTCCCGAAGTTCCTACTTTTTTTGAAATAGCCACTGATGTGGCATAACGATCGTCCCCAGCTATTCGCTCTACCTCAATCCCTAGTTTTTTTATTGTTGTTGAAACAGAGTCTGATACGGCCTGCGTGCTACCTAATATCAAAACTTTTTTAACTTTTAATCTTTCTATTTCTTGCTTGGTAGCAGCTGGTAATTTTGTAGATCGTGTCAATAAAATAGGCGCATTTAACTTATGCGCTAATGGAACACCAGACAAAGCGTCTGCAAACAAATCTCCTCGAGCCAAAACAAGGGTATTAGCCCCATTCTTCCACCCTTGTTTTGAGATAGCTACTGCTGTTGCATAGCGATCTTCTCCTGCGATTCGCTGATCTGCGTAATTTCCAGAAGCTCCTTCAGCTCTTGGACTTACTGTTAACAAAAGAAGCGAAACTAAAATTAACCCTAAAAGCTTTTTGAATATATTTTTCACTTAAATCCCCCTTAACCACATCTAATATAGTAACAACAACTATATTACTATTTATTTCTAGCAAAAAAAAGATATTTTGTTAAAAATAATCATATAAATAGTAAAAAAAACTTAGTTAATTTGTCCTTTTTATAAAAAGAAGTTAAAAGTTCAATAGAAAAGTTATTTATATAAATATAGACTTTATTGACTTTAGAGAGTGGTCCCACTTATCATCCGTGCATGATGAAAGTCATTCCAAAAGAGTGTAAAAAAATGAGTTAGGGTTTGAGTTATCCATGAGAACAAATCAATAGAAAAAGGGTTCCATTCATCAAAGTTTGATGAATGGAACCCTTTTTCATTGTTTTAGGCTAGTTATATCCCAGCCCCTTCTTCTCACACCAATTATACTTTTGCTGGAACTTTAACGCCCATGATCGCTTTTGGCTCTAGATATTCTTCGATACCAAATGCTCCCCATTCGCGTCCAATACCAGATTGCTTAAATCCACCGAATGGTGCAGCTCTGTCTTGCTCGGCATCGTTAACAATGATTTGACCAGCTCTAATATTTTTAGCAACATAGTCAAGTGTTTCTTGGTCTTTTCCGACCGCATAGCCTGCAAGTCCATAAATTGTATCATTTGCAATTTCAAGAGCTTGCTCTAGATCATCATACGTAATAATAGTTGTTACAGGTCCAAAGATTTCTTCTTGGGCAATAACCATATCATTTGAAACATCAGTAAAGACTGTCGGTTTAACAAAGTATCCTGTCTCTAAGCCGTCTGGTTTGCCCGTTCCGCCAGTAAGAAGTGTTGCACCTTCGTCCATTCCTTTTTTAATATAATCCTGTACGCGATCCCACTGTTTTTCCGCTACGAGCGGTCCAGTTACGTTGTCTTTATTTAATGGATCACCAACTGGGAATGATGGTAAAACCTTCTTCACTGCTTCTTCAAATTTTTCTTTCATAGAGGCAGGAATGATAATGCGCGTTGCTGCCGTACATACTTGCCCTGTATTCATTGCAATGTGTGAAACTGCTATTTTAGCGGCTTCTTCTACATCCGCATCCTCTAATACAACTAGCGGTGATTTCCCGCCTAGCTCAAGCGCTACTTTTTTGATTGTTTTAGCCGCGTTTTGCATAATTTTCTCGCCTACAGCACCTGATCCTGTAAATGATACAAAATCAATGTCCGGGTGAGAACTAATACCGTCACCGATTGTGCTTCCCGTTCCGTTTACAAGGTTAAAGGCACCTTTTGGTACACCAGCTTCATCAATGATCTCTGCTAATATCATCGCTGCATACGGTGTAAGTTCTGATGGTTTTAATACCATTGGACTTCCTGCTGCGATAGCTCCTGCAATTTTAGTAGACGTCTGATTCGTTGGGAAGTTCCATGGCGTAATAAGTCCGCTTACTCCAATAGACTCTTTCACGACCTTGTAGCTTCCATGATCTTTTTCAAATGTGTAATCTTCAAGTGCATTAGCTGCTTCTTTAAAGTGGCTAAGTCCCATTTCATAGTGAACTTCTTCTGAAATCTTTAAAGGAGCGCCAAGCTCTTCAGTCATAACTTCAATAAGCTCCTGTTTACGCTTTTCATATCCTTTTGCAATATTGCGAAGCATTTTAATTCGCTCTTCTTTTGTTGTTCTTGAAAATGTGGGAAGAGCTGCTTTAGCTGCTGCCACGGCTTTATCTAGATCTTCTTTTGTGCCTAAGCTAATTTTACCAATTGATTTTTCAGTAGCAGGATTGATCACATCTGACGTTTCGTTTCCTGTTGATTCAATCCATTCTCCGTTAATAAAGTGTTTTAAATTTGTACGCATTGATTTGATCTCTCCTTTTAGTTTGTTAATTGTTGAACTATGTCATCTAGTTTTTATCTACCCGCCTGTCTGCTTCTCAAACACCGCTTCTATTATTTTTTGTTTCTTTCACTGTCTTACCCCTTTTCCAATCGGCTTTTCGCAGCTGCAATTATTTTTCCTCATCGCTTACCCTTCTGCGTGATCTCACTAAATGAAATCTGCATTCACCATAACCACAAAAAAATCCGAACGAGTTTGATTCTCCATCAAGAATCTTGGTTCCTCGTTCGGATCTTCCTTCAACTAAAACACTTTTATTCCCCTTCTTTTTGTATTAACGTACTTCTTGTAAACGATGTACCGCTCTGCTTTCAATTAACGGTTCTGTTTGCTGTCTGTATTGTTGATAGTGAGGTGTTTCAATGTGAGCTTCAACATCTTCTTGGCTTTTCCATTTCTCATAAAAAACAAATGTGCCTGCTTTGTCTGTATCCTGGTGGAGAGTGTATTGAATACATCCTTTTTCTTCTCTTGATGGTTTAATAACTTTTACTAACTCTGATCGAAGCTCTTCTTCTTTTCCTGGCTTGGCTTGCAAAATGGCGTTAATAATAATTTCTGACATCGTTTTTCCTCATTTCTTTAAAAATATTCTCCATAAAAAGCTTCCCTCTTTTTGAATTTATTACACTGACCATCATATTTTTTGTATGATGATTGATTTCTCTAGTTCAAGCCGGCAAAACATACATTTTATCCACATCGATCTTTCTTGATGCTGTTCATAAAAAAGCCTGTAGGCTATAAGCCTACAGGCTTTTTTACATCTTATTTCAATAAGTGTTTCACGACTGCTTTAGCTACACTGATTGTTGACTGAGGATTTTGACCTGTTATTAGGTTACCATCTGCTTGTACATTATCTGTCCAGTTTGGAGCAGTTACTACATTTGCCCCAAGTTCACGCAGACGTGTTTCCAAAAGAAACGGCATGAAGCGGTCCAATGTTGTTTCACGTTCTTCATCATCTGTAAACGCAGCGACATCTTTTCCTTCGACCAACGGCTTTTCATCTGATAATGTAACACCTACTAAGCCTGCGGGTCCGTGGCATACAGCGGCTACTACTTTGTCTCCTTCGTATAGTTCACGAATTAAAGCGTGGAGCGTTTGATTATCTGGCAGATCAAACATTGTGCCGTGACCGCCTGGTAAGAAAACAGCATCGAATTTAGCACTGTCTGTAATGGTATCAAGTTTTAGGGTATTCTCTAGATGCTTAGCTGTATTTAAGATTTCTTGAGAAGTCTCCCCTTCAAGGCTGCGAGCATCCACCGGCGCTTTTCCTCCTAGAGGACTTGCTACAGTAATCGTAAATCCAGCTTTTTCGAACTCTACGTACGCTTCACCAAATTCTGAAAGCCAAAGGCCTGTTGGATGATTTTCTTTCATTTTGTCAGCCGTTGTTACGACCATTAATATATGTTTAGACATAGTAACGTCCTCCTGTAAATAAAGATAGTATTTTCTGTTTCCGCCTTACACACCCTATTGTAAGAGAGGAATTACTATAATACAAATTAGAAAATATCTGCTTATCCATAAATATTTTTATAGATAATGTGTCTTTGTTAATAAAGCATCTGCGAAAAAACAACCGTATATCTGAATTTATTTTTTATACACTCAAAAAAACCGCCCTTTTGAATAAGCGCGGTTTTTTCCAGAAAAGCATAGAATCTATCTTTTATTTTAAAGAGCAGATTGAGCGTTCATTTGTTTCACTTTCTTTTCTCCCGTTCTTTTAAGACTTACCATAAAAATAAACGAAATACAGTACAGCCCCGCCAAGTACGTCATCGCTACTGTCATATCATAGCTTTGCAAAAGATAGCCGACAAGAATGGGTGATAACCCTCCGAGCGCTCGCCCAAAGTTAAAAATGGTGTTCGTTGCAGTGCTGCGCACTTCTACTGAATAGTGGCTGCTGATCAATGCTCCGTATCCCGCGAACATTCCGTTTGAGAAAAATCCGACCACAGCTCCTCCTATAAGCAGCCCTGCACCTCCTTCGGCATACGAGTATAAAAATACCGCACAAGCTGAAGCAAGAAGAAAGATTCCAAAAGTACGTTTCGATCCAAAACGGTCCATAAATTGACCAAATGTTAGCATGCCTATAATCATTCCCACGGCTGTACTGATTGTCCAAAGAGCTGAACTTGAAACAGAGAGGCCTTGTGATTGCTGAAGCATAGATGGAAGCCATATCATCAGTCCGTTATAGCCTGCAATTTGGACTGTAGCCATCACTGCCAGCGAAATAGTCGTCATCGCCGTCCTAGGCGTAGCGAATAATTGACGAAGCTTACCATTATTTTTAACAACCGCTGTTTTCTCTTTTTGAGCTTGTAGCCACTCAGGAGATTCGTTTAAATTTTTTCGTACGATAAAAGCAAAAATGACGGGGATGATTCCCACAAAAAACAGCGCTCTCCATCCGAAAATCGGCAGGATTAGAGAACTTAAAAGCGCCGCAAGGATCACTCCAAATTGTGCGCCAATACTAACATAGGATGAAGCTCGTCCTTGCTTATGTTTCGGCCACGCTTCTGCTACAAGAGCCATACCGATCCCGTACTCTCCTCCAGCCCCAATTCCGGCAATAAATCGCGAAGCATACACTTGTTCAACATTTGCTGCAAAACCTGTTAATGCCGTTCCGACTGCAAATAGAAGAACCGTGTAGGTAAAAACCCGCACTCTTCCAAATTTATCTGCTAAAATTCCGAAGATGACTCCACCTATCAGCATTCCTATATTCGTAATAGAAGAAATAAGTCCACCTGTTGCTAAATCAATGTGAAATTCAGCAATAATCATTGACATAGCAAACGAGATAAACATAATGTCCATCCCTTCTAACGTCAAACCTGCTACTGATGCTACAACTGTCTTGTTACGATAATTCATGTTGTTCCACCCTCCAGTGTATTCTTTCCGTATCAACGCTCTTTCTTTTTTGAAGGAATGGATAAATAACATATCTCCATTCTCTTTTGAAGCCTCTCTGGACTTCGTTTAAAAGAGGTAAGTAACACATAAAAGCCCTTTTGTCGCAGAGGGCAAAAGGGCACAGATAGGCATAGAAGCAGTAAATGAGTGATCCGTCCTTTTCGGCCTCTCTGGACCGTCTTAAAGGCAGTTATTATATTAATTATTATGTTAACACGCCGCACAGAACCTTTCAATAAGAAAAATATCTTCTTTAAAGCAGCTATGTACATCTCTCACTTTTTACATTCGTACTATTTCGTTCATTATTTTTTAAATGTGGTTAAAACCAAAGCCTAATGTATCATGTTCAAAGCCTTTTTTAGGCGCACCTATCGTTCCATACACACAAACGCTAATCCATTCGTCGCTTGATCCTGAAAACTCAATTTTTCCGCGCACGATTGAAAATGTGAGTCCTACCGTCCGTAAAATATCACCCAGCTGCAGCGTTCCTCGACTAACTCCTTGAATGGCTTCAAGTATAGCATGATAAAGAGCGTGAACTTCCCGGTACGACTGGGCATTAATAATTTTGTTTGTCTTGGCGCTCGTTTCAATTGCCGCCACGACTTTAGACAGCTCCATCGCTCCGACTTTTCCTACTGTGTAGCTGTATCCTCTCTCATTAATTTCCTTTTCAATACCTTCAGCTAGTTCCGTATTATGTAAAAGAACGAGTAAAGATGTTAATCTTCCCATTGAAAAATCATTAACTTGTTGAAATTTATTGCTCAACTGTCATTCCCTCCCTTCTATCCCCTTATTATTTTAACAGACGGTACTTACAAAGGTGCTGATTATTCAACGAACGAGCGCTCACTTAAAGGATTAGGAGATCTATGTGTACTGTCCACCACTGTTACGAAGTAGAACTTGCATAAACAAGTAACCTACCTTTCAGTAAGCGCTTACTTTAATTTTAAGGAAGAAATCATTTTTCTCTACTTACGTTAAGACAAGCTGTGATTCAACTTTTAACTTTCCCAGCATCTCTCTCGTCATTTTTTCTAGGTTATATTCTGTTTTAAACCCCCACTCTTCTATTGCACAGCTGGAATCTATATGGTTAGGCCAGCTTTCCGCAATTGCTTGTCGAACAGGATCTACTTGATAATTCAGCACAAATTCCGGAATCGTTTTTCTGATTTCAGTCGCCATTTGTTCTGGATCAAAGCTCATGGCAGAAACGTTAAATGAATTTCGGTGTTTCAGCTTAGAACCGTCAGCTTCCATTAGTTGGATAACAGCATTTAATGCATCAGGCATATACATCATATCCATATATGTTCCTTTGTCAATGTAAGAGGTATATCGCTTATGCTTAACGGCTTCATAATAAATTTCAACAGCGTAGTCCGTTGTTCCTCCACCTGGAGGCGTTACGTATGAAATTAAGCCTGGAAAACGCAGCCCTCGTGTATCTACTCCGAATTTATGGTGGTAGTAATCGCAAAGTAATTCACCCGCTACTTTATTAACACCATACATCGTGGTAGGACGTTGAATTGTATCCTGCGGCGTCCAGTCTTTTGGAGTCGTTGGACCAAATGCACCAATTGAACTTGGAGTGAAAAATTGACACTGAAGCTCGCGTGCTACTTCGAGCGCGTTTACTAATCCGCCCATATTTAGATTCCAAGCTAGAAGCGGTTTTTGCTCGGCTGTCGCTGATAACAGCGCAGCCAAGTGAATAATCGTATCAACTTTATGCTTTTTAGCGATCGTAAATAACGCAGTCTGATCCGTTACATCTAAAATCTCGAATGGACCTGAAGTCACGACATCGCTCGTCGTTTTGCGAATATCGGTGGCAATAATATTTTCTGAACCATATATCTCTCTCATTTTCGCCGTTAACTCAGAACCGATTTGCCCTAAAGAACCCGTTATTAATACTTTTTTCATGTCAATATCCTCCTCGTGTACTGCCTAGATTCAACGTTTAGATTAATTTCATTTCCTTGCCTACTTTTTTGTAGATACGAAGTGCTTCATCTAACATTTCTTTCGTATGAGCAGCCGTCGGCATATTGCGAACGCGTCCTGTCCCTCTTGGAACGGTTGGGAAAACAATTGATTTAGCGTATACCCCTTCTTCTATTAACCTCTTACTAAAAATCTGGGTTTGGTTTTCATCTCCTATGATGCACGGAGTGATAGGTGTTTCACTTTCTCCAATGTTAAAGCCTAGTTCTTTTAATCCTTGCTTTAAATACCGACTGTTTTCCCACATTTGCTGCTGCAGCTCTGTACTTGTGCTTAGGATTTCAATTGCTTTCATACAGGCAGCAGCCGTGCCTGGTGTAATAGCAGTCGAAAACAAAAACGGACGGCTTCTTACTTTTAACCAGTCGATTAAGTCTTTTTTTCCGGCTACGTACCCACCTACAGCTCCAATCGCTTTTGATAATGTTCCAATCTGGAAGTCTACTTTTTCAGATAAGCCAAAATGTTTAACTGTGCCCATGCCGTTCCCTAATACGCCCGACCCGTGAGCATCATCTACGTATGTGATTAAGTCAAATTCCTCTGCGATTTCTACAATTTCCGGAAGCTTAGCAATGTCTCCATCCATTGAGAACACACCATCGGTAATTACCATTATTTTATTATATAAATCGGATTTTTGTGCTTCGCCTGCTTTTGCACGAAGATCTTCCATATCCGAATGCTTAAAAGGAATAATTTTTGCTTTTGATAGCCGGCATCCGTCAATAATTGAAGCGTGATTCAGCTCATCTGATAAAATCGCATCATGTTTATCCATAACCGCGGAGATGGCTGCCATATTAC
>Ga0207713_1003022_pt1 | contig 11737 bp, 11 predicted proteins | sample KBSS64metaG_FD_184404 | JGI IMG/M metagenome (GOLD analysis project Ga0207713, IMG submission 184404) | Switchgrass rhizosphere microbial communities from Kellogg Biological Station, Michigan, USA - KBS S6-4 metaG (SPAdes) (version 2) | ecosystem: Host-associated > Plants > Roots > Rhizosphere >...
GACCACCTGATTGCCGTCCGCGACTATCCCGGAGCAAACGTGGATACGTTGCAACGGCTGCAGGTCCGGCTGGGGTTGCGGACCGATGTGCTGGCATCGCACTTCAGCGCTGGCACCATGTTCTGGGTGCGCTTGAGCGCGCTGCGCCCATTGCTGGATGCGCATCTGGCGCCCGGCAGCTTTGACGACGAACAAGGGCAGATCGACGGCACCTTGGCCCACGCGATCGAGCGTGCCATCGGTGCGGTCTGCGTGGACGCCGGTTACACCGTGTCCACACTGGGTACCGCTGCGACCGGTACGGATTACGGCTACGCCAAGCGCGGCTGATCCACACCCCGGCAAGGCGCGCGGATCGCCGCGTTGACGGGTCAGCTGAAGCTGACCCCGGTCTTTTCCTTCAACTCGTCATCACTGACGCCCGGCGCGGCTTCCACCAGCTTCAGGCCGGCGTCGGTGACGTCGAACACCGCCAGGTCAGTGATGATCCGGTCCACCACGCCCACGCCGGTCAGCGGCAGCGTGCAGTCAGGCAGAATCTTGTGCTCGCCGTTCTTGGCGGTGTGTTCCATCAACACCACCACGCGCTGCACGCCGGCCACCAGGTCCATTGCGCCCCCCATGCCCTTGACCATCTTGCCCGGCACCATCCAGTTCGCGAGGTCGCCCTTGTCGGTGACCTGCATGGCGCCCAGGATGGCCAGATTGACGTGGCCGCCGCGGATCATCGCGAAGCTGTCGTGGCTGCCGAAATAGCTGGCACCCGCGCGCGCGGTCACGGTCTGCTTGCCGGCGTTGATCAGGTCGGCGTCGACTTCCGCTTCGGTCGGGAACGGGCCGATGCCGAGCAGGCCGTTTTCGGACTGCAGCCACACATCCACGCCTTCGGGAATGTGATTGGCCACCAGGGTGGGCAGGCCGATACCCAGGTTCACGTAGGCGCCGTCGGTCAGTTCGCGGGCGGCGCGCTGCGCCATTTCATCGCGGGTCCAAGCCATCTCAGTTGCCCTCCGCACGCACGGTGCGCTGTTCGATGCGTTTTTCGGGAGTCGGGTTGTGCACGATGCGGTGCACGTAGATGCCGGGCAGGTGCACCTGGTCCGGGTCGATGCTGCCGACCGGCACCACCTCTTCCACTTCCACCACGCACAGCTTGCCGGCCATCGCGCAGGCCGGGTTGAAGTTGCGCGCGGTCTTGCGGAACACCAGGTTGCCGGCTTCGTCGGCCTTCCACGCCTTGACCAGCGCCACGTCGGCGCGCAGCGCGGTTTCCATCACGTAGTGCTTGCCGTCGAACTCGCGGGTTTCCTTGCCCTCGGCCACCACGGTGCCGTAGCCGGTGGCGGTGAAGAAGGCCGGGATGCCCGCGCCACCGGCACGCAGGCGCTCGGCCAGGGTGCCCTGCGGGTTGAATTCCAGCTCCAGCTCACCGGCCAGGTACTGGCGTTCGAATTCCTTGTTTTCGCCCACGTAGGACGAAATCATCTTCTTGATCTGGCGGGTTTCCAGCAGCTGGCCCAGGCCGAAACCGTCCACGCCGGCATTGTTGGAGATCACCGTCAGGCCCTTGACCCCGGTGTCGCGCAGCGCGGCGATCAGCGCCTCGGGAATGCCGCACAGGCCGAAGCCGCCGACCGCCAGGGTCTGGCCGTCGGCCACGGCGCCGTGCAGCGCTTCGGCGGCGCTGGCGTAGCGCTTGCTGCGCCTGGCGCCGTTGTCTGGGGACTTGCTCATCTACGCCCTCACCTCGTTGATGTAAGGGCGTAGTGTAGCCGTTGATACGCCGGCATCGCTGTCTAGGCCCCCCCGCTGGCCGCGCGCCTATGCTGACGGCGATTTCCAGCGACGCAGACGCTGTGGGGAATCCGCAAGCAAGACAGCCACCACCATCAGTGCGGCAAATGCTATCCAATGGCGGTAGACGTCCATGCTCATCCAGGGACCGACCCGGCCAAGGTAGTTGTTCCAAAGCGGATGCTGCAACCCAACATGCGTGGCAACAGCTTTCGTCACGTCGGCATTGAGATTCCAGATTCCCCAGAATGTCATCCCGGAAACCAGCAGCAACACAACGCGCGACAGCATGGACAAGGGCAGGAACCCTAGAGCAAGGATCATCACAGGAAGCACCGCGACCCATTGCCGGCTTTCAGATCCGAGCGCCAAAAGTGGCATGAATCCGATCAGACAGAGCAACAGCGCTGGCGGTAGGCCGGTTCGACGGAGCGCGACATGATAGTAAACCAACAGCACCACTGGTCCAAAGTACGCTGTGTGAGCCACCCAAGTCTTGAAGGGCGCAGATAAGGCCTGCCGAGTCATGTTGTTAACCAGCTTCGATGCAGTGAATCCCTTGTCGAAATCGATCATCACACGCATCAACATGAACGAGGCCAGAGCGAATGCCAGTCCCACCACAATGTGCCTTATGCAAAAAGCACCGGCGTGTTGGATGATGAATGATGCAGCCGCGCGTACGCATAAAAGCAACATGACAACTGACACGAGAATACTAACGGGCAGCAGCGCTACGCTTCCCGTCACTTGACCTGCCGGATTGTGCCGAAAATCGAGAGCATGCGTATTGACGCCCTTAAGGATGCCGTGGCCCTTCCAGAAGTAGACGACCGCGCAGAGTGCGAGAACAGCCATAAAGAGTAATGTATTGAAGCGCAGTGAATCGGGTATGCGCTTGGAACCGACGTGTCCATTCTGTATTGCCAGCAGCGCCAGCGGCACCAATGCTGAGGAAGGCATTGTCCAGATGGTCAGCGCTACGATCAGGTAAAGACCGCGCTTCCGATCAGTCGCCCAAAGCAGAAGCGAGAGGCTGGAGGTGAAGATGGCCACGTGATCGGTCAGGATCGGAGTGAAAACCGGCACCACTAGGACACACCAAGCACTCAGGAACGTTGCCACGGTGGTCGCTGCGACGTCCCACGGAACGTCCTTCAGCCGCGCCGATACGTACAACATGCAAGCGGACAGGGCCATGAGGGCGATGTTGATATCGCGCTGCACCAGAACAAGATCCACCTGAAGGCTGCAGAACTCGATGAAATAGATTGCCGGGAAGGCAACGGTACGCGCCGCTCTATAAGGATCAGAGTTGGTGTAGGCATCCTGCGCGATCTCGTGAATCAACCGGACGAAGACAGACCCATCCCATCCCTGTCCGTTGCCCACGGCGATAAGACCCACTACCTGCCCTGACCAGGCCAGCAGCAGGCACGACACCAGTGCAATAGCCGCAATTACGCAGTAATCGCGATTCCAACGTTCATTCATCGATATGATCCCCCCGGCAACCTGCGTGCGCTCCCAAAGCCAGGAACACTGTGACCACCTTGGTCTCCATCATTCTATCCAGTAGCGATCGCAGGCGCTTCCTTGGACTGCAGCCGTCCGGGCAACGTTAGCTCGCTGAGCAGCTCATCTAGCGTCGGTGCAATTTCGCAGCTCGGAAAGGACATCTCGCATACCTTCCTTCCAGTCAGGAAGCCGCTCGCCAAAATCGCGCTCCAATTTGCTCGTATCCAGAACCGACCAGGCCGGTCGTCGCGCCACCGTTGGAAATTCCGACCCTGCTACAGGCGTAACGACTGGTGGCTCACGCAGCATCCGCGTGGCAACCGCTTCGGCAAAGATCGCCTCTGCAAATCCATACCAGGACGCGTGCCCCGCGGCAGTAAGATGATAAGTTCCTGAATGTTGAGCCGGATGCTGCAGTGCCCGCGCTGTAACGTCAGCTACCAACGCTGCTGAAGTGGGTGAGCCAACCTGATCGGCCACCACCCTGAGCGCGTCACCTTTCGCCGCGAGCCGAAGCATCGTTCGAAGAAAGTTCCGGCCGTGGGCGGCATGCACCCATGCTGTACGGAAAATCAGGTGGCGTCCGCCTGCGGCGCGAACGGCCTCTTCGCCGTCACGTTTGCTCGCCCCGTAAACGCTCAAAGGCGATGGCGGACGGTCTTCCTGGTAAGGCGTGTGTCCTTCTCCGTCGAACACATAGTCGGTTGAGTAATGGACCATCGGTACCAAGTGCGCGGCGCACCAGCGCGCGATGACGCCGGGCGCCTCTGCGTTTGCACGATAGGCGGCGTCAGGTTGCTGCTCGGCAAGATCAACCGCCGTATAGGCAGCCGCATTAACCACAATCCGAGGCCGGCATCGATCGAGCAGCTCGGTCAAGCCGGGAGTCATGTCGAGATCGAACGACTCGCAGCGGCGTCCATCGAACAAGTTGCCGCTCCGAGTAGCTGCCACAACCTTACCGACCGGAGAAAGCGAGCGCATCAGCTCACGGCCAACTTGGCCATTGGCACCGAGCAGCAAAATTGTCACGGGACGTAAACCGGAAGATTTTCCTCGCCGATCTGGGAGAGGTATGGGGCTTGTTCGTCCTTGGCAGAAAGCGATGGAGCACTGATAGGCCAGTCGACGGCGAGGTCCGCATCATTCCAGCGGATAGCGGCGTCCGCCTCTTTGAGGTAAACGTCGGTGCAAAGGTAGTTGAACAGTGCGGTCTCGGACAGCACCGCAAAGCCATGCGCGAAGCCAGGCGGAATCCACAACTGACGACGGTTCTCGCCACTGAGGATGAACGCTTCCCAGCGCCCGAACGTGGGTGAGCCGCGGCGAATATCCACCGCGACGTCATACACCTCACCCTGCAGCACTGTCACCAGCTTTCCTTGTGGGCGCGGCCACTGGTAATGCAGGCCGCGCAGCACGCCGCGTGCGGAGCTGGAGACGTTGCTCTGCACGAAGTTGCCGGGCAGGCCCTGCTCTGCATACCGCTCGGCGTTCCAGGTTTCGAAGAAGAAACCCCGGGAGTCGCCAAACACCGCCGGCTCGATCAGCGTGCATCCCGGCAGCGAAGAGGCGACCACTTTCACCGCACGACACCCCGCTGCACGAGCTTGTGCAGATACTGCCCGTAGCCATTCTTGATCAGCGGTGCCGCCAACGCCTCAAGCTGCTCGGCATTGATCCACCCCTGCCCGAACGCGATTTCTTCCGGGCAGCACACCTGCAGGCCCTGCCGGGTCTGAATGGTCTCGATGAAGTTCGAGGCTTCCAGCAACGACTGGTGGGTACCGGTATCGAGCCAGGCGAAACCGCGACCCAACGCTTCCAGGTGCAGGTGCCCCTCGCGCAGGTAACGCTGGTTGAGGTCGGTGATTTCCAGCTCGCCACGCGGCGACGGCTTCAATTCAGCGGCATAGTCGCTGGCGTTGCCATCATAGAAGTAGAGACCGGTGACCGCGTAGTTGGAACGCGGATTCGCCGGCTTTTCCACCAGGTCCACAACCTTGCCCTGCTTGTCGAACTCGGCCACGCCATAGCGCTCCGGGTCGTTGACCCAGTAGCCGAACACCGTGGCGCCCTCTTCGCGCTTGTCCGCGTTGCGCAGCACTTCACCCAGGCCATGGCCGTGGAAGATGTTGTCGCCCAGCACCAGGCAGCTCGGCTTGCCGCCGATGAAGTCCTTGCCGATCAGATAGGCCTGCGCCAACCCGTCCGGGCTCGGCTGCACGGCATATTCGATGTTCATGCCCCACTGAGAACCGTCGCCCAGCAGCGCCTGGAACAGCGCCTGCTCGTGCGGGGTATTGATGATGAGCACATCGCGGATGCCCGCCAGCATCAATACGCTGAGCGGGTAGTAGATCATCGGCTTGTCGTACACCGGCAGCAGCTGCTTGCTGACGCCCTTGGTGATCGGATACAGCCGGGTGCCGGAGCCGCCGGCAAGGATGATGCCTTTACGCTGGGTCATGTCGTTTTCCTGGTTCAGGCCGCGGTGCCGATGCGCTGCAGACGGTAGCTGCCGTCCAGCACGCCGTTGACCCATTCCTGGTTGGCCAGGTACCAGTCCACGGTGAAGGCGATGCCTTCGTCGAAGGTGTGCTTCGGCTCCCAGCCCAGCTGGTCCTTCAGCTTGCTTGCATCGATCGCGTAGCGGCGGTCGTGGCCGGGGCGGTCGGCGACGTAGGTGATCTGGCTGCTGCGCGGCTGGCCGTCTTCGCGCGGACGACGCGCGTCGAGCAGCGCGCAGATCGCGTGCACCACTTCGATGTTTTCCTTCTCGGAATTGCCACCCACGTTGTAGGTCTCGCCGACCTGGCCCTTGGCCAGCACGGTGCGGATCGCTTCGCAGTGGTCCGAGACGAACAGCCAGTCGCGCACCTGCTTGCCGTCGCCGTACACCGGCAGCGGTTCGCCGGCCAGCGCCTTGGCGATCACCAGCGGAACGAGCTTTTCCGGGAAGTGGTACGGACCGTAGTTGTTCGAGCAGTTGGTGGTCAGCACGGGCAACCCGTAGGTGTGGTGGAACGCACGCACCAGGTGGTCGGACGCGGCCTTGGACGCCGAGTACGGCGAATTGGGCGCATACGGGGTGGTTTCGCTGAACTTGCCAGTCTCGCCCAGGGTGCCGTACACCTCGTCGGTGGACACGTGCAGGAAGCGGAACGCCTGGCCCTTGTCGGCCGGGAGCGCCTTCCAGTAGTCGCGGACGGCTTCGAGCAGGCCCAGGGTGCCCACGACGTTGGTCTGGATGAAGGCACCGGGACCGTCAATCGAGCGGTCCACATGGCTTTCGGCAGCGAAGTTCAGGACAGCATCGGGCTGGTGCTCGGCCAGCAGGCGGCCCACCAGGTCACGGTCGCCGATATCGCCATGCACGAATACATGGTCCGGGTTGCCTTCCAGTGGCGCCAGCGTCTTCAGGTTGCCCGCATAGGTCAGGGCATCCAGGTTGATGATGCGCACACCCTTGGCGACTGCTTCGAGGACAAAATTACCGCCAATGAATCCGGCTCCGCCGGTGACAAGCCATGTGGGCACTACATGTTCTCCTGAGGGTGGTTGGTACGTGGGGCCGTCTCCGGCTCCGCTGACACAGCGCAACAGGATACATGGCGGGCGTCTTCACGACTGCCAGCCGGGCGTGAATGAGCTCCTGCATGCGTTGTTTTGCGGCGCCGCAGCAAAACCATACGCATTCGCATGGTGCGCCGTAGCCAGTTAGAATCCACATCCCACCCCCGAACCGGCGGCATTTCCCAGGCGCCGGACGTTCCCCGTTATTGAAGGATCCCGCACCAGATGAAAATCCTCGTCGCGTACAAGCGCGTGGTGGACTACAACGTCCGCATTCAGGTCAAGCCGGACGGTTCCGGCGTGGTCACCGACGGCGTCAAGCTGTCCCCCAACCCCTTTGACGAGATCGCCCTGGAAGAAGCCCTGCGCCTGCGCGACAAGGGCATCGCCACCGAGGTCGTGGTTGCCACCATCGCCCCGGCAGACGCCCAAGCGCACCTGCGCAACGGCCTGGCCATGGGCGCCAACCGCGCCATCCACGTGGTCACCGACCAGGCCATCCAGCCGCTGACCGCCGCGCGCACCCTGCTCAAGCTGGTCGAGAAGGAACAGCCGGACCTGGTCATCCTGGGCAAGCAGGCGATCGACGACGACGCCAACCAGACCGGCCAGATGCTGGCCACGCTGTGGGGCCGCCCGCAGGCGACCTTCGCCAGCAAGCTGGAGATTGCCGACGGCAAGGCCACCGTGACCCGCGAGGTCGACGCCGGCCTGGAAACGCTGGAAGTGGACCTGCCCGCCGTGGTCACCACCGACCTGCGCCTGAACGAGCCGCGCTTCATCAAGCTGCCGGATATCATGAAGGCCAAGGCCAAGCCGCTGGAGACCCTGCAGCTCGCCGACCTCGGTGTTGAAGCGGCCGACACCTTCAACACCACCCACTATGCCGCGCCGTCCAAGCGCAGCAAGGGCGTGATGGTCAAGGACGCGGCCGAACTGGTTGCCGCACTCAAGCAGAAGGGGTTGCTGTAATGACCAAGATCCTCGTAATTGCCGAACACCATGACGGCAAGCTCAACGCTGCTACCGCCAAGACGGTGAGCGCGGCTGCCGCCATCAGCGGCGCCAGCATCGACGTGCTGGTGCTGGCCGCCGACCCGGCCGTCGCCGCCGCCCAAGCCGCCCAGCTCGCCGGTGTCGCCAAGGTGCTGACCGTGGCCAATGCCGCCAACGCGCAGGCGCTGGCCCAGGTGCTGGCCCCGCAGATCGCCCACCTGGCCAAGGGTTACACCCACGTATTCGGCCCTTCCACCACCTTCGGCAAGGACCTGATGCCCTGCGTGGCCGCCCTGCTCGGCGTGAACCAGGTCTCCGACCTGATGAGCGTGGAAGGCAGCCACAGCTTCAAGCGCCCGATCTATGCGGGCAACGCCATCATCACCGTGGACGTGCCGGCCGACCAGATCGTGGTCGCCACCGTGCGCGCCGCGTCCTGGCCAGAAGCGGCCCAGGGCGGCAGCGCCCCGGTGGAAGCCGCCAACGTGGACGCGGCCCTGCCGACCCACACCCGCTTCGTCGGCCTGGCCGCCGGCGCCACTGACCGCCCCGACCTGCAGAGCGCCAAGCGCGTGGTCTCCGGCGGCCGAGGCGTCGGTTCGGAAGAGAACTTCAAGGTGATCTTCCAGCTGGCCGACAAGCTCGGTGCGGCGGTCGGCGCGTCGCGCGCGGCGGTGGATGCCGGCTATGTCCCGAGCGACCTCCAGGTGGGCCAGACCGGCAAGATCATTTCGCCGGAGCTGTACGTGGCCGTGGGGATCAGCGGCGCGATCCAGCATCTGACCGGGATCAAGGACGCCGGCACCATCGTGGCGATCAACAAGGACCCGGATTCGCCGATCTTCGAGATTGCCGATATTGGGCTGGTGGGGGATCTGTTCACCCTGCTGCCGGAGCTGGAAGCGGCCCTGTAATCGCCTCGTGAAGGCCGGGCCGCACAACTCCCCGTTGTGCGGCCCTTTTGTCTGTCCGGCCCTGGAAGGCCCCTCCGCTCGAAAAAGCGACCCGTTCGTCAGAATGGTGTCGCTATAATCGGCGGTCACCCCCGTAAGGATTGCATTGATGACGCTTCCCTGTTTCAAGGCATACGACATTCGCGGCCGCGTTCCGGAAGAACTGGACGTCGCCCTCGCCGAGCGCATTGGCGCCGGCACCGCGTCCCTGCTGGGGCCCGGACCGGTCGTACTGGGACGCGATATCCGCCTGAGCAGCCCCGAGCTGCAGGCTGCGCTGGAGAAGGGTTTCACCGCCTCCGGACGCGACGTGATCGATATCGGCCTGTGCGGCACCGAAGAGGTGTATTTCCAGACCTTCCACCGGCAAGCCGCCGGCGGCGTGATGGTGACCGCCAGCCATAATCCGATGGGCTACAACGGGATGAAGCTGGTGCGCGAGCACGCTCGTCCGATCAGTGGCGACACCGGCCTGTTCGACGTCCGTGATTTTGCCGCCGGCACTGCGCCACTGCCCTCGGGCAAAGCTACGGTACGCAGCGATACCGACAAATCCGCCTACATCCAGCACCTGCTGTCGTATGTAGACGTGGCCCAGCTCAAGCCGCTGAAGATTGTGGTCAATGCAGGTAACGGCGGCGCCGGCCTGGTGATCGATGAACTGGCACCCCACCTGCCGTTCGAATTCATCCGCATCCAGCATGAGCCCGACGGCTCGTTCCCCAATGGCATTCCCAATCCGCTGCTGCCGGAAAACCGCGCCGCCACTGCCGATGCAGTACGTGCCCACGGTGCGGACTTCGGCATCGCCTGGGACGGAGATTTCGACCGCTGCTTCTTCTTTGACAGCCAGGGCGAATTCATCGAAGGCTATTACCTGGTTGGCCTGCTGGCCGTGGCCCTGCTCAAGCGCAGCCCGGGCGGCAAGGTCATCCATGATCCGCGCCTGACCTGGAACACCGTGGAAATGGTGCAACAGGCCGGCGGCGTGCCGATCATGAGCAAGACCGGGCATGCCTTCATCAAGGAGCGCATGCGCGCCGAAGATGCCATCTACGGCGGCGAAATGAGCGCCCACCACTATTTCCGCGATTTCGCTTATTGCGATTCCGGCATGATTCCCTGGCTGCTGATCGCCGAACTGGTGTCGCAGACCGGTACGGCGCTGGGCGACCTGGTGGCCGACCGCATGCAGGCCTTCCCGTGCAGTGGTGAGATCAATTTCCGCGTGGACGACGCCAAGGCGACCGTGGCGCGCGTACTTGCCCATTATGAAGGCCAGTCACCGCAGCTCGACCACACCGACGGTGTAAGCGTCGAGTTCGACACCTGGCGCTTCAACCTGCGCAGCTCCAATACCGAGCCGCTGCTCCGTCTTAATGTCGAAACGCGTGGCGACGCTGACCTGCTGCGCTCCCGCACCGATGAGCTGACTGCCTTGATCGGCGGTCAGGCTCCCCAACACTGATTCAGGACGAACCCATGTTGCCCATTCTTCCCGTCATTCTTTCCGGCGGATCCGGTACCCGCCTGTGGCCGCTCTCGCGCGAGGCGTACCCGAAGCAGTTCCTGCCGCTGGTGGGCGATGTCACGATGCTGCAGGCGACCTGGAACCGGGTCGCCGCCATCGCCGGCAAGGCGCCGATCGTGGTGGCCAACCAGGAACACCGTTTCATGGCGGCCGAGCAGCTGCGTGAGTGCAACGTCACCCCGCAGGCGCTGATCCTGGAGCCGATCGGCCGCAACACCGCGCCAGCCATCGCCATCGCCGCGCTGCAGGCGCTGGCCGCAGGCGAAGATGCCCTGCTGCTGGTGCTGCCGTCCGACCACGTGGTCCGCAACGACGCCGCCTTCCATGCCGCCGTACAGCAGGCGGCCACCGCTGCCGACGCCGGCAAGCTGGTCACCTTCGGTATCGTGCCGACCGCGCCGGAAACCGGGTATGGCTACATCAAGGCGAAGGCCGGTCCGGGCGTGCATGCGGTCGACCGCTTCGTGGAGAAGCCCGACCTGGCCACCGCCGAGCAGTACGTGGCATCGGGCGAGTACTATTGGAACAGCGGCATGTTCCTGTTCAAGGCGTCGCGCTACCTGCAGGAGCTCGAAGCCCTGCAGCCGGCGATCCTGGCCGCCTGCCGGACCGCGCTGGACAAAGCCTCGCGCGACAGTGACTTCGTTCGCCTGGACGAGGAGGCGTTCGCGGCCAGCCCGAACGACTCCATCGACTATGCGGTGATGGAAAAGACCGCCGATGCCGCCGTCGTACCGCTCGACGCGGGCTGGAACGACGTGGGCTCCTGGTCCGCGCTGTGGGAAGTGTCGGACAAGGATGCCGACGGCAATGCCTGGCACGGCGACGTGATCGCGCTGGATTGCCGCAACAGCTACGCCTACGGCAACCGCCTGATCGCGATGGTGGGCTTGGAGGACGTGGTCGTGGTGGAAACCGACGATGCCGTGTTCGTGGGCCACAAGGACCGCGTGCAGAACGTCAAGGAAATCGTCGGCCAGATCAAGCGCGACGGTCGTAGCGAAGCCGCCGCACATCGCAAGGTCTACCGCCCTTGGGGTGCGTATGACTCGATCGACAATGGCGCGCGTTTCCAGGTCAAGCGCATCACCGTCAAGCCGGGCGCAACCCTGAGCCTGCAGATGCACCACCACCGTGCCGAGCACTGGATCGTGGTCAGCGGCACCGCCGAGGTGACCCGTGGCGAGGAAGTGATCCTGCTGACCGAAAACCAGAGCACCTATATCCCACTGGGCGTGACCCATCGCCTCAAGAATCCGGGCAAGCTGCCGCTGGAGTTGATCGAGGTGCAATCGGGCAGCTATCTGGGCGAGGACGACATCGTGCGTTTTGAAGATCAGTACGGTCGCGCCCAGTAAGTCCTTCCACC
>Ga0207713_1003024_pt1 | contig 11729 bp, 14 predicted proteins | sample KBSS64metaG_FD_184404 | JGI IMG/M metagenome (GOLD analysis project Ga0207713, IMG submission 184404) | Switchgrass rhizosphere microbial communities from Kellogg Biological Station, Michigan, USA - KBS S6-4 metaG (SPAdes) (version 2) | ecosystem: Host-associated > Plants > Roots > Rhizosphere >...
CGGTACGTGGTCACCAGCGGGTGATCGTTGCCCAGCAGTTCGAACACCTGCAGCAAGGTCTTGTGCGGCAGGCCTTCGCTGTAGCTGCGATTGCGCACGAACAGCTTGAGCAACCCATCCAGCGCCGCGTCGTACTGCTGACGGGCCAGTTGCTGGATCGCCAGCTGATAAACCGCTTCATCGTCCTGCGGATTTTTTGCCAGACGCGCTTTCAGGTCTGCCGCATCCGGCAAATCCTTGGCCTGGCCGAGGAACTGGATCTGCGCCTTGGCGCCGGCCAGCGCGGCCTTGTGTTCATCGGTCTTGACCGCGTCGAGCACGATTTGCGCTTCGCCCAGCTCACCACGTTCGGTGAGGCAGCGAGCGTAGAGAATCAGCGCCTTGGCATTGGTGTTGTCTTCGCCCAACAGCACTTTGAGGATGGCTTCGGCATCGGCAAAGCGGTTGTCATCGAACAGCGCCTGAGCTTGCTCAAACGGATCGGCAGCCGTCGGCGGTGGCATTTGCACGTGAGGTTCAAGCATCGCGCGCACGGCAGATTCCGGCTGTGCACCGGCAAAACCATCCACCGGCTGACCGTCCTTGAACAGCACCACCGTCGGCAGGCTGCGAATGCCGAAGCGCGAAACGATGTCCGGCTCGACGTCGCAGTTGACCTTGGCCAGCAGCAACTCGCCCTGATAGCTCTCGGCGATGGTTTGCAGCATCGGCATCAACGCCTTGCACGGCGCACACCATTCGGCCCAGAAGTCCACCAGCACCGGTTTGTGGAAAGAGTTCTCGATCACCGACTGCTCGAAATCGGCAGTCGTGGCGTCGAAGATGTACGGCGTTTCCTGACTCATGGGGGATCTCTTGAAAGCGTGAATGGGGCAACTATACGACTTGGCGGGGTGTGGCTGAAAGTGTGGGCAGTCTGACAGATTGCCTTCGCGGGCAAGTCCGCTCCCACAGGGGAATGCGGTCAACTGTGGGAGCGGGCTTGCTCCAGGCGGCGTTCCGACGAAGCTTTTAGCTAACGCCGCGCATGGTAGAGGCTCACATGCCGAAACTCTTCGGGCTCGGCCAGATCGGGCAGGGTCATCGCTTCCAGCATCTCGATGCGTTCATACAACGGGTGGCGAAAATCCCTCACGCGCGAATCCGCCACCAGGGCTTGCTGCCCGCGACTGAGGAATTCATCGAGCAACGGCAGATTTGCCCGGTCGTACAGCACATCGGCCACCAGAATCAGATCAAAGCGATCCGCTTCGGTGAAAAAATCCGTCGAGTAATCAAGGTGTACGTCATTGAGTTCGGCATTCGCCCGACACGCGGCAATCGCCAGCGGGTCCAGGTCACAAGTCACTACTTCCAGCGCTCCGGCTTTTACCGCCGCAATCCCCGCCACCCCGGAACCGGCGCCGAAATCCAGCACCCGTTTGCCCTCGACCCAGTGCGGGTTCTGGGCGAGATAACGGGCGACCGCCAGCCCACTGGCCCAGCAAAAACTCCAATAAGGCGGCTCATGGAGAATTCGCCGGGTTTCTTCCGGGCTGAACGCGCGGTCCATGTTGTCGCCGTCGATCAGCCAAAGCTTCAGATCGGTGTCCGGCAATTCACAGGCAACCAGCTGTGCGTCACCGAGCAGTTCACCTAGCGCCTGTTGCAGGTTGAGCGGTGCAATCATGGGGCTTTGACGAATTGCAGCTGACCCAGTACTTGCGTCGTTGGCTGCGTGATGATCTGCGGCGGCAGGTGCAAAATTAGCTGGCCGGACTGGCTGGCGCGGCCGCGCAGTTCAACGCGGGCACCGACCGGAAAGGATTCCGGATTGAATCGCAGATGAAACGGCAGAACCTGATTGGTGCCGATCAGGCTGGAGCTGGCCAACAATTGTTGCGGGCGGCCCTTGTCATCGATCACCAGCAACGCCAGTTCGACTTCGGCGTCGGCCGGCACGCCTTGCAGGGTGCCGCTCAATTCACGCTGATACGCGGGCAATGGGCCGAGGTTGGCCGATTCCCTGGCTTTCTTCTGCGCGGCCTGTGGCGCGGGGCCTGGCGTCGGCGGCTGGGGCTTGGGCGCATCGCTGCTGCAGGCCACCAGCAGGCTGAAAAGACTGAGCAAAACGAGCGGTCTTAGGGACATTTTCGGCTCCAGCAAGGTGAAATCCATGGATCTAGCTCTATAGCCCGTCTGTATACCGCAAACCCTATGGCTTGTCTTGCCACGGGGATGCGCTACCATGGCCCTCCCTTTTTTTGTTGCCTGCCACCATGCACTGTCCCTTCTGCGGTGCCAACGACACCAAGGTCATCGACTCGCGTCTGGTCGCCGAGGGCGAACAGGTACGCCGCCGGCGTGAATGCCTGGCCTGCGGCGAGCGTTTCACGACGTTCGAGACGGCCGAACTGGTGTTGCCGCGCCTGATCAAAACCGACGGCAGCCGCCAGCCGTTCGACGAAGAAAAACTCCGCGCCGGCATGCAGCGTGCGCTGGAGAAGCGCCCGGTGAGTGTCGAGCGCCTGGAATCGTCGTTGGTGCACATCAAACACAAACTGCGCGCCACCGGTGAGCGAGAGGTTAAATCCCTTGTCGTCGGTGAACTGGTGATGGCCGAGCTGCAAAAGCTCGACGAAGTCGCCTACATTCGTTTCGCCTCCGTGTATCGGCGCTTCCAGGACCTCAACGAGTTCCGCGAAGAGATCGATCGCCTGGCCAGAGAGCCGGTGAAAGAATGACCCCCACTTCCGAACAAGCCATCCTCGACGCCCATTACATGGCCCGCGCGCTGGAACTGGCGCGCAAAGGTCATTACACGACACACCCCAACCCTCGGGTGGGCTGCGTGATCGTGCGTGACGGGCAAATTGTCGGCGAAGGCTGGCACGTGCGCACCGGCGAACCCCACGCCGAAGTCCACGCCCTGCGTGCCGCCGGTGATAAGGCTCGAGGCGCCACCGCTTACGTGACCCTCGAACCTTGCAGCCACCATGGACGGACGCCGCCTTGTGCCGATGCGCTGGTACATGCCGGTGTGGCTCGGGTCGTCGCGGCGATGCAAGATCCGAACCCGTCGGTTGCCGGTCGTGGCATGCAGCGCCTGGCCCAGGCTGGCATCGCTACCGAAAGCGGCGTGCTGGAAGGCGAAGCGCGCAAGCTCAATGAAGGTTTCCTCAAGCGCATGGAGCACGGCTTGCCGTTCGTGCGGGTCAAGTTGGCCATGAGCCTCGACGGTCGCACGGCGATGGAAAGCGGCGAAAGCCAATGGATCACCGGCCCTGCGGCGCGTTCGGCGGTACAACGCCTGCGCGCTCAGGCCAGCGTGGTGCTGACCGGCGCCGACACGGTGCTGGCGGACAATGCCCGTCTCACCGTGCGTGCCGATGAACTAGGCCTGGATCCTGAGCAAACGGCCCTGGCCATGAGCCGTCCGCCGCTGCGTGTGTTGATCGACGGCCGTCTGCGAGTGCCGTTGGATGCCCCGTTCTTCAAGGCTGGCCCGGCGCTGGTCGCCACGTGCATGGCGATCGAAGAGCAATATGCCAATGGTCCGGAATGCCTGATCGTTGCGGGCGAGGATGGCTTGGTCGACCTGCGCAAATTGTTGGTCGAACTGGCCAATCGCGGAGTCAACGAAGTGTTGGTCGAAGCGGGGCCGCGTCTGGCCGGGGCTTTCGCTCAGCAAGGGCTGGTGGACGAGTTTCAGATTTTCATCGCTGGCAAGTTTTTAGGTTCGTCTGCGCGCCCGTTGCTGGATTGGCCGCTCGCGCAAATGAAGGATGCGCCTGAACTCAAAATCACCGAAATCCGCGCGGTTGGCGATGACTGGCGAGTCATCGCCATTCCTTCGCCAGCAGCGAGCGTATAATTCCGGGCCTGCGCCACGCGACGGCCCTGTTCTCGAGGAGGACTCCATGTTTACCGGCATCATCGAATCCATCGGCAGTATTCGTGCATTGACCCCAAAAGGCGGAGATGTGCGGGTATACGTAGAAACCGGCAAGCTCGACCTGAGCGACGTCAAACTGGGCGACAGCATCGCAGTCAACGGCGTGTGCCTGACGGCGGTTGAGTTACCAGGCAACGGCTTTGCGGCGGACGTCAGCCGCGAAACCCTCGACTGCACCGCCATGAATGATCTGAAAAGCGGCAGCCCGGTGAACCTGGAAAAAGCCCTGACCCCGACCACTCGCCTCGGCGGGCATCTGGTCAGCGGCCATGTCGATGGCGTGGGCGAAGTGGTTGCCCGTACCGAAAATGCTCGCGCTGTGGAGTTTCGCATCCGCGCGCCCAAAGAGCTGGCCAAGTACATCGCCCATAAAGGCTCGATCACCGTCGACGGCACCAGCCTGACCGTGAACGCGGTCGATGGCGCCGAGTTCTTGCTGACGATCATTCCGCACACCCTGAGCGAAACCATCATGGCGTCGTACCAGCCAGGTCGCCGGGTGAATCTTGAAGTTGACTTGCTGGCACGTTATCTGGAACGCCTGTTGTTGGGCGACAAGGCCGCAGAGCCAGCAAAGTCCGGGAACATTACTGAAAGCTTTCTGGCCGAGAACGGCTACCTCAATTCCTGAAACTCAATTTTGAAAGAAGGGGGGTGCCTTGTGGCGCTCAATAGCATCGAAGAACTGGTTGAAGACATCCGCCAAGGCAAGATGGTCATCCTCATGGATGACGAAGACCGCGAGAACGAAGGCGACCTGATCATGGCCGCCGAGTGCTGCCAGCCTGAACACATCAACTTCATGGCCAAGCACGCCCGTGGCCTGATTTGCATGCCGATGAGCCGCGAGCGCTGCGAACTGCTGAAACTGCCCTTGATGGCGCCACGCAACGGTTCCGGCTTCGGCACCAAGTTCACCGTGTCCATCGAAGCAGCCACCGGCGTGACCACCGGCATCTCTGCTGCTGACCGTGCGCGCACCGTGCAAGCGGCCGCCGCGAAAGAAGCCAAGGCTGAAGACATCGTCAGCCCCGGCCACATCTTCCCGCTGATGGCCCAGGCTGGCGGCACCCTCGCTCGCGCCGGCCACACCGAAGCGGCGTGCGACCTGGCGCGCATGGCCGGTTTCGAGCCGAGCGGCGTGATCTGCGAAGTGATGAACGACGACGGCACCATGTCCCGCCGCGCGGAACTGGAAGCGTTTGCTGCCGAACACAACATCAAGATCGGCACCATCGCCGACCTGATTCACTACCGGATGATCCACGAACGTACCGTTCAGCGGATTGCCGAGCAGCCGCTGGACAGCGAACTGGGCCAATTCAACCTGGTGACCTATCGTGATTCCGTGGAAGGCGACGTGCACATGGCCCTGACTTTGGGCACCGTGTGCGCCGAAGAGCCGACCCTGGTTCGGGTGCACAACATGGACCCGCTGCGCGACCTGTTGATGGTCAAGCAGCCTGGCCGCTGGAGCCTGCGCGCCGCGATGGCCGCGGTTGCCGAGGCGGGCAGTGGCGTGGTGCTGTTGCTCGGTCACCCGCTCGATGGCGACGTGTTGCTGGCGCATATCCGCGAAACCGCGGAGCACGTTCCGGCGAAAAAACCGACCACCTACAGCATCGTGGGTGCCGGTTCGCAGATCCTTCGGGATCTGGGCGTACGCAAAATGCGCCTGATGAGTGCGCCGATGAAATTTAATGCGATATCCGGTTTCGATCTGGAAGTTGTAGAATACGTGCCCTCCGAATAATGACCCGGAGATTCGTATTGCTGGTGTTCACCCATTGTGGGGAGGGGATTTATCCTCCGTTGGACTGTGTAGCAGTCCAAAAATAGGGGCCGCTACGCAGCCCAACGGGGATAAATCCCCTCGCCACTGGGGTGTAGTCGAGCAGCAATGCGGTTTTTTCCGGCCGTGTATTCGTGGCTAATATCACTGAGGGACGCGTACGAGACGCGTCCCGGCTCTTTAAGAGATCTAACGAATGACCCTGAAGACCATCGAAGGTACCTTCATCGCCCCTAAAGGCCGCTACGCTTTGGTAGTAGGCCGTTTCAACAGCTTCGTCGTTGAAAGTCTGGTCAGCGGTGCAGTTGATGCCCTGGTTCGCCACGGCGTGAGCGAAAGCGACATCACCATCATCCGCGCACCTGGCGCCTTCGAAATTCCGCTGGTTGCGCAGAAAGTCGCTCAGAAGGGCGAATACGCGGCAATCATCGCCCTGGGCGCGGTCATTCGTGGCGGTACTCCGCATTTCGAATACGTGGCTGGCGAATGCACCAAAGGCCTGTCCCAGGTGTCCATGGAGTTCGGCGTTCCAGTCGCATTCGGCGTGCTGACCGTTGATTCCATCGAGCAAGCCATCGAACGTTCCGGCACCAAGGCCGGTAACAAAGGTGCTGAAGCTGCCCTGTCCGCTCTGGAAATGGTCAGCCTGCTGGCGCAGTTGGAGGCCAAGTGATTAGCGACGAAAGCGATCGTTTCAACCCGCGCGATCCAAAGCCTGCGGATGCCGGCAAGCCATCGAAAAGCGTCAAGCGTCGCGAAGCCCGTCAGCTTGCGACTCAGGCGCTGTACCAATGGCACATGGCCAAGCAATCTTTGAACGAGATCGAAGCGCAGTTTCGGGTCGATAACGATTTCAGCGATGTCGATGCCGCTTACTTTCACGACATCCTGCACGGCGTTCCGGCCCACAAGCCTGAGATCGACGCTGCACTGACGCCGTGCCTGGACATCACCATCGAAGAGCTGGACCCGGTTGAACTGGCCGTCCTGCGCCTGTCGACCTGGGAACTGCTCAAGCGCGTCGACGTGCCGTACCGCGTTGTGATCAACGAAGGTATCGAGCTGGCGAAAGTCTTCGGTTCCACCGACGGCCACAAGTTCGTCAACGGTGTACTCGACAAGCTGGCCCCGCGTCTGCGTGAAGCTGAAGTGAAGGCGTTCAAGCGCTAACCTGCGCTTGGAGATGCCATGGGCGAGTTTGAGCTGATCCGCAATTTCTTCGCCGCCGCGCCTTGTGCGCAGGGCGGCGAAGGCGTTGCCCTCGGGATCGGCGATGACTGCGCCTTGCTGGCTGTTCCCCCCGGGGAGCAGTTGGCCATTTCTACCGACACACTGGTTGCCGGTGTGCATTTCGCAGATCCTTGCGACCCGTTTCTGCTCGGTCAGCGCTCGCTGGCTGTGGCCGTCAGCGATCTGGCTGCCATGGGCGCCACTCCCGTTGCCTTTACCCTTGCCCTGACCTTGCCGACGGTGACCGCCGATTGGCTGGACGCCTACGCCCGTGGTTTGAACATCATGGCGCAGCGCTGCGGTGTGGCGCTGGTGGGCGGTGATACCACCCGTGGGCCGTTGAGCCTGACCATGACGGTGTTCGGTCGTGTGCCGGCGGGTCTGGCGTTGACCCGCAGTGGTGCGCAGCCAGGCGACTTGCTGTGCGTTGGCGGTGAGCTTGGTAACGCGGCGGGGGCATTGCCGCTGGTGCTCGGTCAGCGTACGGCTGAAGCCACCATCGCCGATCCGCTGCTGGCACATTACTGGTCGCCGCAGCCGCAACTCGCGTTGGGTCAGGCGCTACGCGGCAAAGCCACCTCGGCGCTGGACATCTCCGACGGGCTGCTCGCGGACTGCGGACATATTGCCCTGGCATCGAAGGTCGGCATTCAGATTGAACGGCACACGCTGCCATTGTCGAACGCTTTGGTCGCCTTCCTCGGTCAATCAGGTGCAGAAGTCGCGGCCCTGAGCGGTGGTGATGATTACGTGCTGGCCTTTACCTTGCCCCCTGTCGAGTTACCGAAACTGGTGGCCGATGGCTGGCCGATCCATGTGGTCGGCCGTGTTGTGACGGGGCAGGGCGTAGTGCTGCTTGACGCCGACGGACAAGACATCACCCCGCAGAACCGGGGCTATCAACATTTTCGGGAGACACCGTGACAGATCATCCCAAACAGGTCCCGGCGGAATTCGTACCGCCGTCGGTCTGGCGCAATCCGTGGCACTTCCTGGCGTTCGGCTTTGGCTCGGGCACCTTGCCAAAAGCACCGGGCACCTGGGGGTCGTTAGTTGCGCTACCCTTTATTCCGTTGTGGCAGATGCTGCCCGATTGGGGTTACTGGCTGATGCTCGGCATCACCATGCTGTTTGGCTTCTGGCTGTGCGGCAAGGTCGCCGACGATTTGCGGGTGCACGACCACGAAGGCATCGTCTGGGACGAAATGGTCGGGATGTGGATCACCCTGTGGCTGGTGCCGGAAGGTTGGTACTGGTTGCTGGCGGGGTTTTTGATGTTTCGCTTCTTCGACATCCTCAAGCCGTGGCCGATTCGCTGGATCGACCGGCATGTGCATGGCGGCGTCGGGATCATGCTCGATGATGTATTGGCCGGGGTGTTTGCGTGGCTGGGGATGCAGGGATTGGTTTGGTTTTTCGCCTGAGTGGCGAAACAGGGGACTAGGGATGGCTCGGCGCTGGTTGGTGGCGATGGTTTTTGCGGTGTTCAGTTCGCTCGTTCAGGCGGACGATGCCGTGACAACGCCGTCGGTGATTCATCTGGCCAGCGAAGACTGGGAAGACTACACCGCCGCCGATGGCCACGGTCTGGGCTGGGATGTATTGCGCGAAGTCTTCGAGCCGGCGGGGGTCAAGCTGGACATCCGCAGCGAACCTTACGTGCGCTCCATGGGCCTGGCCCAGCGCGGCGAAGTGGATGCCTGTGTCGGCTCCTATCTTGATGAGTCCAGCGATCTGCTCTATCCGCACTGGAACTTCGATACCGATCACATTTATGCCCTGGGGCTGGCCAGCAACCCCGCGCCGACCCCGGAAACCCTGGGCAACTATCGACTGGCCTGGGTCCGCGGCTACGACTATCAGGATTACCTGCCCAACGTACGCCGCTATAACGAAGTACTGCGGCGTACCGGGATTTTGTCGATGTTGACCCGCAACCGCGCCGACTTTTACATCGACGCGCTGACCGAAGTCGACTATGTCCTCAAGCGGGCCAAGGATCCGACGCAGTTCCGTCGCACTCACATTGCGGAATTGCCGTTGTATCTGTGCTTTGCCAAGACCCCCAAGGCCCGGACACTGATGGCGCTGTTCGACCAACGCATGGAGCAACTGGTGAAAAGCGGCCAGTTGAAACCGATCTTCGAGCGCTGGAAACAACCCTATCCGTTCGACTCGAACTAAGCGCGAACCCTGCAGCGCTTGATTAACCCTGTGGGAGCGAGCCTGCTCGCGATGACGGTGTATCAGTCGACATCAATGGTGAAAGACAGACCGCAATCGCGAGCAGGCTTACTCCCGCAGGGGGGCTGTGATGGCTTGAGATCTAACTTTTTGATTGTTATGCCCCATAATTCAGCCTAAGCGTCTGTCGGAACGTGCTGTTACAATGCCGCGTCTGCGAATCTCCAGTACTTATTGATCAGGAGCACACCGGTGCCTGTCGTTTTTGTCGCCGCTTCCAAGCTGCCAACGCCTTTTGCGCAATTCACCATGCACGGCTTTCTCGATGAAGAAAACGGGCGCGAGCACGTTGTGCTGAGCCTGGGTGAGTTTGCCGATGGTGCCCCGGTACTCGGCCGGTTGCATTCTGAATGCCTGACCGGCGATGCCTTGTTCAGCCAGCGTTGCGACTGCGGCTCGCAACTCGAGGCCGCCTTGCAGGCCATCGCCCGTGAGGGCCGTGGCGTATTGCTGTACTTGCGTCAGGAAGGTCGCGGCATTGGCCTGCTGAACAAGATCCGCGCCTATGAATTGCAGGATGGCGGCGCCGATACTGTTGAAGCCAACGAACAGTTGGGTTTTGCCGCCGATCAGCGCGACTACGCCATGTGCCTGCCGATGCTGGAGCACCTGGGCGTGAAATCCCTGCGTCTGATGACCAACAACCCACGCAAGGTCAAAGCCTTGACCGACATGGGCATCGTGGTCGCCGAGCGCGTGCCGCTGCACACCGGCCATAACCCGCACAACAAACTCTACCTGGCCACCAAGGCCAGCAAGCTCGACCACATGATGGGCAACGAGCACCAGGGTGAGGCTGACCGGGCGTGACCCGCGGTCAGGTCAGGCGGCGACTGTCCGTCAATTGGTGGCAATACCTGGCGCTGGCCTTGGTGCCGCTGTTCGTGATCAATGGTGTATTTGGCCAGAGCGAGGCGATCCTGCCGGTGCTGGCGATGCCGTTGTTCATCGCCGGTGTGGCGTCGATGTTTGTCAGCCTGAAATTCTTTGGCGGCTACAAACACGCGCTGATCGCCACTCAAAAAGCCCTCGATACCCCAGAAGAACCTGCTGCCTGGATCGCCTTGGCTGCCAAGCGTCGCACGGCGTTCCTGGCTGCCGGCCTGCCGGCCTGGATCGGCGCGCTGGCGGTATTCGTCGGCCTCGAAGCCGTGCCGTTGATGCTGCTGGCGCTGTCGACCCTGGTGCTGTTTTACCTCTACCGTATTCCGCGTCAACTCGGCTGATGCGGCCCGTCTGGCTGGCGGTTTTGCTGCTGGCCGTCAGTGGACCGGCGGCTGCGGTCGAACGCGTTGTCAGCCTCGCGCCATCGCTCTCTGAAATCGTTGTTGAGCTGGGTTCAGCCGACCTGCTGGTGGGTGTGCTGGATGCCGGTGAGCGTCCTGCCGAGCTCAAACACCTGCCTTCGGTTGGCCGCTATGGTCAGCTGGACATGGAGCAGTTGCTCAGCCTCCAGCCCGATCTGCTGTTGCTCTGGCCCGGCAGCGTTGGCCCGGCCCAGCGTGAGCAACTCAAGCGGTTAAACATCCCGACCTACGTTGCTGAACCTCACAACCTCGAACAACTCACTGCGCAGATTGAGGCCATTGCCTCACAACTCGGCCGTCCGGAACGTGGTGTTTCATTGGCCGAGAAGTTGCGTCAGCGGCTGGATTCGTTGCGCCAGCGTTATCGTCGAGAGGTGCCATTGCGGGTGTTTTATCAGGTCTGGGATCGGCCGCTGTACACCGTTGGCGGCGGGCAGATCATCAGCGATGCGCTTGAAGTGTGCGGGGCTCGTAACGTCTTTGCCGACCTGACGCTGCCGGCGCCGCAGGTCAGTATTGAAGCGGTTTTGCAGCGCAATCCCGAGGTGATTCTGGCCAGTGATCAGTCGCAACTCGATGCGTGGAAAGCCTGGCCGCAGGTGGCAGCGGTGGTGCAGGGGCAATTGTTGTTGGTAGCGGATAAGGGGCTGGAGCGGCCGAGCGGGCAGATGATCGATGCGACGGCCAAGTTGTGCCAGGTGATTGCGCCCGACCGGTGACCTGTGGCGAGGGGATTTATGTGGCGAGGGGATTTATCCCCGTTGGGCTGCGAAGCGGCCCCCAATGGCTGCAGTCACACCGCATCCACAGGTTTACGGCTGCTTCGCAGCCGAACGGGGATAAATCCCCTCGCCACAGGTGACTGCGCCAGTCTTTAGAATTCTGGCGTCCAGGTCACCCCAAACATCCACGCCCGACCTTCCTCTCGATACCCATTCTGACTGCCGTCATGGCTGTACAGCGCCCGGCTGTAACCCTTGTCCAGCAAGTTATCGACCTTCAGCTCAAGCTTGATCTCCCGATTCAACTCCCAACTGCTGCGCAACCCCAGCAACGCGTACCCGCCCAACGGCTGCTGATTGTTCTCATCGTCATAGCTGCTGCTCACAGCCTGCCAGCTGGCGCCGAGCCCTAGCCGGTCGAACTGCCGATCCAGATCCAGGCTCAAGGTCCGCCGCGCGCGCCGAGCCAGGGTGTGGCCGCTGTCGCGATCCCGCGGGTC
>Ga0207713_1003031_pt1 | contig 11713 bp, 14 predicted proteins | sample KBSS64metaG_FD_184404 | JGI IMG/M metagenome (GOLD analysis project Ga0207713, IMG submission 184404) | Switchgrass rhizosphere microbial communities from Kellogg Biological Station, Michigan, USA - KBS S6-4 metaG (SPAdes) (version 2) | ecosystem: Host-associated > Plants > Roots > Rhizosphere >...
CGCAACGCCGACTCTGCGCTGAAACTTGGCCAGGCCCGCGGCGCAGCCATTGTTGCCGGGGCGGAAGAAAGCCTGGAAATCGCTGAGTACACGGCGACCCAGGTCAAACAGGCGGTGACCGGGACCGGCGCGGCGAATAAAGAGCAGGTGCAAATGATGGTCATGCACATGCTGAAACTGACCAGCAAACCGCAAATCGATGCCTCGGACGCCCTGGCCATTGCCATTTGCCATGCTCATACCCGCTCCAGCCTGTTGCCCCATGGTCTGGGCACGGCACGCAGTCGTGGCGGGCGCCTGCGTCTCTGATAGCATCAGCAATCATTTTTTACGGAATGAGGGTTTTGCGCCTGTGTCGTCGGCGCAAAACCCTTGTTCTGTCAGTCGCCAGCACTGATCTGGCCAACGCTCAAGGATCTGAAACGTGATTGGACGCTTGCGCGGCACACTGGCTGAGAAACAGCCGCCGCACCTGATTCTGGATGTAAACGGTCTGGGGTATGAGCTGGAAGTGCCCATGACCACGCTTTATCGCTTGCCGTCGGTCGGTGAACCGCTGACCTTGCACACCCATTTGGTCGTACGCGAAGACGCGCAGTTACTCTATGGCTTCTTCGGCAAGCGTGAGCGAGACTTTTTTCGCGAGTTGATCCGTCTCAATGGTGTAGGGCCGAAATTGGCCCTGGCCCTGATGTCGAGTCTGGAAGTCGATGAACTGGTCCGCTGCGTACAATCCCAGGACACCTCGGCGTTGACCAAGGTGCCGGGCGTGGGCAAGAAGACTGCCGAGCGTTTGCTGGTGGAACTCAAGGATCGCTTCAAGGCCTGGGAAACCGTGCCGGCGATGTTTGCCCTGGTGCCAAACCAGCCAGGTGGGCCAGATACGACGCCGGTTGCCACCGCCGAAAATGACGCGGTCAGCGCGCTGATCTCCCTGGGCTACAAACCGCAGGAAGCCAGCAAGGCGATTTCTGCGATCAAGGAGAAAGGCTTGAGCAGTGAAGACATGATTCGTCGTGCCCTGAAGGGAATGATCTAAGTGATTGAAGCTGATCGTCTGATTGCCGCCACGCCTGGCCCTCGTGACCGCGAGGAAGTCCAGGACCGGGCGATTCGCCCTGTCAGCCTGGCCGAGTACATTGGCCAGCCGACCGTTCGCGAGCAAATGGAGTTGTTCATCCAGGCGGCTCGTGGGCGCAATGAATCCCTGGACCACACGCTGATTTTCGGCCCGCCGGGTCTGGGTAAAACCACCTTGGCCAACATCATCGCCCAGGAAATGGGCGTGTCGATCAAGAGCACCTCGGGCCCCGTGCTTGAACGCCCGGGTGATCTGGCGGCGCTGCTGACCAATCTTGAGCCACACGACGTGCTGTTCATCGACGAAATCCATCGGCTCTCACCGATTGTCGAAGAAGTGCTGTACCCGGCCATGGAAGATTTCCAGCTCGACATCATGATCGGCGAAGGGCCGGCCGCGCGCTCGATCAAGCTTGATCTGCCGCCGTTCACCCTGGTCGGTGCGACGACGCGGGCGGGGATGCTGACCAATCCGCTGCGCGACCGTTTCGGCATCGTCCAGCGCCTGGAGTTCTACAACACCGCTGACCTGGCAACGATTGTCAGTCGTTCGGCGAATATCCTCGGTTTGCCGCTGGACCCGGAAGGCGCCTTCGAAATCGCCCGTCGTGCCCGCGGTACGCCACGGATCGCCAACCGCTTGCTGCGCCGGGTTCGGGATTTCGCCGAAGTACGCGCCAAGGGCCACATCACCAAACCGATCGCCGACCTGGCCTTGAACCTGCTGGATGTCGACGAGCGTGGCTTCGATCACCAGGATCGACGGCTGCTGCTAACGATGATCGAGAAGTTCGACGGTGGGCCGGTCGGGGTCGATAGCCTCGCCGCCGCCATCAGTGAGGAGCGCCACACCATTGAAGACGTGCTGGAGCCGTATCTGATCCAGCAGGGCTACATCATGCGTACGCCGCGGGGGCGGGTGGTGACCCGGCATGCGTACCTGCACTTCGGTTTAAACATCCCGTCACGATTGGGCGAGATGCCCGTGGTAGACGAGTTCCTCGATGCCGTGGACGATTAATAACCTTTGCGCGCTGATATATTCGGGGTTTGTGTGGTCCCAGGACCGTACTTTCGCCAGAAAGCCGTGAATCAATGAAAAACAGTTGCCTGGCCGGATTGGCAACCTGAGGAGTAAGCACTAGAGTATGCGCGCGCAAAACGGGCTTGAGCCTTTCGCACTTCGTTGTCGCGTTTATTACGAGGACACCGATGCGGGCGGCATCGTGTATTACGTTAATTACCTCAAGTTTATGGAACGGGCTCGAACCGAGCGGCTCCGGGAGCTGGGCTTTGCCCAATCCCAGCTTGCAGGTGAGGACCTGTTGTTCGTCGTGCATTCCAGCGAAGCGCGTTACCACGCGCCGGCGCGACTGGACGACGAGCTGCTGGTAAGCGCTGAAGTAATCGAATTGAACCGTGTCAGCCTGCGCTTCAAACAGCAGGTCAGGCGGGCTACGGATAATGCGCTGCTCTGCGAAGGGCAGTTTTTGGTGGCCTGTGTGCGCACTAACAGTTTGAAACCCCGGGCCATTCCCGAAGCTCTACGTGCGGCCTTTGCCGACGTGAGCGGCGCGGGTACACACTCAAAGCAGGAGATAAAGCGTGGAAGCTAACGTCGTCGACCATTCCTCCATGTGGAGCCTGGTCAGCAATGCCAGTATCGTGGTGCAACTGGTAATGCTGATCCTGGTAGCCGCATCGGTGACCTCATGGATCATGATCTTTCAGCGCAGCAATCTGCTGCGCGCCGGTCGACGTGCCCTGGAGAGCTTTGAAGAGCGCTTCTGGTCGGGTATCGACCTGTCCAAACTCTACCGTCAGGCCGGCAGCAACCCTGATCCGGATTCGGGCGTAGAGCAGATCTTCCGTGCCGGTTTCAAGGAATTCTCCCGTCTGCGCCAGCAGCCAGGTGTTGACCCGGAAGCGGTCATGGAAGGCGTGGCCCGTGCCATGCGCGTCGCCATTTCCCGCGAAGAAGAAAAGCTCGAGCAGAGCCTGCCGTTCCTCGCGACCGTAGGTTCCGTCAGCCCGTACATCGGTCTGTTCGGTACCGTCTGGGGGATCATGAACTCCTTCCGTGGCCTGGCCACTGCCCAGCAAGCGACCCTGGCCACCGTGGCTCCGGGTATCGCCGAAGCACTGATTGCTACCGCGATCGGCTTGTTCGCCGCCATCCCGGCCGTTATCGCTTACAACCGTTTTGCTGCTCGCAGCGAAACCCTGCTGAGCCGTTACTACACCTTCGCCGATGAATTCCAGGCGATCCTGCACCGCAAAGTGCACACCAGCGAAGAATAAGCAGGTAATTTCCAATGGCTTTAATCGCTCGAGCTCGCAAAAAGCGCAAGCCGGTTGCCGAGATGAACGTGGTGCCCTACATCGACGTGATGTTGGTGCTGCTGGTCATCTTCATGGTGACCGCTCCGATGCTCAATCAGGGCGTGAAAGTTGATCTGCCCAAGGTTTCCAGCGAAGCCTTGCCGCAGGACAACAACACCCAGGTCCTGACCATTTCGATCAAGGCTGACAAGACCTACTACTGGAACCTTGGCAGCGAAGTCGACACTGAAAAGCAACAGGACAAGGCCATGACCTTGCCGCAGATGACTGACGCCGTGACCAAAATCATTCGCGCCGGCACTGAAGGTGGCAAGCGTACCCAGGTGTTCATCCGCGGCGACAAGACCGTCGACTACGGTTCCGTCATGGGCGCCATGGGCGGGTTGCAGAAAGCCGGGGTCGGTAATGTTGGCTTGATTACCGAGGCACCCTGATGCAGCAAATGCGAGAGCCGTCCGCCTCGGAAAGCTATTTCTGGCCTAGTGTCTGGGCGCTTGTCTTGCACGTGCTGGTTTTCGGCATGCTGTTCGTCAGTTTCGCCTTCACGCCCGAACTGCCGCCGGCCAAGCCGATTGTCCAGGCGACCCTGTACCAACTGAAATCGAAAAGTCAGGCGACTACCCAGACCAATCAGAAGATTGCGGGTGAAGCGAAGAAATCCGCCGCGCGCCAGACCGAAGTCGAACAGATGGAACAGAAAAAGATCGAGCAGGAAGCGATCAAGGCCGCGGAACAAAAGAAGGAAGACGCGGCTCAAAAAGCCGAAGAATCCAAGAAGGCCGACGAGACAAAGAAAGCGGAAGAGGCCAAAAAGGCTGATGAAGCCAAGAAAGCCGATGAAGCGAAGAAGACCGCCGAAGCTAAAAAGGCCGAAGAGAAACAATTGGCTGATATAGCCAAGAAGAAGTCTGAAGAAGAAGCCAAGAAAGCAGCTGAAGAAGAGGCCAAGAAAGCGGCCGCTGAAGAAGCGAAGAAAAAGATCGTCGAAGACGCGAAGAAGAAAGCCGCCGAAGACGCCAAGAAGAAATCTGAAGCTGAAGAGGCGAAGAAGAAAGTCGCCGAAGACGCGAAGAAGAAAGCTGCTGCCGATGCTGCGAAGAAAAAATCGCAGGAAGCGGCACGTAAATCCGCCGAAGACAAAAAGGCTCAGGCCCTGGCAGATTTGCTTTCCGATACGCCGCAGCGTCAGCAGGCCTTGGCGGATGAGCAGGGTGACGAAGTCGCCGGTAGTTTCGATGATCTGATTCGTGCTCGTGCAGCGGAAGGCTGGGCTCGTCCACCTTCGGCCCGCAAAGGCATGACGGTCGTGTTGCAAATCGGCATGTTGCCCGATGGTACGGTGACTTCGGTTGGCGTGGCCAAGTCCAGCGGCGATGGTCCGTTTGACGCTTCCGCTGTTGCGGCGGTCAAGAACATTGGACGTTTGACAGAAATGCAGGGAATGAAGCCGAGCGATTTCGCTCCGTATCGTTCATTCAAGATGACATTCACACCTGAGGATCTAGCCTTGTGAGAAACCTTCTTCGAGGAATGCTCGTCGTTATCTGCTGCCTGGCAGGGATAGCGGCAGCTGATGAAAAAAACATTCTGGTCACCAGCGGCAGTGATCGGGCCACCCCGATCGCAGTCGTTCCGTTTGGCAACCAGGGCGGCAGCGTTCTGCCGGACGACATGGCCGAAATCATCGGTAACGACCTGCGCAACTCGGGTTACTACTCGCCGATTCCAAAACAGAACATGATCAGCCAGCCAAGCCAGGCCAGCGAAATCATCTTCCGTGACTTCAAGGCGCTGGGCGCCCAGTACGTCATGGTCGGCAGCATTGCTCCTGCGGGCGGTCGCCTGCAGGTCCAATACGCACTGTTCAACGTCGCCACCGAGCAGCAAGTGCTGACCGGCAGCGTGTCGGGCAGCGTCGATCAACTGCGCGACATGTCGCACTACATCGCGGACCAGTCGTTCGAAAAACTCACCGGTATCAAAGGTGCGTTCTCGACTCGTCTGTTGTACGTGACAGCCGAGCGTTTCTCCGAGAAGAACACTCGCTACACGCTGCAACGTTCAGACTATGACGGTGCCCGTGCCGTGACCCTGCTGCAATCGCGCGAGCCGATCCTGTCGCCACGTTTCGCACCGGACGGCAAGCGCATCGCTTATGTGTCGTTCGAGCAAAAGCGTCCGCGTATTTTCATGCAGAACATCGACACCGGTCGCCGTGAGCAGATCACCAACTTCGAAGGCCTGAATGGCGCGCCAGCATGGTCGCCTGATGGCAATCGCCTGGCATTCGTACTGTCGAAAGATGGCAACCCGGACATCTACGTGATGAACCTGGGTTCGCGTCAGATCACGCGTGTCACTAACGGTCCTGGCATCAACACCGAACCGTTCTGGGGTAAAGATGGTTCGACCATCTACTTCACCTCGGACCGTGGCGGCAAGCCGCAAATCTACAAAACCAGCGCAGGCGGTGGTGGTGCGGAACGTGTGACCTTTATCGGTAACTACAACGCCAACCCTAAGCTTTCGGCTGATGAAAAGACCCTGGTGATGATCCATCGTCAGGAAGGTTTCACTAATTTCAAGGTGGCAGCCCAGGATTTGCAGCGCGGAAGCGTAAAAATCCTCACTGATAGCACTCTGGACGAGTCGCCTACTGTTGCGCCCAACGGCACCATGGTAATCTACGCCACCCGCCAGCAGGGCCGGGGAGTCTTGATGCTCGTGTCCATTAATGGACGCGTAAGGCTCCCGCTTCCTACCGCACAAGGCGAAGTCAGAGAACCTTCCTGGTCCCCTTACCTGAACTGACGCGGCGCTATACGTTGTACTTAACACATTGGGGTTCATTAGGAGTTTCACGATGGAAATGCTGAAGTTTGGTAAATTTGCTGCGCTGGCTCTGGCCATGGCTGTAGCTGTAGGTTGCTCGTCCAAAGGCGGCGACAATGCCGGTGAAGGCGCTGTAGATCCAAACGCTGGTTACGGCGCAAACACTGGTGCAGTTGACGGCTCCCTGAGCGAAGAAGCTGCTCTGCGCGCAATCACCACTTTCTACTTCGAATACGACAGTTCGGACCTGAAGCCAGAAGCCATGCGCGCTCTGGACGTTCACGCCAAGGACCTGAAAGCAAACGGCGCTCGCGTTGTTCTGGAAGGCAACACCGACGAACGTGGTACTCGTGAGTACAACATGGCACTGGGCGAGCGTCGTGCGAAAGCCGTTCAGCGTTACCTGGTACTGCAAGGTGTTTCCCCAGCTCAGCTGGAACTGGTTTCCTACGGCGAAGAGCGTCCAGTTGCTACCGGCAACGACGAGCAGTCCTGGGCTCAAAACCGTCGCGTCGAACTGCGTAAGTAATTCGTCATGCGAACGTGCCGTCGTGCTGTAACTGTTTTGGCTCTCAGCCTCGCACCGCTTGCGGTGTGGGCTGCGGTTCCTGTGGTCGATAATGACTCCGGCTATACCAATAGCGGGACTAATAATCCGCCTGCAGGTTACGGTACGAACGGCGCCTATGCCGGGGGAGGGGTTTCGGCCCCTGTCTCGGCACAGGGCGAGCTGTTCAACCAACTGCAATCGATGCAGGAGCAGATCTCGCGCCAACAAGGCATCATCGAAGTTCTGCAAAATGATGTAGCGCGCATGAAGCAAGAGAACCTGGAGCGATATCAGGATCTTGATCGGCGCATAGGAACCGGCGTTGCACCAGCCGCGACTCCTGATAATTCTTCCACCGGTGGCAGTTTGAATGCCCCCGGTGCAGCAGCGGGCGCAGCCGCAGGAGCGGCAGCCGCTCAGGCACCTGCCGCGGGTAGCGAGCCGGCTGATCCGGCGAAGGAAAAACTGTATTACGATGCAGCCTTCGACCTGATCAAAGCCAAGGATTTCGACAAGGCCAGCCAGGCTTTTGCCGCATTCCTGCGCAAGTACCCGAACAGTCAGTACGCGGGCAATGCTCAATACTGGTTGGGCGAAGTGAACCTGGCCAAAGGCGATCTGCAAGGTGCAGGTCAAGCTTTTGCCAAGGTTTCACAGCTGTACCCCAAGCACCCCAAAGTGCCTGATTCGCTGTACAAGCTCGCTGATGTAGAACGCCGCCTCGGTCATCCCGACAAGGTCAAAGGCATTCTGCAGCAGGTTGTGTCCCAATATCCGGGCACTTCCGCCGCTCAGCTGGCCCAGCGTGATCTGCAAAAAATGTAAGGGCGGCTTGACCCGTTTTGAAGAAACCCGCGCTTGTCGCGGGTTTTTTCGTTAGAATTCACGCCCTTTTTATGAAACACGCTTTTTGGGATCTGCGCGGTGGCGGGGTTCCTTGAAGTGCCTGACGGAGGCGGACAGCCTGTTTAGCTGTTATGCCCGTGGCGACTATGCAAGACACATTGAGAATCACCGAAGTTTTCTACTCGTTGCAGGGTGAAACGCGGACTGCCGGGCTGCCCACTGTTTTTGTGCGCCTGACCGGTTGCCCATTGCGTTGCCAATACTGCGACAGCGCTTATGCATTCACTGGCGGCACCCTCCGCACGCTCGACGACATCCTCGAGCAAGTGGCCGGTTTTCGTCCGCGTTACGTCTGTGTCACCGGCGGCGAGCCGCTGGCACAACCCAATGCCATCCCATTGCTCAAGCAGTTGTGTGACGCCGGTTACGAGGTCTCGCTGGAAACCAGCGGTGCCCTGGATATCTCGGCGGTCGATCCACGGGTCAGTCGCGTCGTCGACCTGAAAACCCCGGGTTCGAAAGAAGCCCACCGCAACCGCTACGAGAACATCGAACTGCTCACGCGCAACGATCAGGTGAAGTTTGTCATCTGCTCGCGGGAAGACTATGACTGGGCCGTGTCCAAGCTGATCCAGTACGGTCTGGATCAGCGTGCCGGCGAAGTCCTGTTCTCGCCAAGTCACCATGACCTTAATGCTCGGGACCTGGCTGACTGGGTGGTGGCGGACAACCTGCCAGTGCGTCTGCAATTGCAGTTGCATAAATATCTTTGGAATGACGAGCCGGGGCGCTGAAATGACTGAACAACTGAACACCACTGAAAAACGCGCGGTCATCTTGCTGTCCGGCGGCCTCGACTCCGCGACCGTTGTGGCCATGGCTCGCGCTGAAGGCTATAGCTGCTACACCATGAGCTTCGACTACGGTCAGCGCTCCCATGCCGAACTGCACGCCGCCGAACGTGTCGCTCGCGACCTGGGTGTGATTGAACACAAGGTGATCGGCCTGAACCTGAACGGTATCGGCGGTTCAGCATTGACCGACACCAGTATCGATGTGCCGGAAGAAGCGGGCGAAGGTATTCCGGTGACTTACGTGCCAGCACGCAACACCGTTTTCTTGTCCCTGGCGTTGGGCTGGGCTGAAGTGCTCGGCGCTCGCGACATCTTTATCGGTGTGAACGCAGTGGATTACTCCGGTTACCCGGACTGCCGTCCCGAGTTCATCGAGTCTTTCGAGCGCATGGCCAATCTGGCGACCAAGGCCGGTGTAGAGGGGAATGGTTTCCGTATCCAGGCACCGCTGCAGAACCTGAGCAAGGCGCAGATCGTCCAGGCGGGCGTGAAGCTCGGCGTTGATTACGGCCTGACTGTTTCCTGCTATCAGGCGGACGATAACGGCCGTGCATGCGGCAAGTGCGACAGCTGCCGCCTGCGTGCAGAAGGCTTCGCGGCAGCCGGAATCAGTGACCCAACACCTTATTTTTGATTTATTTCAAATTAGGTGTTGAATAGTCCTTAAAAATCAGTATTATACGCGCCACCACACAGCGGGTCGTTAGCTCAGTTGGTAGAGCAGTTGGCTTTTAACCAATTGGTCGTAGGTTCGAATCCCACACGACCCACCATTTTTGTAGCAGTTTTAAAAGTCTGGAAGGCCCACGCAAGTGAGGATTTCCGGATTTTTTTTTGCCCGCGATTTAAGGTCGCCCAGGTTCTGGGCTGCACCGCGTGACGCAGGTCAGAATCATCTTTTGCATCCACGGGATATTCTGTAGCCTTGCGCAGCTTCAACGTTGTCCGTGCCTGATGATACTCACTCTCCCGGCGGTACCCTGAAGGGTCCGGAGCCGGGTGTATACTCGACTTTCGCGCGAAAGCGCCTGCAGGTCTTGCGAACATGACGCAGATTTCCGAACGCCTTCTGGTTCAAGCCCACCTCGACGCCAAGCAGCCCAAGCCGCTGACTGCCGAGGAGGAGGCCTATTACCGTGCCGCCATCGCTGCCGAGCTCAAGGCTCAGGATGCGGTGCTGGTTGCTCACTTCTATTGCGATCCGGTCATTCAGGCCCTGGCCGAAGAAACCGGAGGCTGTGTCTCCGACTCGCTGGAGATGGCCCGCTTTGGCAATGCTCACCCGGCCAAGACCGTGGTGGTCGCCGGTGTGAAGTTCATGGGCGAGACCGCCAAAATCCTCAACCCTGAAAAACGCATCCTCATGCCCACCCTGGAGGCGACCTGCTCGCTGGACCTGGGTTGCCCGGTGGACGAGTTCTCGGCGTTCTGCGATCAGCACCCGGAGCGTACCGTGGTGGTGTATGCCAATACGTCGGCGGCGGTCAAAGCCCGGGCGGATTGGGTGGTGACTTCAAGCTGCGCGCTGGAGATCGTCGAAAGCCTGATGGATAACGGCGAAACCATCATCTGGGGCCCGGATAAGCATTTGGGCACCTACATCCAGCGTCAGACCGGCGCGGACATGCTGCTGTGGGACGGCGCCTGCATCGTTCACGAAGAATTCAAGTCCAAACAGCTCGAAGACATGAAGGCGCTGTACCCGGACGCAGCAATTCTGGTGCACCCGGAGTCGCCGACGTCGGTGATCGAGTTGGCAGATGCCGTCGGCTCCACCAGTCAATTGATTGCGGCAGCGCAGAGCCTGCCAAACAAGACCCTTATCGTCGCCACTGATCGCGGCATCTTCTACAAGATGCAGCAGCTGTGCCCGGACAAGGTCTTCATCGAAGCGCCAACGGCCGGTAACGGCGCAGCATGCCGTAGTTGCGCACATTGCCCGTGGATGGCGATGAATACCCTTGAGCGCACGCTCAAGAGCTTGAAGGAAGGGACTAACGAGATCTTTGTCGATCCTGCGTTGATTCCACAAGCGATTCGGCCGCTCAAGCGCATGCTCGACTTTACCCAGGCTGCACGGATGAAGTTGGCCGGCAACGCCTGAGGTCTTTCAGTTAAGTCACAAAACCTGTGGGAGCGAGCCTGCTCGCGATAGCGATCTGTCAGCCATATCAATATTGACTGATACATCGCCATCGCGAGCAGGCTCGCTCCCACAGTGGTTTTTGTATGGCTGAGCTACTTGGTTTTCTTTGGAATCCGCACGAGCTGGGTGTTGGAGTAGATGTCATGCCAGCTGCGTTTCTGTTTGTCGAACAGCGACCAGAAGAACCCCAGCCCGACGCACAGCAAGGACGCGATCGACACCACAAAGCGCAGCAACGCCTGCCACAGGCTGATGGATGAGCCGTCGGCGTTTTGTACGCGGATGCACCAGACCTGCATGCCCAGGGTCTGACCGGACCAGGTCCAGAACTTGGCGAAGAAGCCGAACAGCACAAACAGCAGCACCGTTGACAGCAATGGATCGCCGTCCAGCGCGCCGGCTTCGGTCAGGGTGCGCATTTTGTCTTCGCCGATGATCGCCATCTGGATCATCTTGTAAATGCCGCTGGTGACGATCAGCAGGGCGGTACACAACAGGAAGTCGTAGAACATCGCTGCCAGGCGACGACCCAGGGTAACGGCAGGAAAGTCGCCCTGGGGTTTGAGAAGATGTTTCGACATGGCAGCCTCTGGACGGAAAAAAGAAGCCATTTTACGGATTTACGCGCACAAAAAAGCCCCTGATGTCAGCATCAGGGGCTTTTTCGTTACAGAAGATCAGGCTTCTGCTTGTACTTCGTCAGCCTGCATGCCTTTCTGGCCTTGCACAGCAACGAAAGTCACTTTCTGGCCTTCTTTCAGGCTCTTGAAGCCGTTGCCCTGAATAGCGCGGAAATGCACGAACAGATCCGGACCGCTTTCTGGAGTGATAAAACCAAAACCTTTCTCGTCGTTAAACCACTTGACGGTACCGCTCTGACGTTGGGACATTTCTTATTTCCTTTGACGCAAAAATTAATGACAGCCTCCTTCTTGTGAAAGAGTACTGGGGCTGGTTGCAGGAGAGTAAGAAGACGTCGAACGGGATGTAGCTAACTTGTAGGCTACTGCCCAGGTCACGATTCCAAGCGACCCATGCAAACACAGTGAACAAACTCTACGC
>Ga0207713_1003032_pt1 | contig 11711 bp, 9 predicted proteins | sample KBSS64metaG_FD_184404 | JGI IMG/M metagenome (GOLD analysis project Ga0207713, IMG submission 184404) | Switchgrass rhizosphere microbial communities from Kellogg Biological Station, Michigan, USA - KBS S6-4 metaG (SPAdes) (version 2) | ecosystem: Host-associated > Plants > Roots > Rhizosphere >...
ACAAGGCGCTGGATGAGCTGGACACTATCCAGGAGAGCCTGGCGAAATTTCGCGGTAAAGGGCTGGTGGGAGACGAGGACTTTACTCGTTACAACAGCGTGCTTGAGACGACGCGGGCAAAACTGGCGCAGGTCATGGAGTCTGAGACCGCAGAGGGGCGGGCTCGCATTGAACAGGCACAGGCAGCGCAGCGTGCAGCTGCGGCGGGCAAAACCTTTATCGATTCGCTGGAAGAGCAGGTCACAGCAATCGGAAAAACGCGCGCAGAACTGTTAGAGCTAAAAGCAGCCCAACTTGGCGTGTCCGATCGTGCTGCACCGATGATCGCCCGACTGAAAGAGCAGGAGGAAGCGTGGAGGTCAGGAGCGATCAGCGCGGGGCAATACCGCAACGCGATGCGTTATCTACCAATGCAAATGACCGACATCGTAACTTCATTGGCGTCCGGCATGCCGGTTTATATGGTAGCCATTCAGCAGGGCGGCCAGTTGCGCGATTCGTTTGGGGGTGTAGGCAATGCTCTCAAAGCGATGTTGTCGATGGTGACTCCTGCCCGAGTGGCCATTGGTGGCCTGGCCGGTGCTGTTCTGATTGCTGCAAAAGCGGGAGCGGACTACTTCACCGCCTACGACGAAATTAACAAGGCCATTATCAGGACTGGCAACATTGCAGGCACGTCAGCGCTCCAGGTAATGGCTTCCTCCCAGTCGATTGCTGCCTCTACTGGCGCTACTGTAGAAACCGTTCAGAGTCTGATGACTGAACTGATTAGCATGGGATCGCTCACACAGCAGCAGCTTGAAAAAGCGGCGGGCTCTACGGCACTTGCAGTTCAAACCGGTATTGTTTCGGCGCAGGACATCACCAAGGCATATCAGGATATTGAAAAGGATCCGGTTAAAGCCCTTCAGAGCCTAAACGAACAATACAACTTCCTGACTGTTTCGCAGCTTAAGCACATTGATGAACTGGTGAAGCAGAAGGACCGGACCGCTGCAGTTACACAGGCCATGGACCTGTTTGGCGATACGATGGCACAACGTGGAGAACAGGCTTACGACTCGCTGACGCCGTTTGGTCGCCTGTGGCTGGATATCAAAGACTGGGCGTCTGAGGCCATGCATAGTATCGGCCAGTGGGTAGCAGAGCTGGCATCAAACACACTGAAGGAATTCAACGCAATTTATTACAGCGTTGCGATCGTTTTCCAGAAGCTGAACCAGATTATTTCTTCCTCGATTGCCGCAGCGATTAATCTCATTCCTGACTGGGCGAAAACGGATACTCTGCAGGGATGGCAGGACTACAACGAACAAATGGCCGGCGCTTATGGCGACAGCGTCTCTCAGCTGAAAAAAGACTGGGATGCCGCTGATATCAGTGCAGGTAAATACCTCGATACGACCAGAAAGATAAGTACCGCAACCACCCAGAAGGATCGTGAAGGAGTCGCTTCTTTTGGTAAAAAGACGCAAACCGGAAAGCAGGGCACTTTATCGGCTGGCGATCGCAGCACGAATGCTGCCCAGGCCGAGCTGCTGGCGCTTCAGGCACAGTTACGCGCGCTGCAGCAGCATAAAGGGCTGAACGACACTATCAGCCAACAGCGCAAAGACCTTTGGACTACGGAAGCGAAATTTCAGGTGCTGGAAGAGGCCTCCCGATCTCGCTCTCTGACAAAGCAGGAGCAATCTCTGCTCGCGAGTAAAGACCAGGTGCTACAGTTAGCGCGGCAGAAAGCCCTGTTGGGTGATCAGATTTCCGCTCAGGAACTGCTGAACAAGCGCATGGATACCTCGCAGAAATACGTCACGCAGATGGCTGAGAAACAGGCCGCATTACTGGGTGGCGCGGGGATGAGTGACCGCCAGGCGCAGCGAGAGCTGGCAAAAAGTCAGCTCACCGCCGGCTGGAAAAATACTGGTGGTTCGCTGGATGAAGAGGGATACCAGAAACAGCTTAAGGCAGCTAACGATTACTATGATGCTGAGGATCAGCTACGCGGTGACTGGCTGACCGGCGTGAAAAAGGGCTGGGCTGAATTTGAGGACAGCGCGACCAATGTTTACTCGCAGGTGCAGACGATTACCAGCAATGCCTTCACCGGGATGGCCAGCACCCTGACTGATTTCTTCACCACAGGTAAATCTAACTTCTCAGATTTCCTTTCCACTTTCCTCAAGGGCATCGCCCAGATGCTGACGCAACTGGCTTTGGTTAATGGAATGAAGTCAGCGTTTGGTGGAACCGGTATCGGCGCGTTCTTTGGTTTTTCAGGTGGTGGATTGGTGCCGCGATTCGATAGCGGTGGCTACACCGGTGATGGTGGTAAGTACCAACCGAAAGGCGTAGTTCATGGTGGTGAGTTTGTATTTACGAAGGAAGCGACCAGTGCACTTGGTGTTGGCAATCTCTATGCGCTTATGCGTGGAGCTCAGGGGTATGCAAACGGCGGTTATGTTGGCACAGCCCCAATGTATGGGCTGCAATCGAATGCAGCTGGTGGCGTAACCGTTCAAACTTCCGTGGTCGTTCAAAACCAGAACACTCACCAGCAGACTTCCGGCAATAACGATGCTATTTCTCGGGCTTACAAACAGACCATCGATCAGTCTGTTCGTGCTGGAATTGCTAAGGAGTTGCAACCCGGAAGGTTGATTTGGAACGCTATGAAAAGCCGTTGATAAACTGATAGCAGTCCCTTGTTTGAGCCTGCTATCACAAGATTAATTATTTACGGGGCAGATACTTATGGGTTGTATATGTCCCACCCTTGTGTGAGGAGCCTTTCCCGTTGGTGTAATGACCACGAGAACCTTTTGCATAAGTGATCGAGGGCGCCACAAGCGCTAAAGAAAGAGCTGCGATTAGTAGTGTTTTCATGAGAACTCGCTGTGTAGTGAAATTGTGTAATAGCCATTCAAATATACGTAATGAATCGACAATTGGAGATGAAATTTCTTTCAGCGACTAATCGAATTATACCCGCTTCGGCGGGTTTTTTTATACCCGGAGGAAAGTTGGCGATCGAAACATTTATCTGGCGAACCCAGATTCAGGCGGGCATGGAAGGGGAGTTTATTTACGTAACGCGCTCTGCTTCCTTTGGAGACGGTTTTGAACAGATCGCCGGTGAAGGCATCAACCCTGAAAAACAGTCATGGCCGATGACCTTAACGGGAAAAAAAACTGAGATGCTCGATGCGCTGAGGTTTTGCCGCAAGCACATTACAAAATCCTTTATCTGGACGTCTCCTGTCGGCGAAACCGGTTTATACCGGATTGAAGCTGATTCCATTAAAGCTCAGCCGCTATCCAGCAAAGTGATGACCATAAAAGCAACCTTCAAACAGGCATACGCACCATGATTACTGAAGATTATCAACGCCTCGAACCTGGTCAAAAAATACGTCTTCTTGAGGTAGACGGTTCTGCGTTTGGTCTGGACGGCGTTCTGCGCTTTCACGCTTATAACCTCCCGCATACTGCAGAAGAGATTGCGGCTGCTGGTGGCGACGAATCAAAGTTAAAGGCGAAGAGTATCTGGTGGCAGGGCGAAGAGTATGGTGCCTGGCCATATAAGCTCGAGGGACTGGAAGCTTCAACCGATGGCAGTAGCGCCCAGCCGACGCTCACCGTTGCCAACATTGACAGTTCTATCACTGCGCTCTGTCTGGCCTATGACGATATGCTGCAGGCCAAAGTTACGATTCATGACACTTTTGCGCATTACCTGGATGAGCGCAATTTCCCGGATGGAAATCTAACAGCAGATCCCTTGCAGGTGAGGAAGCGGGTATTCTATATCGACGGTAAAAATAGCGAGCTTCCAGGTGAAAGTATCGAGTTTGTTCTTACCAGCCCGATGGATCTGCAGGGATTGATGATTCCGACCAGACAGCTGCATTCTCTTTGCACATGGTGCATCCGGAATAGGTACCGCACCGGCGATGGGTGCGACTATGCCGGCACGCTTTACTTCGACAGAAACAACAATCCGGTAAGCGATCCCTCATTGGATGAATGCAACGGCACGCTCACCGCCTGCAAGCTTCGGTTTGGTGAACACAATGAACTTCCTTTCGGTGGTTTTCCGGGAACATCTTTGATCAGGAGCTAATATGCGTCAGAAAACGATTCAGGCCATCCTGGCGCATGCTGCGAAAGAATATCCCCGCGAATGCTGTGGTGTGATAGCGCAGAAAAGCCGGGTGGAACGCTACTTCCCATGCCGTAACCTGGCTGCCGAACCAACGGAACAGTTTCACCTTTCGCCAGAGGATTACGCTGCTGCTGAAGACTGGGGGACGATAACGGGAATCGTACATAGCCACCCCGACTCGACGACCCAACCAAGCGAACTGGACAAGGCTCAATGCGATGCAACGTTGCTGCCCTGGCATATTTTCAGTTGGCCGGAAGGCGACTTTCGCACCATCACTCCCCGCGGTGATTTGCCACTGATCGGGCGGCCGTTTGTGCTTGGACACTATGACTGTTGGGGACTGGTGATGAGCTATTACAGGCAGGAACATGGTATCGAATTGAAAGATTACCGTGTTGATTATCCGTGGTGGGAGGACTGCTATCCGGACAATTTCTATCAGGATTGCTGGTATGAGTGTGGTTTCCGTGAATTCGACGGGCCGCTGCAACCGGGGGATATGGTGATCATGCAAGTTCAGTCTAACAAGTGGAACCATGCCGGCATATTGCTTGAAGGTGATATCTTACTTCATCATCTTTACGGTCATTTAAGCCAGCGTGTGCCATATGGTGGGTATTGGCGTGAGAGGACAAACAAAATCCTTCGCCATCATTCGAAGTTTATATAATAATGAGCCCAACTTACTTCATTAACGGATATTAATGTGGCATTTGTCAACTTGAATAATTTTTATATTAAAATGGTCGTGGTCTGCGTTCCTTTTGTCGTTGGGGTCGGGCTTGCATGCTTGAGTTTCTTCGGGCACAGTCACAATCTATGGACTGGGTTTGGATATTTGATAACGTCCGTAGCAGTGAGTTTTTTCCTGTTGCGATGGTTGGTATGGGGAGATTTGAACCTCGCCAACGGTTCAGCCATTGCTACAATCGGAGGTGGGTTAGGTCTGATAGGAATCTTGGCTGGTTCAAATATTACTGATCCTGCATTTATTCAAGTGCGCACCGATTTACAAGAGTCCTTCTTAGATGCGTCCTTAAATTGCAAAGGTAATAAGACGTTATTTGACGGTGCTCTTACGTCTTGTTTAGCAGCTACTTCTAAGGATGCTTTGGCGTTGGGGCAAGAGTTGATTAAAGCCAGGTATTTAGCTCCGACATTATCTTTGGCAGATGGTGTGTATCATTCGAGCGATGAAGCTAAGGCGGATGCATGTTTAGTAAATTATTATTTACTTTCAAAGGAATGCCCAAGTAGCTTTATAGAGTTCAATAAAAAACACCCAGAAGTTGCTAATCCGTCAGCCAATAAGAAGTAAGTTGATTTGAATTCTTGGATTGCGTGGTAAAAACATCAAAAAGTCTATCAACATTAACAGTCTCTCTTAGTCAAGAGAGACTTTGGAGGCATGTATGACATTTTTAACTGGTCAGCCGATGAGAACCATACGCCTCTATGGAATACTTGGCTCAACATTTGGCCGTGAATTCAAACTTTCTGTTGCTTCGCCTAAAGAAGCCGTTCGTGCATTGTGTGTGATCTTGCCGGGTTTTGAGCGTTTCCTGAATACTAGTAAGCAGCGCGGGCTTACTTACGCTGTATTCAGTGGAAAGCGTAACCTGAACGATGATGAACTCTCTATGGATCAGAGTACCGCTGATATCCGTATCGCGCCGGTTATCCTCGGGAGTAAACGTGGTGGAGTATTCCAGACCATCTTAGGCATGGCTTTGGTCGCAGTTGGTGCTGTGGCGTCATACTTTGGAGGTGGTGCTGTTGGCGTACCTCTAATGCAATTTGGCGCTGCGATGACCCTTGGCGGTGTTGTGCAGATGCTATCTCCACAGACAACCGGACTTGCCAGCAAGCAATCGGCAGACAACAAGGCTAGTTATGCCTTTGGTGGAGTAACAAATACGACAGCTCAGGGCAATCCGGTACCTCTCTTGTACGGACGGCGCCGTATAGGTGGCGCGATCATCTCCGCCGGTATCTATGTTGAAGATCAGCAGTAAGCATGGTGTAATGAGCTTACTTAATATGGGGTAACTTGAGCTTAGATTTAAAAATGAAAAAAATATCTACTCTTTTCCTTTGTACTTCCTTATTTTCAGGCATAGCTTTGGCTGAGAACCATTACATACCTCTCCTCTATAATTTATCTACTATGTTTGATTTCAATCCAGTTAAAGGAACTGTCAAATCATTAGATACTGATGTTGAAGAAAATGGTAAGGTCACTTATAAAATCGCTATCAGACTGGCTAAGAATGGTTGTGTCGAAAGCTTAGATCTTGATAACGTTTCGTCTGGTCATGAAACCAATCTAAAAAATAGCAATGGAAGTCTTGTAGGTGAGAAAGATGGTAAGCCTTACTCTATACAGCTCGATGAAAAATGTAATATTTTGAGTAATAATGAAAATGGTGACGAGTTGCGATATAGTCTTTACTCGAATGGCTTAATTAAAGATACCTATTATTTGGGCAAAAAAATATCTGAGCATTTTTATGATGATAATTCTAATTTGATACGTTCTGAGTTTTATGGTTCTGGAAAGGTCCTCTCTAAAAACGAAATTTCTTATGTTGATAAAGACAGGAAGCCTCTTGATTATAAAATTATAAACACATCAGTTTACTCGGAAGGTTATACAGCAACGAATACTTGTCATTATAGCGAAAAGCTTGTTCCTGAAATATGTAAAGTAACAATGCAGAGCGCAGGGAATCCTGTGCCGAAGCCAGTACTGATGACAGCGAATACGAAAGTTGAATTCTACTAGATTAAACACATTTCAATAAGCCACCTCCGGGTGGCTTTTTTTATGGGCGCAATATGGCTATAGCAACCGCTATTAAAGGCCGCAAGGGCGGCAGTTCAAGCTCAAGAACTCCTACAGAACAGCCAGACGATCTGCAGTCAGTAGCCAAGGCAAAAATCCTTCTCGCGCTGGGAGAGGGGGAGTTTGCTGGTGGCCTTACTGCGCGCGATATTTATCTCGATAGCACCGCACTTGAGAACGCAGATGGTTCACAGAACTTCAGCGGTGTGGCTTGGGAGTTTCGTTCTGGAACTCAGGCGCAAAAATACATTCAAGGGATCCCGGGTACCGAAAATGAAATCAATGTAGGTTCCGAAGTTTCCAGCTCTACAGCGTGGACGCGCACGTTCACCAATACGCAGCTTTCAGCTGTTCGCCTGCGTCTAAAATGGCCTTCTCTCTTCAAACAGGAGGACGATGGCGATCTGGTTGGCTATTCGGTCAACTACGCAATTGACCTGCAGACAGATGGCGGTACCTGGCAGACGGTGCTAAATACCAGCGTGACCGGGAAAACCACCTCTGGTTACGAGCGCAGCCACCGTATTGATTTACCTCAGGCGGGCAGCACTTGGACCATCAGGCTGCGCAAAATTACAGCCGATGCCAATAGCGCGAAGATTGGCGACACGATGACGCTGCAAAGCTTCACAGAAGTAATCGACGCCAAACTGCGCTATCCGAACACCGCGCTACTGTACATCGAATTTGATTCGAGCCAGTTCAATGGCTCAATACCGCAAATTTCCTGCGAGCCTCGCGGGCGTGTTATTCGTGTGCCCGATAACTATGACCCGGAAACACGAACATACAGCGGCACCTGGACGGGCGCATTTAAGTGGGCATGGACGGATAACCCTGCGTGGATATTTTACGATCTGGTGGTCACTGACCGCTTCGGCCTTGGTAATCGGCTAACGGCAGCCAATATCGACAAATGGACGCTTTATCAGGTCGCTCAATATTGTGATCAACCGGTACCGGATGGTAAGGGTGGCAGCGGAACTGAACCTCGTTACACCTGCAACGTATACATTCAGGATCGAAATGACGCTTACACTGTGCTGCGAGACTTTGCCGCCATTTTTCGAGGTATGACCTACTGGGGAGACGACCAGATTGTTGCCCTTGCAGACATGCCCAGAGATGTCGATTTTACCTACACGCACGCTAACGTAGTCAACGGCAAATTTGTGTATTCCAGCAGCACAACCAAAAGTCGCTACACGAACGCTCTTGTATCCTGGTCTGAACCGGCAAATGGCTATGCTGATGCAATGGAGCCCGTCTTCGAGCAGGCTTTGGTGGCGCGCTATGGTTTCAACCAGCTTGAGATCACCGCCATCGGTTGCACTCGGCAGTCTGAGGCTAACAGAAAAGGGCGCTGGGGGATCCTGACCAACAATAAAGATAGGATTGTAACGTTTGACGTTGGTCTGGACGGCAACATCCCTCAGCCTGGCTACATAATTGCTGTCGCTGACCGAAATCTCTCTGGCCGAGATTTAGGTGGTCGATTATCCGCGGTTAATGGTCGTGTCCTCAAACTTGACCGGGTGCCAAGTGCTATGGCCGGTGACAGGATAATGGTAAACCTGCCGTCGGGTATTACCCAATCCCGGACGATTCAGTCCCTGTCCGGTGAAATGGTCACCGTAACAACTTCCTTTAGTGAACTTCCGCAGGCTGAGGCTGTATGGGTAATTGAATCTGATGAACTCTATGCGGAGCAGTACAGGGTAATTAGTGTCACCGATAACAATGACGGGACATATACCATCACGGGGGCAAATCACGATCCGGATAAATATGCCCGTATCGATACAGGTGCCGTTATAGATCAGCGGCCAATAAGTGTAATACCACTTGGTAATCAGTCGCCGCCAGTCAACATCGCGATCAGCTCGTTTTCGGTGATTCAGCAAAATATCAGCGTCGAAACCATGCGCGTAAGCTGGGACCAGGCACAAAATGCCATCGCCTATGAGGCGCAATGGCGCCGCAATGACGGGAACTGGGTTAACGTTCCGCGCAGCTCCACCGCTTCCTTTGACGTTTCCGGCATCTACGCCGGACGGTACCTGGTGCGCGTGCGTGCTATCAACGCAGCGGAAATTTCATCCGGGTGGGGATATTCAGAAGAGAAGACGTTGACCGGCAAAGTGGGCAATCCGCCCAAGCCAGTGGGCTTTATGGCTACGGGCATTAACTGGGGTATTCGTCTGAACTGGGGGTTCCCGGGAAACACCGGCGATACCCTCAAAACAGAAATCCAGTACACGGCCAACAGCGACTTTTCCGATCCGTTGCTGCTATCGGACGTACCTTATCCATCTGCTGAATATACCCAGCTCGGGCTGAAAGCCGGGCAGGAATTCTGGTATCGCGCGCAGTTGGTTGACAGAACGGGTAACGAGTCCGGCTATACCGACTGGATCAGGGGAATGTCTAACGATAATGCTGATGATTATCTGGGTGAAATAGCAGACGATTTCCTTACCTCGGCCGACGGCGACCGCCTGACCAGCGATATTGATACCAATCTTGAAGCTGCAATGCAGAACGCGCTGGCCAACCACGGAACAGTTGAACATAAATGGGCGCAATACGGAGAGGTACGCGCCGATATCCTCGTTGTGAAAACTACTATTGCTGAGGTGGATAGGGCAATGGCCGAAATGTCGACACAGGTGCAGGCGCAGATCGACAACGTCACCGCTTCCCTGGAAGACAAGCTCACAGCCGTCGTCGATGCCTCAGGTGCTTCGGCAATCTACACCCTCAAAACAGGCGTGAGGATAAACGGGGTGATGTACAACGCCGGGATGTCGATTGCTGTGCTTGCTGAGGCCGGGAAACCAGTAGTTACCCGTATTGGGTTCAACGCTAATCAGTTCGTTCTGATGAGCGGCAGCGGTGACAGTCAGTATTCACCCTTCGCGGTGGTTAATGGTCAGGTCTTTATCAGCTCAGGTTTTATTCAGGATGGCACGATCACGAATGCCAAGATTGGCAATGTCATTCAGTCGAATAATTACAGTGCGGGCACAGCAGGCTGGACTATCAACAAGAATGGTTCTGCTGAATTCAATAATGTGACGGTTCGTGGCGGGGTTTATGCCCAAAATGGTCAGTTTGGATTTACCAACTCAACTGGAGGCGTCACGATCAATAACAACGGTGTCACTGTCAGTTTGTCGAACGGCGGGCGCATTGTTCTGGGAGAATTTTGATGGCCAGGGGGCTTTATATTGATTTGAATGACGGGCGTCCCGCAATGACCATCACTGCCGGAATGAAATGTCCGTCGTATGGCGGGGAGGCAGTAGAGGCATGGGGCCAGCAGACCATGACTGTTCAGGGCTTTATTGCCGGGGCGACCCCATTTTTCATTCCATCAAACTCGGTTGTGAATGTGACTCGCTCGCCGAATCTGATCACAACGATTATGGTTCTTGACGGGATAACCAATAACGGCAACGGAACCCTGACTCAGAGAGTCTGGTCATCAGATGGCTGGGGGAAAGATAAAACATTTCCCGGCACAGTTTGGCAGATTTTACCGGCAGGGCAGAGTGGAAACCGTGGTTTGCTCATTGAGGACTCGACAGACTTTATTGCGATCACTGATGTCAGCCGCGTTGCTTCCTGTGTTTTCAGTGGGACGGTCAATGTAAATGGTACTTACACGCTTCCGGCCAAAGGGCTCGTTTTTGCCCGCTGGAATGACAGCGCAGCTACGCTTGAGTGTGATGGCAATAATATTTACTCCCGGCAGGATTATACGGGCTATGACGATATTGCCCGTTCTGTAAATGTCGATATTGCAATTTTTGCGGTTCAGGCACCTGTACCGGGGAGAGGATTAAATTTCATCAACGCCGCTGGTCAGTGCACCTTCTCCACCACTCGCCGTCCATTTATATTCCGCAATCAGTTTTATTCACCGGGCAATAGCTGGGTCGATATTGGCAACAGCATGATTGCGCTTGGCTGCTATGGTTTCAACTCGTCAACAGCCAGCGGGTGGTGCAACATGCGCTCCAAGGGACTGGTGATGAGTGGGAACTCGGTAAAATGTGGGAATGGTCGTGTCCGTTCCCGTTGGACCGACAAGTATTCTGTGACCGGCGAGAGATTTACGGGAATGAGTATTCCCATTATCCCCGCAATGTATTGATACAACCCCACCCAAAAGCCTCGCTCTGGCGGGGCTTTTTATTATCTGAATTAAGGAGTCCTATATGTCGGCAGGAACAATAACTCTGACAAATGGTTCCGCTATTGTTGGCGGTTCCGGAACCTCTTTTACTACCGAACTTGCCGCAGGTGACTTCATTGTCTCAACTGTGGGCGGTGTGCCCTATACGCTGCCAGTGAAAACGGTAGACAGTGGCACGCAGCTCACGCTTGTCAGTAACTTCACCGGGCCAACGCAATCCGGTGCGGCCTGGTCAGCAGTCCCGCGTGTGGCCTTGAATATGGTCACAGCAGCGCTAGTTGCTCAGAGTGCAGAAGCGCTGCGTGGACTGAATTACGACAAACAGAACTGGCAGCAGGTTTTCAGTGCAGCCGGAAACATCACAGTGAAGCTACCAGATGGAACAACTTTTAAAGGTCCATCGTGGCCATCCGTAATAAGCCAGACAAGCACGTTAAATGGAAAAACGGGTGGAAATGTAACTGGTACTTTGATGGTAACTCAGGGTAGCAGCATTGGCG
>Ga0207713_1003034_pt1 | contig 11704 bp, 13 predicted proteins | sample KBSS64metaG_FD_184404 | JGI IMG/M metagenome (GOLD analysis project Ga0207713, IMG submission 184404) | Switchgrass rhizosphere microbial communities from Kellogg Biological Station, Michigan, USA - KBS S6-4 metaG (SPAdes) (version 2) | ecosystem: Host-associated > Plants > Roots > Rhizosphere >...
GACCATTTAAAAGATGAACTATGTATAAATTTGAGAATAGAAACTTTGCAAAAACGAATAGAAGAAAGTATTAGAGCTTTTGATTTACGAAAAGTTGGATTTATTGTAAATGAATTGGCTAAAGACTTCAAATCTGACGTTAGTAAATATTCTGCACGTTCATTTGCCCAAGCCATAGCAATGGATATCTTTGATTACCTAGAGGAAATGCAAGTAGAATTATTTCAAAAGTCATTTGAAGAAATTGAAGCTAAGTATTATCAATTATGCTCTACTATTGCAGGAGATAACGTAGCAGAAAGGATTCGGAATATAAATTTAGATATTCTTCAAACAAAATTAAAGAGTAGTCTCCCAAAAGCTTTGTATATAGCAAACGAGCAATCCGTAGAAGCTATTTATTTTGAATATGACATGGATAATGAGTGGGAAAGCACATTTTTTGTTTGTGATGAATATAGCAGCTTATCTGAAGAGGATGATGATTGGGATAGTGAGTGGATTGCCGAAATTGAAGGGCCTATTAATAGAGAATTTGCTCAGATTTATCAAGAGAATGGATTTGATGAGACAGAAAAAGCAAAAGCAAAAGCTGTAACACTCTTTCTAGTTATAAGAACAGTTACAGCTTTAGGGACAGTTGCCCAAAGTATGAAAGTTAATGTCCCCCCACTATGTATAGGATTTCATGACCAAGATCCTATCATGAGAATCAAAGAATAACTACCGATCATGGTAATAATGATGATTATGTTAACTTCAATAGCTTATTATATATGTGAGCGATTGAAATATTTTATTAAAAAGGGGGCTCTTAAAGTGTTAAATATTAAAAATTTTCATTTGTTAAATAGTCTTTCACCAGAATTTTCGTTTTTAGATATGAAATATATCATAGAAATAAGGTATTTTATAGAATATAACAACAGTTTTTTGTTTGATGAAGAAAACAAAACTAATTTACATATAATTTTTCTTTTACAACCTAAAGGTACTCATAACTTTTATGAAGCCAGTATGAATTTTTATGGAGTGGAAAATTTCGAACTATTTGCGAATGGTGGAGCTATACAACTATCTATACTACAAATAATAGATATTAGTGAGAGAAGTTGGGAAAACATTAGATTGCAAGTACGAGACGTAGAAAATGAAGATATCGACTTTTATTGTAACAGTATTGAAATTTTAAATGTTAAGGAATCACAGATTATTGATGACTAATATTTTAATATATACTTAGATAGCCTTTCTATCGACAACGCACATTATGATGACTAATATAAATTAAATAATGCGTATTTATATATCTTTTATTAATTAATTAGTTAATTGTAAAATCATTAAATGCATATCATCTTATAAAAGAATTTATCCAGTATTTATATCGAATTTGAAGGAGTCAAGAATGAAAAAACTTGGATGCATATTTGTGGTTTTATTGTTGTTAGTTGGTACAATCTATTTTTTGTTTTTTCATGAACGAAGAGGAAAAGATACCGTATATTTAATACCAAATGGCTATAAAGGCTGTGTTGGTGTCTTTTATTATGTAAAAGGAGAGCCACCTTTAAAAGTCCAGAATGATAAAGTTATTCATAAAATTTCCCGAAATGGAAAGTTAGAAACTTCTTCCCCAGAATCATTTGGTTGGTATTCTACGGAAGATTCAGGTTGGCATAACTCAGAATATTATTATGTGAATGATCAAGGTGAAAAAGTGAAGAAATTGAATTCGGAAAAGGATATTAGTTGGGAAATGAATTCTGCAGATGATTACAACGGAAGGTATTTTACCTTTTTTGTGAGCGGAAAAGATTATGCTAGTACAGATCCACCTGAATGTTTCAAGGAGTAAATACAAAATGGTATTTTTATATTTTCCTACCTATAAAAGGTTTTGTGTAAATTAACTAATTTAGGTTTGAATTTTAATAATAGGTATATTCTTTCTTGTTCATGACAATGGAATCCCAAAACCAGTATATAACTGCTGCACCTACTGCAAATATAAACATTTTACGATAATCCCATATTGGATCAGACCAATTACCTTGAAGTCTATAAGAAATATAAAGGAATAAATTTGCTACGACACAATAGGCAAATAAATAGAGAATATTGAATTTCTTAGGCCATTTATTTAAAAATATCTGCAGTGGTACGGCTGCAATAGAATAAGGAATGATTGTAATAAGTGAGATCATAAAAAATGCAATAACGGCTCTATAACTAGGCTCAATGATGATAAGAAATATGGAATAAGAGACGCTAGAGCTGATAACTGTTAACGCATGATATGGCAAAAACTCTTTAAATGTCACTGACTGAACACACCCTTTTTGTCTTTCCTATGTATGTATATTATATAAAGATTAAAGCTAGTTAGTTTTCGTTTTTTTATTGAGCTTTTTTGATAAATAAAAACAAACTAAGCCAGCACCTATTACCTTACAAAAAGGAATAAATGCATAGGACGGCGCCATTAAAACAATAACAAACAAATAGACACTTATAGTACATATAAGCCAACTTGTTATAAATAAAAAGCTAGAGCTAGATAAAACTCCTTCATAAGACTTCATCCTTTAGAGAGGATTATATTTTTATCATAACTCTATCTAAAAACAAACAAAATCTCTACTCATAACGAAGCCCCTAGTCTAATGATTAGGGCTTTGTTACTTGAATGGTGAAAATTACATATGAGCCTTTATTACTTTATTGATACGTTTTTTTGAGGATTTTACTTTTTATGATTTCACTAATCAATATAATAATTAGGGATAAAATAGATCCTATAAGAATAGCAAAATTGATTACTCCGATTCCAAAACCAGTTAATCCGCCATAAAAGCTACTTATTATTACAATGCCTAGGCTAATTACTGCTATAATTAGAGGTATTATATATTTTAAAGAAGATACCTTTTTACTCATTCTACTGGAAAGTAGAAGTAAGAATATAACCGTAAATATGACAATCATATACATTATAGCCATTTTTTAATCCTCCTTAGTATGCATTATAAATATTACTAAAATATTCTAAATTATGTTTAGGGTATTATGAGTATAATTTTTTGTTGAAGTTTTATTATTTACTTAAAACGGCGGAAAAATAGTTCTTATCCTAATTATGTATGTAATATATATAGTCCCATAACACATGGTATACGATTAAAAAATACAATGATATTAATATAAGCCTAATTTAATATCATTAATAAGAGTAATATCTAACGCATTTTATTGAAAATAGCGTTAGATATTACATAGATTGTAGAAAACGACTTTATTTTTGACCTTAAACTTAAAGGAGAAAGGATACGAATGAGTTCTGAATAGTTAGGGAAATAATGGTTTTTAATTTTCGGTTAAAATTCTTTACTGAACGTTCTTAAATTGATATACTCAAAACAGGTTAGATCTAACAGTTTTTTTACCTAAATGAGAATGACCATTCTTAAATTACCTAAAGAATTTATTGAGGGGGAATGAATAGTATAAAATTGTTGCACTCTAAGTGCGTCGAATAATTCTAAATCCTTTCTCAGACATACGAGATAATACGTTCTAAGGTGGGAGTACATGGCTAGAAATAAAGAATTTGATGAAAAAGAAGCATTAAGGAAAGCAATGGAGCTTTTCTGGCGACAAGGGTATGAAAAAACATCCATGCAAGATTTAGTGAACTATATGGGCGTTCACCGTAGAAGTATCTATGATACATTCGGCGACAAACATACTTTATTTATTCGAGCCCTAAGTCACTATGTAGAAGTAATGGATGAAAGAATTAAAAATAACATAAAACCAGAATTAACGGTTAAGCAGGCTATAAGGAAATTATTTGAAATGGTTATTTATCCAACTGATAAACAGCCAAAAGGATGTTTAACAGTCAACACAGCAGTTGAGTTATCGTTACTTGATCAAGAAGTAGCTGAAAAAATTACAGAGACTTTTATAAAAACCGAAACCTTACTATTCGATTTACTGAAACATGGTCAAGAACAAGGAGAGATTCCTGAGCACTATGATATCAAGGCGCTCTCTAAATTTATTCATAATGCCCTTATAGGAATACGAGTATTAGCAAAAACAACAAATGATAAAAAAGAATTAGAAACTATTATCGATTTGACTTTGTCAACACTAGACTGAGATATATCTTGTTATTAAATACCAATCTAAATATATTTTTAAGGAGAGAATAAATATGAAGTATACAGTTATTACAGGAGCAAGTTCAGGTATAGGATATGAAACAGCATTAGAATTTGCTGCTCGTGGCAAAAACTTAATTATTGTAGCTAGAAGATTAGAGAAATTAGAAGGGCTTAAATCAGTCATTCATAATATAAATCCTGATTTAGATGTTATTATTCATACAAGTGACCTATCGATAACAGATCAGGCATACACACTGTATAACAGTTTAAAGAAGTATCAAATTGAGACGTGGATTAATAATGCTGGTCTTGGTGAATCTTCTTCTGTGACGGATCAAAATTTAGAGAAAGTAGAATCCATGTTACGTCTTAATATAGAGTCATTGGCAATCCTTTCTACACTATTTGTGCGAGACTATTCTCATGTAGAGGGAACACAATTAATTAATGTATCCTCCGCCCTTGGATATGCAACTTATATTGGTGGTATTACCTATTCTGCATCTAAATATTTTGTTAGTGCATTTACAGAAGGGCTTGCAAAAGAACTAGAGCTTAAAAGTGCAAAAATGAAGGCGAAAGTTTTAGCACCAGCAGTGACGGAAACAGAATTTGAGAAAACTGCACAGGATGTAGAAGAATTTGATTACAAAAACTTTATGCCAATGTATCACACAGCTAAGCAAATGGCTGGTTTTATGATGGAACTTTATGACAACGATAAAGTCGTAGGTATTGTAGATGAAAGCTACAATTTCAATTTAAGAGATCAAATCTATCCAATACTAGGCGTTTAATGTATAAAGGTTTTAGATCTATATATAACTGAAAAAACGAACATAACCCGTTAGGGTGATAAACATAATTTCTTTACAGTATCGATTCAAAAAATTTAATCATTTAAGAATGATCGTTCTAAAATAAAACAACAGTATCAAATGGATAAAGAGGTAACTTTGTAAGTGTTTAAGGTTTAGGTGGTGGGTTGATCCTAAAATAAGGTTTCCTCCACCTAAACGATTGGAAAAATATAAGTTTTTTATAAAAAGAATTATATTGAGGGCAGAAAAATGAAGTAGACAGTGAAAATAATAAAAATAAGATAAAAAAACCTAATAAAAAGCAACTCAATGGAAGGGTGCTAAAGAAAAGAATGAAAACACTGATGAAAGCAGCTCAGATCACCAAATATTCAAAAAATATCCAGGTCCAAGTCAATGATATTCCAATCCCAGAAATCGATGACAACGAAGTCTTGGTAAAAGTTAAAGCTGCGGCGGTCAATCAACTCGAAATGTTGATTATCACAGGCAGTGTAAAACTGATTCAGGACTATGAATTCCCCTTAACGCTTGGTAATGAATTGACAGGAGTTATAGAAAAGGTTGGAAAAAACGTGACAGAATTTCAGGTAGGAGATGACATCTATACACGTCTCCCATTAAAAAAAATTGGCGCTTTTGCGGAATATGCCGCAATTGATGCTACCGCAATTGCACTAATGCCAAAAAACTTATCTTATGGGGAAGCTGCTGCTGCACCATTAGCTGGACTCACAGCTTATCAAGGTCTGCACGAAGAACTTAAGGCACAGTCTGGTAAAACTGTTTTTATTCCAGGTGGATCGGGTAGCTTTGGTCAAATGGCTGTCCCAATCGCAAAGGAAAGGGGTCTAAATGTCATTGTTAGTGGTAACTCAGAAGCGCGCGAACGCACGTTGGAAATGGGTGCAGACCAATATTTGATTTATACAGCAGAAAACTATGTTGACTTGTTGTCGAATGTGGATTATGTGATCGATACACTGGGTCCTAAAGAATTTGACAATGAATTAAGTATTATCAAACCTGGGGGAAGATTGCTCTCTCTCCGTACAGGTCCAAATAAGCGTTTCGGGAAAAAAGGAAATTTCCCATTTTGGAAACAAAAGCTGTTTTCCGTTGCTGGTGCAAAGTATGACCACAAAGCCAAGAAACAAGACGTGGAATATCATTTTATGTTTGTTCGTTCTGACGGCGCACAACTTAAAAAAATCACCAAAATCATTGAGAAGCACAACATTGTTCCACCAATTCATCCAACACTATTTCCCATAGACAACGTAAATGAGGCGCTGGAACTAGTTGCAAATGGACGACCAAAAGGAAAAGTACTTATTAATTTTTAGGAGAACAGGAGGAGATTAGTTCAAATAAAAGCCAATCGAAAAAGTAGAATGTCATGTTCATGATTTATCTGTTATAAGAATAAACATAGATCAAGTGTTAATTAAAAATAATATAATAAAAACTACTATATTTATTTCTTGTAACAGGATTAAATATTACTCTTGTTGATAAAACGTTAGCATTTAATATTATTAATAAGAGTAATATTTAAAACATTTTATAAAAAAAGATTTATATATTACATACATTGTAGAAAAACTAATGATTATTGATATTTTAATTGCATAAATAATATAAAATTCAAGTGGTCAAACTTCTATCCACCTCAAAAAAAAACTGTCTCAAATAAGACAGTTTAAAAACGAACGTCTATTAAAAAATAGGTAAATTATCTTCAGTTGATGATTGATAGCCATCGCCTAAAATCCAGATTTGCTGATTATCTGGTGCAGAGTTCTTAGTGTATAAAACACTTTTTGGTGAAAGTACCGTGCTAGCTGTACCTGCTTTGATAATATTAGAACTTGAACCTAAAGTTGGAGAGTATTGATAGTTTACAGTATCTGTGTCGATTTCAAAATGTAAGTGTGCTCCTGTAGAATACTTCCCTGTGTTTCCATAAATACCTAAAGACGTATCTTTTGTGACGCTTTGACCTTTTGCTACTTTTATTGATGCAAGGTGATTATAACGAATTACAATATCTTTAGTTGATTTTGTGCTATGGATATATGCTTGAGGATATTTTACTATAATCGTATTTCCTAAGATATTATCATATCCAGTGGCTAAAACTTTACCTTTACCACTTGCCCAAACTGTACGATTACTTGTTGCTGAAACTAAATCCCAGCCATAATGCTTGAACCCAAACTTTTGTTGGTATTTTGTATTAAGGTACCCAGCTGTAATTCGTGCATTATTAATTGGTTGAATTAACTTTTGAGAAGCAGCCTCTGCAAACGTCGGTAAAGCTATTCCCATAGAAAAAACAAATAATGTAACTAAACTAAGTATTTTTTTCATATAATCCTCCTTTTTTATCCATATTATCATATAAAATGTAATAAATAAGCTAAATTTACCAAAAAAATAATATTTTACATTAAAGATACAATCTATGTACCGTTATGTATTCATGTAGTGACCTGGGGTGAACTATGATTAAAGAGAAGCAATAAGCTGGCAGGAATTTATTTATTATCCAAAATAAAAAGTAAAAAATTAAAAAGTTAAATACTAGATTAAATACTTGAAAACTAAATTGACCATTTCTATGATAGCCTAACCAACGAGCTGGAAAGCCAAAATAATATGATCTAAAAACCTCGTCAACAACTTTAATTCCAACGTGAGGGATAATTGAAAAGATTATAACAGCAACAAAACTAATGAGAGATAACGGCTTATTAAACTTCATAAAAACCTCTTCCTAAAATCTTAATGATTACTTTCTCTGAATTACCATTTTATCAAATAATTTATTTGTACTCAGTTTATATTGAAAACTTACTTAACATAATGTGCGCTATAGGCAATCGTTTATTAAGAAAAATAACATGGTAGAGTCGCATAGTGAAAGTGTATCTGAGTTTAGACAATTTAATCGTTTTTATACCCATGTTCTTGGTTTACTGAATCAACAAATATATGACAGTCCATTTTCATTAACAGAAACACGCATTTTATTTGAGATTAACAGTAAAAACAATTGTACGGCTAAATTGTTGCAAGAAGAATTAGCTTTAGATCGTGGTTATGTGAGTAGAATCTTAAAACGTTTTGATGAACAAAATATGATTTATAAAGAAAAATCGGAAGAAGATGGTCGCACTTATTTTATCCATCTAACTGAAAAGGCGAAAAAAATTTACTATGATTTAGAAGGTAAAGCTAATGAGCAGGTTAAATTTTTTCTGAGAAATTTAGATAGCCATAAACAGCAAACTCTGATTAAATCAATGAATACAATTGAAGAAATACTGTTACAACAAATTAACCCAAAAGAATTCGATATTTACATAAAAGGAGATTTTACTCCTGAAGATAAAAAAGACCTTATTATTGAAAAACAAAGAGCTTTTTATACAGATAACTATGGATTTGATGCGACATTTTTAGACTATCTCCATGAAACCTTTGATGCAGAAATAGAAAAAGTTTGGATTGCAGAAAATCATGGGGACTTTGTAGGATCTATAGGAATAGTAAAGGAAAATGAGAAAACTGCTATGTTAAGGTGGTTTATCGTTGAAGACAACGTACGTGGAAAAGGAGTAGGTACACGATTAATTCAATTGCTACTTGATTACTGTAAAGAGCAACAATATGAACGTGTGATTTTATGGACTATAAGTAGTTTACCTACAGCAAGAAGACTATATAAAAAATTCGGATTTGAAATTACTGAAACGAAAGAAGAACAATTATTGTGGGGGCAAAAACTTATCGAAGAACGATGGGAGTTAGAATTAAGGCCATCGAATACCCTTTAAAAATCATTATAAAATGAACAACAAATCACAGCTTGAACAAAATACTCAAGGTACTAAGGAGTATCTCCAATCTAGAACCTTATTAACCTATAGAAAAACTCCCTACGGCAATAGGGAGTTTTCTACTTTTATACTGTATAGGATATAGGATCTTAGTTACCATAAAACGTATTATCGGAAATAAAATGTGTATCCAAAAATCTCTATATATGTTATATAAAAGAACATAAACTTATCAGAGATAAAGGTGACACAAACAAATAGGAGTGAATATTATCGTTAGTCCTACAGCAATCATAATTTTATTTTTGAATTTAATAACTCTTGTTCTAGTATTTAAAGGTTTTCAAAATAGTAAAATAAACTTCACACTTCAAAAAGCTATATTAGGCCTCCTAATAACTATTTTAGTCATTAATTTGATAATGACATTTATTATCTAAAGTTCAAACATCTACTCATATGTAGGTACTTGAACTTTTTAAAAATGTATAAACTAAAAAATTCTAGTTACCATAAGGCCTCTTTTTATCGATTATGCATAAAAAGCCCACCTTTTATACATATGCTAAGTGGTAAACTATAATTATGTATATACAGGAGAATTGCTATTTAGTAAGAAAGCTTTACTTATTGGTGGCAGTGCAGTAGGTGTTGGAGTTGGACACCCTGAAGACTCTAAAGAAAAAAATGTAATAAAGAGGTATAATGACGTAGTTAAATATTGGTGATATTGAATTATTTATGTAGACCTTATTGTATGGTACTAATAAGTAAAACCATATAGGGAGGGACATCATGAATTATTTTTTGAAATTGAATTTCTCAAGTATACTATATGCAGTTTTAATTTTTATTAATATCGAACTGATTTTTAATATTTATCGTATTAGTAGAATCATAGAACTTGATGTAGCAATAGCCAGAAATATTGGAATTGTAGTTATGTTAATTTCTGTTATTGTATTTAGTTTTGTTTATTATTTACTAAATCGTCGATACTTAAAAGGTAGCAAACTAAATTATTATGGAACTGTATTATGGATTCCATACTTTGTTATTATGTTTATCTTGTTTAACAAGATTTTTCCAATTAGTGACCATGTAGATAAACTCAATCCTATAGGAAGAATTGTTATATATCTTGGTGTTTTACTTTATCCAATATACTTAGCAATTGTAATTGCCTTATCTAGAAAAAGTACAGTTTAATAAATGAAAAAAGAAAAAGTACTTCTATTTTAGGAGTACTTTTTCTTTTTTTGAATTACAACTAAAATAAAACAAATAACTATTTTGTTTTTAAGCACCCAAATATATATTCGTCATAATTTATTCCACCACAACAGTCCATAAAAGTATACCTTTACGGGCTTTTCTTTTATATAAGGAATCTATCATTTTATCGTTTGTTTTAGTTTAAAAACAAATTACCAACGTCTTCATAAGTTTATACACTTTTATGAACGTTTTTGATTAAATAAAAGGAAGTTTGATATTGGAATAAATAAGTTAGAGTGGAGGAGCTGGCGCAGGAAAAGAAACTTCAATGCCTCAAATAGTGTTGCACGGTCCTAAAGAAATTGTTGATAGAAGATGCATCTATGTTATTATGTATACTCATGCTCTAAGAGACCGTATAAGAAAGTATCAAATTAATTAAGAAGATATCTAAGCAGTCGGGCGCTAGAATCTTGCAGTTCCTCTTATTAAGAAAGTTTATCTCTCCATTGCACCACCTTTTTTATGAACAGCAATTTATAAAAGGAGCAAAGATAAAATTGTTACTCAATTAAACGTAGCGAAGTCTTATATAGCTGTTACATCAAATGATCCAGGGGAATACATGTTAATTATACGAATGATTCATCACCTACTATAAGTAAGTATATAAAACGTTGAATTATGTAGTTTGACTTAGAGTGCAAGCAGGAAATGTATGCATGTTTATTGAGTTAGTATCATCTAATTACAAGCATTCATGTGTATAAATATCGGCAATTATCTTACAAGGTGGTATATCTATTGAAAGTTGAAGCACGTAGCGTTGAATTTGTTCCAGTAGACGAACGTCATGGAAAAGCAAAAGATTTGTTCCCCATTTGGTTTGGAGCAAACATGCACATTACAACTCTTGTAACAGGTGCATTACCAATTAGTTTAGGTCTTAATTTATTTTGGAGTTTCGCAGCTATTATACTTGGAACCTTATTGGGTGCTATTTTTATGGCTTCACATTCTGCTCAGGGACCTAAACTTGGAATTCCTCAAATGATTCAAAGTCGAGCACAGTTTGGAGTAATCGGAGCTATTTTTCCGTTATTTCTTGTAATGTTCGTGTATTTAGGTTTTTTCGCAAGTAGCAGTGTGCTTGCAGCACAAACATTAAACAGTTTAATACCCATTAATCAAAGCTGGGCCATAATAATCTTAAATATTCTTTGTTTTATTGTTGCAATTTTTGGCCATGATTTAATTCATAAAATGCAGAAAGTATTATCATGGTCTTCATTTGTTGTGTATCTAGCAGCAACAATTATTATATTTCAGTTACCACTTCCGACAGGAAGTTTTTCATTAAGCGGTTTGGATTTACCTGTATTTTTACTCGCTATCAGCATTGTAGCAACATGGCAATTAGCATATGCACCATACGTGGCAGACTATTCACGCTATCTGCCCGTTAATACATCAACTGCACAAACCTTTTGGTATAGTTACCTGGGTACATTTGTAGGGACTGTATGGATGATGATTTTAGGAGCAACTTTAACAACTACTATTCCTAATTTCCTTGATCATTCTGGTGGGAATTTAGCTCACTTATTCGGAAGTTTTGCTATCTTTATGTATTTGATCATTATTT
>Ga0207713_1003035_pt1 | contig 11704 bp, 12 predicted proteins | sample KBSS64metaG_FD_184404 | JGI IMG/M metagenome (GOLD analysis project Ga0207713, IMG submission 184404) | Switchgrass rhizosphere microbial communities from Kellogg Biological Station, Michigan, USA - KBS S6-4 metaG (SPAdes) (version 2) | ecosystem: Host-associated > Plants > Roots > Rhizosphere >...
GCGTGCGTCATTTAATCACAAAGCTCAAATCACCCAATCAATCTATTTTTGCTCAGCATAGCGTCATAAAGAAATTTGCAAATATTGTTCCTGCCGTTGTGATTATGAACGGTATTGCAACAGTTCCACATCTAACTCAGAAGGTTATTATTTTTGTAGAGATGGGGGCGCAAGCATTTATTTTTCTTACACTCGCACTCACAGTCAGCGAAGTGTTAAATATCTTCAATCTCATCTATCAGCGTAATCCAAAATCTAGAAATAAGCCGATTAAAGGTTACTTACAACTTGTTAAACTCATTTTATTTGTTGTGTGTGGCCTTATGATTTTGGGAACATTCCTTAAAAAGGATGTGTTCACTTTACTTGCAGGTTTTGGTGCTATGGCAGCAGTATTAATGCTGGTTTTCCAAAACACGATTTTGTCTTTGGTTGCCAGTGTACAAATTGCTTCTTATGACATGGTTCGTATTGGCGACTGGATTGAGATGCCTTCACTGAATGCAGATGGTGATGTGATTGATATTTCATTGCATACAGTGACTGTTCAAAATTTTGATAAAACCTACACTACCATTCCAACCAATAAGCTTGTTACCGATACATTTAAAAACTGGCGAGGCATGAGCAATTCAGGCTGCCGTCGAATGAAGCGTTCACTATTTTTAGATCAAAGTAGTGTTCATTTTATGACTGATGAAGAGCAACAAAAGCTCAAAGAGTTTTTATTATTAGATCAATATCTCGATGCAAAGAACTCTGAAATTGAAGAATTCAATAAACATTTAAGCAATCAATCTCGTTATAACAAACGCCGTTTAACCAATATCGGTACATTTAGAGCCTATGTAGAGTTTTACTTGCGTCAACACAAAGGTATTGCCCAAAATCAAACCATTATGGTTCGACAATTACAGCCGACTAGCCAAGGTTTGCCTTTAGAAATATATGCATTTAGCAATACAACTGCATGGGTTTCATATGAAGCAATTCAGTCCGATATTTTTGACCATTTAATTGCGATTCTTCCCGAGTTTGGTTTACGTGTTTACCAAGCACCTTCGGGGCATGATTTGCAAAGATTAACGTCAGAAATTCATCTAAGTTAAGTTTTAAGTTGTAAATAACAGATCTTAATCTATTTTGAAAAAGCTCCCATATGGGGGCTTTTTAATCTTTCTCACTCCTGAAATTTTCTGTTAGCTATTATTTTAAAGATTAATTTAAGTTTTTGACCGTTCTGACACAGGAGTTGTCCTTTAAAGATATTAACAAGTTCCTTTTTGGAACTTAATGTGTGGTTATCTTGAGGAAGAGAAAAAGAACATGTACCCAAACGCATTCAAAGATATGGCTTCTAAAACTTTATGGCCTTTATTTCCACGTCGCGTCGCTTTTGATTGGAATGAGTCACCACTACATTGGATACCACAATCTCCAATAGGAAGTCATGCTATAAACCATTTCAGTTTTACACTTGTGCGAGGAGAGTACTTTTTCTGCCGCATTTTTAATAAGGCACTACCATTCATAACCGATGAAAAATTAAAGAAAGATGTAGAAACTTTTATTCGCCAAGAGGCAATTCATGCGCAAGCGCACAAAGAATCTATCGAAAAATATATACAGCGTTATGGGATTGATATTGAAAAACAGTACGAACGTGTAATGGAATTATTTGATTATATGCTTGCAGATAAGCCGTTTGGCAAAGCTCTACCAAAGCGTATGCAAAAGTCTTGGTTATTGTTCCGTGTTGGTATTGTCGCTGCTGCTGAACATTACACTTGCGCATTAGGCCAATATACTTTGACGAAAGCTCACTGGGAGGAAAAAGGTTGTGACCCAGCAGTAAGTGATCTATTTACTTGGCACTGTGCAGAAGAAGTTGAACATCGAACGGTTGCTTTCGATTTATTTGAGCACTTAGGCGGAAACTATGCATTACGTGCTGCGATCATGAGTTTAACTGCACCAATTTTTACTTATTTAATGATTAAAGGCACCCAAGAGCTGGCAGCGGTAGATCGTAGTTTACCTAAATCTCAACAAAGCTTAGCTCGTCTAGGTTTTTGGCAACAATGGTTTAAAGCAAGCTCTCAAGAGTTAGTACCAAGTCCTGTGTGGTTTATCACGATTGCTAAAAACTTCTTTAAACCTGCGTATCATCCTTACTATGAAGGTTCAACCGAGCTTGCATTGGATTATATAAATCGATCACCAGCGGTCAAACTTTATGAAGAAATACAAAAAGGATTGGTGAGCTAATATGAATACCAATGTTGAAAAACAACAAAGATATATTCAGTCTGCTGATGTGACTCTATCTGTTTATGAGTGGGGACAATCATCAGCAGATCGTGAGACCTTGGTTTTCATTCATGGTTATCCAGATGAGGCACAGATTTGGGATGAGCTGGCTTCATTACTTAAATCAGATTTCCATATTGTGACTTACGATGTACGAGGTACGGGTTTATCTGGGGCTCCTTTATCTGAAGCGGGATATCAGATGGACTATCTCATTTCTGATTTAAAAGCTGTTATTGAACAAACAAGTCTCGATCGTCCTGTACACCTAGTTGGCCATGATTTAGGGGCATTACAAGGGTGGGAAGCTATTTTAGATGACAAGTTAAAACCTTATATCAAAAGTTATACAGCTTTAGCGCCTAGTATTGACCATGTGGGCATATGGTTTAAAGAAAATCTAAACAGTAAAGATCCGATGAAAATGTTCGCTGCTGTCAAACAAATGATTTCCTCGAGTTACATGCTGTTTTTTAATGTTCCCCTTATCCCTGAATTAAGCTGGTATTTGGGCTTGGCAAAAGTTTGGCCCCAGGTCGTTTCACAATTAGAAGGTAAGAAAGTTACAGCTCATTCCAACCAACTCAAAAATGGAATACATGGCTTGGGCTTTTATCGCCTAAATTTATTCAAGCCATTATTGAATGCACAGAAACGTTATACATCGGTGCCGATACATGTTGTATCAATGACTAAAGATCGTTTTGTGCCTCAGCATATTGTAGACAAACAAGATCGATGGGTGAATTCATCTTTTACACGTACAGATATTCCATTGGGCCACTGGGGAATTGCAAGCCATCCTGATTTAATCGCAATGCCTATTCGTAAATATATTCAAAAGCTTACTGCTTAAAAAGAATAAAGCCGGAGGTCTAAAATGGAAACCGAATTAAAACTGGCATCACCATTTGTTTTAAAAGATGGTTTTACACTCAAGAATAGGCTTATTAAATCGGCTTTAAGTGAAGGGCTGGCACATACAGATGGGCGACCAAGTAAAGAGCTGATTCAGCTATATCGAACTTGGTCGCAATCTGGTGTCGGAGTTCTGATTATGGGTAACGTGATGATTGATTCTAGAGTAATCGGTGAACCGAGCAATGTCATTATTGAAAACGGAAAAGATAAAGGATTGGGTATTTTCAAAACTCGTCGATTACGTGCGTCTTAAAATTATAAATTAACGTTTTATATCAATGAGGTTATAAGTTATGTCGACCGCTTATCAGATAAAAATATCGAGATTTAGTCTAGTCGCAAAATTGATGGGAATTAGCTTTCTTCTATTTTTTGCAGGTGCAGTGCTTTTTATCCTTTTAAATATTCCTGCAATTTTACTTCAGTTCGAATGGGGTAAATTTCTTGTTCGATTAATTCGCTGGGGAGAGTTGCATGGGGGAGGTGAGCATTACGAGTTGATGATCTCAGCCATCTATATTGTATGGGGCTGGTTTCTATTAAAAGCCGCCAATGAGCCTCTAAAAAACTATATGTTTTTTGAATTTACCATGATTGCAAATATTGCTCATTTCGGTGCAATGTTTGTTATGGGATTGGTGATGGCACATGAGTCTCCACATTTAATTGGAGACGTATTGTTGGGTTGGATTATCCTATTCATTTATATTTATTTCTGGTTGCCTGTCAGGAAAATATATAAATCTGATCATCAGTTGACTCATTCAGTTTAAGACTTCGCGGTTGAAGGGGCCGAAAATTGAACTCGAACCCTGCACTATAGATTATCCAGCAAACCAAATATTCTGATGATCACACATCGGACTCAAATGTTTAATGCGTAAATTGTCTTGCTCAAAAATGCCAAAACCCCCAGCAATATCTAATTCACTGCCTATGGCGATATGTTTACCTTTATAACTTAAACTTTCTTTTTCAGAATCCCACTGAGCGGTGTGTTCCGGAAAGATAACCAGTATATCGTTCACATAAAGACACTCTTGTTTTAGCTGCAATATTCCTTTTAAGCGTGCTGAAGCTGAAACACCATTAAACTGATAAACAGGTAGTTTCACTGCACTCGTTTCTTCGTTCGCCTCTTGCCGCTGACATCCCGTAAGGAGTAGCAATACAACTGTGCAAATCAATTTATTATTAATACCCAATTTTGTTCCTATAGGGACTTCCATGTATTTTTGATAGTAATGGACTAACGTTGCATATCAACATTTAGATTGTTAGAGAAGATTTCATCTTATTATATTTTACTCATTCATATATTGTTATCTTTTTCGTCTGTGTTTGCGGGTAAAATATGACGTGTCATCCACCAAAATAATAGCGCCAACAGACTCACACCTGCACCTAGAGCACACACGCCAAGCCATCCAGCATAGGCGTAAGTAGTTGTTGTACTGATTGCACCGACTCCACTACCCACTGCATAAAAGAGCATGTATAGACCAACAAGCCGGCTATGCGCTTCTGGACGAGTACGAAAAATCATACTCTGATTGGTCACATGTAAAGCTTGTCCACCCAAGTCTAGCAGTACGATGCCAATCACCAGTGCCCAAAGTGAGTACGCCATGAGTGAAAGTGGACCCCATGCGATGAATAATATAACGAGTGCCGCCAGGCTTGTGCGCTGAGCATATCCGCGGTCAGTCCAGTGTCCAGCACGTGCAGCGGCGAGGGCACCAACAACGCCGACAAGACCAAAAGATCCAATTACAGTATGTGAAAAACTATAAGGTGGTTTACTCAAGGGTAATACCAGTGCGCTCCAAAAAATATTGAATGCCGCGAACATGAGTAAAGCTAAGACACCGCGCACTTGTAGTACTTTTTCTTGGTGAAGCAGTTTTACCATAGAGGCTAGAAGCTGCGGGTAGCGCATTGTATTGGGCTGAACTTTTAAATGAGGAAGTCTTCTCCAGAGTGGTAAAGCAATCATGAGCATGATGACGGCTGCACAAAAATACACGCCACGCCAACCCGCTACATCACTGATTCCCCCTGAAAATACTCGGGCAAGCAGTAGGCCAATGAACACACCACTTTGGGCAGTGCCAACTACATGTCCTTGCTCATGTGGAGCCGCAGCACTCGCTGCATAAGCAATAAGCCCTTGTGTCATGGCTGTCCCGAGTAAACCGACCGCAAGCATTCCTGCCAAAAGAACAACAACAGAATGAGCAAATGCAATAACTAGCAATGCAGATACTAAAGCCAGTAACTGTATAGCCATTAATCGACGCCGATTTACAAGATCACCCAACGGCACCAGAAACACGAGGGCCAGCGCACAACCTATTTGAGTGGCTGTCACTACACCACCGATGGCGGCATGACTAATGCTAAAGTCCTTGGCCAATATGTCTAGCAAAGGCTGTGCATAATAGACATTTGCTACGCTTGCACCACTTGCAATAGCAAACAGCAATATGACCCCACGAGCCATGCTCGAAAGCGGTCTATTGTTTTCTGTGGGTGAAGTTGAAGATGTAAGAGAAGCTTTCATAGTCCTAAATCCATTTAATCTGGTTTCAAAATAAAACTAGTTGAATGTTAGATCGACTAGTTTTAAAATGCAACTAGATATTTTATTCCTGATTATTTTTAAGGAAACCTGATGGCGAACTCTACAGCTTTAAAAGAAGAACCTTGTCCTGTTGCGCGCTGTGTCAATCTCATAGGAGATCGGTGGTCATTGCTTATTGTGCGTGATGCTTTTGATGGAATGCGCCGTTTTGGAGACTTTCAGCGGAGCTTAGGAGTTGCGCGAAATATTCTTTCTGATCGACTGAAAAAGTTAGTTGATGCAGGCGTTCTTGAAATGCAAGATGCTTCAGATGGTACGGCCTATCAAGAATATGTATTGACAGCTAAAGGGGAGAGCTTGTTTCCAGTTGTTGTAGCTCTACGCCAATGGGGTGAGCACAACCTATTTGAAAGTGGTGAGCGCCATTCTTTGTTAATTGATAAGAAAACAGGTCAGCAAATTCTATTCATGGCGCCAGTCAGAGCAGATGGAGAAGTGCTTAAACCTTCTGACACTCAAGTGCAAAAGGTGAAATAAAATAAGAGAAAAGAAAAATTAACTTTTCTTAACTTAAATTTGGGGAAATTAATTGTTAACCTTGCGCGTCAAATTAAGGTGAGACTATGAGATTTATATTCCTCTTTATCAGCGCAATTTCTATTCCATGTTATGCAGCGTCAGAAGCAATGCAGCTTCATTACTGTGAAACTGTTAAAAAAGCAGCGAGTGGCGTGATGGATGCTAGACAACATGAGGTGCCAGCTAAAGAGTTACACGACATAGCCAATCATCTGGAAGAGCAACAAGCCAAACAACTTTATCAAGAGCTTATCAAATCTGCATATTCTTTAAAATTATTTGAAGACCCTCTTATTAAATCAAAAGCTGTCGAGAACTTCCAAACCACTTGGCATGAACAATGTTTGGCAAAAGATTTAGCTAAAAATATTTGAGGGTGTTAGTGCAAATAGCTAACGAACCGATACTGAAAACCACCTAATTTTTTAAGCTAGGTGGTTTTTTAATTTTAGAGAGGGAAAAACGAGCTTTAACGAATGATCTTAATTTTGGCTAGACTTTAATTTAGTGCTGTTGAGATAAAGAATAGTTATGACGTTGAGAATTCTACATGCTTATTAAAACTCATGACTAGAATAAAGGTGAAATAATACGATTTAAAAATTTAAATGAGCGTTGTAGCTAAGGAATAGCTCATTATTAAGTTTAAGTTTTATCGCTCGAAAGAGTGGTAAATTTGTAATTAAATGTTTCTTTAAGGAATGAAATTATGCATAAGTGAATAATAACTGCGTTATTAATTTATAACTTAGATTATGAATCTAGCTTCATATTAGGTAATAAAAGGTAATACTAGGTAAGTTATAAGTTGGAGAATGAATTTTATAATTTATTTAATAACAAAGTTATTCATATATGAATAATTATGATGTAACAAAATACAGCAGTTGTTTGGTAAACATCTAGTTATTTAAGCACAACTCTTATAAAGTAAAAACCAGAACTCTTCCATATAGAAAACTGTTTTACCAGCTTGTTGACTTTGTGGATAAAAAAAAGACCAAGTACTGCAATACTTGATCTTTTTTGTGGTTCAGGTGGTTTCTCATAACTGCAATCATGAGAGACCTTAATTTCTAACCGCTGCTGACCAGCACAAATTAAGGATACTTAACATGTAAAACGGTTAAAAATTAACTTTAGTAAAGCATGCTTTACTAACTTTAGTTAGTAAATATTAGTCTAGAGGTTTATGTAAGTAAACATTTTGTTTACTTTAGTAAACCTTTGGTTTAATCCACTAAACATTTCGTTTGGTAGGCTTCTCTTTTCCTAATTTATAACTAACTAATAAAATTTATTTTTTCGTTTTATTTCCTTGATTTTGTAGCGTAGCGGAACTCTTTATAAGAGGACTTGCATATGCATAAACCCCACACATTACACAATTCTTTAATTCCAGTTGTGGATGCCATAATTGGTGGAGAGATTCAACCTTGTGTTGATGCCCGCACTTTACATCAATGGCTAAAAAGTGAAGATCTTTTTGCTGACTGGATAAAAAGGCGAATCAAAACTTATCGATTTGTTGAAAATGAAGACTATATTGTTTTTTCGGTAAAAGGCGAAAGACTCTATAGTAGAAAGGCTTATCAGGAGTATTTATTAACACTGGACGTTGCCAAAGAGCTATCAATGGTAGAAAACAATGAGCAGGGGCGAATTGCACGCCGTTACTTTATTAACTGTGAGAAAGTATTAAGGCAATCAGCTTTCCATTTAATAGATCAATTTAATCGAGCTACATTGGATCTTGAGACTTTAACAGACATTGCTTCTAAAGCTGGAAGGACTTTATGTTTGGTTGGTAAGCAACTTAAACCGAAAGCAAAATATAAAGTTGAAGAGTTAAAACAAAAAATGCAGCCACTTTTAATCTAAGTGATTAAAGAAGAAACCACCTTTCGAGGTGGTTTTTTAATATCTTAAATGTTAGATTTTGACCATTAGTAATAAAGGGTAATTTCATGAAAAAAATAATTTTATTAGGTGGTGTATTAGTCTTATCACCTTTCATTAATGCTTCAACTGAAATCGAAGATAAACAAAATGCTTTTAATATGGTAAAGCAATATTCTGGGCTAGTTTCTTGTATGAGTTCTTTTGAGAAAAATCCAGAAAATGGACGACCAACCACTATTAAAGATGTAACTACCGTTAATTACGATAAAAATAATAATGAATATGTGTTTTTTGTTTTATGGGTAGGTGATATGGGGTGCTTAGGTGGGTCAGGAACAATCTCTAGCTTCGTTACAGAAGTTGCCAGACATGGAGGGGACTGGAAGCCTTATACTATTCAAACTGATTTTGCTTTTGGTCAGAATGTTGATATCAATTATGGATACATTGAATCAATCAAAAAAATTAATGCTAATAAATTTGAAGTTATAAGTTGGGACCATGCAGATAGTAAGTACGGTGGAGTAGATGGAGGTAGTAATTTTCCTGCTAATAAATTTAAGTATACGGTAGAGCGAGAAGGATATTCGGGATGGAGAGTTACTCATCAAACATTACTTGAACAAAGAAAGTAAAATGGGAAATCGTCTATTGATATTTTTTTATTATCTGAACTATTAAATTCTACTCATTATTAAAGGGGTGATTATTATGAATAAGATTATTTTATTGGGTTTAGTAATTTTAAATACGTCATCTGTATATGCTTTAGCGCCTAAAAATGGTGAACAACCTACCTATTGCGAGCAGATAGTTGCTGTTCATGGATTGCTTACGAGAGCACAAGTTGAATGTGGATATAGCAAGTATAATAAAGAAATGATTTCAGAGACTAAAAAATGTTTTAAGCACGAGCTTGGAGAGGAATATGGAATGGAAGTACTTAAATTTGGTTTGATGGAATATGATCGCCATGTTAGAGAAGAAGGAAAAGAACTTACCTGTAAATCTATTCTAAAAGAATTTCCAGAATATGTTCAAAAGTAAAAAATAAAAACTACCCTTGGGTAGTTTTTATTGTGCCTTTATTAACCACTTGTTAAATATTATTAAGAAATATAGGTAATTTCATGAAAAGAATAAATTTAATATTTGGTCTATTATGCATTTTTTATTTTTCAAACTCTTATGCTGAGGATTGGGATAGGCTGAGTAATTTAAGTAAAACACTTTCGGAAGGTTCATATACTCATCCAGCCAATTCAGAGTCGACAACTTTAAGAGAGAAGCTAGAAGATAAGCAGAGAAAAACTGAATTTGAAGATGTGTCAAGAAGTGAACTGAAAAAACTGGGGATGTTGCCAGCATATGGGGATTCAATTATTAAGAAAGATACTGAGAAAAATGAGTATTTTGAGATAAAAGAATTTCCTGATGGAAATTACATGTATAGAACTTTAAGTCAGAAAGAAATAGTGGCTGTATTTCCAGTTGCTGGTGAAGATGATCCTTTTGGCGACGGCTGGAAAGTTGTTTGCTATATAGATCAAATAACAGCTATCAGAAATTGTTCGATAACAAAATATGCAATTATGATCTTAAAATCTGCCAAACATGGCTTAGTTTTTTCAGTAAGTAATGAGCCAGATAAGCTTAATCCTTTAATCGATCACTATGTAAGAGTTGATAAAAATACTCCTTTAAAAACTACATCTATTTTTATCGGTTCACAAGCTGCCAATATCATAGAACAGATGAAGAGAGGAGAAATAATGAGGACTAGATTCCATGAATTTGGTGATACATATGAGGAGACTATTTATCTTGATGGTTTTACAAATGCTTATAATTTTATGAATTTGATGTATCCACAAGTTAAGTGAAATGTCGCAAATATTTTTTAATTAATCAAAGCTAATTAATAGACAATAAAAAAACCACCTAATTCTTTCGAATTAAGTGGTCTTTAAATTTTGGAGCGGGAAACGAGACTCGAACTCGCGACCCCAACCTTGGCAAGGTTATGCTCTACCAACTGAGCTATTCCCGCAATGTGAGCACATTATAGAGTGTTTCACTAAAGTGTCAACACTCTTGTGATTTAATTGAACATTTAATCAGCACGACGCCAAACTGTACCTTGTCGCGTATCTTCTAATACAACACCTTGGTCGAGCAAAGACTGACGAATACCGTCTGCTTTCGCAAAATCTTTTGCTTTTTTTGCATCAACACGTTGTTGAATAAAATCTTCAATTTCAGCATCAGACAAAGCAAGAGCTTCTTGTCCAATATCTGATTTTAAGAAAGCATCTACATCGTGTTGTACCAAACCTAAAATGTTGGTGAGGTGACGTAACGTTGAATAAAGCACAGTCGCTTGGTCAGCTTGCTCTTCTTTTACAGCACGATTTAACTCTTTGTTCAGTTCAAACAATACAGCCATAGCTTCGGCTGTGTTGAAGTCATCACACATTGCATTGTTAAAGCGTTCAATAAAGCTTTGATCAAGTGTTTCAGTTGTCGTTTGACCATACACTTGTTGATAAGCTTTAAATGAATGATAGAAGCGAGTTAAAGAAGTTTTTGCTTCTTTCAATGCCACATCAGAGAAGTTCACAGGACTACGATAATGTGAAGACACAATAAAGTAGCGAATCACTTCAGGGTGGAATTTCTCCATCACATCACGAATAGTAAAGAAGTTGCCTAAAGACTTAGACATCTTTTCACCATCAACGTTAATGAAGCCAACATGCATCCAGTAGTTTACATATTGTTCACCAGTTGACGCTTCACTTTGTGCAATTTCATTTTCATGATGAGGGAACATTAAATCTGAGCCACCGCCATGAATATCAAAATGGTTGCCTAGGCAGCAAGTCGACATTGCAGAACATTCAATGTGCCAACCCGGACGACCATTGCCCCAAGGCGACGCCCAAGAAGGTTCATTTTCTTTGGCATATTTCCAAAGTACAAAGTCAAACGGATGTTTCTTTTCAACTTCTACGTCAACACGCTCACTTGCGCCTGCTTGCATATCATCAAGCTTACGCCCAGAGAGGCGACCATATTTCTCAAATTTAGTGACTTCAAAATAAACATCGCCGTTTGAAGCAGGATAAGCAGAACCTTTATTTACCAGATTGCCAATCATATTTTGCATCTGATCAATATATTCAGTCGCTTTAGGTGCTTCATCAGGTGCAGCACAGCCTAAATTTGCTGCATCTTCGTTCATTGCATCAATGAAACGAGTGGTGAGCTGCTGAATGGTTTCACCATTTTCATTCGCACGTTTAATGATTTTGTCGTCAATGTCGGTAATGTTGCGAATATAGCGAACATTCCAGCCTTGACTACGCAAGAAACGTATAATGTAGTCAAATGCAACCATAACTCGAG
>Ga0207713_1003039_pt1 | contig 11697 bp, 9 predicted proteins | sample KBSS64metaG_FD_184404 | JGI IMG/M metagenome (GOLD analysis project Ga0207713, IMG submission 184404) | Switchgrass rhizosphere microbial communities from Kellogg Biological Station, Michigan, USA - KBS S6-4 metaG (SPAdes) (version 2) | ecosystem: Host-associated > Plants > Roots > Rhizosphere >...
AAAGTCATCCATGGCATCGCCCCGGTCCCCATCGACATGGCGCCCACCGAGCTAAGCATGGAAGACGCAGAAATACTGGGCAGCGCTCGTATCCTGGTAGTCGACGACAGCCAGGTGGCGCTGCAGCAATCGGTGCACACCTTGCGCAACCTGGGCCTGCAATGCCATACGGCCCGCAGCGCCAGGGAAGCCATCGACTGCCTGCTGGACCTGCAAGGCACCGCCCAGCAGATCAACCTGATCGTCTCGGACATCGAAATGTCCGAAATGGATGGCTACGCCCTCACCCGTACCCTGCGTGAAACCCCGGACTTTGCGCACCTTTACGTGCTGCTGCATACCTCCCTGGACAGTGCGATGAACAGCGAAAAGGCGCGGCTTGCGGGGGCCAATGCGGTGCTGACCAAATTCTCTTCGCCGGAGCTGACCAAATGCCTGATCGACGCGGCCAAAGCTGTGGCCGAACAAGGTTGTTGAGTCTTGAACGAGCAATTCTGCTATCTCATGCGGCGCAATCTCACGCGAGCCGTGCCCGCCCCCGCCTGGCCTCAGGGGATCGTGCTGACCGGCTATCGTCCCGAACAGGCAGAAGAGGTTCACGACTTGCTGGAATTGGGTTACTCCCAAGGAGGCGGCCGCGTCCCGGCCCTGGACGAATGGCAACAGCGATTTGAATCCGATCCTGAATATGATCCGGCCTTGTGCTTCATCGCCTTGGATGCCCAGGGTATCGCGGGTGTATGTCAGTGCTGGACCAGCGCCTACATCAAGGATCTGGTGGTGCATCCGCGGGCGCAAGGCCGCGGCTTGGGGCGAGCGTTGCTGCTCAATGCCTTCAAGGTGTTTCAACGGCGGCGCGAAGGGTATGTCGATTTGAAAGTGCTGGAAGACAACGTTCGCGCACAGCAGTTGTATGAAAGGGCTGGGATGCATGTAGTCCGCCGGGAACCAGTGCCGGTCTGACCCAGACCTTCAGGCATACTCAGGCCTTGGCCCACACCCGCCCAAGGATTCCCGAACCATGAAAACCGTCACCCTCACCTTCGTTTGCCTCGCGGCCCTCGCCGCCCAGGCCCAGGCCTCCAGCCCCGACGCCTGGGCCGCCTTCGACAAAGCCGTACTCGCCAGCTGCACCAAGGCCAGCGGTCTCGCCAATGCCAAACCCGTCGGCAACGCCGCGCAGTTCGATGATCGGGTCGGCTATACCGCCCTGCTGCTGCAAGGCCAGTACCCGCAAAAGCACATGAAAGGCCGACAAGGCACTGAACTGTGCCTCTACAACAAGAAAAGCAAAACAGCCTACGTGACCGAGTGGGACTCCATACGGCCAAACTGACGCCGCTGTCAGTCAGCAGTCACTTTCCTGACCGGGTCACAGGGATATAACGTAGATAGACAAAGCTGCGCACACTTCCACTTTCCGACCCGGCGCCCCTCTCGCATGCGAACTCAGAAAAAAACCGTTGTTATTGCAGCCTTTCTGATCGTGCTGGCAGCGCTGGGTGCGTGGTACCTGGGCAAACCCTCCGCAGCCCGGGTGGCGGCACCGACCGCCATCCCGGTGCGCGTGGTCAACGTGGTCGAAAAAGACGTCCCCCGCTACGTCAGCGGCATCGGTTCAGTGTTATCGCTGCACAGCGTGGTAGTTCGTCCGCAAATCGATGGCATCCTCACCAGGATCCTGGTCAAGGAAGGCCAATTGGTGAGCAAGGGCGACCTGCTGGCCACGATCGACGACCGATCGATCCGCGCCGGCCTGGACCAGGCCAGGGCGCAACTGGGCGAAAGCCAGGCGCAACTGCAAGTGGCCCAGGTCAACCTCAAGCGCTACAAACTGTTGAGCGTCGACGACGGGGTGTCCAAACAGACCTACGACCAGCAACAAGCGCTGGTCAACCAGCTAAAGGCCACGGCCCAAGGCAACCAGGCTTCGATTGACGCAGCTCAGGTGCAATTGTCGTACACACAGATTCGCTCCCCGGTCAGCGGTCGCGTCGGTATTCGTACGGTGGATGAAGGCAACTTCCTGCGCATGACGGACACCCAGGGACTGTTCACGGTGACCCAGATCGACCCTATCGCCGTGGAATTCTCCCTGCCGCAGCAGATGCTGCCGACCCTGCAAGGCCTGATCAACGATCCACAACATGCCAAGGTCAAGGCCTACATCGGTGCCGACACCGACGGTGAAACCGGCAACCTGCTGGGCGAAGGCCACTTGACCCTGATCGACAACCAGATCAACGCCAACACCGGCACCATCCGCGCCAAGGCCGAATTCGATAATCCCGGGCAAAAACTCTGGCCCGGCCTGCTGGTGACGGTAAAGATCCAGACAGCGCTGGATAAAGATGCGCTGGTCGTACCGCCCACCGTCGTGCAGCGTGGCCTCGATCAGCACTTCGTCTATCGGGTGAATGGCAACAAGGTCGAAACCGTACCGGTGCAGATGGTTCATCAAAGTAGCGGTCAGAGCATCATCAAAGGGGTGAAACCCGGTGACGTGCTGGTAAGTGACGGCCAGTCGCGGCTCAAGCCCGGTGCTACCGTGCAAGTACTCACCGACCCGCCGCAGGTCGTAAAATCGGAGTCGGCGCCATGAAAGGCCACGGTTCGGTATCCGCCTGGTGCATCGACCACCCTGTGGCGACGATTCTGCTGACGTTTTCCCTGGTGCTGCTGGGGGCGATTGCCTTCCCGCGCCTGTCCATCGCGCCGCTTCCGCAAGCAGAATTTCCGACGATACAGGTGGCCGCGCAACTGCCGGGGGCCAGCCCGGAAACCATGGCCTCATCGGTGGCCACACCCCTTGAAGTGCAGTTCAGCGCCATTCCCGGCGTGACGCAAATGACCTCGAGCAGCGCCCTGGGCTCAACCAACCTGACCCTGCAATTCACCCTCGACAAGAGCATCGATACCGCCGCCCAGGAGGTCCAGGCAGCGATCAACACCGCGGCAGGCAAACTGCCCAAGGACATGCCGAACCTGCCGACCTGGCGCAAGGTCAATCCGGCCGACAGCCCGGTACTGATCCTCAGCGTCAACTCGTCCCTGATGCCCGGCCCGGAGCTCAGCGACCTGGTGGAAACCCTGTTGTCCCGTCAGATCAGTCAGATCGACGGTGTCGGCCAGGTCGTGATTACCGGCCAGCAACGTCCGGCGATTCGTGTCCAGGTCTCGGCAGACAAACTCGCCGCCATTGGCCTGACCCTCGCCGATATTCGCCTGGCGATCCAGCAGACCAGCCTCAACCTGGCCAAAGGTGCGCTGTATGGGGAGTCGAGCATCTCGACCCTGTCCACCAACGACCAGTTGTTCCATCCTGAGGAATACAACCAACTGATCGTTTCCTACAAGGATGGCGCACCGGTCCATCTCAGGGATGTTGCCAAAGTCGTCAACGGCTCGGAAGATGCCTACGTCCAGGCTTGGGCGGGCACCCAACCGGGCGTCAACCTGGTGATATTCCGCCAACCGGGGGCCAACATTGTCGAGACCGTGGACCGCATTCAAGCGGCGCTTCCGGGCCTGGAAGCGATGCTCCCGGCTTCGGTGCAGGTCAAGACACTGATTGACCGCACGCAAACTATCCGCGCTTCGCTGCATGAAGTGGAAATCACCCTGCTGATCGCGATCATGCTGGTGGTGGCGGTGATGGCGCTGTTCCTGCGCCAACTGTCGGCAACCCTGATCGTGTCGGCAGTACTGGGGGTTTCACTGATCGCCAGTTTCGCCTTGATGTACGTGATGGGCTTCAGCCTGAACAACCTGACGCTGGTGGCAATCGTGGTGGCCGTGGGGTTTGTGGTCGACGATGCGATCGTGGTGGTGGAAAACATCCACCGCCACCTGGAGGCAGGCGACGGCATGCGCGAGGCCGCGATCAAGGGCGCCGGAGAAATCGGCTTCACGGTGGTATCGATCAGTTTCTCGCTGGTCGCGGCGTTCATTCCGCTGCTGTTCATGGGGGGCGTGGTCGGACGCCTGTTCAAGGAGTTCGCCCTGACCGCCACCTCCACCATCATGATTTCGGTGGTCGTGTCGCTGACGTTGGCGCCCACCCTGGCAGCGCTGTTCATGCGCGCGCCGGTGCATCACGCCCACGACAAGCCCGGCTTCGGCGAACGCCTGCTGGCGCTGTACGAAAAAGGCCTGCGCCGCGCGCTCGCTCACCAGAAGTTGATGATCGGCGTATTCGGTCTGTCGCTGGCCCTGGCCGTCGCCGGTTACATTTTTATTCCCAAGGGCTTCTTCCCGATCCAGGACACCGGGTTCGTCCTCGGCACAACCGAAGCCGCCGCCGATATTTCCTACGGCGACATGGTGAAAAAACACTTGGCGATGGCTGAAATCGTCGCTGCCGACCCCGCCGTCGAGACCTTCTCGCACTCGGTCGGGGTGTCGGGCAGCAACCAGACCATCGCCAACGGCCGCTTCTGGATCGCCTTGAAAAAACGCGGCGACCGCGATGTTTCAGCCAGCGAGTTCATCGACCGTATTCGCCCGCAATTGATGAAAGTTCCGGGCATCGTCCTGTACCTGCGCGCCGGGCAAGACATCAACCTCAGCTCCGGCCCGAGCCGGGCCCAGTACCAGTACGTGCTCAAGAGCAACGACGGTGCAATCCTGAGCACCTGGACCCAGCGCCTGACGGAAAAACTGCGCGGCAACCCGGCCTTTCGCGACATTTCCAATGACCTGCAACTGGGCGGCAGCATCACTCATATCACTATCGACCGCAGCGCCGCAGCACGCTTTGGCCTGACGGCCAGCGATGTCGACGAAGCGCTGTACGACGCCTTCGGCCAGCGCCAGATCAACGAATTCCAGACCCAGATCAATCAGTACAACGTGATCCTGGAACTGGACACGCGCCAGCGCGGCAAGGCCGAAAGCCTCAACTACTTCTATCTGCGCTCGCCCCTGAGCGGGGAAATGGTGCCGCTGTCGGCCCTGGCGAAATTCGATGCGCCCACGGTGGGGCCGCTGTCCATCGCCCACGACGGCATGTTCCCGGCCGCCAACCTGTCATTCAACCTGGCGCCCGGTGTGGCGCTGGGCGATGCGGTGATCATGCTCAACAAGGCCAAGGTCGACATCGGCATGCCAACGGCCATCAGCGGTAACTTCCAGGGCGCGGCCCAGGCGTTCCAGAGTTCGCTGGCCAGTCAGCCATGGTTGATCCTCGCGGCGCTGGTGGCGGTGTACATCATTCTCGGCGTGCTCTACGAGAGCTTCGTCCACCCGCTGACGATCATCTCGACACTGCCCTCGGCCGGGTTGGGCGCGGTGATCATGCTGTGGATCTGCGGCCAGGACTTTTCGATCATGGCGCTGATCGGGCTGGTGCTACTGATCGGCATCGTCAAGAAAAACGGCATCCTGATGATCGACTTCGCGCTCGACGCGCAGCGCAAGGGTGGCCTGGCGCCGGAGGAAGCGATCTTCCAGGCGTGCCTCACGCGGTTCCGCCCGATCATCATGACCACCCTCGCCGCCCTGCTCGGCGCCCTGCCACTGATGCTCGGCTATGGCACCGGCGCCGAACTGCGCCAACCCCTGGGGATCGCGGTGGTCGGCGGCCTGCTGGTGAGCCAGGCACTGACGCTGTTCACCACGCCGGTCATATACTTGTGGCTGGAGCGGCTATTTCATCGACCTAAACCTACAGCGCTGTCGGCGCTGGCGACCACAGACTGAGGCGGGGTCATGCGCGTCCTGATTATCGAAGACGAAGAAAAAACCGCGGATTATCTGCACCGCGGCCTGACGGAACAGGGTTACACCGTGGACCTGGCCCGCGATGGCGTGGAAGGCCTGCACCTGGCGCTGGAAAGCGACTACGCGGTGATCGTCCTCGACGTGATGCTGCCGGGCCTGGACGGCTTCGGCGTATTGCGCGCCTTGCGTGCGCGCAAACAAACGCCAGTGATCATGCTCACCGCCCGCGAACGGGTCGAAGACCGCATCAAGGGCTTGCGCGATGGTGCCGACGATTACCTGGGCAAGCCATTTTCCTTCCTCGAGTTGGTGGCACGCCTGCAAGCGCTGACCCGGCGCAGCGGTGGCCACGAGCCGGTGCAAGTGAGCATCGCCGACCTGTGGATAGATTTGATCAGTCGCAAGGCCACTCGCGCCGGCACACGCCTGGACCTGACGGCCAAGGAGTTTTCGCTGCTCAGTGTGCTGGCCCGTCGCCAGGGTGAAATCCTGTCGAAGACGGCCATCGCCGAAATGGTCTGGGACATCAATTTCGACAGCGACGCCAACGTCGTCGAAGTCGCGATCAAGCGCTTGCGAGCCAAGCTCGATGGGCCATTCGAAGAGAAATTGCTGCACACGATTCGTGGCATGGGTTATGTGCTGGAGAGCCGTGGTGTCCAGTAATAGCATTGCGCTGCGCCTGAGCGGGATGTTCACCCTGGTGGCGTTGCTGGTGTTCCTGTTGATCGGCTGGGCGCTGTATCAACAGGTCGACAAAGGTTTGGGGTTGTTACCCGAAGCCGAACTGGACGCGCGCTACAGCGTGCTCGAATCGACCGTCGGCCGTTACGGCACGCCCGAGCACTGGGTGAAGATCAATAACAAGCTCAAGCTGCTCGGCGAAGAAGACAAGCGCATCAGTTTCTGGATCGTCAGCGGCGATCCCCAGTACGAATACGGCAATCCGACCCCGAGCATCCGTGCCTTCGCCGAAGGACCGTTGGGCATGCGCGACATGCAACTGGCGGATCACCCCTACCCGTTGAAAGTGCTGGTCAGCCAGTTCCCGGCCAAGGACCAGCGCCCGCCCCTGCGCTTCATGATCGGTATCGACACCGAAACTTTTTATCATACCCAGCACCAGTTGCTGATCGCCCTGATCAGCTTGGCGGTTATCGGCGTGCTGATGGCCTCGGCGCTGGGCTACTGGGTGGCGCGGATCGGGCTCAAGCCATTGATCAAGCTATCCCAGGAAGCCCAGCGCCTGGCCCCGCCATTGCGTTCAGGTCGCTTGCGTTTGTCGTCGCTACCCCCTGAGTTGAATCAGTTCGTCGACTCGTTCAACTCGACACTGGAACGGGTCGAACAGGCCTACTCGCGCCTGGAATCGTTCAACGCGGATGTCGCCCATGAACTGCGCTCGCCGCTGACCAACCTGATCGGCCAGACCCAGGTCGCGCTTACACGCGGGCGTTCGGCGGAACACTATTTCGAGGTGCTGCAATCGAACCTTGAAGAACTTGAACGGCTGCGCTCGATCATCAATGACATGCTGTTCCTGGCCAGCGCCGACCAAGGCAGCAAGGCCACCAAACTGACCTCCACTTCTCTGGCCGAGGAAGTGGCGACGACTCTGGATTACCTGGATTTCATTCTCGAGGATGCCCAGGTTCAGGTTCAGGTCAGCGGCGATGCCCAGGTGCGAATCGAGATCGCCCACCTGCGCCGGGCCTTGATCAACCTGCTCAACAACGCTGTGCAGCACACCGGCCCCGGACAAGTCATCGAGGTGCGAATCGAAGCAGGCGAGCACCAGGTCAGCATCGGCGTCGCCAACCCCGGTTCACCGATTTCCAGCGAGCACCTGCCACGCCTGTTCGAACGCTTTTACCGGGTCGATGCCTCGCGCAGCAACAGTGGCAACAACCACGGGTTGGGCCTGGCCATCGTCAAGGCGATTGCCCTGATGCATGGCGGCGATGTGTTCGTGCGCAGCGACCATGGCATGAATACCTTTGGCATGCATTTGCCCGTCTGATTCACGCGGCCCCTCGCCACAGGGTTGCTCACTTATCCACTTTTGCTCTTTGCGTAACAGTCCTTTCATGAATCCGCTCTTTTTCCTTTCCTCCAAGCCCCTTATCTTTGCCCGCACCAAACAGCACTTGCCAAGCAAGAAGGTTTAAAAGATGTCCAACAGTATGGGTATTGCCAGCGCTTTCGTTCTGTCTTCTCTGTTCCTGTCTCCGTTCGCCATGGCCGAAGAGTCGCAGGCCTTCGTCGCGCAAAATGCCGCCCGGGCCGCAGCCTACGAAGAGCACCAGATCGAGATGACCGCCAAAGCCCAGGAGGCCACCCAAGCCCCACAAGCGTCGAGCGTCCAGGCCAAGCAAGCTGAGAAAGACAGCTGATCGCCGCGCACCGCTCCAGTTTCCCTCGACACTTTTCAACGGCTCTTCCCATTGAAAAGTTGTCTTCAAAGCCGCTGCTATCAGCGGCTTTTTTTCGTTGTGGTTTTAACACCCGCTGCGTCCTTTTTTCGCCAACAGGACACCTCTGCGACTGCAAGAAAAGTGCTGTTCCCCGCTGACCCAGGAGCTTTACCCCCCGTGCGTTTCCCACTCAGTTCACCTGCGCTGTTCGTTGCAATCGCTGCAACGATGACGGCCAATGCTCACGCCACCGACAATTCAGCTGCCCATGGTTTCGCCGAAGACGCCAGCCTCACCCTCAACGCGCGCAACTACTACATGAACCGCAACCGCCAGCAGCAGGCTGATGACAATATTGAATGGGGCCAGGGTTTCCTGGGTATCTTCGAGTCGGGCTTCACTGAAGGTCGCGTCGGGTTCGGCTTCGACGCCCATGCGATGCTCGGGCTCAAGCTAGACGGTGGTGGCGGCACGGACAATTCGAGCATCCTGCCGGTCAGCGATGGCAACGGCAAAGCACCGGGCTCGTTCTCCACCGCAGGCGGCACCCTGAAAATGCGTGCCTTCGATACCGAATTGAAGGCCGGTGACCTGTTTCTCGCCAATCCGGTGATTGCCGGCGGTGAGACCCGCATGTTGCCGCAGACGTTTCGCGGCGTCAGCCTGACCAACCACAGCTTCGACGGCTGGCTGATAGAGGGTGGGCAAGCGAGCTTCACCAAGCCGTATAACCAAAGCGGCCATACCCGCATCGGTACGTCCTACGGCACCTTGGCCGAAGGTGACGAGAGTCGCCATCTCAACTGGGCAGGCGTGGCCTGGAGCAGTCTGCCCGGCTTGAGCAGCAGCCTGTATGCCGCCGAGCTCAAGGACATTTGGAACCAGTACTACTACGACCTCGATTACACCTATGCGCTCAACGAGGTGGTCAGCCTCAACCCAGGCCTGCACTTCTATCACACGCAAGACACCGGTGACGCGCTGCTCGGCCACATCGATAACAACACCTACAGCCTGCATTTCACCCTCGGCATCGGCAATCACAGCGTCACCACTGCTTACCAGCGAGTCAATGGCAACACCCCATTCGACTACATCAGCCAGGGTGATAGCGTATTCCTCGACAACTCCCAGCAATACTCGGACTTCAACGGCCCCAACGAACGCTCATGGAAACTCAAGTACGCCTATGACTTTGTCGGACTCGGCCTGCCGGGACTGACCTGCGCGCTGTCCTACTCCCGAGGCAAGCTGGACCTGACCAAAGTCGATCCAGACAGCCCAGGGTACAGCGCTTGGTATAGCGCCGATGGCAAAAACGCCAGGCACTGGGAGCGCGACATCGAACTCAAGTACGTGGTCCAGGCTGGCCAGGCGAAAAACCTTGCCCTACGCCTGCAATGGGCAACCAACCGGGGTGGCAACGGTTATGGCGCACTGGATCAGGACACTGACGAATACCGGGTGATTTTCGACTACCCGCTCAATGTCTTCTAAGCTTCAGTAAACAAAAGGCCGGCACGTTTTGCTGGCCTTTTTTTATCCGGAGTGCGCAGGGAGGCGGTGGATATGACGGGTGTCCGGGACACTGCCCGATTCTTGTAAAAGAATGTTCCCGACGCCTAGACAGCAGAAGCCAGAACCATGAGCGAGCGCAGCGCGACATTTCACCCCACAACCCCATCCACGCGTTCCGAGCGATTGGTGATTGTCGGCAGCGTCTTGATGGTGATTGCCATCCTCGGCATCGTGGCGTTCCTGCTGGTGCGTGAACGCGCCAATGCCGAACTGTCAGCCAGTCGCTCCGCGGCCAACATCGTGCAATTGATCGAAGCCGACGTCCTGCGCAACGTCGAGCTCTATGACGTCTCCTTGCTCGGCTTGATCGCGGCCTCGCGTCGTGAGGACCTCATGCACGTTTCCCCGCAGATCCGTCACCTGGCCTTGTTCGATCGCGCCACCGCGGCGCCGTACAAGGGTGACATCCTGTTGCTCGACCAGCAGGGCAACGTAGTCGCCGACTCGGCTTCGCGAGAACCCAGGGCAGGCAACTTTGCCGACCGCGAGTATTTCCTGTCCCACGTGAACAACAGCGACCCGGGCATGTTCATCAGCCGTCCTTTTCAGTCCCAGTTGGTCAACAACGAATGGCGCATCAGCTTCAGCCGCCGAATCAGTGGCGCCCAGGGCGAGTTCCTTGGGGTCGCCGAAGCGGCCATGCGCCTGAGCTACTTCGAACAGCTGTTCAACAGCCTGAATATCGGTCCTGACAGCTCGATCAGCCTGATCAACAAGGATGGAATTCTCCTCGCCCAAGTCCCACGCATGGGCGAAGACCTGACCGGCTCGGACTTCAGCAGCCGCCCCAACTTCCAGCGCATCGTCAAGGAAGGCAACGGCAGCTTCAGCAGTGTCTCGAGTCGCTACCAGGATCAACGGCTCTACACATTTTCCCAGGTTGGCAATCTGCCGCTGATTGTTATCGTGGCGCTGTCGGGCGCAGAAGTGTTTGCTTCATGGCAACGCACGGCGCTGGTGGTCAGCCTGGCCACAATTGCGCTGTGTGCGTGCCTGCTGTGGCTGACCTGGTTGCTCTGCCGCGAACTGCGCCTGCGCCACCACGCCGAACTGGAACTGGCGCAACTGGCCGCCACCGACGCCTTGACCGGGCTGGCGAACCGCCGCACGCTGGACCAGACGTTGCGTCATGAGTGGTTTCGCGCCCAGCGTTCCGGCAAGCCATTGTCGCTGCTGATGATCGACGCCGATCACTTCAAGGCCTTCAACGATCGTCATGGCCATCAAGCCGGCGATGAGGCCTTGCGCGCAGTATCCAATGTGTTGCGCACCCACGTAAGACGGCCTGCCGACCTGGTCGCGCGCTACGGTGGCGAGGAGTTTTCGGTGGTCCTGCCGGAAACCGATATGGCGGGCGCACAACAGATCGCCGAGCGCATTCGTGAGGCCGTCGAGCAGCTACCGCCGATCGACGGAACCGACTCGCCGATTACCGTGAGCATTGGCATCAGCACCTGGAATGCCTGCTCCGACATCAACCTGGAGGTGCTGATGTTCGCCGCCGACAAAGCGCTGTATCAAGCCAAGGAGACCGGGCGCAATCGGGTGGTGGCGTTGTAGCGACTGGCGATGAATATCTGCAATGTCGAGTTCTGAAATAGGGGTACACCTGTTTCACCCTAACGCCGGATGCACCGCACCAGGTGTTTTGTATTTTAAGGACACGTGCGAGCGCTCTTGGTTTTAGATCAAGATCGCTTCGCGCACCATCTGTTCCGATTGCGTCAAATCACTCGGCCGTCGGGCCAAGTGGGCGGCAGTGGGTTCAATGCAGCCCCGCCGCCTTGCAGGCGTCGACGAAGCTCGCGCCTTTTTTGTCCATGGCGGTCTTGACCAGGGCGTTGGCTTTTTGCAGCGCTGGGCTGGGCTGGGCCCATTGTTCGGGGGGCAGCGGTTGCGACCAGGCTTGTACGCTGTCAGGCAGGGTTGGGCGGCCCTTGCGGTGGGCCCATTCGGCGATCAGGTAGGGCATTTTCCAGAACAC
>Ga0207713_1003042_pt1 | contig 11684 bp, 13 predicted proteins | sample KBSS64metaG_FD_184404 | JGI IMG/M metagenome (GOLD analysis project Ga0207713, IMG submission 184404) | Switchgrass rhizosphere microbial communities from Kellogg Biological Station, Michigan, USA - KBS S6-4 metaG (SPAdes) (version 2) | ecosystem: Host-associated > Plants > Roots > Rhizosphere >...
CTGCACCAGGCCGCCGCTACCGTACTTCTGCGAGGCATCCGAGCGGGTACGGCCGTCGTTGGCATAGAGGCTGCCGTGGCCGGCGGTGAAGACCTCGTCGATGTACTTCTTCACGGTCCACGGTGCACCCATCCACCAGCCCGGCATCTGGTAGATCACCACGTCGGCCCAGAGGAATTTTTCGACTTCGGCCTGCACGTCGTAGCCGCCATCGATGAAGGTTTGTTGCACGTCGAAGCCGGCGCGGTCGAGATGGGCCAGGGCGGCGTCGTGCAGGGTCTGGTTGAGGCGGCCGTCGGAGTGAGCGAACTGTTTACCGCCATTGAGCAGAAGGATCTTTTTCATGCTGGGCCTCGGTGGGCTGAGTCAAATTGGATGACCGGCAGATTAGAGGCTTGCTTGCGCGGGAAACAGCAGGGATGGATCAAAATACAATTGCCTTTAAGTCACGAATGCTCGATTCATTATTGCCTTAGAATCGTCTCATCGTTAATCACCGAGTAGCACATCATGACCGAGCAACACGCCTTCATCCTCAAGGCCAAGACCCGTCCGGAAATGGCCGACGCCTTCGAAACCTTGTTCCGTGCCTACGTAGAGCCGAGCCGTCGGGAGCCTGGCTGCATCGAGTACCACATGTTGCGCGACAAGGCCGACCCGAGCTTGTTCGTGTTCTTCGAGGTGTGGGCCGACAAAGCCGCGCTGGACGTGCATTCAGCCTTGCCACATATGGTCGAGTTCTTCGAAAAGCGCATGGATTACCTGGAGCGCGACTTCGATATCCAGGCCATCGAGATGCTCAGTGCTTCCTCCGCTAACCGTTGATCAGCAGATGGCCGCCCAGCACGGCCAGGCCGATGAAGAAGCAGCGTTTGAACAGCACCGGGCTGATGCGCTGACGCAACCACTGGCCCGCCAGCATGCCCAGCAGCGCAGGCGCCAGCATCAGCAGTGACGCGCCCAGTGCCTGGCCACCCAGGGCATCCTGCCCGGCCAGGCCCAGGGCCAGGGCCACGGTCGAGACGGTGAACGACAGGCCCAGCGCCTGGATCATTTGCTCGCGGCTCAGGCCCAGGCTCTGCAAGTAGGGTACCGCTGGTATCACGAACACGCCCGTTGCGGCGGTCACGATGCCGGTCACCAGCCCACACAATGGCCCAAGCCACCCTTCCCTGCTTGGCGCCAGTCGCAGATCTGGCCCGAGCAGGCCGTACATCGCGTACACCAGCAACGCCGCGCCCAGCGCGTGCACCGCCCATGGGCCACTGTCGATGCCCAGCCAGGCGCTACCCAGCAGGGTGCCGATGAAGATCATCGCCAGCATCGACCCGAGACGTCGCAGCAGCGCCAGCAGATGCCCGCCCGCCGCCAGTTGCCAGAGGTTGGTGAGCGTCGACGGGACGATCAGCAACGCGGCAGCCTGCGCAGGCGGCATAGCCAGGCCCAACAGGCCCATGGCAATGGTCGGCAGGCCGAGGCCTATCACCCCTTTCACCGCGCCAGCCAGCGCGAAGGTGATGATGACCAGTACTGACAAGGCCGGGCCGATGTTTTGATAGAACGCGATCAAGTTACTCATGGCTGCCATAATGGCGCGAGACGGGTGGGCTGAAAATCTGCCATATACTCAGGGAGACTTTTGCCTGGACAGAGGCTAATGCATTTCGACCTGATTGATCTCACGCTTTTCCAGCACACCCTTGAGTGCGGCAGCATCACCGCGGGGGCGCGCCGCAGCCATCTGTCATTGCCGGCGGCCAGTGCGCGTATCCGGGCCATGGAGGCTTCGCTCGGGACTGCACTGCTGCAACGCAACCGCCGCGGCGTGCAGCCGACGCCTGCTGGTCAGGCGTTGTTGCAACACGCCCGGCTGATCGGCCAGCAGGTCGAGCGCCTGCAATTCGACCTTGCCCAATACGCCCAGGGCCAGCAAGGCCAGGTGCGCCTGCTGTGCAATACGGCGGCGCTGACCGAATACTTGCCGGAACTGCTTGCCGGTTATCTGGCCAACAACCCCGGCGTGAGTGTCGATGTGCAGGAACTGCCGAGCCTGAGGATCGTGCAGTCGATCACCCAGGGCATGGCCGACCTGGGCATCATCTCCACTGCTGCACCCAGCGCGCACCTGCAGACCCTGCCGTTTCGCGATGATCCGCTGGTACTGGTCACCCCCCCGGGCCACCCGCTCAGCGCGGAGCCCGCACCGAGCTTTGTCGACAGCCTCGCCCATGGCCATGTCGGGCTGGGGGCGAACAGCGCGCTGGCGCTTTACCTGGAGGAGCAGGCCTTGCGCGAGGGCCTACGCATGCGCGTGCGGGTACGCGCAGAAGGTTTTGACGGGGTGATCCGCATGGTTGCAGGGGGCGCCGGTGTCGGCGTGGTGCCGCTGGCGGCAGTGAGGCGCTGGGAAGGCCTGTTACCGATGCATTGGGTGGCGCTGCGCGAGGGCTGGGCCAATCGCCGCTTGCTGCTGTGCGCGCGGGATTTTGCTGGGTTGCCGGGGTATGCCGCTGGGTTGGTCGAGCGTTTGCGGCCCACCCCAGGTGGTTTGATTGAACCGTGACTTTGTGGGTGCGGGTTTACCCCGATGCCGCCCCCCGCGAACCAGGGCGAAGCCATGGCCAGGCCCCGCCTCTAATGCTTCGCGGGCAAACCCGCTTCCACGGCGATCGTGGTGTTCTTGCGTTACGGGATATGTCCGCCTCACAATCCCACCGCCGCACCACGACAGGGAGTTCAACGTGCCATCGATCTATCAGCTCAAACCCCGCTTTCAGGCCTTGCTGCGCCCCGGCGTCGAACGCCTGCATGCCCGTGGCGTCACCGCCAACCAGGTCACTGTCAGCGCTGCGGTGGTCTCTGTTTTGCTGGGCCTGCTGCTGGCCTGGCTCAGCCACAGCACCTGGCTATTCATCCTCATCCCGGTCTGGATGCTGCTGCGCATGGCGCTGAACGCCGTTGACGGCATGCTCGCCCGGGAATTCGGCCAGCAATCCACACTGGGTGCCTACCTGAACGAGCTGTGCGACGTGATCGCCGATGCCGCGCTGTACCTGCCGTTCGCCCTGCTAGCCGGGGTGTGGCCCAGCCTGGTGGTGCTGGTGGTGCTCAGCGCCACGTTCAGCGAATACGCGGGTGTGATGGGCCCGCTGGCCGGTGCATCGCGCCGCTACGACGGGCCGATGGGCAAGAGCGACCGGGCGTTCGCCTTCGGCGTGCTGGGTACAGGCGTGGCCTTCGGCCTGCTCGCTGCGCCATGGATCAACGGCCTGCTGCTGGTCATCCTCGCACTCTCGCTCTATACCCTCTACAACCGGGTTCGCCAGGGGTTGCTCGAGACCCGCTGAGCCCATCGCCGCCGGACAAGGACTTTCGCCATGCGCCAAGCGCAATCGCTGCACTTCTCCACCCATGACGGGGTCGAGCTGCACTACCGTTACTGGCCTGCCACGCGTAACCAGCACCAGCCGCGCCGGGCTGTGGTGATGTTCCACCGTGGCCATGAACATGGCGGGCGCATGGCCCACCTGCCAGACGAACTGGACATGCCGGGCTATGAGTTCTTCGCCTGGGATGCACGCGGCCACGGCAAGTCTCCGGGCGCCCGCGGCGACAGCCCGAGCTTTGCCACCAGCGTGCGCGATGTGCAGACGTTCATCGAACATATCCAGGCCCGACACGGCATCGCCGAACAGGACCTGGTGGTGTTGGCGCAGAGTGTCGGCGCCGCGCTGATCGCCACCTGGGCCCATGACTACGCACCCAAGGTGCGCTGCCTGGTGCTCGCCTCGCCCGCCTTCAAGGTCAAGCTGTATGTGCCTTTCGCCCGCCCCGGCCTGAAGCTGCTGAAGGCCATGCGCGGCAACTTCTTCGTCAACAGCTACGTCAAACCGCGCCTGCTTACCCACGACCCGGAGCGGGTCATGTCGTATGTGTCCGACCCGCTGATCAGCCGCCCGATTTCGGTGACCATGCTGCTCGGCCTGTACGAGGCTGCCGAGCGGGTGGTGGCTGATGCGCAGGCCATTCAGGTGCCGACGCAGATGCTGGTTTCCGGGGCCGACCTGGTGGTCGAGCGCCAGCCGCAGGAGCGTTTTTACGAGCGCTTGGGCAGTGCACGCAAAGAGCTTCACATCCTGCCCGGGTTTTTCCACGACACCCTCGGCGAGCGTGAACGGGGGCATGCTTTGAAGCGCATCGAACGCTTTGTCGAGCACTGTTTCGAAAGCCCCGCGCCGCTACCGTCGCTGCTCGATGCCGACCAAGTCGGCGCCAGCTGTGCCGAGGCCGAAAGCCTGGCGGCGCCCTTGCCGCGCAACTCGCCACGCGACCTTTACTGGCGTGCCACCCGCGCCGGGCTGCGCCTGGGCAAAGGGCTCGCCGACGGGGTGAAGCTGGGCTTCGACACCGGTTTTGATTCTGGCAGCACCCTGGACTACGTCTACCGCAACCAACCGACGGGCAAGGGCAAGCTGGGCCGGATGATCGACCAGCACTACCTCGGCGCCATCGGTTGGCGCGGCATCCGCCAGCGCAAGCTGCACGTTGAAGAGCTGCTGCGCATCGCGATCGCTCGGCTGCGGGAACAGCAGCGGCCGGTACATATCACCGATATTGCCGCAGGCCACGGCCGCTACATTCTCGAAGCCTTGCAAGCGTTGGAACAACTGCCGGAATCCATCCTGCTGCGCGACTACAGCGAGCTGAATGTGCAGCAAGGCAGCGCGCTGATCGCCGAAAAAGGCCTGGCCGACATCGCCCGCTTCGTTCAAGGCGATGCCTTCGACCGCGAACGCCTGGCTGCGCTCGAGCCGCGCCCTACCCTCGCCGTGGTGTCCGGCCTGTATGAACTGTTCCCCAGCAACACGTTGGTGAGCCACTCGCTGGCAGGCCTGGCCGAGGCTGTCGAGGATGGCGGCTACCTGGTCTACACCGGCCAGCCTTGGCACCCGCAACTGGAGATGATCGCCCGCGCCCTCACCAGCCACCGGGGCGGTGAGGCGTGGGTCATGCGCCGGCGCAGCCAGGCCGAGATGGACCAGCTGGTCGAGGCGGCGGGCTTTCGCAAGCTTGCCCAGCGCATCGATGAGTGGGGCATTTTCAGCGTCAGCCTGGCGCAACGAGTGCGGGAATGAACCCACCCCGTGAGCCGGGCCTGATCCGCCGGGGCGTGCTCTGGTTGTTGATGCTGGGCCCGTTCTTCTTTCTTAGCTATGGCCTGGTGAACAACTACACCGCTGGCCGCGATGACATCGGCAGCCTGGTGTTCGGCTGGGAACAGCACATGCCGCTGTGGCCCTGGACCATCATTCCTTACTGGTCGATCGACCTGCTGTACGGGCTGTCCTTCCTGCTGCCACGCACCCGTCAGGAAATGGACCGGCATGCCCTGGCGCTGTTGACCGCGCAACTGATCAGCGTGGGCTGTTTCCTGCTCTGGCCGCTGCGTTTCACTTTCGAGCGGCCAGGGCTGGATGGCGTGTTCGGCTGGTTGTTCGATGTGCTGATGGGGTTCGACAAACCCTATAACCAGGCACCGTCGCTGCATATCGCGTTGCTGGTGATCATCTGGACGATGTTTGCCCGGCACATTCACCGGCAACCCTGGCGATGGGTGATGCATGGCTGGATGGCGTTGATCGGTATCTCGGTGCTGACGACCTGGCAGCACCATTTCATCGATTTGCCTGCCGGGGCGTTGGCGGGGTTTGTGTGTGTCTGGCTGTGGCCGCGTGAAGGCCTGCTGCCTTTGCAGGGTGCGCGCCTGGCGCGCGTTGCCAAGCGTTGGCGGCTGGCAGCCTGGTATGGGCTGGGGGCAGGTTTGTGCGCGGTGTTGGCGGGCGGGCTCGGCGGCGCGTGGTTGTGGCTGGCATGGCCTGCGGTGTCGTTGTTCATGGTCGCGCTTAACTATGGTGTGCTCGGTGCGGGTGGGTTTCAGAAAGGTAGCGACGGGCGGCTTTCGAATGCCGCCTGCTGGCTATTGGCGCCTTACCTGATCGCGGCCTGGATCAACTCCAGATGCTGGACCTGGCGGCACCCACAGCCGGATGAAGTATGTGACGGGGTGTTCCTCGGGCGCATACCGGGGCGCGGCGAGCGCGCGCCCTTTGCTGCCATCGTCGACCTCTGCGCCGAACTGCCCTTTATTGCCTGTACCACCGCCATCGCCGGCAAGCCGGCTCCCACAGGGATCGCCACAGGCTCCAAGGTTCGCGCAGTACCTGTGGGAGCCGGCTTGCCGGCGATGAGGCCAGCGCAGTCAGCCTACCGATCATTGCCAACCCTGGACCTGATAGCTGCCGATGCCGAGCTGCTGCAACAAGCCGCCGATGCCATCGAGCACCTGCGCACTCAAGGGCCCCTGCTGGTCTGCTGCGCGCTGGGATATTCGCGCAGCGCCAGCGCAGTGGCCGCCTGGCTGTTGCTCAGCGGCCGCTGCAGCGATGCAGCCCAGGCCGAGGCGCTGATCCGCCTGGCGCGCCCCGGCATCGTCCTGCACCCGGCGCATCGCCAGGTGCTGAAGCAGCTGGGAGCCCACCCATGAACCTGCACCTGGTCGCCAGCCTGCTCGGCCGTGGTGCGCAACTGGAGCGCCTGTCGGATGGCATCACTCTGCTCGCCCTGGCCTACGGCCTGGCACCTTTACTCGGTATGCCACTGCAGCCGCTGGCCAGCGTGCTATGCGTTGTTTTGCTGGTACTCGGCCTGCTGCACAAGTACTGGGCGATCCGCGTGGCACTGGATGCAGAGCTGTTTGCCAAGCTGAGCGCCAGCACGGACCTGCCTGCGGATACCCAGGCCCTGGACCGGGCCCTGATCGACCTGCGGCTCAAGCCGCAAGCCGTCGACGCCCGCGACTGGCCCAGCCGCTGTCAGGCCGCGCTGGCCCTGTTCCGGCGCCAGGCCGCATGCCTGGCCCTGCAACTGATACTGACCTTGACTACCCTGCTCACACTCCCCTTCACCGGATAACCACCGCGCCATGCTCGCCGCCCTGACCGCCTTCGTCATTACCTCCGCCGCCCGCCTGATCACCGGCGCCCGCGCCCTTTGGCTCGGCTGCACACCGCTGCCGGTGCAACGCCTGTACTTCGCCAACCACAGCAGCCACGGCGACTTCGTGCTGCTCTGGGCCTCGCTGCCAGCGCCTCTGCGTGAACGCACGCGTCCCGTGGCCGGGGCTGACTACTGGGCCAAGCCTGGCATTCGTGATTTCCTGATCCGCAAGGTGTTCAACGGCGTGCTGATCGACCGCCAGCGCAGCGAAGGCCAGGGCAGCCCACTGCAGCCGATCCTGGAAGCGGTGGCCCAGGGTGATTCGCTGATCTTCTTCCCTGAAGGCACGCGCAACCTCAGTGACGAGCCGCTGATGCCATTCAGAAGCGGCCTGTACCACCTGGCGATGGCCAACCCCGAGGTTGAGCTGGTGCCGGTGTGGATCGCCAACCTCAACCGGGTCATGCCCAAGGGCCGCGCCCTGCCCTTGCCGTTGCTGTGCACGCTGAGCTTCGGCGAACCCATTCACCTGCATGCGGATGAGAGCAAGCAGGCGTTTCTCGAGCGGGCCAGCCAGGCCCTGCTGAACCTGGCCCCTAAGGAAGCCTGACATGGACGACAACACCCTTTCGCTATTTGCCGGCATCGGCGCCCTGCTGCTGCTCGCCAGCGTGATCGGCCGCCTGCTCAAGTGGCGCGCCGGCCCGGCGCCGCACGCGGTGATCGACAATCTCAACGCCCGCATCAATGCCTGGTGGGTGATGGTGCTGGTGATCGGCATCGCCTTCGTGTTCGGCAAATACGGCGTGATCGTGCTGTTCTATGGCGTATCGTTCTACGCCCTGCGCGAATTCATGACGCTCACCCCGACCCGGCGCAGCGATTACCCGGCATTGGTGGCAGCGTTCTACGTGGCGCTGCCGGTGCAATACCTGCTGATCGCCATGGATTGGTACGGGCTGTTCAGCATCTTCATCCCGGTCTACCTGTTCCTGCTGCTGCCGATCCTGGCCAGCTTCGGCGGCGATACCACGCGGTTTCTCGAACGCGCCTCGAAGGTGCAGTGGGGGCTGATGATCGCGGTGTACTGCGTGTCGGCAGTGCCCGCGCTGCTGACCCTGGATATCCCCGGCTACGAAGGCCGCAACCTGCTGCTGATCGCCTGGCTGATCCTGGTGGTGCAGATCAGCGACGTGCTGCAGTACGTATGCGGCAAGCTGTTTGGCAAACGCAAGGTGGCACCCAACCTGTCACCCTCGAAAACCCTGGAAGGCCTGCTCGGCGGCGTGGCACTGGCCACGCTAGTGGGCGCCCTGCTGTGCTGGATCACCCCGTTCAGCTTCTGGCAGGCGGCCCTGATGGCGCTGACTGTGAACGTGATGGGCTTCTTCGGCGGTTTGGTGATGTCGGCGATCAAGCGCGACCGGGGTGTCAAGGACTGGGGGCACATGATCGAGGGGCACGGCGGCATGCTCGACCGGATGGACTCGGTGTGCTTCGCGGCGCCGGTGTTCTTCCACTTTGTGCGGTATTGGTGGGCTTGAGTGATGAGGGTGCCAGTGCGGGCCTCTTCGCGGGCAAGCCCGCTCCCATGGAAGTTTGCGCTGTACCTGTGGGAACGGGTTTACCCGCGATGAGCTTCAGTGGCCGAGGGCCAGCTCCCGCAACGCGGCTGAAGCCAGGAATCCAGACCGCGATGCGTACCGATGATCGCGCTTTACCTTCTCATCGATCCTCTGCAGCAGATTTTCCGGCAGCGTTGCGTTGAAGCGTACCGCCTTGCCCAAATACGGTGTTACATCGAAATCCACTACAGCCCAAACGCCACCTTGGTAATCGGGGTTGGTCACGTGAACATCGACCTCCTGCGCCTGCGGTAACGCCTCGTTATCAGCGACCAAGCCTTCAAAATGCAGGGCCAAAGCCTCCTGAACATTTTCCAACGCTTGAGACACGCTCGCCCCTGCGGAAAAGCAGCCGGGGACATCAGGAACGGTCACCCCGTAATCCGAGTCGGCGTCCTTATGCAATACGACGGGAAATTTCATTGCGCGTCTCCACTGAATTTCGAGCGGTTGAAGCTATCAGGGTGCATCAACCCAGCTTGCTTCAGGATGCTATGTACTGTGCCCTTGGGCAGATCACTTTTAGGATGGGGAACCGTCACCCTTCCCCTTTTGATTGGGTGCCTGAACTGGTGATGGATGCCCTTCACCTCTACTTTGTACCACCCGTCTGCCTCAATGAGCTGAATTACATCACGACTGCGCATTCATTCTTCCTTCGACAGTCGATGTGTATGATACACATCAAACGGACCAGAATGAAGCGCAGTACACACTACACACACCTGGCGCGACCAGCGGACGAGTCGGGCGCGCAAGTAGGTATCAACCTATTGTCATGTAGGATTTTGTCACCGCCTGCTTATGGAGGGTTAATCACGTCCGCGCATAGCGCAGTCAGGCACCTGGACGTCGAGCGCAGGCAACTGGGGCTCGGCCAATGGCCCTATGGTGTCGAGTCATTCAGCCAGTCACCAGGAGTTGTGCCATGTCCGATATCATTACCGTCCTGCGCGAAACCTGCCCGACGCCGGTCGTGGACGCCACCAAGTGGAAGCGCATCGGCGGCGATCCGCACACCGTCAACCTCAACGCCTACTTGTCGGCCGACGGCAGCAAGATCATGGGTACCTGGATCTGCACCCCGGGCAAGTTCGAGGTCAATTACGAGAAGTGGGAGTTCTGCCACTTCCTCGACGGCTACTGCATCATCACCCCGGAAGGTGAAGAGCCGAAGCACCTGAAGGCGGGTGATGTGTTCGTGATCGAACCGGGGATGAAAGGGACCTGGGAAGTGGTCGAGACTGTGCGTAAGTACTTTGTCTTTGCCTGATTAGTAAGCAGCCCCCACTATGCCCCTGTTTGATTTGCGACGTTTCCTACAGGGGCATAAGTGTTTCTGAACATGCCGTTTACATTAACCACCAGCCCCGCAATTTGTCATTAAACCGCTGGAATACTGTCACATCTTTTGACATTTCCACGCAAGTTATCCCCTGAACTGTAGTACTTTTCTGAATTCCCCGTCTTTGCCACTGAAGGCATTGCCCTCGCCCCATGACAGTCTTACGCTCCTGAAGCCGGCTTTTCGCCGGGCAGCATTACCCACTCAAATCACTTGCCAGGGAGCGGTAGGCATGGCTTTCGACGCTTATATTTATATCGACAACATTCCAGGTGAAGCACTGGATGAAAAGCACAACAAATGGATTGAAATACTCGGCTATGACTTTGGCATCAGCCAAAGCACATCCGCCACTGCAAGTTCCGCAGGCGGCGCAACTTCCGGGCGCACCTCAGTGACCAACTTCACATTCACCAAAAGCCTCGACAGCGCCAGTTGCAAACTGATGGAAGCCAGCTGCACCGGCCAGCATCTCAAGGAAGTGAAGCTGGCGCTCTGCCGTGCCGGTGGCGACAAATTGAAATACTACGAAATCATTCTCGAAGAAGTGATCATTGCCGAATACTCGCAGGGCGTCGACACGGGTATTCCTCTGGAAGTAGTGCAACTCAATTACGGTAGAATAAAAACCACTTATACCCAACAGCGCCGCGTTGATGGTAGCGGCGGCGGCAATATTGCCGGTGGCTGGGACCGTATCGGCAATAAGAAATACGCGTGAGGGCATGGTCATGTCTGAGGCGCGGGCGTTTCTGAATCTCAAGCTGCAAAACTATCACCGGCTTAAAGCTGACCTGGCGCTCAGCGGCCATTCACTGGAAAAATTTGATGTACTTAATACCCACGTCGCCAACACAGTGGTCAGAAAAGGCGAGTTGATCATTATCGGCGACTCCACAACGGCCTCATGTACCAGTCAGGAAGCCTGGATGATGGCGCAAGCAGCCAAGGTGCATGTAGGGCTGCTGCACAATGGTCAGGGTGTGGATAACTTTTTCCTGGATAACTTCGAGACACTGAAAAGCCTGATCGCGCATGCGTCCATGGGCGCGGGAGTGGTCAGTGAAGGGTGGAGCAAGCACCTGAGGGCCATCGAGGCCACCTTGATGGAAATCGAAAAGTTGCATCAACAGCATCTCGGATCAGGGACCATGGTCGCTCGCGATCAGTTCTACGCCAAGCGTGCCGCCTTGTTCATGAAGTTGGATGAGCAGTTGAACAAGCTGGCTGCTTACGGCTCGGGGCTGAAACATAGAACCTCCATCAAAAGGACGCTGGGGATATCCACCAAGCGTTTTTTGCACACGGGCGAGATAGCAGGGTATGCAAATAAAGTCGCCGGTGTAGCCAAGGCAGCCAGTTTGATAAAGCAAGGTGCCTACGTTGGAGTAGCGCTTGAAGTCGCAGGAACAGGACTTGAAATCCACAAGGCTTGTACGCTCGGCCGTGAAGCCGATTGCGAGAGAGCGAAATATGTTGGAGGAGGTTCACTGATGGGAGGGCTGGCGGGCGGAAGTGCTGGTGGATATGTGGCTGGGACAGTTCTAGCACCTGCAATATGTGCCGCGATCGGTTTGTCAACGGCAGGTACGGGTGGGCTGATTTGCGCAGTAGTGATTGGTGGTGCTGGAGCAACCATTGGCGGCAAAATTGGAGAAGAGCAAGGTGAATTCTACGGTGAGCTTCTGTATCGGGAGTTTTCAAAGTGAATATTTTTG
>Ga0207713_1003052_pt1 | contig 11655 bp, 12 predicted proteins | sample KBSS64metaG_FD_184404 | JGI IMG/M metagenome (GOLD analysis project Ga0207713, IMG submission 184404) | Switchgrass rhizosphere microbial communities from Kellogg Biological Station, Michigan, USA - KBS S6-4 metaG (SPAdes) (version 2) | ecosystem: Host-associated > Plants > Roots > Rhizosphere >...
TGAGCATCTGCGCCAGCAGGAGCGCCACACCATGAATGACCTCCTGCTGCAGAGCCGCGTTCTGGCTTTTCATCAGGGCACAACATCACCGGCTATTCGCTACCTGGTCGCGCCGGTATAACCATAACCATCACCTGCACAGGAACACACTATGGCAACGTTTAAGGCAAAAGACGGCACGCAGATTTACTACAAGGACGGCGGCGCGGGCAAACCGGTTCTCTTCAGCCACGGCTGGCCGCTGGACGGCGACATGTGGGACAGCCAGCTGAACTACCTGGCCGAGCGCGGCTTCCGCGCCATCGCCTTTGACCGTCGCGGCTTTGGCCGCTCGGATCAGCCGTGGAACGGCTACGACTACGACACCTTTGCGTCCGACATCAACGACCTGATTACCACGCTGGATCTGCGCGACGTGACGCTGGTGGGCTTCTCCATGGGCGGCGGCGACGTGACCCGCTACATCAACAACTACGGCAGCGCGCGCGTGGCCGGTCTGGCGCTGCTGGGCGCGGTGACGCCGATCTTCGGTAAATCCGACTCCTTCCCGCAGGGCGTGGATCAGAGCGTGTTCGACGGCATTCGCGACGGACTGCGTAAAGATCGCGCCCAGTTCATCAGCGACTTCGCGACGCCGTTCTACGGCATCAACGCCGGGCAGACCGTCTCTGCCGGTGCCCTGACCCAGACGCTGAACATCGCCCTGCTGGCGTCGCTGAAGGGCACCATCGACTGCGTGACCGCGTTCGGCGAAACCGACTTCCGCCCGGATATGGCGAAAATCGACGTGCCGACGCTGGTGATCCACGGCAGCAACGACCAGATCGTGCCGTTTGAAAGCACCGGCAAGCTGGCGGCGGAGATGATCAAAAACGCCACGCTGAAGGTGTACGACAACGCGCCGCACGGCTTCGCGCTAACCCACCAGGACCAGCTTAACGAAGACCTGCTGGCGTTTGTGAAGTCGCTGTAATTTTTCCAGGCCGGGTAAGGTGCAGCCGTCACCCGGCGCTTTCGCTCCGCCAGCGTCACGTAGCCAGTGATCGCTGAGACAGGACCTGCAGGCTGAAGGTGCGCGCCTCAAGCCTCGTCTGAGGTAAACACCATACCCGCGTAGGGCTTCTCCCGACACGCCGCCAGCCGCGCGGCGAGGCTGCCGACGTGCAGCTCCAGCTTGTGCCCGTCCGGGTCGAGAAAATAGAACGACGCCCCCTCGCTTTTGTTCTGCTTCCAGACGGTGACGCCCGCATGCTCAAGCCTTTGCGAGAACGGTTCAAAATCCTCTTCCGCGACGGTAAACGCGTAGTGGGTATAGTCGCTCTCCTGCGGCGGCACGTACTGGCGCGCCTCGTCGTACGACAGGCAGACCCACAGATCGCCGCAGGTGAGATAGGCCCCGGTATTCCAGCGGGCGTGCAGCGTCAGCCCCAGCAGCTCGTGCCAGAAGGTGACGCTTTTTTGCAGGTCGCTGACCGCGAGGGTCAGGTGATTGAGTGATTGCAGCATGACGTGCCCTTTTGTTTTTCTCGCCGGACGTGATACGGTAAAAGCATGAACATAAACCACGCCGTGCTCACCGTAAACCGCTGGTGGCTGCCTTCTTAAAGGCGGCTCGGAGTAGTTTTCCCCATTTTCAGATAGCCGCCGAAAGGCGGCTTTCACATTTCTAAGACCCCTTTCGGCAACTGCACATTAAGGAGTCTTTATGAACGTTCAAACCATCCTCACCGGCGACCGTCCAACCGGCCCGCTGCACCTCGGGCACTACGTCGGATCGCTGCGCCAGCGCGTGGCGCTCCAGCAGACGCACAGCCAGTTTGTGCTGATTGCCGACCTGCAGGGGCTGACCGACAACGGCAGCAACCCGCAGAAGATCCGCGACAACATCCCCGAAGTGCTGGCCGACTACCTCGCCGCCGGCATCGACCCGAACCTGACCACGATCTGCCTGCAGTCCGCCCTGCCCGCCCTCGCCGAGCTGACGATGCTGTATATGAACATCGTGACCGTCGCCCGCGTGGAGCGTAACCCGACGGTGAAAAACGAGATTGCGCAGAAGGGCTTCGCCCGCTCGCTGCCGGTCGGGTTTATGGCCTACCCCATCAGCCAGGCGGCGGACATCACCGCGTTTAAGGCCGAGTGCGTGCCCGTCGGCGACGACCAGTTGCCGATGATTGAGCAGACCAACGAGATTGTGCACAAGATGAACAGCCTGCTGCCCGCCCCGGTGCTGCGCCACTGCAGGGCGATGCTGAGCGACACCAGCCGCCTGCCCGGCATCGACGGCAGCGCCAAGATGTCGAAATCGCTCGGCAACACGCTGCACCTTTCGGCCAGCGAAGAGACGATTCACCGTGCGGTCAGCGCCATGTACACCGACCCGAACCACCTGAAGGTGAGCGACCCGGGGCAGATTGAGGGGAACGTGGTGTTTACCTACCTCGATGCGTTTCATCCGGACAAGGAGAAAGTGGCGGCAATGAAGGCGCACTATCAGGCGGGCGGGCTGGGTGACCGGGTTTGCAAGAACGAGCTGGAGGCGTGCCTGCAGGAGCTGATTGCGCCGATGCGGGAGCGGAGGGCGATGTATATGCAGGATAAGGGCGAGCTGATGGCGATGCTGAAGCGCGGGACCGAACGGGCGCAGGGGGTGACGCAGGCGACGTTGAGGGAGGTGAAGGTTGGGCTGGGGGTGCCGGTGTTTAGTTAAGTTAGAATTAGCGGTGGAGTGAGTGGGAAGAGTACGAAGCCGCTAACTCGATTATTACGGAAATAAACGAGGCGCAATAAAGTATTAAATCCTTTATTAGCCAATGCCGTTTATCATTCTTTCAGGAATGCTATATTCATGGCTTCTTTATATTTTTAATGCGCGGCGCAAAATGATATGAGTAAGTTTATTATTTCGATGCTGAATACGTTACTGTGTGTTTTTGTGATTGCACTGTGCCTCATTTGCTTAGGTATCTCTGATAACTGGAGAGAATGCACTCTAGCTATAATCATTATTTTAGGAGGCACACATCTTACTTGTGTTTTACTGAATCGTGTATTGCCTCATAAGTTATCTATCTTAGAAGGAATACTGGAAGTATTGGGAGGACCACTATTAGTTATAGGCGCAATTGTGTGCTTTGATGTATTCGAACCCTGGCCGCTAAAAATCATTGGGATGTTTGTGTGGATTATTTTGATTTTCTTTGTACCTTCAATAATAAGTCCCAGGCGTTAACTCGGTCTATTAATCAATGCCTACGTCATTTCTTCACCCACGGAATCCAACATAATGTACCCCACTCTTTCGCAGGTCATTGAGGTTGTACGTCAGTCCTCTGGACATCATCGCAAGCGCATTGATGAGAACACCCTAATCGAAGCCGACCTTGATATATGCGGCATGGATGGCGATGCCCTGATTGAAGACTGCGAGGCAGCGTTTGACGTTACGCTTGTCACTGAAGAAGATGGCTATGAGAAAACTTTTTCCCTCGCTGAAAACGAGTTTCTTTTTAGCACCGAGGGCATAGATTACTTTGGTATCTGCCGCTTGGTACGCAGGCTACGAGGCATTCCGGAACCCGTGATACGCAATTTAACCGTTGGCGAACTCCATGCTGTACTGGTTAAAACTGTGAAAGACCAAATACATCATAATTGAGTGACTTTTAACGTAGTGCGGGCATGCGCTCACATGCCCGTGCATACTGGTTTGAAGTTTAAACAGCCTGCCCACTGCCACGCTTAATCACCGGAACATCGCCCGTATCATTCAGCGCACCCGGGAAGGTCTTCAGCCACTGCGCGACTTTCTGCTTATTAATATTCACCACACTCATCCCTTCCAGGCATCCCCATAATTCTCTTGTATGCTGTGGTGTAATCACAATGCAGTCTTTCATGGCGCGGATTTTCACCGGCATGCCGTCGATAAAGCCCGCACGGGTTAACCACTCGCCGCCCAGAAGAAGGTATTTCATATCTATTCGGGAATAGAGTTCGCAGCAGGCGGCACTGTCCTGCAGCGTCTCCGCGCGGGGATGGACGGGCGCCGCGTTGGGCTGGTTGCCGTGAAGTCGGCGGGCGCTGTTTTTGCGTACCAGCTCGTGGTTTTCAATCATGCCGGTGAAAGCGTCTGATTCTGTTTTGCAAACAGTAAACTCTGGCTTAAAATTCGTCACAGCCATTTTCAACTCCTTGTAAGTTGTTTGTGGTTAGCGGTATGGGGGTGTTGCAGCACCTTCATATCGCGAATTCTTCTTTAAATATTCCTTGATACTTCCTTTGCCGTTCGGCGTAATTTCTGGTGACCATTATACAGGGCTGAATATAAATACAGCGGTTTGGTGTGAGGGAAATTTGGAATTTGCGAGGGGGATTCAGGAAATAGTGTTGTGTGCGGTAAGGTCATGTTTTTGTTGATTGCGGGTTGATTGGTCTGAGTTTTGCGAGCATCATCGCAATTATTTACCTTCTTCCGTAATGCGATGGCTTCCAGCAAAACTCTCGAACAGGCAATTGCCGACATCACCATCTGGCGCAAAGGCGAACAGCGTGCGCCGCATAAGCCTTTATTGCTTCTGTACGTGCTTGCGAACTATCAGCAGGGACATGCGCGCCTGTTTGATTACGGTACGGAAGTGTGCGATCAGCTGCACTGCCTGCTGGAACGTTTTGGACCACAGCGTGCACAGTACCGTCCTGATATGCCGTTCTGGCGTTTACAAGGTGATGGCTTTTGGGAACTACAAAATGCGGAGCGCTGTTCCACATTAGGTACCAGCAAACAACCTCCTGCGGGAGAGCTAATTGAACATCATGTTGCAGGCGGTTTTTACGAGCAGCATTACTCTCGTTTGATCAACAGTAAGAACCTGATCAACTCTATAGCTCAGCAAATCCTCGAAGCACACTTTACCGAAAGCATCCAGGAAGAACTCGCCGACGAGTTGGGATTCGATCTCCTGCAAATTCGCAAACAGCGCGATCCCTTATTTCGACAGCAGGTACTGCGAGCCTATAACTATCAGTGCGCCGTTTGCGGTTTCAATATGCGACATGATAATACCTCTGTCGCACTTGAAGCCGCTCATATCAAATGGAAGCAATTTGGAGGGCCATGTGAGATCGCGAATGGCTTAGCTCTCTGTGCAATCCATCATAAAGCCTTTGATAAAGGCTCTCTTGGAGTGGATGAAAACATGCACGTTCAAATATCTTCCGCTGTAAATGGCAATAGCGTTGTATCCAGATTCTTTTGGGACTACGCAGGAGCTCAAATTCACCTCCCACTACAGAAAGAAAATTATCCGCAGGCTAGTTATATAGAGTGGCATATACGCGAAATTTTCAGAAAGTAATCGATACAATTTGGAGAACACAAAGATGCCGTTTCCTAGTTATAAAGAGATAGAGATCCCTTTACTTTTAAATATCTATAATCGGGGCGGAGAAGTAAGTTCTTCCTCATGTTATGAACCGCTTGGTAAGGAATTCGACCTTACAGATGAAGAAATGAGCATTTTACTTTCTGATGGCAGCAACCGTCTCCAGTGGAACAATATGGTGCAATGGGCGCGTAATCAGCTTGTTGACTACAAATACCTTCACAATGCAAAAGAATCGGGCCATGGCATCTGGAAACTCACTCAAGATGGCATAAAAAAAGCAGAATCGCTTTCAACCAAGTTAGAAATCGACTACCCAGATGATGTGTCCGAAACCTTTTATGAGGGGGCTGTAAAGCGGATTAAAGTTAACAAATACGAACGAAGTAAAACAGCAAGAGACAAATGTATAGACCATTACGGCTGTCAATGTAGCGTGTGCAATATGGACTTTGAGAAAACATATGGTGAAACTGGCAAGGACTATATTCACGTCCACCATATTACTCCTCTCTCGGAGATTGGAGAGCACTACAAACTTGACCCTGTAAAAGATCTTCGCCCTGTCTGTCCAAATTGCCACGCAATGATCCACAGACAAAAACCATCACTCACTATTGAGGAAATGAAAAACTTAATGATCAAAGCAAAAATATTGAAATGAATGAGGATTAGTAGAAGCGGAGTAAATAAACTCAGTAATTCATCACGTTGGTCAGATTGATTTCAACCGTAGCAACATCGAAGCATAAATAGAAAAAAAAACCTTTTCTCGGATCGGGTTTTGACCAAATCTCTTTCGCCCAGCTACTCTTTTCCTTAACCTATCCCAGCTTTTCTAGATAGGTGTACGAAAGCGCAGCCCCGGGCCCCCCTCTAAAATGATACTATATGCAAGTACACACAACTAGTCGGGATGCGCCTCGAAAAAGTAGCCGTCTGTCAGAGGCGGGGCATTTTCAATGGATCGCAGGTGGGATTGTTGAAGGACTCTATAACAAGGAGTTTGATAAGACTTCGATTGGCCTAGATGAAAGAAAGAATGAGTGAGTCAATTTCCGAAACGGTGAATAGGTGTGGGATTGTCGAATGTTTATTATGATTTTTTCCGGTAAGCCATTTGCACTGGAACCATCCAAGGGAAATATCTGTGTAGTAGCTTCGGAGGGAGATGTTAAGAAGGAGTGCAGAGCCTGGACCAGAACATCGCAATTACCCTTATTTTCTTTAGCAAGCAAAGGAAAATGCATTAGGGATGATGCCATCGTGGTACAAACAATTCCTATTGTTATTTATAAAGCAGCATAGATTAATTTTTATCATCCAATACTTAAAAACAGATACAATCTGTAACCACTGGTAAAAACCAATAACTCTAACTTAGTTAAGGAACGTTGTTCACGTTATGATTTAATTAATTGAATTATAGAGTCAAGCCATATTAATAATCGTAATTTGCACAACTTACACATAGGCGCAAAATACACTTAACGAAGCCTAAGAATATTGCTTTATTATATTTCACAATTATTTTACGGATAAAAAGAAAGTTATTAATAATACCCCATAACACAAAAATTATATACTACACCAAATTCCCCCACAACCATTCAGTCATATTACCAACGAACAAATACTCATCTATATATATTTAAAAGCTTAAAAGTAAAATAAACGTTCAATTTTCCAATCTAACTCTCGTTCTTAAATTTCTTGATATTGATAACAGTTAGTATATAAAAAACACCCCATAAATTATTCATTGACTTAGTCAAATTCCCCATAAACCATTTCATTCTAAAAAGAGAAAAATCAACCATAAATAATACCAGAAACAAAAAAGCTTTGTTAATGCTTATATTTACATATTCATTAGCATAGTATTGGCAAGCCAGTCGTGCAACAATATTTAATAAATAGCATTGAACCCAACAAAAAACAACAAATAAATAGCAGGCCTAGAGAAATAGAGGATATTTAAATGAAAAGTATATCACTTGATTTATAGAAAAAATTTAATTTAAATTCCTTACTCAAAATTAAATGTTAAAAATCACTTCCCCTAATCTTTTCCAACATTTTCAGCATTAAGAAAACAGCCTTACTACCATTCATGTAACTTATAAACTCAAACAAGAGCTAACCGCACTAATCCGCAACACCTTTCTCTAGATAACTCATATGTTTCTTACGTTTAGTTAGAAAAAAACAGCTCTATATTCACGAAAAAAAAGCCCCTTAACACATTGACAAAACAGTAAAAACTGAAGTGTTTAGCTAGTTTTTTCATGTTATACTTCGCTACATAATACGTAGTGGAGTGTAACAATGAGCAAAGTAAAGGCTTACAAACTAGAAGATCATGTAAATGATTGGGTAAAAGAACAATTTAACCTGCTTAAACTCAAAAAACAGCAAGACTATCATACTGAGTCGGATGTACCAGAATACCTTAAAGATGCTTTAAAAGGTCGCGCCAAAACAGCGAGCAAAACCAACTTTGGAAAACCGGATTTTAGCTTTACCAAATATTCCGTGCCCGTTGTGATTGAAAACAAACTTGGGTTAAAAAAACTTATTAATATTACAAAAGATGGCATTAAATTTGACGAAAAATCCGTTCAAAGTTTTGCGGTTAATGGCGCACTTTACTACGCCACCGGCATGATTGCATCCGGGAAATACCATGAGGTTATCGCAATAGGGATTGCAGGTGATTCAGACGAGGCCATTGAGCTTAAAGCCTATTATGTTTACGGCTCAGGCGATCATGCATTTAAAGAGCTTAATGGTGTAACTACTTTAAATTTCCTCGAAAATACTAAGACTTTTGATACGCTTTACCAAGAAGCGATTTTGACCGAAGCGGAAAAACATGAGATTTTAATTAACTCGCAAGCCGCCCTGCAAAAATATGCTAAAGCTCTCAATAAACTAATGCACAATCTCAATATCACTGCGCCACAGCGAGTATTATATGTCTCGGGTATGTTACTTTCTATGCAAGACATTCAAGATGAGCATGGTAATAAAATTCAAGATGGTCTTACTCCGGAAGATTTAAAAGGTATTCAGACAGAATCAAAACGGGACGGCATTCAAATTGTAAACCAAATAAAAGAATTTTTGATTGCAAGAAAAATCCCTTCTGATAAGCAAGCATTAATGCTTTCAAGCTTTTCAGAAATTTCCAAAGATATACAGCGTGATGAGTTATGCCCTTTAGATAAAGAAGTGGCAAAGCTAATTAATGGCTCAGCAAGTAGCAACAAACAGATATTCACATTCATCTACCACAACATATTTTTGTCGATTGATGCTATGGCTGGCCATCTTGATATTATGGGTGAAATGTATTCTGAATTTCTCAAGTATGCGTTGGGTGATGGCAAAGAGATTGGTATTGTGCTCACACCACCTTATGTCACAAAAATGATGGCGCAAATACTCAATATTAATCAACATAGTAAAGTCATGGACTTAGCGACCGGTTCGGCAGGTTTTTTGATTTCAGCTATGGAGATTATGATTCAGGATGCGGAAAATACCTTTGGAAAAAAAACTACCGCAGCGGAAAAACAGATTGAGCAGATTAAGAAAACACAACTGCTTGGGGTAGAATTAAATGCAGAAATGTTCACGCTAGCTGCTACTAATATGATTTTACGTGGAGATGGAAGCTCTAACATTCAAAAAGGAAATAGCTTCAATACACCTGAAAAAATTTACACTGACTTCAACGCCAATCGCTTACTGCTTAACCCTCCATTTAGTTATACTGAAAACGGTATGCCGTTTATTGCTTTTGGTTTAGATAAAATGCAGAAAGGTGGTTTAGGCGCTATTATTATTCAAGATTCAGCAGGCTCAGGTAAAGCAATAAAAACTAACCAAGCCCTATTGAAGAAACACAGTCTGATTGCTAGCATTAAAATGCCCACTGATCTTTTCCAGCCAATGGCAGGAGTGCAAACTAGCATATATATTTTTGAAGCTCATACACCTCATGATTTCGAAAAAACAGTTAAGTTTATTGATTTCAGAAACGATGGTTATAAACGCACTAGTCGTGCTTTACAAGATATTGATCAACCGACACAACGATATACCGATATAATCAAACTCTATAAAGGCGGTATTCGTGCCAAGCTTGATGCCAACTGGCAGGTGAAAGATGTATATGTTGAGGATTTTATCACTGACAGCGGCGCTGATTGGAATTATGATCAACATAAAAAAATCGACACTAAACCGACATTTGATGATTTCAAAAAAACAGTAGCCGATTATCTAGCATGGGAGGTTGAAAAACTGATTAAGCGAGATAATACGCCGGGAAAGTAGACTGCCGCGCTATGCAACACCAGTTACAGCAGCTGGAACAAGACTATGGCATAGCGTGGCGGGAATATCGGTTAGAAGAGTTATTTGGCAAAGCCTCGAGGGGTCGCCGCTTGAAGTCATCTGACCGTATTGAGGGTACCTTACCTTTCGTGACAGCAGGTGAAGCTAATACTGGAATTTCAGCCTGGATAGGTAATGATGTTGAAGTATTTTCAAAAAATACTATTACCATTGATATGTTCGGATCTGCAAAATACAGAAATTATGAGTATGGTGCAGATGATCATGTGGCTGTTGTGCATACAGAGCACTTACCATCGCAAGTAGTCATGTACATTACAGCAGCCGTCAACAAATCCTCTCATGCTGGGCAGTTTGACTATTCCCGAAATTTCTATGCCTCTGATGCAGATGAATTGGTTATCCAACTCCCCATAATCAATTCAAATGGTAAAACAGAAATCGCTTTTGATTTTATGAACACATACATCGCTACTCTAAAGACGGAGCGTTTCAATACGCTGAATGCTTATTTAAGAGCTTCTGGATTGAATGACTATATACTCACTGAAAGTGAGCAAGCTACGCTTAATAAAATTGAAACAGTACCTTTGGGTGCATTTAAGATTAAAACCTTATTTGAAAAGCTTAATCTCAAAAATAATAATCCATCATTTGAGAAATTGCTCGACACCTCAACATTTCCAACAGGAGAATTTAACCTGCCTTTGGTTAACGCAAAGTTAGGTAATAACGGCATTATGTTTTATGGTCGAGAAGAAGACTTTGATTCTGCGGAAATGACTATTGATGTAGTGAGCAATGGCGCAGTGGCAACCGGTACAGTTTACGCTCAACCTTATAAAACAGGCGTTCTCTGGGATGCCTATCTTCTTAAGCCAATTGTTAATGACATAAACAAAGAAAAACTACTTTATCTTGCCACTTCATTACAAAAATCAATTAGAACAAAATTTGGCTGGGAGGATAAAGCTGTGTGGTCAAAAGTTCAGCATGAAATTATCACTCTTCCCATTAAGCCTGATAATACACCCGACTACGACTTTATGGCGGATTTTGTGAAGGCTATGCAAAAGGTAGTGATAAAAAACGTGGTGGACTACGTGAATCAAACAATAACAGCCCAGCAGCAAGTTGTAACAGAAGGATGAACATATACCAAAAAATAATACAGAATATAGCAGAAATTAAATAAACACTCGTAATAATTACGACAACATTTATTTACTAGGCACTGATGAAGTAAGTATTCCAGCAAAAAACGGAGTTTTTCATCGGAGCCTAGTATAATCGAGATCCGCAAAGAGTAAGTTTCGAAAGAGAAATGAGACAGGCCTTACCAGGTACATCTCCTTCTAGGTAGATAACAGTTTAATGAGGCGATAACTTATTTTCAACAAGCTTAACTAATAGATACCATAGGATAAAAACCCATTTCTCTAACTTTATGTTTATCTTCAATAACGGAACTGGAGTCACCTGTATTATGAACTATTAGGGCGCTCAGCAGATGGCTGATCTGTCTAATAGTGAAAATGAAGAGTTTGCTGGAGGACTTGCGAGTATTTACTTAGAAATCGGTGAGAGTCATAAATTGATGTCACCAATGTTAGTACCAGAATAAATCAAACCGGGAATATAATTAGTTCTACCATCATCAGTTGATATATATTTAAAGAATCGAGCAAGTTAACATATACTAAATAAAATTAGAATTTTTATTAGCTTACTGCCTTAGTCGCCTAGAGTTGACGTGAAAAAATTTGACGAAATTTTTTTATGGTGCCGAAGGCCGGACTCGAACCGGCACGTATTTCTACGGTTGATTTTGAATCAACTGCGTCTACCGATTTCGCCACTTCGGCACTGAAGGGGATGCGGAAACGTTGTGGATTATACCTGTCGC
>Ga0207713_1003054_pt1 | contig 11648 bp, 10 predicted proteins | sample KBSS64metaG_FD_184404 | JGI IMG/M metagenome (GOLD analysis project Ga0207713, IMG submission 184404) | Switchgrass rhizosphere microbial communities from Kellogg Biological Station, Michigan, USA - KBS S6-4 metaG (SPAdes) (version 2) | ecosystem: Host-associated > Plants > Roots > Rhizosphere >...
CATTTGAAAATGCGGTCGTCATTCTTGACGAGGCTCAGAACGTGACCGCTGCGCAAATGAAGATGTTTTTAACGCGCCTCGGGGAGAACGTGACGGTTATCGTTAACGGCGATATTACCCAGTGTGATCTGCCATCCGGCGTGAAATCCGGGCTGAGCGACGCCATGTCACGTTTTGAAGAAGATGAGATGATTGGGGTAGTACGCTTCACCAAAGATGACTGTGTGCGCTCCGCGCTCTGCCAGCGCACGCTGCAAGTCTATTCCGACTAAAGGTAAAGCATTATCGTTTTGCCTCTTTCCTGTAATGTCTTCCCGGCGTAATGCCGGGAAGCGTCGTTTATACTCCACAGAAATTCCCTTATTCAAGCACCGTATTGCTGAATCAATAATTTCGATTATTAAATGAGTGGGTGTTTTTATTCTTTTTTGCAGAAGTGTGATATGAAGTGATAATACCCACAAAATACCTGTGAATATAATTAGCGCGCTAATTGTTAGTTAAAAATTAAACGTGAATGTTGTCACAGAACATTACTACGAATTAAAAATTAAGTTGGTGTCTTCAGGTGAGTTATCTATGTTTCGTACTTGTTCGAACAAAATTCTAAGAAGAAACACAGCAGGGGAACCTTTTCCCTGAAACATCACGCTGAGGGTCATACATGAACGAACTGGTTGGTGCTATTAATGGTGTAATCTGGAGCCCTGCGTTAATATTTTTATGTCTGGGTGTCGGCCTCTATTTCTCACTGCGTAGTCGCTTCCTGCAGTTACGCCATATCAAACATATGATTACCCTGATGTTCCAGGGGCGTCCTACCGATGCAGGCGTATCGTCGTTTCAGGCGCTGACGATGACGCTGGCAGGCCGCGTGGGGACAGGAAATATCGCCGGTGTGGCCACGGCAATTACCTTTGGCGGTCCGGGCGCGCTTTTCTGGATGTGGATAGTGGCGTTTTTGGGGGCCAGCTCTGCGTTTGTCGAATCCACCCTGGGACAAGTTTATAAAGAAAAAATTAACGGTGAATATCGCGGTGGTCCTGCCTTTTATATTGAAAAAGGTTTAGGCGTTAAGTGGTACGCATGGTTATTTGCTATTGTGACTATTTTCTCCTGCGGATTATTACTTCCGGGCGTGCAGGCAAACTCGATTGGGGCGAGCCTGGATATTGCGTTTGGTCTGAGTCCGAACGTTACGGCGGCATTACTTGCTGTGCTGTTAAGTTTTATTATTTTCGGCGGTGTGAAAAGGATCGCCAGCTTTAGCAGTATGGTCGTTCCATTTATGGCGCTTGGTTATATTATTGTCGCCTGCGTGATTATCGCCATTAATATTAACCAGCTCCCTTCGGTTATTCTGCTGATCTGGAAAAGTGCGTTCGGCCTTGAAGCTGGTTTCGGTGCCATCCTGGGTCAGGCCATCATGTGGGGCGTTAAGCGCGGCGTCTATTCCAACGAGGCGGCGCAGGGGACTGGGCCGCATGCATCATCTGCGGCGGCAGTAAGCCATCCGGTGAAGCAGGGGCTGGTTCAGGCGTTCTCGGTCTACATTGATACGCTGTTTGTCTGCTCTGCGACAGGGTTTATGCTGCTGATCACCGGCCTGTATAACGTGCAGGGCGTTGACGGCGCAGCGCTTTATACTGGGATTGCGGGCGTGGCCGCAGGTCCTGGCTATGTGCAGACGGCGATGGAAAGTATGATGCCGGGCTTTGGTAATTACTTTGTTGCCATTGCATTGTTCTTCTTTGCCTTCACTACAATTATTGCCTACTACTATATTGCTGAAACCAATATCGCCTTCATCAACCGCAAAATTCACCGTCCATGGCTGACGTTCCTGCTTAAGTTATGTCTGATGGCTTCGACGGTATATGGCACGGTTCGCACCGCGGATCTGGCATGGGGGCTGGGGGATATTGGGGTAGGGCTGATGGCATGGCTCAACATTATTGCCATTGTTCTGTTGCATAAAAAAGCGTTTGCCAGCCTGAAGGATTATGAAACCCAGAATGCGCAGGGGCTGGATCCACAGTTTGACCCGATTCGACTGGGGATTAAAAATGCGGATTACTGGCTTGATGGGCGTAAGGATGAGGATGGTGTTCAGCCTGAGCAGATATCGTCTCTTGAAAGAAATCAGCCGGCAGGGAAGTTGAATAGCTGAGGAATCGAATAAAAAAGCCCGGGCATTAGTTCGGGCTTTTTTATATAGCTGAGGCGGCTCAGTCCGCACCGGGGGGGATTGACTCGCTTCGCTCGCCCTACGGGCAGCCTGTTCGCTGCGCTCTCAGTCTGTCCAACTGGCTGTCGCCAGTTGTCGAACCCCGGTCGGGGGTTCTCATCCCGCCCCTTTTCGGAGAATATAAAAGAAAAAAGCCCGTACTTTCGTACGAGCTCTCATCTTAAATATGGCGGTGAGGGGGGGATTCGAACCCCCGATACGTTGCCGTATACACACTTTCCAGGCGTGCTCCTTCAGCCACTCGGACACCTCACCATATTGTTTTGCTGCCTGACCGCTTGGGGGGCAACGGGGCGCTACTATAGGGAGTTGCGCTGACACGGTCAAGCAGATTTTCAGCTTTAGTGCCTGTTCGGTTAAGCATTAATCAGCTCCACGGTTTTTACGCCGTGGAGCGGGAGATTAACGCTGTGAATCGAGCACTTCGCTGTTTTTAACCACTTCCTGTGCTTTGCCGTAGCTTTCGATCAGCAGCTGATAAGCCGGGAAGATGTGGGTGTAAACTTCAGCCCACTCAGCCGCGTCCTCACGGTTCCAGGTTCGCTGGATCTCAGAGGCCACCGCCGCCGTATCCATCGGAACCACGCCGGCCTGCACCACGCGAGCCAGGGTGATCTCCTGCGCCATCTTGCTGTAGGTGCCGGAGGCATCAATCACCGCAAACACTTTATAGCCGTCCGCCACCGCGCTGATTGACGGGAAGGCCATGCAGACGCTGGTGATAGTGCCAGCGATAATCAACGTCTTGCGTCCGGTCGCTTTTACTGCCGCAACAAACTCCGGGTTATCCCAGGCGTTGATTTCACCTTTACGGGCAACATATTGCGCATGCGGCGCGTTGGCGTGGATCTCCGGGATAAGCGGTCCGTTCGGTCCCTGTGGGACGGACGCGGTGGTGATCACCGGGATCTTCGCCAGGGTCGCGATTTTTGCCAGCGCAGCCGCACGGGCGCGCAGTTCCGGCATCGGCATATCTCCAACGGTCTGGAACAAACCGCTCTGGTGATCGATAAGCAACATCACCGCATCGTTCACATCAATAACCGGACGGGTACCGTTAAAATTCGCAGGTGTAGACATGTTCTTCTCCTTTATTACGTTCAGATCTGGCCGAAGCGGCCGGAGTTGAAATCACGAATGGCTTCGTTGATTTCGCTTTTACTGTTCATCACAAATGGGCCATAGCCCACGATGGGTTCATTCAGCGGCTCGCCGGCCATCAGCAGCACTTTTGCATCGCTGTTCGCCTCCAGGTGCAGCTTGTCGCCTTCCTGACTCAGTACCACCAGCTGGGCTTCACCGGCCTGCGTTGTACCGTTCACCGTGATGTTGCCTTCAAGCACGACCAGCGCGGTGCTCCAGCCTTCGGGCTGATTGAGCGTCAGATGGCTTCCCTGGTTCAGCGCAATGTCCCAGACGTTCAGCGGTGAGAAGGTGTGCGCCGGGCCGGTAACCTCGTCGTAGCGACCGGCAATCACCCGCAGGGTGCCGCTGTTATCCGGTAGCGTTACAACCGGGATATCGCTTTTGGTGATGCTCTGGTAGCCCGGTGCCGCCATTTTGTCTTTCGCCGGAAGGTTGACCCAGAGCTGCATCATTTTCAGTTCCCCGCCTTTCTGCGAGAACGCGCTGGAGTGGAACTCCTCATGCAAAATGCCTGCGCCAGCAGTCATCCACTGCACGTCACCGGGGCCAATAACGCCGCCTTTGCCCGTGGAGTCGCGATGCTCCACTTCACCGGAATAGACGATGGTGACCGTTTCAAAACCCCGGTGAGGGTGTTGCCCTACGCCGCGTTTCGCCCCATCTGCCGGAAAGGTATACGGACCCGCGTAGTCCAGCAGCAGGAACGGACTCAGCGGCTCGCCGTGGGTTTGGTAAGAAAACATCGAACGAACCGGGAAACCATCGCCAACCCAGTGCTGACGCGGAGCGGTATAAACGCCTGTTACGTTTTTCATGATTAACTCCTGATGTTCTGTTGATGTAATTAGCTTATATTTAGAGTTAATATCCCGGTAGATAGTGAAAATGGCATTCACTGTTCCGAAAATAGAACGATGAGGATTTATGCAGGATCTTAATGACTTCGTCTGGTTTGTGAAGGTGGTGGACTACGGTGGCTTTGCGGCGGCGGGAAGGGCGCTCGACCAACCCAAATCCAAACTGAGCCGCAGGATCGCGCTGCTGGAGGAGCGGCTTGGCGTGCGGTTGATACAGCGCACTACGCGGCAGTTTACGGTGACGGAGGTCGGTCAGACCTTCTATCAGCACTGTAAGGCGATGCTGATAGAAGCAGAAGCGGCAGAAGAGGCCGTTGCTGCGCTGCAGGCTGAGCCGCGCGGCGTAGTCAGGATCACCTGTCCCGTCACGTTACTGCACGTCCACGTGGGACCGATGCTGGCGCGGTTTATGGCGCGCTACCCCGGGATTAATCTCCAGCTTGAGGCCACCAATCGGCGGGTCGATCTTGTTGGCGAAGGCATTGATGTGGCAATCCGTGTGCGTCCGCGTCCGTTTGATGACAGCGATCTGGTATTAAGGGTGCTGGCTGACAGGGGTCACTGCCTGGTGGCGAGTCAGCAGTTGATTGAACGTATGGGGAAACCTCGAATGCCTTCTGAGCTCAGTGAATGGCCTGGCTTAAGTATGGGGGCCGGTAAACAGGTGCATAAATGGGAACTCAGTGGTCCTGCGGGAGCGAAAGCGGAGATCCACTACGCACCGCGCTTTATTACCACCGACATGCTGGCACTGCGGGAAGCGGCGATGGCGGGCGTGGGCGTTGTACAGTTGCCGATATTGATGGTGAAGGATCAGCTTGCGTCAGGGGAACTGGTACGGGTGCTGGACGCGTGGGAACCCCGACGGGAAGTGATTCACGCGGTTTATCCTTCGCGGCGCGGTCTGCTGCCGTCGGTCAGGACGCTGGTGGATTTTCTCACCGAAGAGTATGCGCGGATGGTGGAAGAGTAGTTCTTTGTAGATACTGTTATGCCACGCAAGCATTTTCCTGATGCAACGTGGCATCGAACGGGCGTCCTGATTTCAGGACGCCATACGCCACCTGCGCCAGCTTACGCATCATCGCTCCGATTATCAGCTTCGCTTCCTTGCCATTCTTTTCCAGGCGCATCCTGAACGCTTTTCCCCACTCCGTTTTGTACAGCGCCACCATCGCGGGCATATACAGCGCCCTGCGGAGCGAGACATGACCAGCCTTGCTCATCCGGCTTGCCCTGTTTACGCTGCTTCCGGATTCATGCCGCCGCGGTGTCAGCCCTGCGAACGGCGCTAACTGTCGCGCCTGACCGAACCTGTCCTTCAGCCCCAAATAAGCCAGCAGTACCGCCGACGTCTTTTCACCTATACCCGGTATGCTGTCCAGCAGTTTTCGCCGGTGCTTCAGGTCCGGGTCGTCATCCGTCAGGTCCTTTATCTGTTTCTCCAGCCGCCTCAACTCCGCTTCCAGCCACTGAAGGTGCGCATCGATGCTCGGCATTTGCACCTCCCGCGCTGTTTCCCGGCGATTCAGCTCCTGCGTGTGCATGTCCGTCAGGGACTGATGGCGCAGCACCAGAGCCCGCAACGCCCGCTCCACCGGATGAGGTGCCTCCCAGGCTGCCGGACGCTTCTGCCGGCAGAACTCTGCCAGCATACGGGCATCCACAGCATCCGTTTTACTGCGCAGCCCTTCGCTCTGCGCAAAGGCTTTACCCAGAGCCGGGTTGATGATGGATACGGTGAAGCCGGCATCGCTGAGGGACGCTGCTGCGTCTTCCATATAGGTGCTGGTCGCTTCCATGCAGACATGTGCCGGGGCCACATAATGGCTGCGGAGCCAGCTGAGCAGCTCCTCGTGGCCTCCGGGGGTGTTGGCGAATTTTTTGCTGCGGTGACGGCCATCAGGTCGCAACACATCGACATCCAGCTTAGCTTTGGAAACGTCGATACCAATAAAGTGAAGTTCCTGTTCCATAGTGAAACCAACCTTGTGAATGCGGATTACCGGGAAAACCGGTCCATGATACTGTCCGGTTTGACACTTGTGGAGAAGGAGCAGTCCACTGCAGGGATCTACAGCACAGGCTCGTGGCCTAAGGCCGGGTACGGCATGTGGACTGCATGGCAGAAAGAACTGGCCGGTTCTTTCTGTACGGGAGGATAATACAAGGTCGGGTAAGCGCAGCGCCACCCGACATAAAGAGCGCAGGGAGTCTCAAGGTTCGAATCCCCCCTTTCGGAGAATATAAAAGAAAAAAGCCCGTACTTTCGTACGAGCTCTCATCTTAAATATGGCGGTGAGGGAGTCTGACATATTTACGTTCATTATCATTCACGTTAATCATAATTATTTCTTTATATACAAAGTGTTGTCATTATTCTTTGTTCGCTGGCGTATTGCTATCTTTTCGTAAATCCGTCGTTTTATGCAGTACGGGATGCATTACAGAAGAGTGGTGATTATGCCAAAGAAAGCCAGAGAACTGTCCGCCTTAGCCGTTTCCAGACTTAAAGCGGAAGGTCGTTATGCTGTGGGTGGTGTTGACGGATTGTATTTGCGGATCGCCGGGCGCTCAAGCGCATGGGTCCTTTGCGTTGCGATGGGCACCCGAATAAACAGGGCAGGTAAGACCGTTCCCCGGCGACTGAATATGGGTCTTGGCCCGTATCTGGAAGTTTCACTGGCAGAAGCGCGTGATAAGGCCCGTGAACTGCGCAGGCAGATCCGTAATGGCATTGATCCGCTCAAAGAAAAACATGCCCAAAAAGCACATCAGGAAAAAACAGCCCGTAAACAGAAGACGTTCCACGAATGTGCGGAAGCCGTACTGGAAATTAAGGGGCGTGAACTGAAGAGCAAAAAGCATGTCGCACAGTGGCGCTCTTCACTGGAGACCTATGCTTATCCGGTTATTGGTCAGAAAAGAGTGGGTGAGATTACCAAGACCGATCTGCTGGCGATACTTGAACCCATCTGGTTAACCAAAAACGAAACCGCCAGCCGTGTGCGTGGTCGTATTGAAACTGTGCTGGATTACGCTAAAGCGAAAGAATACCTTGAAGGGGATAACCCAGCTGCGTGGAAAGGGATGCTGAAGCCGCTGTTACCAATGCCATGTAAGGTGCAGAATAAAAAACATCATGCTGCATTGCCGTATGGTGAACTTGGTGCGTTTATGGCTGAACTCCGTACCCGGACAGGTGTATCGGCCAGAGCACTGGAATTTTCCATACTTACAGTGGCCCGTTCCGGTGAAATTCGGGGAGCAGAATGGAGTGAAATCGATCTGGATGCGAAAACGTGGATTATTCCGGCAGAAAGGATGAAAGCCAGTAAAGAACATCGTGTTCCGTTGTCTGATGCGGCGGTGGCATTGCTCAGAATGCTGCCCCGGTGCAACAGGTGGTTGTTCTTGTTTATCAGGTCTAAACAGTATTTTAATAAATACGGATTCACAACAGTCATGTAGTGGTGGTAAGAACGATCACTGTAGGACATATACCAAATATTTTTATGCTTGTGTTTGAAATTGTTCATTACGAACTAAATAAGTTCATTTGTGATAATTTTTTAAATGATTATTTTCTTGCTATCTTAATTATACATGATGTATAATTAAGGGTTATTATATTTAATTTACAAGGGAATCGATAAGATGTCCAATCTTGGATATTTAATGACCGATTTTGATCGTGTTAGCTATCTGGCTAATCTGTTAACGACAAGAGCCACTGGTGGTTCGCCAGATAATAATGAGTACACCAGTTTACGTAGCCAACTTTTACAAAATCCAACAATATCACAGAAAATTCCATCTTTTGTCCGACACAATAGAACACTGGATTCTTTTTGGTCTTTTATTCAACCCAAATTTAGCACGTACGCAGATCGAAGAGCCTTCATCTCTGAGCAATTTACACCTCTTTTAGATTACCTAGAATTCGGTGAATCATTACAACAAAACACTCCTTTAGAACAAAAAAATATGATTGTCAGTGGAACGGCTAACACAGTTATGAGAAATAAAAGGAAAGTTTTTATTGTTCATGGAAGAAATAATGAAGCTAAGCAGGAGGTTAGTAGGTTTATTACTGATTTGGGGCTCGAACCTATTATCCTTCATGAACAAGCAAGTTCAGGCATGACGATAATAGAGAAAATAGAACGATATTCAAATGATGCTGACTTCGCATTGGTTTTGTATACTGCTTGTGATTTAGGTCGTTCTATTGATGAACCTAACCCTCCTCATAACCGTGCTCGGCAGAATGTAGTATTTGAGCACGGATATTTAATGGCTAAATTAGGTAGGGAAAATGTTTGCGCTTTAGTTAAAGATAACATTGAAACACCTAATGATATTAGCGGGGTTGTTTATGTCCCATTAGATCCTTATGGTGCTTGGAAAATGAGTGTCTCAAAAGAGCTTCGCACATGTGGATATTCTATTAACTCAATGTATTAGTGATAGTTATAAAGGGGATATATATTCCCCTTTCCAAGCATGAGTATGTATTATATGCGGTTAGCTATTTTCTTCCAATCGTTCGAAAACAATATCTGCATTATGCTGAGGATTCATTTCCAAAATATATCGATAATCACTTGCATGAGGCTCAGGGATGTTGTCTATGCCAATGACTCCCTCCCTAAGATCATCTAATATATTTTCCTCTATCCATTGAGATGATGTTCTTGATATACATTTTATGTAAATAAATATTGGTTGTTCAGATGTTTTAGCTAATCTTAATATTTTCCGAAGACATATACCAGCAATGATCTTTTTACCTTTTTCCTCATTTAGTTCTTTTGATAGCTTTGCGATGTCTACCATATCTTCATATGGTTTAATAACATCTGAAGCCGGATCTTTAATTATATAGCTATCTGTATCGAAAAATTTGGCTCCAAACTTTTGTGCTATTTTCTTTCCAGCCGTTGTTTTCCCGGAGCCTGTATGTCCCTCGATACAAATCGCTTTAGGATTAGATAACATTTCAAATAAACATGTTGCATCTTCACCTCTAATGGTAATACTCATTTAATATACCTCATCTCTATTGTATTTAAAAATGGTATTCAACGATACATTATATGAAATATCTAATCTATAGGTCATAAGGTATAAGAGTTCTAATATTTGTATGTAAATATAATGGCATCCAATTGCAAAATTGAATGCCTACATGCTAAATATTACATTCCGTAATATTTAGAACTAAAGGATACGGTTATTGGGGCTTCATCGTATAAACAACTTACAGTTATTTTTAATTTCCGTCGATGATCATAATATGCATGACTATGTGTTTTCTTGCCGACTAGATCTAGTTCTGATAAGCCTATGCTCAGCGCGCCAAGGAAAATTTCTGAATCGAATTCTTTTTTTTGATAATGTGGGGCGGTTTTTTTGAAATCAACTTCTATATAACTAATGAAATTACCTTCTGCTTCAAGGTACATACGACAATCATCGTCTTCAATAATAATGCTTCCAACTTCATTACCTTTACATTCAAAGATTTTTTCTGCTTGTGGAACTTGCATTCCCATGTATTGAAACGGTCTATGAAATGGTTTACACATCATAGGGATATTTGCATGAGATGCTTTATCTAAAGCGGTACCAAGATTATCAGATGTGTTCTTGTCGCTCATGATGTTTTTATTAAAAACCACCCCTATGCTTTGAATTAACTTTTTAAACGCCTCAACATAGTTATCTTCATTTGTAAAATCTGCATACAGTTTCCCAATTAGAAAACCCGGAGGCTCACATTCTTTCAGCATAATAGGTAATACTTTTATTTTTTTACCGCTTATTTGATAATTCATTGCTACATCAAGTTCATTTACTACCCAAGGTGCATTAATTGAGTCAGGTGATAGAACAACAGCAAAGTAATCAACACCATCAATTCCCTCCCTGATTTTTTGAATCAGAGAGTCGCCAATTTTCATTTCTGCTTCGTCAAGCCAATAACGAACACCATGATTTTCAAGGTCTCGTGCTAGCTTTCTGACAAATGGTTTGTCATTGTGATTATGGCTTAAAAAAACACTAATACTCATAGATTCCTCAACAAGTAGTTATGTAATGATTTCCTGCGACAAAGGATATCACCAAGGCATATCCTTGTGTCTTGAATTAATGAATCTTTTTTTAAGCAAACTTAAACGACCTAATCATCCCGTTGCGGTTTACATCAACCGTCGTTGGTCATGTATTGGCAAAGCAATACCCCGCCCAATCATCCATCAACGCCACCCGCTTAGGCCACAAGGTCCCACGCTGATACGCTGCCTCAGCCTTATCTGCCAACTGGTGCGCCAACGCATGTTCAATAAACTCACGTTGATAGTCCGTTGTTTAACCAGCCCACTCGCGGAAAGTAGAACGGAAGCCATGCTGCATTAAGACACTATGTCCCATTCGTTTCAATACAGCCAATAACGACATATCAGAAAGGTTTCCGCGCGAGGGGCAGGGAATACATGATTGTTATCTTTCAATCGTGGTAAATCTTTTAGCAGAGCAACAACAGCATCAGATAGAGGAACCCGGTGTTCTTTTGCTGCCGAAAGATACTTATGCAAACTTTTCTAAAGCGTTTCAGGTAGGGGAGTGGGGCTGTTTTTACACAATCTATAGTAAGTTTGGTGTCGCAACCAAAGGTCCAAAAACAAACCTTTCATCAGGAAAATCACAGCAAAAACAAGAAGTTCAGATACAAAAAAAGCCCGTTCGCACGAGCTTTTTTATGCTGCATTTTATGCAGGACAAAACCAATTTTACGTTGTAAGTAATTGATTTTGTATCAAATATGGAGGTGAGGGGGGGATTGACTCGCTTCTCTCGCCCTGCGGGCACCCTGTTCGCTTCGCTCTCAGTCTGTCCAACTGGCTGTCGCCAGTTGTCGAACCCCGGTCGGGGGTTCTCATCCCCCCCACAGGCGTGCAACATGCGAAAAAAAAGCCCGCATTTTCATGCGAGCTCTTCTTTAAATATGGCGGTGAGGGGGGGATTGACTCGCTTCGCTCGCCCTGCGGGCAGCCTGTTCGCTACGCTCTCAGTCTGTCCAACTGGCTGTCGCCAGTTGTCGAACCCCGGTCGGGGGTTCTCATCCCCCCCACAGGCGTGCAACATGCGAAAAAAAAGCCCGCATTTTCATGCGAGCTCTTCTTTAAATATGGCGGTGAGGGGGGGATTGACTCGCTTCGCTCGCCCTGCGGGCAGCCTGTTCGCTACGCTCTCAGTCTGTCCAACTGGCTGTCGCCAGTTGTCGAACCCCGGTCGGGGATTCTCATCCCCCCACAGGCGTGCAACATGCGAAAAAAAAGCCCGCATTTTCATGCGAGCTCTTCTTTAAATATGGCGGTGAGGGGGGGATT
>Ga0207713_1003057_pt1 | contig 11638 bp, 3 predicted proteins | sample KBSS64metaG_FD_184404 | JGI IMG/M metagenome (GOLD analysis project Ga0207713, IMG submission 184404) | Switchgrass rhizosphere microbial communities from Kellogg Biological Station, Michigan, USA - KBS S6-4 metaG (SPAdes) (version 2) | ecosystem: Host-associated > Plants > Roots > Rhizosphere >...
GCCTCAATGCGCAAAGCCTGAAAAACGACGGCGGCAAATTGCTCAGCAATGAAAAGCTCACCCTCGTCATCGACCGCGCCCTGAGCAACGTCAAAGGGGTGATTGCTTCCGCCAGCCTCGACAGTCGCAGCGCCAGTCTGAACAACAACAGCGGCGACATTCGCGTGCGGGGTGATGTCGATTTCAGCGTCACCGGAATGTTCGATAACCAGAACGGTGTGGTCATCGCCGACAACGGCCTGACGATTACCGCCGCCAGTCTGGATAACCGTCAGGAAGGCCTCATCGGTTCAACAAAAGCGCTGAAGCTCAGCGTCGACCGTATCGACAACCGCAGCGGCGAACTGTCGAGCAAGGCCGATGTGAGCCTGATCGGCGCCTGGCTCGACAACAGCGACAGCGGTTACATGCTCGCCGGCGGCAATCTGGCGCTGACGGTTAATGACGTCATCAACCGCAACAAGGGGCTGCTGTCCGGTGACAGCGGCTTGACCCTGACGGGCAAGACCCTGGAAAACAGCGGACGTCTGACCAGCCAGAAAGACCTCTCGATCAATCTCTCCGGGGATCTGAACAACGCACAGGGCAGCCTCGACAACGAAGGCGCCTTGGCGATCACCGCGCAAAGTCTCAACAACGATGCCGGCACTGTCTCCAGTGCCAAAGCGCTCACCGTCGACACACGCGGCGCCATCAGCAACCGGGGCGGCAGCCTGCTGACCGACGGCGATCTCACTCTCAACAGCAGCGCGCTGGATAACCAGCAAAAAGGTGTGATCAGCAGCAAAGCCAACCTGCACATCAGCACCGGTGCGCTCGATAACAACGATGGCGCGAGTATTTACGCCGCCGACCAATTGATCCTCACCGCCGGCCATGTCACCAACACAGCGGGCAGCCTCGGCGCAGGCAAGATGCTGACCGCCAATGTCCAAGGCCTCGATCAGCAGGGCGGCAAACTGTTCAGCGGCGGCACTGTCAGTGTCGATCTGAACGGTGGTGCGTTGAACAACCAGGGTGGCACCATCAACGCGCCGAACCAGTTACTGCTGAAAAACCTCACCGATGTAAACAACCGTGGCGGCGAGATTTCCAGCGATCAGGCTTTTGAACTGATCGCCAAGTTGCTGGACAACAGTGGCGGCCAACTGCTGAGCAACCAGAAACTCACCCTGACCCTCGACAACGCGCTGACCTCGATCAAAGGCACGATTGCCGCTGCGGCGTTGCAGGTTCGCGCGGCGAGTCTGGATAACAGCGATGGCGGCGTATTGCTCAGCGACAGCGACATCGAGGTCACTGTCGATGGCCTGTTAAAAAACACCAACAAGGGCAGCATCCGCGCTGCGCAACAACTGACCCTCAACAGCACCGGCCTGAACAATCAGGGCGGCACGCTGGTCGGCGTCTCAGGCCTGAACATGGACCTGGGCGCCAGCGCGCAGGACCTGAACAACCAGGACGGAGTGATCAGCAGCAAAGGCGGGTTGAGCATTGCCCATCTGCGCGACCTGAATAACCAGAACGGCGTGATCAACAGCAAAGGCGTGCTGAGCATCGCCACCCTGCGTGACCTGAATAACCAGCAGGGCGAAATCTCCAGCGTCAACAGCTTCAGCCTCACCGGAAACCGTGTCGATAACCGTGGCGGCAACCTGATCAGCAACGATCAACTGACCATTACTGCGGCCGATCTGAAAAACCAGGGCGGCCTGGTTTCCGGCTGGAAAGGCGTAAGCCTCAGCGGCGCCGCGGTCGACAACAGCCTGGAAGGCACGATCTCCAGCCAGCTCGGCAACGTCAACATCGACCTCAGCGGCGCACTGCTCAACCACAGCAAGGGTGGCATCGGCGGTCTCGGTGAAGTAACCATCACGGCCGCCAACCTGGACAACAGCGCCGGCACGGTCAGCAGTGACGGCAAACAGACCCTGACCATGACCGGTGGCTCGATCAGCAACGGCTCGGGCGGCTTGATCAAAAGCGGCGATATCCTCGACATTCGCGCGGCCAGCCTGAACAACAGCGCCGGCAACGTCATGGCGAAAAAAGCCCTGACTTTCACCGGCGGACCGCTGAACAACACCAGCGGCAGTCTGGTCGGTGACGACAGCGTCACTCTCGATTTGCTCGGCGCCCTGACCAACGTCAATGGCGCACTCGGCAGCGGCGCTGCGCTGCTGATCAAACGCGCTGCCAGCGTCGACAACCAGGGCGGCCAGTTAATCAGCCAGACGCTGTTGAGCCTGCTCACCAGTGGCGATCTGAACAACAGCCAACGCGGCACTGTTTCGGCCAACGGCCAACTGGATCTCACCGTGGCGGGCACGCTGCGCAACGACGCTGATGGCTTGCTGTCCAGCCGCGATGCCGGCGTGTCCCTCACCGCCGCCGCACTGAACAACTCCAAAGGCGCGGTACAAAGCATGACCGCGCTGAGCGTGAACACCGGCAGCGGCGCGATCGACAATCAGGGCGGCAAAATCATCGCCCAGAACGGCGACCTGACCCTCAACGCTGCCAGCCTCGACAGCCGAGGCGGTGTGCTTTCAAGCCTCAAGGGTTTGCTGCAAACCCGCCTGAGCGGCGTGTTGCGCAACGGCCAAGGCGGCAAGATCGAAGGCAGCCGCCTCGACCTGCAAGCGCTCGGCGGTATCTACAGCGACGGCGGGCGAATCGCCGCCAACACCGGCAATATCCTGCTCAACGCCGGCGGCAACACCCTCGACAACAGCGGCGGCGGAATCTATGCCCGCGGCGTGGTGAAAACCATCGCCGGCCTGATGAGCAACAACAACGGCCAGATCAGCGGCAGCAGCATCGAGCTAAGTGTCGACGGCAATCTGACTAACCGCAGCGGCCTGATCGAAAGCGCCGGCACACTGGCGATTCGCGCCGCCAACCTCGACAACCAGGGCGGCAAACTGCGCGCGCTCGGCGCTGGCGGCAAAACCGATTTCCAGATCGGCAGCCTGTTTGACAACCGTAATGGTCTGGTGGAAACCGCCAACACCGATTTCACTCTCGCCGCACCGAGCTTCCTCAACGCCGGCGGTTCGGTGACGCATGTCGGTCTGGGTGAATTCGGCATCTCCACCGCCAACGTGATGAACGCCGGCGGCTCGCTGGTGACCCGTGGCGGCCTGACGCTGAACGCCGACAGCTGGACCAACAGCAGCGTGATTCAGGCCGGGCGGTTGACGGTGAATGTCGGCAACTTTGTGCAGACTGCGAGCGGGCAGTTGCTCGCTTCCAATCAACTGGTGGGGCGTGGTGGTAACTGGACGAATGAAGGCTTGATTGCCAGCGATGGCAGCGTCGATATCCAGCTGAGTGGCAATTACGGCGGCAACGGGCGCACGAGCAGTCTGGGCGATCTGCAACTCGACGCCTCCACCCTTAACCTGAACAGCGCTACGAGTATCGCGGCCGGAGGCAATACGACCGTAGGCGCACGCGGAGGCCTGGCGATCGTCAACAACTATGGCCGGCTCAGCGCTGCCAATAATCTGATCCTCAATGGCGGCACCGTTAACAACTACGGCACGCTCGCAGGCGCGTCGGGTATGAAACTGACGGCATCATCAATGCTCAACGATCAGGGCGGGTTCCTGTTCAGCGGTGGCGACATGAAGCTTCGCGTGGGCAGCCTCAGCAACAAGAAATCCGATGTTTACAGCCTTGGCGGAATTGACATCGCACGGGACGATGCCGGTAATCGCGCGGCAACGGTGGAGAACCTTTCCGGGACGATGGAGAGCACCGGCGACTTCTCGATCAAGGCCGACTCGATTGTTAACCGTAGAGATCAGTTCAAGACGGTTTCCGAGATGTACTCGTCGGATATTGGAGTGCGTTGCTATTCGTGTGATCAGATCCCGCTTAACTGGACAGATCTGCAAGGAGGCAAACTACCGTCTCACCTGGTCTGGGAGCAAAAGTTCAAGGTAAGCATTTCGGAGGGGGAAAGTTCCAAAGCCGCGTCCATAACTGCCGGAAAAAACTTTGATGCTGTGGGCGGCTCGTTCCTGAATTCGAACTCGTCGATCGCCGCTTCTGGAAACATCAACGTCAACGTGGCCAACTTCGAGAATTCGGGTACTGCCACTGGTGATTACGTTTCCCGCAAATACGTCAATGGCGGGCTCTCCGTTGCCCAGTGGAACGAAGTCGTTGCGTACAACATGTACAACGACGCGGACTACAACAAGGATCTGCACTTCTGGAATGCCAACGAAGATGACTCACGGGTAGTTTCCAAGGTCGTCAGATATGGTGCCAAGGGTGAGGCTGATAACTGGTTCCAGACGTTCGGCTCGACCATCATTTCTTTGAATAAACAGAGTCAGGCCGTCAAGTTCGGAGATTCTCTCTATTCCTCGGGAGTCAGAACGGAAGCTCCAGACTTCATAAAGAATGCCGTGTTCAATGAAAAGATCGTCACCTCCGATCCTTCAGGATTCGCCTCGGCGATCATCCAGGCCGCCGGCAATGTCACCATCAACGCCAGCAACAAAATCAGCAATGGTGTTGAAAAGGCGTACAGCTCAGGTGCCGCCGGCACCTCCCGCAACGCCAATACCGGCGCTGGCGGCACCGGTAAAACCACCGTCATCAGCCTCAACAGCCAACTGCCCCCGGACTTGGCACAACAACAGGTCAACCCGCTGACATTACCCGGCTTCAGCCTGCCGGTCGGTGACAACGGCATGTTCCGCCTGAGCGGCAAAGGTGGTAGCGAACAATCCTCGGTGCCCGCGCCGTCCTGGACCATCGGTACGCTGTCCGGCGAGTCGACCCGTCATACGGTCGGCATGCCCGCTCGGCCGTCCACCCAGTTCCAGTTCGACAACAACGACCCGGTGTCGATAAAAAAACGCGATCTGGCGCTGAGCGATGCCGCGTCGTTGAATCTTAACGACAGAACGGCTCAGTTCAACGTGGGTGCAACCGCCGCTGACGGTCCAGTCGGTGTGCTGGTTCCTGCTCGGGGCAACCCCGCCTTTGATGTACCACGCGTACAAGGCTTGCCCGACACCAGCGTGCGCTCCAATCCGCACAAATACCTGATCGAGACCAACCCGGTACTCACCGACCTGAAGAAATTCGAGAGCTCGGATTACCTGTTGCAAAAACTCGGCTACGACCCGGACATCAGCGCCAAGCGTTTGGGTGACGGTTTCTTCGAACAGCGGATGATCCAGCAAGCGGTCGTCGAGCGTACGGGACAGCGTTTCATCGACGGCCAGACCTCCGACGAAGCGATGTTCAAGTACCTGATGAACAACGCCATCGCCAGCAAGGATCAGCTCAACCTGTCGATGGGCGTCACGCTGACTGCACAACAAGTGGCGGCACTGACCCACGACATCGTCTGGCTCGAAGAGCACGAAGTGAATGGTGAGAAAGTGCTGGTGCCGGTGCTGTATCTGGCTCAGGCGAATAACCGGTTGGCGCCAAACGGGGCGTTGATTCAGGGCAACGATGTGACGTTGATTGCCGGTGGCGATCTGGACAACGCCGGTACGTTGCGAGCCTCCAATAACCTTTCGGCGGAGGCTGGCAATAACCTCACCAACACCGGACTGATCGAAGCCGGTGAACGCCTCACGCTCAAGGCCGGTAACGATATCATCAACAAGTCCGGCGGCATCATCTCCGGCAAGGACGTCAGCCTGACCGCCACCAACGGCAGTGTGATCAACCAGCGCGACGTGACCGGCTTCGACCTCACCGGACGCGGCAACGTGTTGCACCGTGACTACCTGGACAACGCCGCCCGGATCGAGGCAGCCAACGACCTGACAATCAAGTCCGGCAAAGACATCAACAACATCGGTGGCGTTCTGCAGAGCGGCCGGGATATGACGCTCGATGCTGATCGCGATGTGAACATCACCTCGGTGCAGAATCGCAGCACCGATGCACGGGGTAGCAATTTCCTCAATCAGACGATCACTCAGCACGGCGCTGAAGTGAAGTCCGGGCGGGATCTGTCGATCAGTGCTGATCGGGATGTGGCGGTTGTGGCCAGTCGGCTGGATGCCAAGCTGGATCTCAAAGTCGATGCCGGCCATGACATCGTTATCACCTCGGCGGCCGATGAAAGTGACTACGTCGCGCGTAGCAAGAAGCGCGCTAATGAGACTCACAGCATCACGCAACAATCCTCCGTACTGAACGCCGGGCGCGATATTGCGCTGAGCGCGGGTAATGATCTGGGCATCATCGCCAGTCGGATCAAGGCCGAAGAAGATGTCAGCCTGAAGGCCGTTCAGGACATCACCATCGCCTCTGCCCAGGATGAAAGCTCTACCTATAACTACAGGAAGAAAAAGGGATCGTTCGGCCGCAGCAAAACTAGCGAAAGCGCGACTTACGACAGCACCAACGTGGCCTCGGTCGTAGAGTCCGGCCGCGACCTGACCGTGAACGCGAAGCTGTCGGACAAGGGCGGTGTTTCTCTCGAGGGGGGGCGCGATCTCACCGTGATCGGTAGTCAGTTGAAGGCCGGTAACAATCTGGTCCTGGGTGCGCTGAATGATATCTCGGTGCTCTCGGGTACTGATGAACACAGTGATTTCAGCAAGACAACCAAGAAAGGCTCCTTTGGCCTCTCAAAAAGTGGCAAAAGTGCCGTCAACACCAGCAGCACCCAAATCGCCAGCGAGTTGCAAGCGGGCAATGACGTCGTTATTGCTTCGGGTAAAGACGTCCTCGTGCAGGCCAGCGCTGTTACTGCAGGCAACGATGCCGAGCTCCGCGCCGGTCTGGTGGATGATACGGGTGACATAAATCTGATATCGGCCAACGACACCCATTACAACCGAAGTGAAGCCTACAAAAAGAAAACCGGTCTCTCGGTCTCGGGTGGCTTTCTGTCTATCGCCTCCGCCAAGGAAGCGGGGCGGCAGGGCGACGGTAATACCAGTGTGGGCAGCCTGGTCAGTGCCGGGCGTGACACGATCCTCAGCGCTGAGCGCGATATCAATGTGTTGGGCAGCGGTATCGATGCCAGCCGTCACGTCAGCATGGACGCGGGCCGGGACGTCAACGTCATGGCCGCTGCCAATGAAAGTGCCGAGCAAGCGTGGTCGAAGTCCAAACAGACGGGGATCGGCTTTTCCAGTGATGACAATGGCGTGGGCGTCTTTGTCGGCGTCGATGGGCTCAAGGAAAAAAATCGACGTGAACAGCAGAGCGGCGCTGCCAGCCAGATCAGTGCAGGGCAGGATCTGACGATCAACGCCAAGCGCGATATCAACCAGATCGGCTCGGATCTGGCGGCCAATAACGATATCGAGCTGAATGCCGACCGCAATATCAACATCGACGCCGGCCGTGAAACCATGTTGGTGGAGCAGCAGCGCGAAACCGAGCGCAATGGCCTTGGCGTGCGCATCGACCACAACTATGGCCAGACGAAAGACGCCGTCAATGGTGCGGGTAAAGGTGAGAACAACGTCAGCAAGGGCTCAAGCACCCTCAAGGCTGTGGACGGCATCAGCCAGTTCCTGTCCGGACCGACAGCGGACGTCAAGTTCGGTAACAGCAAACAGAGCAGCGGTCAGCAAACTATCGAGCAAAGCAACCGATCTTCGACGCTGAATGCAGGCCACGATCTGAGCCTGAATGCGAAGAATGATGTAACGGTAAAGGGATCGAAGTTCCAGGCAGGACGTGACATCAACGTCGTCGGTCGTGACGTCACCTTTGATGTCGCCAAAGGCGCTGTCAGCCAGGACAGCACCCAGCGCGACAGCTGGGGCGGCATTCATGGCGGCACCAGCGGCGGCTTCAAGATCGGCATCGGTGGCAGCTACGGCGTAGCCACTGAAGACGGGACACGTGGCTCTTCTACGCCCACTCAACTGGGCGCCGGTCGGGATGTCAATCTGCAAGCTGACCACGATCTGAATCTGATCGGCACGCAGGTCACCGCCCGCCGGGATATCGAACTCAACGCCTTCAACGATCTGAACATTCGTTCGGCACAGAACGACAGCGACAGCACAAGTAACCGGCACAACGGTGGCGGTGAAGTGGGGCTGGTCTTTGGTTCCGAGGGTGTTGGAGTCTACGCCAGTGTCAGCATGGGCAAAGGCAATCTGGAGCGCGAGGGCGAGCGGCAGCAAGAGGCTTACCTCTACGCCGGAGACCGGTTGGGCTTCACCAGCGGCAAGGACACCAATATCGCCGGCGCAACACTGCGCGGCGATGAGGTCAATGGTCGCGTGGGTGGTGACCTCAATGTGTCTTCTGTAGCCGACACCGGAAAGGTGAAGGGCAAAGAGTTTGATATCAGCGTTACTGCCACTTTTGGTCCGGGCGCCGGGGTCAGCGGTTCGGTGGGCTATGGCCAGACGGCGGGCAGGACGAACTGGATCGAACAACAAACCACCATCACCGGCAAAAACAAGGTTGATATCCGCACCGAAAATCACACCCAACTGGACGGTGCGCTGATCGCTGCCGACAACGGCAATCTGAAACTGGATACCGGCACTCTGGGCTTCAGTGATATTGCCGGTTCAGACAAGGAACACGGCTACTACCTGAACGTCGGCGGTAGTTACACGGCGGGTAAAGGCAGTGGCGCTCAGGACGCCAGCCAGACGGGCAAAGGCAAGGAAGGCGAAAACGGCTGGAGCGTCAGTGGCTGGAAGTACGACAAGGATCGCGAGCAGATTGTGCGAGGCACCGTCGGGGCCGGGGAAATTGTGGTTCGCCAGGACGCCGAGACCGGCAAGGATTCGACTGTCGGGTTGAACCGTGATGTCGACAAGGGCTACGAAATTACCAAGGACAAGGAGTCTCGTACCGATCTGTACGTGAGTAAGTCCTCGCTTGAGGCGGTAGCGGATCCTTCCGGTACCTTGAAAGCCTGGGCAGAAAAAATAGAGAACTACGGCGACGCTACACAAGGCTCCTTTGAGGCAGCACTCAAGCTGATTACCGGCCCGGTCAACATGGTCGGCCAGGCCTGGACCGATCTTCAGGCACAGCGGGTATCGCTGGATGACGTACCTGCTTCGGCGCGCGACAGGCTGGGTGACGATCTAGCCTTGGATATCGCCAAAAATCTGGTTCGAAATGGCAAGGATCCGGGCGATGTCAATAACCTGAAGAAGGAAGACATCGTTGCTATCAAAGAATACGCGAAGGTATTTGCCGCATTTTCTTCGGCGCAAGCGGCCTGCGAAGCGTCGGGAGAGTGTGCCAAGGGTGATACCCCACCGAATAATTGGGATTCTGTTCATTACCAGGATACTGACAAAAAAAATCTACAGACCTGGTTGGGAAGCTCGGCACCGGGTACTCCGGGGGCTGTGCTGTTATTGCGCGCTGACAAGTTGCAGACTTATCTGGACGGTCTGCCCAAAGAGCAGGCCCAGTTGCTGGCTTTGGGTATCCAGGCGGCCATGGGGCCGGCAAAAGCTGCTATCGGTCTTGCAGGCAATGTCCTGATCAACAAGTTGTTCGGCGACAAAATTGAGGCGATGAAAGATAACCTGGCTAAATCCCTGGCCAGTGAACTAAGCGGTGAGGCCAAGGACGGCCTGGTGGAAAACGATAACCGCCTCAAGAAAATGTTTGAGTTAGGTGCAAACTCTCGTGATGGCGGTGACGCCTATGTACGAGGCGCGGCGACGCTACTGAACATTGCCTTGGGCACCGCAACCAACATGGCAGGTAGCGTCACGGGCAAGGTCTTCAGTGTCGTCGGTGGCAAAGGGACGACCGGCGGGAAAGTCTCTGATCCGATTACGATCGATCCGAAGCATCCCGACTGGGCGAAAGAGTTTGGTGATACGCCGGGCAAAGGATGGGTAGACGGGCCGACGACCAAGCCTCCTGTAGCTTCTGGGCATGGCGATGCCGCGAAGCCTCATGTCGAGGCCGTGGTGAAGGTCGAGACTGCGAAATCCGTCAAAGGCAGTCATGAATATGAATTGCTTAACAACCCTGCTGCGAGAAGCCCCAACACCCGGTATGAGCTGGATAATGGCAATACCTTTACGACCAACAGTAAGGGTATGGTAGAAGAGCTGACGTTCACCCCGACCAAAGAGAAAGTGCCTCGGGATTCCAGGCAGACGGAGGCTGGTAAAGAAGGCCGTGACACTGACGTGGGCGGGCACGTTCAGGCGTGTAGCAATGGCGGGACATGCGATAAATACAATCTTTTTCCTCAGGACAAGAATTTCAACAATTCAGCCTACAAAGTGTTTTATGAGAATAGAGTGAAGGAAGCGCTCGACGATCCATCAAAAACAGTGGGTGTAACAACCGTCAGGTTCGTGCGTGAAGACCCAGGCTCAGTCCGTCCTGACGCGATGAGAGTTACTTACATAGTTGATGGGAAGGCTAAAACCGTAGTCTTTAAAAACGAGCCTCATCAAATTCCGGAGGTTATATAGTGATTACTGAAGATATAAAAATCGTCCAGGAAATTTTCCAGGAAGTCGAAGCCGGTATCGTTCATGGCTACGATGCATTCAGCTACGGCGTGGAATTGGGGGAGGGATACATTGAGACGGAACTAGGCGTTGAGAAAGACGGCGTGGAGGACTGGAACGTCGAGACCGACATAAATGATGCGAAAATTCTGCGTCTTGTAGGCGAGTTACAGGCTAACGCAGACAAGCGCGGTGAACCATGGAAGTCATTTGTCCTGTCTTATCGCGAAGGCGAACAAGTCAAAACGAAATTCAACTACTAAACGGTGATGCGTATTCCAGGCATCCAGGATGCAGCGGGCGGTATTGCCGGCCGCTGCCTTTCCTTTGATTTGCTGATTATCTCTGGTGGCAGCAACTCGAGGTTTTTTCATTTTCATACCGATCATGGTGCCGCACCCACTCCATGATCTCGTCCTCATTCCTGCCCTTGGGCGTGAGGTCGAGATAGTTGTACGCCCCTACCAACATATCCAGCCCACGGGCATAGGTTGAATAGGTATGGAAAATCTCCCCGGATTCATCACGATAAAACACACTCAGCCCCGGCATTTCTTCCTCGGCACTGTCAGTCTTTTCGTAGTTGTACGTAGCCTTTCCTGCAGCGACATCTTCAGCGCGGGCACACACGCCAAAGTCGTAGTTGAAATCGGAACCGTCTGACGACACCCAGTCGAATTTCCAGCCCATGCGCCGCTTGAAGGCCTGGAACTGTTCAAACGGGGCGTGGGAGACCGCGACCATTGCGATGTCGTGATGCGCTAGGTGCAGATTGGCGCCGTCGATGTGGTCGGACAGGAACGAGCAGCCCTGACAGCCTTCCTCCCAGTCCTTGGCGAACATGAAGTGGTAAACGATCAACTGGCTGTGCTTGCCGAACAGGTCGGCCAGCTTCAGTTCGCCGTTTGGGCCGTGAAATTGGTAGTCCTTGTCGACTTTGACCCAGGGCAACGCGCGGCGCTTGGCGCTGAGGCGGTCGCGTTCTTTGGTGAAGGCCTTTTCGTCGGCCAGATGTTGTTTGCGCGCAGCGAGCCATTCTTCTCGCGATACGACCGGATGATTCTCGACGTTCATGATGATTTCTCCTGCGGGGTTGAAACCGTCTTTGTCAGACTAGTCGTTTAACCCTCGATCAATTCGACAGACCGCCGGTCGGTCGCTGCGGAAAATGCCGCTGA
>Ga0207713_1003064_pt1 | contig 11621 bp, 10 predicted proteins | sample KBSS64metaG_FD_184404 | JGI IMG/M metagenome (GOLD analysis project Ga0207713, IMG submission 184404) | Switchgrass rhizosphere microbial communities from Kellogg Biological Station, Michigan, USA - KBS S6-4 metaG (SPAdes) (version 2) | ecosystem: Host-associated > Plants > Roots > Rhizosphere >...
TGAAGACAAAGGCTTCGGCTTTATTACCGATGAGAACGGGGAAAATCGTTATTTTCACGTGATTAAAGTGCAAAACCCGGAGCTGATTAAGAAAAACGCGGCGGTGACCTTCGAGCCGACCAACAACGCCAAAGGCCCGTCCGCCTATGCGGTCAAGGTGCTGGCGCCGAGCAAGTACATCATCATCGCCAACGAAAGAATCAAGATTTCCAGCATCAAGTCCTTCAATACCTTCACCAAAGAAGTGCCGGTCAAGGCAGAAGTGGACAAAGAGAATACCGTGCTGTCGGTGGGCCTGCTGATGAACCGCATCCGCCCGCAGTCTGAAGAAGCGCCGCAAACCATGCAGACGCTGCGCATGCTGACCATCACCACCTTCCAGAACGCGACCCATACCTTCTCCGAGCACGAAATCGATATGGACGACACCCTCAAGGCGCTGAAGAGCCTGTAAGCGTTTCGGTATAAAAAACAATCAGGGCTATTTGATACCGCCTGTGTTAGCGTGGGTTTTCACCTGACACAGGCCGCCGATATGTCCGACACTCCCAGCGTTAATGGCTTTATCAACCGCTCCACCCAAATCGCCTGTCCCAAATGCGCCTACGTTACCCGCCAGAAATGCGCGACGCTACGGCAAAAAGTGATGTTGATCTGCCCCAACTGCGGCGCCGAATTTGAACCCCGGCAGGGCTGAAAAGCTAACGGAACATGATGTGCCCGATACTGTTGCCGCTCACCAGGTTGAACGACTCCACCCGGTTGCGCCCCTGCGTCTTGGCGCGGTAAAGCGCGATATCCGCCATATTCATCAGTTGCTCCAGCGACTTCACCTCATTCATCGCCAGGCTGGCGACGCCGACGCTGATGGTTATTTTCAGCGGCACCTTACCGCCTGGATGCATATCGGCCTTCTCCACCAGTTGGCGCAGATGTTCACCCAGCGCCACGCCCTGCGCCGCCAACGCGCGCGGCAGCATAATGGCGAACTCCTCGCCGCCCAGGCGGCCAAACAGCTGATCGCGCCGCAGTTCACGCCGCAGGGTATGGGCGAACGACGCCAACACCTGATCGCCGACGGCATGGCCATAGGTGTCGTTGACCAGTTTGAAGTGATCGATGTCGATCAGCAGCAGCGACACCGCTTCCCCGGACCTGTGTTTGTGCTCCAACAGTTCACCGGCCTTGCGCGTCAGCGCGCTGCGCGCCAGCACGCCGGTCAGGAAGTCGTGATTGGCACTGTGTTCCAGGCGCCGCATCAGCTTGCGGTTGACGGCGATCGAACTGGAAAGGATCAGGGGCCCCATCACCAGCATGGCGATCCCCAGCCGGGCGGACATCAGGGTATCGAGGAATGCATTGTGGTTATTCGGCGTTTCGTACAGCATCAGATTGGCCGAAATGCTGCTGATCTCGGTCATGCCGGTCAGCAAGGTCAACAGCGTGACGGTAAACAGCTGGTAGCGCACCGCACACCACAGCAGCGCAGGAATAGGGAAAGCGATCGCGCCGGGGCCGCCGATATACACGCTGAAGACCAACGAAACCACCAGCGCCAGCAAGGGGGCGCCGGCGCTCAACCGCCAGCGGATCGGCATGCGCAGCAGCTGCTTCAGCCGCGGCGCCGCCAGGATCACCGGCAACAACAACAGGTTGGTGGAGAACTGCTCGCTGAACCACGCCAGCCAGGCAATGATCACCGAGTTGTTATACAGGCTTTCATTGCGCAACACCGACAGCGTCGACGCCACCGCCGCGCCCGCCAGGCTGGCGGTGAACATATAGAGGATCGCCTGGGGCTTGCCCATCCGCCGCTGCGACTGCGGCAGCAGCAGCATCACGCCATAGCCGGTGGCGATAAGCGACATATTGCAGGCGTTCAGCCACATGGCTAAAAACAGCCCCTCGCCGTCGCCGGCGCTGAGATCGGCAACCACCATCCCCAAATAGATAGTCAGCCAGCCAAAAGGGGTGGCGTAAGCCGGTTTACGCAACAGCAAACCAAGTAAAATGGCGTTCACCGGCCAGAACAGCGAAAGCGAACCAATCGGCCTGGAAAGGATGCCCAGCAGGGAAAGCAAAAAGGTCAGCATGAAAAGATTGATTAGCTGAACGGTGACCGGTAGACCATGTTTGGCATTTATTCTGGCGTTCATCGCCTCGCCCATCCCTTGATAATAACCAGAATAACAGTATGCATACTCTCTCGCCCGGCGTAATGAGGGATAAACTATTCGGATTTCAACCAAAAAAGCCAGACAAATCAATAATACAACTATGTTAAACTTTATTTAACAGAATATTCCTAGTCCAGCCCCGTCGGCAGATTATGGCGGGCGTGAAAACGGAAAATGAAAATAATGTTCAGCGCACTCTGACAGCATAGCGCAAACCACACAATGCCAGCAGAAAGAGAGAGGCCACGCAAATGGAAAGGTTATCATTCATTAACCCTTCCTGCTCGCCGTTTAATATTATTTTCCTGTAACTGGCCGCGAAGAGCAATTAGAACCCGTGAAATAAGGCCCCATAAAAAAAGCCCGCACAGTGCGGGCTCGCTTGAAGAGCAGCTAATTGACAGTTACGGCGAGCCATTGCATATCTGCGCCGCTGTTCATTGTATAGCTGAAACCTTAAGCGAGCCTTAGCAACAAAAAACCCGGTCTAGGAACCGGGAATATTCGTACGAAATGCAGTGTTAGCCCAAGCAGGCTAATAACATCGGGCAGTTTACGTGGCAATTGTGCAGAAAAAATGAACGGCGGGACGAACTGAACGGGAAAAGCTCCCCCCACCGCACTGGTGGAGGGAGGGGGGAATTACGCCAGTTTGGCGGCAAAACCTGCTACGCGCTGGCCATAAAGCTTGGCCGTTTCCAGATCGCCCGACAGCATTTCGTCTACCCCGGCGTCTGCCGGCGTCTGCACCAGCAGGCCAACGGAGCCGCCCAGGTTGTTGACGTCGGTGCGCTGCGCCGCCTTGGTGTTGGCCGGCATCAGGCCCAGGCTGACCCACAGGCCGCCGTGCTGAGATGCCAGCGTCTGCAGCGCGATCAGCGTTACCTGCTTGTCGCCGTTCAGGCTGGCGCTGTTGGTAAAGCCGCCAAACACTTTGTCTTGCCATTTACGGGTAAACCACGCCTTGGAGCTGGCGTCGGCGAATTTCTTGAACTGCCAGGACGGGCCGCCCATATAGGTTGGCGATCCGAAGATGATGGCATTCGCCTCATCCAGTTTCTGCCAGGCTTCATCGCTGATATTACCTTCCTGATCGATGGCGATCAGTTCCGCTTCGGCGCCTTCCGCCACAACTTTCGCCAAACGCTCGGTATGGCCATAGCCGGAATGAAAAATAACTACTGTCTTCGCCATAGGGACTCCCAGGTAGCTGGATTAGAGCGCCGACGGCGCTCACCGATAAACAGTTCCAATCTAACTAACCGCCCCCCGGACGCATACCAAATTTAACTGACAAAGTTATTCAAAAAAACCGCACCTGGGGACGCGCAGATAAAAAAAATCCCGCACAAGGCGGGATAAACTTAACAGGGATGGGGTAATACACTACAGGGAATGGATAACACACAACATCATCGGGTAGAGCTACACTACCAATCCCAATGTATAGAACTGTCATCCCTGAGTAAGTTTGCTCCGGCAGATGTAACGCCAAATGGGAAATATGACATTTTATCGCCGCGCCGCCTGGGCAGAAACGTACAGCCCCACGCGGCATCATCACAAAAATGATTGAAAAATAAACTATTAGCCGCATTGGGTGTTAATCTGGGGTTTCATGCATCTACCCGGTAAAAGATATGTCTATCTTCGATGCCTTCAAGATGTTCAGCGCCTCGGGGGTAAAGGTCACCTGCCCGCAGTGCGCTTATGTCTCGACCCAGAGCCGCAGCAAGGTTCGCCAGAATGTCATCCTGATTTGCCCAAAATGCGGCCATTACTTCCTGCCGAGAGAAAAGTAGCCCCTCGCTTACCGAACGGGCTGGGCCACGAACAGCCGTGTCTCGAACCCGCCGCTCTTGAAAGTGCCGGTATTAACCCACTCCGGCGGCAGCCGGCCGAAGTCCTGATTAAAATCGCCGCCGCTGACCAGCCAGATCCGGCGGTGATTGCCCGCCAGAGCATGCAGGTTGTCGACGTAGGTTTGCGCCGCGCGATCGTGGAAGAAGGTGCCAAAACCGTAGGCGTTGGGTTTGCCGGAAATGCCGTTGGGGTTGGCCGGCGTATACAGCAGGGCGCGATAGCCCTTTTTGTTGTAATAGACATAGCTCAGGTAATTGAACATATTGCTGACCACCACGGCGTCGTTGGCCTGATAGTTGCCGTTGATATAGTGCACCATCGCCTTGAACTCGTCTTTCTCCGGCGGGTAATCATTACGCAGCCCGCTGCCAAACAGCAGGCCCACCAGCAACAGCAATGAAATCTTGCGCGATCTGCTTTCGCTTTCCGTAATGATCATCGCAAGGATCACCGGAATACCTAATGCGGCGAAAAACAAATAGCGATCGACGAACAGCGGCGTCCGCAGTGAAACAATAAACAGCAGCGTCACAGGCACAAATACGCTGCAAAACAACAGCAGCGGATATTTCCTGTCCCCCCCTCGCCTCCGCAGCCACAGGAATGACAGCCCGAGGAAACACGGCGGCAACAGCCAAAAAATTATCCCCGGGTAGCCTCTGCCGTCGTTTCCGCTGAATAAACGCCAATACATGGCGGGCAGATCGCTCCAAGTCACCTGCGGGATCCACCCCACATCCCCACCGGCTTTCAGCTCCGTAATATGCGCCAGCAGATCCAGCAGCACCAGAAGCCAGGGAATATAAGCCACCCCTATAGCCAGGTTGGCCAGCCACCACGCAGGTTGTTTCAGATAGCGACATGGCTCGTCACGTCGGCAGGCAAGCGCCAGCAGCACGCCCCAATGGGTGATTGAGGCAAAGATGGTGAAGTAATGGGTATAAAAACTCAGCGCCATCAGCAATGCATATATTGCCAGATAGCGCCGATTGGCCGGCGTTTTCAACCACAGCACCAGCGCCATGGTGGCAGCGAGCGTCAACATGCCCATCAGCGCATACATGCGCGCTTCCTGGCTGTAACGCACCGCCATCGGCATTATCGCCATCAGGGCGCCAGCCAGCAGCGCCGCCCGCTCATTGGCCAGCCAGCGCGTCAGCCTGATGGCCAGCGCCACCGTCGCCACGCCAAATACCAGGCTGAGGCTGCGCACTGCCAGGATGCTGTCGCCGAACAGCACCATCCAGCCATGCAACAGCAAATAATAAAGCGGAGGATGAACGTCGAAAGACGCATGGTACAACAACGCCGCCACGTCATAGCGGCTGGTCAGCACGCTGGAGGCTTCGTCACACCACAAGTATCTGTCGGTCAGGGAAGTAAAGCGGATCGCGGCCGATAACAGCAGGATCAGCAATACGTAATGTTTATAGCCGATACCTTTCAACCGGTTGCCCGCAAGAGGCGCATTTGATATCTGTTGCAGAGACATAGCCGCATTCCGCCCGAAGGATCCACACAATGTGGAGATGCGAGGCCATCATTGCCGAGGCCGGGTAAATAGCAGCTAAATCATCGTGAAAAAGTCGCAACGGCCGCCGTCTGCATTACCGCATTGCAATGCCGATGCTCGAGTAGGCCTTTTCACAGCCGCTGAGGTAATGCCCCAAAGCGCGGTAGGCCAACACATAGAGCACGGTAGCGGCGCACAGGCAGACAAAGGAAACCAGCAAGAATTTAGCGTTGCGCATGAGAAGCTCCCCAATGGATAGTTGGCTACATATTAACCCGCCGGGATAAACCAACGTTCAACTGCCTTAAAGGAAAAACCCCGGCACCCTGCATGGTTTAACTCTGACCATAAAAAAGGCGGGGTAAACCCCGCCTGAAAATACGACAACAAGATTAATTATGCGAAAGCCAGCTCGCCGCTTTGCTGCTGAACGCCATTGGTCGTCACGCTAGACGCATAATACATCTGCGCCGCGTCATTATGGCTGACCCCCTGCAGGAACGAGATGGTGTCATGGTTATCGAATGAGCCGTTGCCATTCTGATCGACAATCACATAGCTGCCTGCGCTGGTGCCGACGACGCCGACATGCGACAGAGACTCTTTCTGAATCCCCAGAACCATTTTAAAGAAGTCCACTTTTGCCGAAACGACGCAGGTCAGCGCGCTCCCCAAAATGCCTTTGATAACGTCGTTGGAGCTGTAACCGTAGTCAGCCACTCGGGTGCCGCTATCGCTGTCTGACAACGCCAGGCCAGACTTCACGTCCACCAGGGTATCTTCATGAGTATTGAAGTCCTTGATGGTGACGGCCGCATTGGCGGTGCTGCTGACCAACTTGAAGGTATCTGCGCCCGCGCCGCCGGTAACGGTTGTATTGCCCACCACGCTGAAGGTATCGGCCTGATTGGTGCCGATAATTTTCAATTCGTCGTTTTTAAAACCGAACAGGCCCGCCAACGGTTTGGTAATGCTGTTGAATGGCAGCAGATCCAGCAGGTTGAGCACGCAACCTTCACCGGTGCCGCCAACGCTGGAGGTGATGTCGACGCCATGCGTGTTGGCGGAAGCATCGATCGTTCTCACGTTGGAATAACCGGCCCCCAATTGCAATTCAAGCTGATGGTCGCCGGCAATGTTTACCTTGGTGACCTGGCTATTGCTGCCCGCCAGCTTCAGGATGTTGCTGAAGTCGCCGACGCCGCCGGAATTGACGTTCACCGTGGACAATGCTGTGCCCGGCGTCCAACAGCCATTGCTGCTGCTGCTGGCCAACTTAATGGTGCCGGCATTGACGTCGTCATCGCTGACGGCAGTGAAGTTGATGTCGAATTTGTTGGTAGCGTCTTGCAAGAAAGTGAAATCAACGCTGCTGTTGGCGGTGGCGTCGCCGGTCACTTCCAGCTGCGCCACGCTGCCGCCGGAGACGTTGATCACGTGTACGTTGTCGGCGAAGCCGGACAGCACAAAGCCCTGTTTGCCCAAGGTGGAGGACGGGCTGACGTTGTATAGGCAGTCAACATTGCCGATCTCGTTGGCGGTGGCTTTGCCGTTGATCACGCCGTAGTCGAACTGGTGGCCGCTGTTCACGCTGACCGCTTTACCGTTCAGAGTCGCGCTGGTGCCGCCGATATAACCGCCCAAATCGATCTTCTCAAAGCTGGTGAACTGACCGGCGTTGGTGCTGATGGTGCTTTTGGTGGTCGTCCAACACAGGAAACTGCTGGAGGTCGTCGTCAGTTGCTTGGTGATGAAGTTGGCGGAAATGGTGTCCACCCCTTCTCCGCCGTTAGCGCGCACGTTGCTGCTCACCACGTTGTAGCCATTGGTGGCGTTGCCGCCCCACTTCAGGCTGTCGTTGCCGGCGCCAAGGTTGAACTTTGCAATGCCCGCGGTGATATTGGCGGCGGAGGTCACCTGCACGTCATCGTTGCCGGAGCTGGCGTTCAGGGTAACGTTGCCGTTGTTGACGGTAATGTCCACGCCCGGATTCACGCCGTTGTCCGACAGGTTGACCGTCGCGGCCTTGTTGCCGTTAATGGTCAGGTTGGCCAGGTGATCGGCGAACTTCAGGTTTACCGTGGTGGCCGCATCCGCATTCAGCACCGCGTTGACCAGCACCGCAGTTTCCGCGTTGGTCAGCACGTGGCTCGCGCCGGTGTTTACCGTACCGGTGGCGTTGCCGCCCGCCGCCGACGCCGACAGCGTAGCGGCGGTTTTATAAGTCAGACTGGTGCCGATATCGTATTCGAACGCATGCTGCTGGGTCACGGTCACGGCATCCGTCGCGGTGGAGCTGCGCAGATCGTTGATGATCGCGGTAGTGATCAGCGCTTTGTCGGCACCCAGTTTCGCGTATTGCGCCAACTGCGTCGCCGTCGCCGGCACGCCGTGCACGGCGGTGTACACATGCTGGATATAGTCGTTGCCGCTCAGCTGCGCGCCTTTTTGCTGGAATTCAGCGGAAGTGATGAGCTTTGCCGTCAATGACAGTTGCGTGTTGCCGTTTTTCCCCAGATAGCTGCTCCAGTCGTCCAGGCCCTGTGCATCCACGTTGCGTTCAGGGATAGACAGGAAGATGGAAGCAACCTGCTCTTGCGCGGCCAGATCGGCAATCACGCCAGGCGCATGCGGAGTGGTGTCATGCAGGAACTGTTGCTGCGCATTCTTGTCGCCCGCGCCTACGGTGCCGCGCAATTCATTGATAATATTTACCATGAGCTGGCCACGGTCGCCGCCGTTAGCCAGGAAAGACGTGTAGCTGTTCAGTTCGGCGCTGGTTGCCGCGCGGCCATAGCCTTCGCTGAATACCAGTTTGACGAATGTGTCGTTCGTCAGTGATTTCAGTTCAGGACGGCCATTGACGAACTGGCTTGCCGCCTGCGCAAAACTGGTGGTGCCTGCGTTGATTTGCGCCCCCACGCTGTAGACGGTTCCCATCACCGGATCGACGCCCGCCAGGTAATACAGCGCCATAACGTCTGAAGTACCGGCGGCGCCGTTGGCAAGTTCATAGGATGGGTACAAAACAAGGTTCAGCTGCTCATCGTAGCTGGCCTGTGACGCCAGCATATCGGCGTCAAAACCGCTGTAGTTCAGCAGCGTATTGACCAGGGTGGCCACGGACGTTTCCAAATTGGCATTCGCCAGTAAACCGGACAGATAACCTTCCGGCGCAGCTTTGCCGTAGGTCGCGCTGTAAATGCTGCTGAGGATATCTAAATCGCTTTTACCAGCGTAAAGCTGCACGCCGGCGGCGCTGTTCAGCAGTGAACCGACGTAGTCTTCCGCAGAAAGCTGGCCAGTTTCAATGCTATGGCCAATCGCGTCAAAGGTGCTCGGGGAAGCGTTCTCGCCAAGGACGGAATATAACAACGCTGCCGCTTCTTTTTGGAAATTTAAAGATGCCATAGATTATCTATCCTTTTAAATGGATGGCAAAACACCGATCACCTCATTTTTATGGGGTGATTTTGCATATATGTTTTTACCTTGCGCGCTCAGACTGCGTCACAAGTGGGATGTAAATAAGAATATTACTGAGATAAGTGTTTTATTAGGATGAGTGCCAGCTCTCCCCGGTGCTTTAATTAATAAAGTCGCTAAAAAACCAAGCGTGCATTTTGAAGAACTTCATGCTCAGACCCTCTTAACGGCCCGAACACGGCGCACTATATATAGAAACAGCACTATTTATCAAACCGACCAAAAAAACAGCACCAGAGGCTTTCCAATTAACACAAAACAGATACAAATAACAAAAAACATTAATTAAAAAGATTAAATAACCACAAAAATAAATAAAATATTTATTTTATTCCAAAACAAGGCAAATAAGAAAACATCATAAGAATAAACCAAGAATTGCCTGCTTTTTATAATTCCTATTAAGTGCGCGCTTTTTCTTGAACGCCATACGTCACGTATGAAACATCAATATTATCGATTTTAATTGGCAATGTTCTTACTGATGGGTTTTATTATTCTCATTAAGCATGAGAGGGTGGTTATGAAGTGAAATAGCGGAGCAAGCGCTTTAATTTAAGATTAATCTCAAGCCAATGTTCGCTCTATCGAATATTGGGAGCAGTTTTTTTAAACCCGGCATCTCAATAGACCCACATTCCCTTTCGAGAGCATCGAAATGGCATAGAGATATGCGCCGCCCGGCACCGAATCACGTCATGGCGCATGCAGAGCAGATAGCAGCGATTGTTGAGGGTTTGCTCCCAAATTGAGCAGCCAGGGGTGTTGAGGGGGGGATTTGTTGAAACTTAATGGTACGCCCTACAGGGCTCGAACCTGTGACCTACGGCTTAGAAGGCCGTTGCTCTATCCAACTGAGCTAAGGGCGCATGGGGATGCGGCAACCTGTGGTTGCGGGTTGGGATTATACGGTCAGAGATCATTGAGTCAATGCCTTTTCATGACGTTACGGCGGTAGCCGCGCTTTATGGCGTTTTTTCAGCCATTGCCTGCAGCCTCCGGTACCACGCGCTCAGGCGCAGCCGCCACGAAGGCCGGGCTTCACGCCTGCCGAGCTGGTGCAGCGCAATCAGCTGCGCCACCTCCGCCGGATGCAGCGAAGAGTCGAACACCGTTTCTCCCACGTGCTTCGGCGGTTCCGGCAGGCTGTTCGCCTGGTGATGCAAAGGGTAAAGCCGGATGATGGCCATCATGATTTGTCCTCCCCCACTCCCCTGATGTTCATGATCTCAGCTTACCCAGGCACAGATAAAAAAGGCGTAGAGGATCATTCTGTTGGTATAAAAAAAGCGTAAATCGGCAGGGACAAACGGCAACCGGGTGATTCTGCGCCTGACAGCGCGCTCAGCTTCTGACAAAATAGCGCCATCCCCGCTTTTCTTAATTGATGGATTTCCTCACCGATGGCAGCAAAGATTATTGATGGTAAAACGATTGCGCAGCAGGTTAGAAACGAAGTGGCTGAGCAAGTTAAACAACGTCTGGCGGCAGGTAAACGCGCCCCGGGCCTGGCGGTGGTGCTGGTCGGTGAAAACCCGGCCTCGCAGATTTATGTCGCCAGCAAACGCCGCGCCTGCGATGAAGTGGGCTTTCTCTCCCGCTCCTACGATCTGCCCGTCACCACCAGTGAAGCCGAACTGCTGGCGCTGATCGACCAGCTGAACGCCGACGCGGAAATCGACGGCATTCTGGTGCAGCTGCCGCTGCCGGCCGGCATCGATAACGTCAAGGTGCTGGAACGCATTCATCCCGACAAAGACGTCGACGGTTTTCACCCGTACAACGTCGGCCGCCTGTGCCAGCGCGCGCCCAAGCTGCGCCCGTGCACCCCGCGCGGCATCGTCACCCTGCTGGAGCGCTATAACATCGATACCTACGGCCTGAACGCCGTAGTGGTCGGCGCGTCCAACATCGTCGGCCGCCCGATGAGCATGGAGCTGCTGCTGGCCGGCTGCACCACCACCGTCACCCACCGCTTTACCAAGAACCTGCGTCATCACGTTGAAAACGCCGATCTGCTGGTAGTGGCGGTCGGTAAGCCGGGCTTTATTCCGGGCGACTGGATCAAGCCGGGCGCCATCGTGGTGGACGTCGGCATCAACCGGCTGGAAAGCGGCAAAGTGGTCGGCGACGTGGATTTCGACGCCGCCAGCCAACGCGCCGCCTACATTACCCCGGTGCCGGGTGGCGTTGGCCCGATGACCGTTGCTACACTGATCCAAAATACCTTGCAGGCCTGCGAGGAATATCACGACGTTCAACCTAAATAAGTAAGGCAGTATGGAAATTTTCAATCTGGATAATCACCCCCATGTCGAACTCTGCGATCTGCTGAAGTTCCAGGGCTGGTGTGAAAGCGGCGGCGCCGCGAAAGAAGCGATCGCCGAAGGGCGGGTCTTGGTGGACGGCAAAGTCGAAACCCGCAAGCGCTGCAAAATCGTCGCCGATCAGGTGGTGGCGTTTAACGGTGGAAAAGTGACGGTCAAACCCTAAAGCCGCCCCATAGAAAAAGGCGCTGAGTTCAGCGCCTTTTTTGTTTGCTTCCCACCGCCTTACTTACGGCGCCAGGTGGTGCCCTGCGG
>Ga0207713_1003068_pt1 | contig 11610 bp, 10 predicted proteins | sample KBSS64metaG_FD_184404 | JGI IMG/M metagenome (GOLD analysis project Ga0207713, IMG submission 184404) | Switchgrass rhizosphere microbial communities from Kellogg Biological Station, Michigan, USA - KBS S6-4 metaG (SPAdes) (version 2) | ecosystem: Host-associated > Plants > Roots > Rhizosphere >...
CGACATCGGAGAGGTTGTTGAACACGAACATGAGGTCTTCGATCTGGCCGGACAGGGTGTCGTCGATCTCGCGGATCGAGTCCATCAACTGGCCTTCGACCGAGCTGTCGAGGAAGTTCATGATGTCTGCCGCACGCTTGATACCACCCAGGGTGGTGCGCGAGGCGTTCGAGTTGCCGGAGAACTGCTTCTCCAGAATCGTGTTGAGTTCTTTCAGCGCCGCCGGCTGCACGGTGTTCAGCGACGACACGCGCAGGATGATGTCCAGGCGCACTTTATGGTCGAAGTGGCCGAGCACTTCACCGGCCTGGTCGGGGTCGAGATACGCCACCACGATCGCCTGGATCTGCGGGTGTTCGTAGCGGATCACGTCGGCAACGGCACGCGGCTCCATCCATTTCAGGCTGTCGAGGCCGCTGGTGTTACCACCGAGCAGGATGCGGTCGATCAGGCCGTTGGCCTTGTCTTCGCCCAGGGCCGAGGTGAGCATCTTGCGGATGTAACTGTCGGAGCCGACGCCCAGGCTGGTCTGGTCGCCGACGATCTCGACGAACTCGCTCATCACCTGCTCGACCTGCTCACGGTGCACATTGCGCATCTGCGCCATGGCCACGCCCACCCGTTGAACCTCTTTGGGCCCCATGTGGCGCAGCACTTGGGCGGCGTCGGTTTCACCCAGGGACAGCAGCAGGACTGCGGCTTTGTCGACCTTGGTGAGCTTGGCAACAGCGGCTCGATTATCACTCATCTGCGTTGATCCACTCTTTCACGACCTGGGCCACACGGCCCGGGTCTTCTGCCACCAGACTCTTGATTGCGTTCAGCTGAGCGTCGTAACCCTCGCTCGGGCTTGGCAACAGGATGCTTTGCGGGCCGCCGAGGCTGACGCGGTCGTTGGCCAGTTCGCCGTCCAGGCCGCCCATGCCACCCAACTCGACGTCGCTGCCACCATAGGCCGCCAGTTGTTTCTTGCCGTTGCCGGTGATGTTGTTGAGCACCGGGCGCAGCACGCCGAACACCAGCACCAGGATGAACAACACACCCAGCACCTGCTTGACGATGTCCCAGAACCACGGCTGCGAGTAGAACGCCGGCTCGGCGATCACTTCGCCACGCTCGGCAGAGAACGGCATGTTGATCACGCTGACGCTGTCACCCCGGCTGGCGTCGAAACCGACGGCGTCCTGCACCAGGCGCGTGAAGCGCGCCAATTCGTCGGCGCTCCATGGGGCACGGGTAACGGCGCCATCGGCGGCATTGACCTTGACCTGGTCATCCACTACCACCGATACCGACAGGCGATTGACGCGGCCTTGTTGCTGCTTGGTATGGCTGATGGAACGGTCGAGTTCGAAGTTCTTGGTCGACTGGTTACGCTTGTCCGCCGGGTACGGCGCGAGCATCGGCTGCCCAGTAGCCGGGTCCATGATCTGTTGGCCATTGGCGTCCAACAGCGGCTGGCCTGGCTGGATGGCGCCAGCGCTGGCCGTAGCGCCACCGGTGGTTTGCGGAGCCGAGGCCGGGGCCGGCGGCTGGTTGCTCAGGGCGCCCGGTACGCCTTGTGGCGGGCCGTTGGCAGCGGTGCGTTGTTCGCTGGTGGACTGCTCGCTGCGCAACGCCGGCTGGTCCGGGTTGAACTGCTCGGAGGTCGATTCGACGGCGCTGAAGTCCACATCGGCGGACACTTCCGCCTTGTAGCGGTCGTTGCCCAGCACCGGCTGCAGGATGTTGTGCACACGCTGGGTCAGCATGCTTTCCACACGGCGGCTGTAGTCGAACTGCTTGCCGGCCTGGGTCAGCGCGGAGTTTTCCGCCTGGTCGGACAGCAGGTTGCCCTTCTGGTCGACCACGGTGATTTGCGACTTGCTCAGCTCAGGCACGCTGGTGGCGACCAGGTTGACGATCGCGAGCACCTGGCCTGGCTCCAGGGAGCGGCCGGCAAACAGTTCCACCAAGACCGAGGCACTGGGCTTGCGTTCATCGCGCACAAACACCGAGCTTTTCGGAATGGCCAGGTGCACGCGGGCACCCTTGACGTTGTTCAGGCTGGAGATAGTGCGCGCCAGTTCGCCTTCCAGACCGCGACGGTAGCGGGTGGCTTCCATGAACTGGCTGGTGCCCAGGCCCTGGTCCTTGTCGAGGATTTCGAAACCGATATTGGCGTCGGACGGGGTAACGCCGGCCGCCGCGAGTTTCATGCGTGCACGGGCCACATCGTCGGCCTTGACCAGCAGCGCCCCGGAGTTGGGCTCCACGGTGTAGGCGATGTCGGCGGCGGCCAGGGTTTCCATGATCTGCTTGGAATCCATGCCCGCCAGGCTGCCGTACAGCGGCCGGTAATCCGGTTGCTGCGACCACAGCACCACGGCAAAACCAATCGCCACGCTCGCTGCCAGGCCGACCATCAGGCCCACCTGACGCAACATGGTCATTTCGGAGAGGTTTTCCAGGAACGACAGGCCAAACAGCGGCGGCTTGCCGTCTGCCTTGGCGGGTGCGTTGTCCACGACTGCTTCTGCCATGACTTAAATCTCGTCCTTAAACCGGCATCTGCATGATGTCTTGGTAAGCCTGAACCAGCTTGTTACGCACCTGGGTCAACGCCTGGAACGACACACTCGCCTTTTGCGAGGCGACCATCACATCGGTGAGGTCCACGCCGCTTTTGCCGATCTCGAACGCGTTGGCCAATTGGCTGGAGGCTTGCTGGGTATCACTGACTTTGTTGATGGCCTGGCCGAGCATGTCGGCGAAGCTGCTTTGGCCCAATTCCGGCGCAGGCGCGACGGATTTCGGTTGAGCCATGGCATCCATTTGCATGGAGCGCATATCCAACATCAACCGATTGAACTCAATACCCTGGCTCATGAACTTCTCTCTCCGACAACCCGCATGTTTTTTGACGCTACGCCGCAATTACTAGGTGAAGTAGCAACAAGGGTGCCAGCTCTGGTTCAACTCGTAAGAAAAGGCGACAAACCTTGTCCGCCTTGTTACCGATTATGTGGCGAACAGATATGCCTCGACGTCCATGCCGGCGTCACGCATCTGCGCCAGCTTGTAGCGCAAGGTCCGCGGGCTGATCCCCAGGCGCTCGGCAGCCTCTTTGCGGCGGCCGCGCTCGGCGCGCAGGGTGTCGATGATCATCTGGAATTCGCGGCGACGCAGGTCGTCGCCCAACGCACCGGCGGTTTCGGTTTCGACCACCACGGGCGCAGGCGCCAGGGTCGGCAGCGGCGCAACCCCGCTGCCCATGGCCAGGCAGAAATCCTGGGGCTGGATCAGGCCGCCCTGCTGCAGGATCAACGCACGCTGGATGGCGTTGTCCAGTTCCCGGACGTTTCCCGGCCACGGATAGGCGACCAGGCAAGCCTGGGCCTCGGCCGACAGGCGTGCCTGGGCATGCTTCATTTTTTTGACGTGGTTGCCCAGCAGGCGCTCGGCCAGTGGAATGATGTCCGCCGGGCGCTCGCGCAACGGGCGCCAGGCCAGGGGAAAGACCGAGAGACGGTAGAACAAGTCTTCACGGAAGCGCCCCGCCGCCACTTCGCCCGCCAGGTCACGGTTGGTGGTGGCGACCACGCGGATATCCAGCTGGATCGGCTTGCGTGCGCCGACGCGCTCTACTTCGCGCTCTTGCAGCACCCGCAGCAACTTGGCTTGCAGGCCCAGGGGCATTTCCGAAATTTCATCGAGCAAAATCGTGCCGCCATCCGCCTGCTCGAACTTGCCCGCCTGAGCCGCAATAGCGCCGGTGAACGAGCCTTTTTCGTGGCCGAACAGCGTGGCTTCGAGCATGTTGTCGGGGATCGCCGCGCAGTTGATTGCGATAAACGGCTGCTTGGCGCGGGTCGATTGCTGATGGATGTAGCGGGCCAGTACCTCCTTGCCGGTGCCGGACTCGCCGGAAATCAGCACGGTGGAATCACTGCGCGCCACGCGGGCAGCCAGCTCCAGCAATTGTGCGCTGGCCGGTTCGAAGGCAATCGGACCTTCGCCGTCGCTGGCCGGGATCACGCCCAGGGCATGCCGTGCGACCAGTTCGATCAAGGCTTTGGGTTCGAACGGTTTGACCAGGTAATCCGCCGCACCCTGGCGCATCGCATCGACCGCACGTTCCACAGCGCCGTGGGCGGTCATCAGCAACACCGGCAACTGAGGCTGACGCGCGCGCAGCACACCGAGCAGCTGGTGGCCGTCCATGCCCGGCATGTTCACGTCGCTCACCACCAGGCTGAAGGACTCTTGCTCCACTGCCTCCAAGGCGTCCTCGGCAGAACCGACCGCCCGGTAGTCATGGCCCGCCAACAGCAGCGTGTCGGCCAATGCTTCACGCAGCGCGCGATCGTCTTCCACCAACAGAACCTTGATAGCCATAACCGTTTACTCCGTGCTTGCCGCGCATGAAAACAGCGGCAAGGTCATCAATGCACAGGTGCCACGCCCGACACGGGAATGCAGCTGCAATTCTCCCTGATGGGCACGCGCCACTGCCTTGACCACGGTCAGGCCCAGCCCGGTACCGTTGGTCTTGGTGGTGAAAAAAGGTTCGCCCAGGCGCTGCAATACGGCAGGCTCGATACCGCTGCCGCTGTCGCTGATGCATAGGCGCAGGGTTTGCTCGCGGCTGTACAGGTGCACCTTGAGCCGCGCACCAGGGCCGCTGGCCTGGGTAGCGTTTTCGATCAGGTTGAGCAGCGAACCGACAAGGGTGTCGCGGTTGCACAGCAGCTCGCCGAGATGGCTGTCGCACTGCCAACGCACTTGCACGTCTTGAATGTGGGTGGCAGCCGCCGCTTGCAGCGCCTGCATCAACTCGGCAGGCGTGATGCGGTCGGTCAGCGGCAATTCACCACGGGCAAACACCAGCATATCGCGCACCTGGTGCTCCAACTCATGCAGGCGCTCCTTGAGGCGCCCGGCAAAACGCTGGTGAGTGGCCGCGGGCAATTGTTCGTCAGTCAAATGACTGGCGTAGATCAACGCCGCCGACAGTGGCGTGCGGATCTGATGCGCCAGAGAAGCGACCATGCGCCCCAGCGAGGACAAACGTTCGTGGCGCGCCAATTGATCTTGCAGGTGACGGGTTTCAGTCAGGTCGTTGAGCAGCACCAACTGGCCCGGTTCCGCGTCCAGGGCGCGCGTGGCGATGGACAAGCGGCGACCGTCCTTGAGCGAGATTTCATGGCCGTCGTCTTCACGCGGCGCAAAGCAGCGGGTGATCACGTGACGCCACAGCTCGCCTTCCAGAGGCAGGCCAAGCATGTCGCAGGCCGCCGGGTTGGCTTCACGCACGCGACCTTCTTCGTCGATGACGATCACGCCACCGGGCAACAGCGACAGCAGGTTTTGCAGGCGGTTGGCCAGGCGCTCCTTCTCGGCCAACTCTTCCATGCGCTGGGCACTGACCACCGCCAACTCGCCCTTGAGCTCCGAAACACGGGCTTCGAGCAGACTGTAGGAATCGGTCAATTGGCTGGACATCTGGTTGAACAGCGAAAACGCCTGCTCCAGGCCCTGGCGGCTTTGCTGTTCTACAGAGGGAACCAGGCCTGCAAGGGCAGGACTGGAAGAATGTTGGGCGGCGTGGGGCATCATGCTCTCTCGCTTGGCTGACCGTCAGTTAAACGGAACGTTGCGAGGGCTGTAGCAATACCCGTGCCGAAAAAAAACCACTGAAGTTTCAGTGATTTAAAAAACAGGCGTCAATCATCCGCCTGTTCGTCACCTTCTTTGCGGCTCATGCCGTACTTGCGCATCTTCTCCACCAGGGTGGTTCGACGAATGCGCAGGCGCTCGGCGGCACGGGCGACGATGCCGTTGGCGTCGTCCAGAGCCTGCTGGATCAGGCCTTGCTCCAGGTTGCCGAGGTAGTCCTTCAAGTCCAGGCCTTCGGGCGGCAGCATGGCGGTAGAGCCGAAGTCCGGGGCATGACCGTTGATGGCCACCCGCTCCTCCAGGTCGCTGCGCAGGCTGTCGACCAGTTGCTCGTCTTCGTCGTCGACGTAGCGGAATTTCTTCGGCAACTCGACCACGCCGATCACACCGTAGGGGTGCATGATCGCCATGCGCTCCACCAGGTTGGCCAGCTCGCGCACGTTGCCCGGCCAGCCGTGGCGGCACAGGGACATGATCGCGGCGGAATTGAAACGGATCGAACCGCGCTTTTCGTGCTCCATGCGCGAGATCAGTTCGTTCATCAGCAACGGGATGTCCTCCACGCGCTCGCGCAGCGGGGCCATCTCGATCGGGAATACGTTGAGGCGGTAGTACAGGTCTTCGCGGAAACTGCCGACCTCGATCATGCTTTCGAGGTTCTTGTGGGTGGCCGCGATGATGCGCACGTCGACGCTCTGGGTCTTGTTGCTGCCCACGCGCTCGAAGGTACGCTCCTGCAACACGCGCAGCAGCTTGACCTGCATCGGCAGCGGCATGTCGCCGATCTCGTCGAGGAACAGGGTGCCGCCGTTGGCCAGCTCGAAACGCCCGGCACGGCTGGTGATCGCCCCGGTAAAGGCGCCCTTCTCGTGGCCGAACAATTCGCTTTCAAGCAGCTCTGCCGGAATCGCCCCGCAGTTGACCGGCACAAAGGGCCCGTCGCGGCGCTTGGAGTGATAGTGCAGGTTGCGCGCAACCACTTCCTTGCCGGTGCCCGACTCGCCGAGGATCAACACGCTGGCGTCGGTATCGGCCACTTGCTGCATCATCTGGCGCACGTGCTGGATGGCGCGGCTGGTGCCGACCAGGCTGCGGAACAGGTTGGGTTCGCGATGGCGACCGCGCTCGCGGGCCTGGTCGTACATCTCGCGATAGACCTGGGCACGGTGCAGGGAGTCGAGCAATTTGCTGTAGCTGGGCGGCATTTCAAGGGTGGAAAGCACCCGGCGGCGCTGGTCTTCTGGCAGTTCGACAGAAGAAATATCGCCCATCAGCAACACGGGAAGGAACTCATCCCAGGTTGACAGTGTCTTTAACAAGCCCAAAACAGCGCCAGGAGCGTTTACCGTCCCGATCAGCACACAAATGACTTCACGGCTCGATGACAATGAGCTGACCGCCTGCTGCCAGTCATGGCTGCCGCAGGGCAAATTTTCTTCGCCAAGAAAATTCAAAATCACCGCTAAATCGCGGCGGCGGACGCTATCGTCATCAATCAGCAGAATTTTGGTTTCACGCCACATGCAATAGCAACTTCCCTAGTAAAACTTCCTGCCCCGAAGTGAGGGCAATCGAGACGCCTGTACGACTTTGTACCTTACTAGACGTCTGAAATCTGAAAACAGCACTAGTTAAGTCAAAAATGCTGGCACAGTCAAATATATGACGCGCCCATCGGACCAACTGCGGCTCTTCAGCCGAACAGATGGTAAACCTTTGACGCATTTTTCGCTTGGTTGATCTGCGACATCTCCTCGAAAATCGCCTGCCGCTCGCCCGTCGTCACCTCGAGCAATTGCTGGTAAACCGCCAGCAGCCCCTCAAGCTTCTCGCGCAACGCATCCTCGTCTACCGGCGCTTCGCTGAGCACCTCGTCGATGACATGACGACAGCCCAGGTCCAGCTCGCCGATGGCGTCCCAGTTGCGGTCCGCCAGCGCGCCCATCAGCGCCTCACGGGTTTCATCAATGCGTTGCAATGCTTGGCTCATGACGTGTTCCTCAAGGCCGCTTGGCCTTATTGTGCAGCGCCTTGTGGCGCGCCGATGGCATCCCAGCCTTCTTTCACGGTAATCAGCAAACGGGCGACTTCGTCGATCATGTCGGCATCGTTGTGCAGATTGGCCTCCATCAAACGGTTGGTCATGTACACGTACAGACCTTCCAGTTGCTGAACGTATTCCTTGTTGTCGCTTTTTTCCGCGCTCAGGCCATCACGAAGCCCGATGAGGATGTCAGCGGCCTTGCCCAGCATCAGGCCCTTCGCGGCGATATCACCACGCGCCAACGCACCTTTGGCCTGCGCCATACGGTCGAGCCCACCCTCCATCAGCATTTGCACCAGGCGGTGCGGGCTGGCTTCGGAGATCTGGGCATGGGAATTGACCTTCTGGTATTGGCGAAGGGCTCTCATGGGATTCATGTTTCTACCTCGTGACAGGCAACAGCGAGAAGGGTTGCAATAACCATTATGTCGACTGGGTCGCAAAAAACTTTAACCCGACGGCACTATGATGAACAAAGCCCAGGTCAATGGACCTGGGCTTTTTCAATCCGCATTCAATCAGCTATCACTGCTTTGTGATTTGCTGATGGCATTTAGCGTACCGAGGATACTGTTGCTCTGCTGGCGCAGTTGCGCCACCAGCGTATCCATGGCGGTGTACTTGCGGGTCAAGGAGTCTTGCATGGTGGTGAGGCGTTCATCCAACGCAACTTGCTGCTTGTTGAGGTCTTTAAGGCTGTCGGACAACGACGTTGAACGCGTGGCCAGGATCCCGGTGGTGGCCTTGGCATAGCCATCGGTCGCCGCCGTCAGGCGCGCGAGCAGGCCGGTCTTGCCGCTGAAGATACTGTTGATGTCGGCGGCGTTTGTCAGTACGGCTTTGTCCCACTGTTTGGCATCAATGCTCAGCGCGCCGGTGTCCTGGTCGGTAGTGACACCGAACTGGGCCAGGGACTTCAGGGTACCGTTGCCGGACAGTGCGTTGAACTCGTTGCGAATCGCAGCCTGCAAGGTGCGCATGGTCGAGTCGCCGGTCAGGGTGGCTGCGACGGAGTTACCGGCGGCATCCTTGGTCACCTTGGTCTCGGCGTTCATCGCCTTGAGCAGGGCGTTGTAGGTGTCGACGAAGCCTTTGACCCCGGACTTGAGGGCAGTGGTGCTGGTGCTGACGGAAATGGTCAAAGCATTGCGAGCCGTAGACGCGGTATCCGAAGGCGTGGTCAAGGGCGACACAGAGAGCAACTTGATGCTCACACCACTCACTGCATCCGTGATGCTGTTGGACTTGGACTCTGCAGCAATACCGTCAATGGTGTATTTGGCATTCTGGGGCGGGGTCACTACGGTGTAACCGGTATCAATCCCCGAGTCGCCCGACATCGTCAGGTCGGAACCAACACCGGAGTTGGTGGAGGTCAGGATAAGACGCGAACCGTTGGAGTCGGTGAGGATGTTGGCACTCAGGCCTGCGGTGCCGAACTGCGAGTTGATCGAGTCACGCACCTGTTGCAGGGTCGCGCCGGCCGGCACCTTCAGGTCGAAATTCTTGCCCGACTGGCTGATCGTCAGCGTCGTTGGGGTGGTGCCACTGTTCACGACCGTCGACTGGCCACCGGCGAAGCTCTTGGTCGACAGCTTCGACGGCGTCGCCAACTGGTTGACGACCAGCGAGAAGCTACCGCTCGCCGCTCCCTGGTTGGCCGTCATGGTGGCGACCTTCTCGTCCGAAGACGTACCGGTCAAGCCACTGAAGCTGTTATCGGTGCCCATGTTGGCCAGCGCACCCCGGAAGGCATCCAGGGCTGCCTGGATCTTGCCGATCGACGACAGCTGGGTGGTTGCCTTTTGCGACTGGATGTTGATCTGAGCCTGCTTAGGCGCTCGCTCGGCATCCACCAGGGATTTCACAATCGCCTGAGTGTCGAAACCCGACCCCACGCCGGTAATCGTTGTACCCGCCATCATCTTTCTCCTGTTCCGGTGGCTGCCGTTATCTTGACGACTAGCGCTTCAAGGGGTGACAGCAACAAGTTTCATGCCAGTTCACGCCTTGTCGTCAAACAACACATGACTGGCGCTGGCCAGACTTTGTGCCAGTTTCAAGGCCGTTTCCGAAGGAATCTGTCGGATCACTTCACCGGTGTCGGTGGCAATGACCTTGACTACAACCCTATGGGTGGAATCGTCAATGGAAAAGTCCAGGTTGCGCTGGGCCGCTTGTACGAATTCTTTAATATCGGTGACCGCTTTTTCCAGGCTGTCCTTTTGGGACTTGCCTGCGGTTGGCGCGGCCGCTTCAACCTTAGTCTTGTCTTTATCCGCAACCACAGGTGCCGGAGTGCCTTGAGGGGCAAGCGGCGGATAAGACAAGTTCAGTTTTACACTCATGTCCATGCCCAATCTCCTCTGATTGGAAAAGACGAAAGGGCACGTAAACGCGCCCTTCCGTCATTCACCACGCGTCGCTATTACTGAAGCAGCTTCAGTACAGCGGATGGCAGTTGGTTAGCCTGCGACAGGATCGCAGTGGAAGCCGACTGCAGGGTTTGCTGCTTGGTCAGTTCAGCGGCTTCGGAAGCGAAGTCGACGTCCTGGATGGTGGAACGAGCAGCGGTGCTGTTTTTCTGGATGTTGGACAGGTTGTCCACAGTGCTGGTCAGACGGTTCTGTACCGCACCCAGGCCCGAACGGGAGCTGGAGATGGTTGCGATAGCCTGGTCGATCACGGACACAGCGTTCTGGGCCTTGGTGGCGTCAGTCACGTCGGTTTGCGAAACGGCGGTCTTGGCCGAAGCAGCCGAAGTAGCGGCACCGAAGACACCGGTTACACCAGCGCCTTCCAGGGAGTAACCCTTGGCGGAGTCCATGTTCACAGCACCGGTAGCGATGATGCCGTCAGCCAGGGCAGTAGCAGTACCGTAAGCGCCCGAACCGTCTTTGGTGGCAACAGTGATGGTGCCGGCAGCGGTCGAAGCGCTGAAGGCCAGGTTTTCACCGGTGTCGGATTTAACCGACAGAGTGCCTTTGGCCTCGTCGTAGTTAACGCTGATACCCAGTTTGGCGGAGTTCGACTTCAGCTGGTCAGCCAGGCTGGCAGTGTCTTTTACGCCAACGAACGTGGTGGCTTGGCCGCCAACGGTCATGGTGAACGAAGCTGGAGCGGTAGCAGCACCGGCGCCGACTACGAACTGGGCTTCAGTGCTGGCGGTAGCGCTCAGGCCACCGATGGCGCCGTTCAGCTGGGCAGCGATGGTTTTGGCAGAAGCTGCAGCGGCTACGTTAACGCTGGCAGTCTGGCCGTTACCGGTCACTGCGATTGCGCCGCCTACAACACCAGCGCCTGGAGTGATGCCGATGCTCTTGATTTGCTGCGAACCGATGTTGTTGGCAGCAACGTTGTCCAGGGACAGGTTGATGGTTTCGTTAGCGTTGGCGCCAACCTGGATCGACTTGGTACCGTACGAACCGTCCAGCAGCTTCTGGCCACCGAAAGTAGTGGTCTGGGCGATACGGGTCAGTTCCGAAGTCAGGGCCTGGTATTCGTCGTTGTTCGACTTACGGTCGTCAGGGCTCAGGGAGCCGGTTGCCGAGGACAGAGCCAGGGTACGCATTTTTTGCAGAATGTCGGTCGAAGCCTGCATTGCGCCTTCAGCGGTCTGCGCGATGGAGATACCATCGTTGGCGTTCTTTACAGCTTGACCCAGGCCGTTGATCTGGCTGGTCATACGGTTGGCGATACCCAGGCCGGCGGCGTCGTCTTTAGCGCTGTTGATACGCAGGCCGGAAGACAGGCGCTGCATCGATTGGGCCAGGGCGCCGCCAGCTTTGTTCAGGTTGCCCTGAGTAGTGATCGAAGCAATGTTGGTGTTTACTGTTAAAGCCATGACGAAATCCTCGTTGGATGGATACTGCGGCTTCCGGCCCTGGCAACCGCCGGGTGTGGCCTGA